>Ga0187816_10000207_pt1 | contig 17042 bp, 10 predicted proteins | sample NC_wetland_sal_i_16_FD_132960 | JGI IMG/M metagenome (GOLD analysis project Ga0187816, IMG submission 132960) | Wetland sediment microbial communities from Neuse River Estuary, North Carolina, USA - SO4_1 | ecosystem: Environmental > Aquatic > Freshwater > Wetlands > Sediment | place: USA... | reverse complement strand
GTGCTCGGCTGGAAAGAGTTCGAGATGGAGGTGGTGCGCGACAAGAACGACAATTGCATCATCGTCTGCTCGATCGAGAACGTCGACCCGATGGGCGTTCATACCGGCGATTCGATCACCATCGCGCCCGCGCTGACGCTCACCGACAAGGAATATCAGATCATGCGCGACGCCTCGACCGCGGTATTGCGCGAGATCGGCGTCGAGACCGGCGGCTCGAATGTGCAGTTCGCGGTCAATCCGGTGGACGGCCGCCTTGTCGTCATCGAGATGAATCCGCGCGTATCGCGGTCCTCGGCGCTGGCGTCGAAGGCGACCGGCTTTCCCATCGCCAAGGTCGCAGCGAAGCTCGCGGTCGGCTACACGCTCGACGAGATCGCCAACGACATCACCGGCGGCGCCACGCCGGCCTCGTTCGAACCGACGATCGATTACATCGTCACCAAGGTGCCGCGCTTTGCGTTTGAGAAATTTCCCGGCGCCGAGCCGGTCCTGACCACTTCGATGAAATCGGTCGGCGAGGCGATGGCGATCGGCCGCACCTTCGCCGAGAGCCTGCAGAAGGCATTGCGCTCGCTCGAGACCGGGCTGACCGGCTTCGACGAGGTGGCGATTGCCGGCCTCGGCCAGGGCGACGACAAGAACGCGATCCGCGCCGCGCTCGGCACGCCGTCGCCGGACGGCATTCTCAAAGTGGCCCAGGCGATGCGGCTTAACATGAGCGACGAGGAAATCCACACCGCATGCCGGATCGATCCGTGGTTCCTCGCCCAGATCCGCGCCGTGATCGACGTGGAAGCCGAAATTCGCGCCAAGGGCCTGCCGACCAATGCAGTGGGACTGCGCCGGCTCAAGGCCATGGGCTTCTCCGACGCGCGGCTCGGCCGGCTGACCAAAACGAGCGCCGAAGACGTCTCGCGGCGGCGGCACGCGCTCGGCGTGCGGCCGGTCTTCAAACGCATCGACACCTGCGCGGCCGAATTCGCTTCGCCGACGGCGTATATGTACTCGACCTATGAGACGCCGTTTGTCGGCCGCGCGGTCGACGAGGCGGCGCCGACCGACAAGAAAAAAGTCGTCATTCTCGGCGGCGGCCCAAACCGCATCGGCCAGGGCATCGAATTCGACTATTGCTGTTGCCACGCCTGCTTCGCGCTCAAGGACGCGGGTTACGAAACGATCATGATCAATTGCAATCCGGAGACGGTGTCGACCGACTACGACACCTCGGACCGGTTGTACTTCGAGCCGCTCACCGCCGAGGACGTGATCGAGATTATCGACGTCGAGCGCTCCAACGGCATGCTGCACGGCGTCATCGTCCAGTTCGGCGGCCAGACGCCGCTCAAGCTTGCCGAGGCGCTGGAACAGGCGAATGTGCCGATTCTCGGTACGTCGCCCGACGCCATCGACCTCGCCGAGGACCGCGATCGCTTCAAACGGCTTTTGGACAAGCTCAAGCTGCGCCAGCCGCGCAGCGGCATCGCCACCAGTCCGGAAAAAGCGCGCGCCATTGCGGAATCGATCGGCTATCCGATCGTGATCCGTCCGTCCTATGTGCTTGGCGGACGGGCGATGGAAATCGTCCACGACTCTCACCAGCTCGATCGCTACGTGGCGCGGCTCGCCGCCGATCTCGACCGTCCGTCTGAATTCGCGGTGTCGGAGAAACGGCCGCTCCTCATCGACAGCTATCTCACCGACGCGGTGGAGGTCGATGTCGATTGCCTTTCCGACGGCAGGGACAGCTACATCGCCGGCATCATGGAGCACATCGAAGAGGCCGGGATTCATTCCGGCGATTCGGCGTGCTCGCTGCCGCCGCACAATCTATCGGCCGAAGTGATCGCCGAGCTTTCCCGCCAAACGTGCGCGCTCGCGCTCGCGCTCAAGGTCGGCGGCTTGATGAACGCGCAATATGCGATCAAGGACGGCGACATTTACGTGCTCGAAGTCAATCCGCGCGCCTCGCGCACGGTGCCGTTCGTCGCCAAAGTGAGCGGCATACCGGCGGCCAAGATCGCCGCCCGCATCATGGCCGGGGAATCATTGGCCAGCTTTCATCTCAAGCCGCAGGAGTTTGAGGCTGGCCGCGCTCACCATGTCGGCGTGAAGGAGGCGGTGTTTCCGTTTGCGCGATTCGGCGACAAAGTCGACACCGTGCTCGGCCCGGAAATGAAATCGACCGGCGAGGTGATGGGCATCGATCGCGACTACAATGTCGCCTTCGCCAAGAGCCAGCTCGGCGGTGGGGCGCGGCTGCCGAAATCAGGCACCGTTTTCGTTTCCGTCAAGGATGCCGACAAGCCGCGCATTCTTGAAGCGACGCGGCTGCTTGCTGGATTAGGCTTCCGCGTGATGGCGACCTCGGGAACCCAGCGGTTCCTCGCCGAACACGGCGTCGCCGCGGTCAAGATCAACAAAGTCGCCGAAGGCCGACCGCATATCGTCGACGCCATCAAAAACGGCGAGGTTCAGGTCGTCTTTAACACCACCGAAGGGGCGACCGCGCTGGTCGATAGCCGCTCGCTACGCCGCGCTGCCCTCTTGCATAAAGTGCCGTACTACACCACTCTTTCAGGGGCCGTCGCCGCAGCGCAGGGCATCAGAGCCTATCTCGGAGGCGACCTCGAGGTTTGTGCGCTGCAAACTTATTTCGCGGTCGAATCTGATCGAGCGTCGGAGCGGCCACAGCGACGGAACGTGTAGAGCCATTTCCACGTCGCGGGGCCGAACGATGCTTCGGTCCGCGATGGGTTTTTTTGACTCTGCTCTAGGAGGTTTAGACTGATGGACAAGATTCCGATGACGGCAGAGGGCTACTCGGCGTTGGCGGCCGAGCTGAAGCACTGCCAACAGGTGGAGCGACCTCGGATCATCCAGCAGATAACCGACGCCCGCACCCACGGCGATCTTTCGGAAAACGCCGAATATCACGCGGCAAAAGAATCGCAGTCGCTCAACGAGGGCCGCATTGCGGAACTCGAAGATAAGATCGCACGCGCCGAAGTGATTGATGTTTCAAAGCTTTCCGGCGACACGATCACCTTTGGCGCGACCGTCACGCTGATCGACGAAGACACCGACAAAAAAACGGTGTGGCAGATCGTTGGCGAGCCGGAGGCGGACGCCAAGAAGGGCAAGATCTCCATCACCTCGCCGCTCGCGCGCGCCTTGGTCGGAAAAAAGAAAGGCGCCCAGGTCGAGGTGGTCACGCCGGGCGGCGCCAAGGCCTATGAAGTGATGAAGGTCGAGTGGAAATAGCGCGCCGGCCTGATTTGGGAGATATTGCAATGTAATGGCCGGGTTCATTCCCGGCCATTACGATTTTTGGGCCCAAAAGCGGGATCCCGGGGAATATTGGGGACTGTCGGCCGGTCCCTTGTGCGGTCGGGGGTTGCGTATCTTGCATAGCTCCTCAGAATCCTTAGATAGGAAGCCGGTGCGCTGCCAATGCCGCCCGTTGGCAGCCGAGCCTCCACAACGCCCATTTCGCCAAGGGCATCAGGCAGATCGAGCTCCTCATCTGCCGCAACCCGCGGGGTTAAGCTGGTGCCCAGTTCCAAGCGAGCCGTTAACGCCAAGCTCGTGATCATCGGCTCCGGCCCGGCTGGCTATACCGCCGCGATCTATGCCGCGCGCGCCATGCTCGACCCGATCCTGATCCAAGGCATCGCGCCTGGCGGGCAGCTCACCATCACGACCGACGTCGAGAATTATCCGGGCTACGCCGACGTGATCCAGGGGCCGTGGCTTATGGAGCAGATGCAGAAGCAAGCGGCTCATGTCGGCACCAAGCTCGTTGCCGATCACGTCAACAAAGTTGATCTGGGCAAGCGGCCATTCCGTGTCGAATGCGAGTCCGGCGACGTTTATCTCGCCGACACGCTCATTCTGGCGACCGGCGCTCAGGCGCGCTGGCTCGATTTACCGTCGGAGCAAAAATTCCGCGGCTACGGCGTTTCCGCCTGCGCCACCTGCGACGGCTTTTTTTATCGCGGCAAGGAAGTTCTGGTGATCGGCGGCGGCAATACCGCCGTCGAGGAAGCACTGTTTCTCACCAATTTTGCCTCCAAGGTAACGCTCGTGCATCGCCGCGACCACCTGCGCGCCGAGCGCATTCTCCAAGAGCGGCTTTATCAGAATCCAAAAATCTCGGTGCTCTGGAATACCGTGCTCGACGACGTGCGGGGCCATGACGATCCGCTCAAGGTAACCGGCGCGGTGCTGCGCAACGTCAAGACCGGCGAGGTCGTCGAGCGGCCGGTCGACGGAATTTTCATCGCCATCGGTCATTCGCCGGCGACTGAGCTCGTTGCCGGCCAGGTCGAGATGAAGCCTTCGGGTTACGTCAAGACCGCTCCACACTCGACGGCGACTTCGGTGCCGGGCCTGTTCGCCGCCGGCGATGTCACCGACGATGTTTATCGGCAGGCGGTCACGGCGGCCGGGCTCGGCTGCATGGCCGCCCTGGAAGCGGAGCGATTTCTGGCGGCGCATGGCGAGGCCGAGCCACGGATGCCAGCAGAGCTGGCGGCGGAGTGAGTTCCGCGATCGGCGCGCGCGGTCAGGCAGGAAACACGCAGATGGATTGGGACAAACTCAAAGTATTTCACGCCGCCGCCGAAGCCGGCAGCTTCACGCATGCCGGCGAGCAGCTTGGGCTGTCGCAGTCGGCGGTATCGCGCCAAGTCAGCGCGCTCGAACAGGAGCTGACGGTCTCGCTGTTTCACCGCCACGCCCGCGGCCTGATCCTCACCGAACAGGGCGAGTTGCTCTATCGGACCGCCCATGACGTGTTCATGAAGCTCGAAGCGGCCCGCGCCAAGCTCACGGACAGCCGCGAACGGCCGAACGGCGATCTGCGGGTGACGACCACGCCGGGCATCGGTGTCCACTGGCTCACGCCGCGGCTCGGCGAGTTTGCCGACCTTTATCCCGAAGTTCACATCACGCTTCTCACCACCGACGAGGAGCTCGACCTGGCGATGCGCGAGGCTGACGTCGCCATCCGGCTTCGCCAGCCGACCCAGCCGGATCTTATTCAGCGCAAGCTATTTTCGGTGCATTTCCACGTCTATGCCTCGCCGGAATATCTTAAGAGATTCGGCACGCCGCGGAATTTGGAGGATCTCGATAACCATCGGCTCCTGGTGCTCGGCGGCAATGTCCCACCCTATCTGCAGCGCGCCCGCTGGCTGATCGAAGTGGCCCGCGACGGCAAAGGACCGCGCACCCCGCACCTGATCATCAACAATATTCTCGGCATCCTGCGCGCCTGCCAGCGCGGGCTGGGCATCGCGATGCTGCCGGACTACCTGGTCGAGGAAAATGGCGGGCTGGTGCAATTGTTCGGCGAGGGCGACGCGATCGCGCTCGACGCCTATTTCGTCTATCCGGAAGAGTTAAAGAACGTCGCCCGGGTTCAGGCTTTCCGCGACTTCCTGGTCGCCAACGCGCAGCGTTGGAATTTTTAAGCAGGCAAACCGCACGACATCCGCTGCCACCGTTAAGTTGGGTCGATTAGCCGCGTTTATTATTTTATGCCCGCTTGTTCGCATGGCTGGCATGTCACGCCCCCGATTGTTCGTACCGGTTGTCACTTGCATACTCATATCGTTCTGCGCGCAAGAGCTTGCCGCGTTCCTCCTAAGTTTGGCAGCCCCTGCAAGCAGTTGTTCCCCTCTGGAAGGTGTCGTCGGCGCCTCCGCCGCCGGCGAACTAAACCGGGCCCGCAAGGGCCCGGTTTTATTTTGTGCAAATCGTCATTGCGAGCGAAGCGAAGCAATCCAGAGAATTCGCGAGGCTTCTGGATTGCTTCGTCGCCCTTCGGGCTCCCCGCAATAACGGAGTCGCGCATATGCCCCGAAGTCAATTCGGCTCGAGGCCTTTGGCCTTGATCACGGTTTTGGCGGCGGGCCGGCGAAGAAAATCGATCACCGCGCGGCCGCCATCGGGCGCTTGCGGGGCGCTGGGCACGAATGCGGTGAATTGCGTCACGCTTTGCAGCGCCTCTGGCAGCGGCCCGGCGATATCGACGCCGGACACCGCCATCAGTTCGGCCATCTGCTGAATGCCGATCTCGGCTTCGCCCCGCGCGACAATAAGACCGACGAGTCCGGCGGGACCGCCGGCGCCGTAAATCGACTTGTCCTTGATTGCCGCGGCAATGCCGAGCCGTTCGAACACGGACGCCATATGGGCGCCGCTCGCGCCGCCGCCGACCGGCTTGCTCAGCGCGATCGATTTAGCGCGCAGCATCGCCGCTTTGAATGCTTCCGCCGAGGAAAGGTCCGGCCGCGGCGCGCCTTTGGCGACGCATACGCCGATGAAAGACCGCGCCAGATCGGCAAGGCTGCCGGCGAGGCCGCGGCCTTGCGCAATCAGGCCTTGCGCGCCGGCATGGGTGACGATCGCGACATCGGCGCCTTCGCCCTCCGCTAGCCGCTTCTCAAGTTGCAGCGAGGGCCCGAACGTGAGCTTAAGCCTATAGCCCGTTTCGCGCTCGAAGACCGGCCCAAACTCTTCGAATGCCGTCTTCATGGCGGTGGTGCTCAAAACAGTCACTTCGCGTTCGTTCGGCAAAACCAGCCTCCCCGGTGCAAGGCACCGTTTGGTAAATCTGCAAAGACGCGAACCCAACTGCGCGATCAACTAAGTGTGATCTTCGGCCCTCTTATCATCAAATGATATCCGCACCCCCGCCTTTGTCGGTGAATCGCGCTACAATGCACCGGTTCGCACGCAAGGCGCCAAGATACAAAGGCGCTCCGACGAGTGGAAACAACGTCCGGAGACAGTGACGGGAGACAGTAACGAATGTTCACGCGCAGACATTTGCTGTACGCCGGGACGGCCGCCGCCGCGCTCGGGATATTTCGCCTGGCGCGGCCGCATGTCGCCAGCGCCGAGGGCCGCGTTTACGAAGTGACGCATAGTGATGACGAGTGGCGCAAGCTGTTGACGCCGGAGCAATTTAACGTACTGCGCCGGGAAGGCACCGAGCGGCCGTTCACCAGCGCGCTTTTGAACGAGCATCGTAACGGCACGTTCGGCTGCGCCGGCTGCGACCTGCCGCTGTACTCATCCAAGACTAAATTCGAAAGCGGCACCGGTTGGCCGAGTTTCTGGGCGCCGCTGGAGCATGCGGTCGACGAGACCGAGGATCGCAGCTTCGGCATGACCCGCACCGCGGTATCGTGCCATCGCTGCGGCGGCCATCTCGGCCACGTCTTCACCGACGGCCCGAAGCCGACCGGGCTGCGCTACTGCATGAACGGCGTGGCGCTGAAGTTCACCGCCTCACCTGCGGGGTCGAGCTGACCAATCCCAAAATGCGTATTCCGGACGCGGCGCGGCTCAGTGATGCGCCTTGTCGTCGCCCTTGCCTTTAGCGGCGGGGCCACCACCGCCGCCCTTGCCGCCTCCACCGCCCGGCGGCGGACCGGCGTTGCGCGTGACGTTGCCGCCGCGGTTCACATTGCCGCCGCCACCACCACCGCCGTTGAAGTTGCGATTGACATTGACGTTGCGGTTGACGTTCTGATTTTGGTTTTGGTTTCGATTGATATTTAAGTTGCGGTTGACGTTCGCATTGATGGTTGCGTTTGCGTTGCTGTTGACATTCGCATTGGTGTTGACGCGCGCATTGGTATTGACGTTCGCGTTCGTATTGACATGCGCGTTGGTGTTGACGTTCGCATTCGTGTTTAACTTCGGGTTCAGTGGTCCCGTTCCGCCGCGCGTGTCGCCTTGGAACGTTTTGCCTTGATTGCCTTGCAACGTGTTGCCTTGATTTCCCTGGATATGGAACTGGCCTTGCGTGCCTTGCTGCGTCCCTTTCTGCGTCCCTTGCAGGTTGCCTTGGAACGTGCCGCGCGTACCTTGGGAATTCTGGAAATTCTGAAAATTCCTCGGCTCGCCAAATTGCTGACGCAGCGCCGCGTTCTGGAATCCGGCACTGCCCCGGTGCGCGGCGTCGAAATGCCAACTATTGAAGCCGTTCCGTTCGGCCACGAAATTGGTGCGATTGAACCGATTGTAATTGACCACATTGATGGTCACTGGGCCGCCGCCGCGCCAACCGCCGTGCCAGCCCCAATTGTAGTGGGACCATAGCGCCGAGCCGACGAAGAATCCCACGCCGAAGCCAATCATCGCGGCGCCGACCACATATCCCGGCGGATACCAGTAGAACGGCCTATAGGCCGGCCACAGCCAGGGACCATAGACCGCGTAAGGGTCGTAGATCGGCACATAATAGACGCCGGGATCGACCGGCTCGATCACAATGTATTCGGGCGGCGGCGGTGGCGGCAGCAGCGCCGGGTCGACGCCGACTGGGACCGGGCCCAGCGGCGGAGGCGGCTCCGGCGGCGCAACTGTGCTGACCCTGATTCTGTCCGAGGATCTGAGATTGCCGTTGGCTTGCGCCTTGCTGCGTAATTGCTGAATGGCGTTGGAGACGTCGTCGGGCTGCGCCAGGAAAGCTTCGCCGAGCTGCTGGGTCCAGTCGAGCTTGTCATTCATCATCGACAAGACTTGAGGAACCGCCGTCAAACCTTTGACGCTGGCATCCCAGGGCTGTTGCTGCATCGCATCCTGCAGCGGATCGCCGTGCACGTTCGGGTGCGCGCTCACCCAGCGCTCCGCTTCGACCACTTCGATCGGATAGGTCGAGGCGGTCAGGATCTGCGCCACCAGGTCGTCGGGGTAGAGCGCAATCGGCGCGACCAGTTTTTCCAGCTCCCCCTGGCCGAGTTGTGGCCCAGCGGGTTGCGGCGGCTGCTGCGCGGCGTCAGGCGGCGGCAGTTGCACTCCAGGAGGCGGCTGATCCTGCCCCATTGCTTGGGCCATTGCTGGAAGGGTTGAAAACACGAGCGCGCCGCTGGTGACAATCGCGCAAGACCCCCGCAGCATTTTCGACAAACTCTTCATTGCCAGTCCCCTACCGTGCGACGTATCAGATAAGAACAAATGACAATATCTCGCGGCCAATGTGTGGCCGACGAATCAAGGTCGCGTGACCTTTTCTTAACGCCTGTACAGAAAGCGGCTTGGTTCAAGCACCTTGGATCGGACCGAAGTTAGCATCCGCCGTGCGACGCAAGGCCGAGCGCCTCACGTCCCGCCGCCGTCCCCGATCACCGAATACGGCGCCCAGAACAGCGGATGCGCGTAGCTATACACGGTGCGCCCCGAGCCGTCGACGGCACCGGGTCCATCGAGCAGCGCCATCATGGCTTGGCGCAAGGCTTCGCCGCGGGTGAGCGCCGGATCGGCGCGCTGACGCCGGAACAGGTCGGTGATCAGTTCGCGCGCCGAGGCCGAATGCACCGACCAGTTGGTGACAAGGAGCGCGCGGGTGCCGGCATAGAAGAACGCGCTGCCGAGCCCGGAGGCCGCTTCGGCGCCGGCGCCGGCGCCGGCAGCGGTGTTGCACGCGGAAAGAACCACCCAGTCAGCATCGAGCTTGAGCGCGAGAATCTTCTCCATGGTCAACAGCCCGTCGCCTTTCACGCCGGCGACTTCCGGCGCGGTCAGCGCCAAAGCCGGTTGCGTGAGCCCGTCGAGATCGCCGGGCACCAGCCCGTGCGTGGAGAAGGCGACGATCCGGTAATGGGCGAGATCGAGCGTCTCGACGTTCTGTTCGTTGGCGGCCTTGCCGAGGTAAAGCGCCTTGGCCGGATCGGCCTCGAGCGCTTCCGCCATCGAGAGCAATTCAAAACGGGTGTCGGGCAGTCGCGGCAGTATGCCTAATGTGGCGGCATCGTTTTCTTCGGTGTGCGGCGAGGCGCGCAGCCGCAGCGGAATGCCGCGCGTCACGTTTTCGGCGTCCGCACCCGCGGCCGAGGCAACGACTATCGGCGCTGCTTGTTCGCGCTCCGCTTCGGCGGCTTGATCGGCATTGAAATAAGGATCGCCGAAGCCGATCAGCTTGTCGCGCGCCGGCGAGCCGCGCGGCAGCCGCCGCAACGTGACAATTGCCGAAGCCGAGGGCACGACGGTGACGGCGTGACTGCGCGCGAGCCACGCGACATTGCGGTAGTTCGCGAACAGCGGCTTGGCGGCGGGATCGATCTGCGCCGGCGCGGTCGGCAATAGACTGAGCGGTAGTTCGCCCAGTGCCCCGTTGGTTGCGACGATCAAGCTTTTGGCCGGCTGCCACGCCGCTTCGACCGGTTTCAACAACAGCGTGTAAAGCTCGTAACCCAGCGCCACGTCGAACGGCGGAATTTCCGAGACCATGCTGACCTGCGGCTCGAGCGCCTGGCGCGGCCGGCGGACCTTGGCTTCCAGTTCGAGCGCGGTCGCCGGCACGCTGGCAAAGGCCACGTCGCCGTCCTTGGGCACCGCCCAGACGAAGCTCGCGTTCTGTCCGAAATAATAGGACAACAGCGCCTCGCCCGGCCGCAGCGCGTTCTTTATCTCGTCGACGTTTGGCGGCTTTGGATCGATCAGATCGGCATAGGACGGAAACCGCCGTTTGATATCCTGCTGCGCGGTTTTGCGGTCGGCGCGCAGCTTCTCGATCTCGGCACCGGTCGAGCGCACTGTCTGCTCATCGCGCTGATCGGACGGCAGAGCCAACAGATTGTTGAGCGTACCAAGCGCGGCGCTGATCTGTTTGCCGAGATTCTGCTCGTTGCGCACGAGTTCGGCGAGCGCGGAATCCTTCACCACCATGCGCGCGCTGGCGTCGGCCAAGGCCTTCTGCACGGAACGGCCGCGGATGGCGTCGGCGAGCGCGAATGTCTCGACGGCCACGTCGTTCGACTTGGTCGTGCTCTTGGCCGCGCCGCGGGCGAGCACGCCGATATAGGATTCGACGATCCGCTGCAGCCGCGCGCTGCGCGCGGCGACAACGGTCGGATCGTCTTCGTCGGCGTTCTCCCGCGACGCCGCCATCAGAACCGGGATCGCGATCTTGAATTCCCGGATCGCATCGGCATCGCGCCCGGCACGGGCATAACCGACCGCCAGCGTTCCGTGCGCCGCGGCGGTGTCGAAACTATTGGCGCCGGTGCGGATGGTTTGCTGCTTAAGGAGCGCGGTCGCCGCGGCAATGCCGGCCTCGACCTGGCCCGATGCATAGAGCGCGGCGATGCGCGAGCCGTTCAGCTCGAAGACTTCGCGTTGCTGCTGCGGCCATTGCGCCATCGCCTTGTCAAGCTGCGCATAGACCTCGCCGGCCTCCTTCATCTTTCGCTGCAGCGCCAGAATATTGCCGAGGCTGGAAAGAATCGCCGCGCTCTCCGGCGCTTCATCGGCGACGCCGATCGTGCGCAGCACATCGAGCGCGGAGCGACCGAGTTTTTCGGCCTCTTTGTAACGGCCTTGCTCGACCAAAATGCCGGCAAGCCCGATGATGAACGGCGGCGTCGCCGGATTGTACTTGCCCTGCGCTTTGAGAATGCCAAGGAGCGCGCGCCGCGCATCCGCTTCGGCGGCGCTTAACTTGCCCTGCTTTGCCTCATTGCGGGCGATCGACAGCAAATAGCCGTCGGCAATCTGCAGGAACTGCTCGCGCGGCGGCACCGGCGGATCGTAGCGCGGCAGATCCTTGACCGAGGCGCGCGCGAAGGCCTCGGCGCGCCGGTAGGCCGTCTCGGCATCGGCATATTGGCCACGCGCTTCGAAAATCAAAGCGCGAGCTGCGTCGGCATCCGCCTCCCAGTTATGGCCGTAGATGGGGTAGCTTGCGCGCCACTTCGGATTGGGACTGCCGCGCGCCTCCGAGACCATCGCCTCGGCGCGGCCGACATAGGCGTTTGCCTGGCTGACGTCGCCGATCGAGACCAGCATCTGCGCAATAAATCGCAGCGAAGCGATGACGGTGCCGCGGCGACCGGGCACGTCGCCTTCGCCGACCTGCACTTGCAGGATCGCTATTGCATCTTTCGGATTGCCGGTCGCTTTGTATTGCTGCGCGACCACGCGCCGGGTCCGCGCCAAGAACCGCAAATCCATGCCATGCTTGGCGATGTCGAGCGCCTGCAAGCCGTCCGCGAGCGCTTCTTTGTTGCGCGCAAGCAAAGCGCGCGCCGCGGCGCGATCAAATAAAAATTGCGCAAGCTTGGGCCCCGTCAAACCATTGGGCGACGCGTCTGCCGTCGCCTTGCGCTTGGCGATCTGCGTTTCGTCCGGCTTCTCGCTGTCGAGGATCGCGGTGATGTCGGCGATGGTGCGCGGCGGCGCGACGAAGGAGGTGCGAATTTCGAGCGGCGCGTCGGGAGCGGCCGCGGCGTCCTTTGGCGCGGACGGGGCGGCAACGCCGGCAGCCTGCTTCTGCTCGGCCGCCAAGACGCACGGGCGGACGAACACCGCACCGCAGGCCTGACGCGCCTTCTCCAGTTCGGGGCCGACCGCGCTTCGCGGATCACCGATTTTGCCGCGCACGCAGGCGCGCAACTGCTCCATATGCGCTTGCTTACACGACTCGATGATTTGCTCGTGCGAGGCGGCAAGCGCAGATGAAAAGGAAGCGATGATCGCGAGTGCGGCGCAGAACGCCGTTGCGAGGCCGCGGCACGCGTTGAGCCGGTCGGGCATACGTTTTCCCAGCATCAGGGCAAAGGGATACGTCTCACCCTAGGCTGAGTTTAGATGGTCGGGGCCCGAACAGCAAGATCACGGTGATCAAATAGATCCCGTCATTGCGAGCGAAAGCGAAGCAATCCAGGAAACCGGGTGGGAACCTGGATTGCTTCGTCGTCCGTTGGGGCTCCTCGCAATGACGACGCTGTTATTCAATAACTTTGTCGGCACGCAGCAGAAGCGATTCGGGAATCGTCAGATTGTAATCTTTGGCGACTTTGAGATTGACCCAAAGTTGAAATTTGCTCGGCTGCTCGACCGGAATGTCGGCCGGTTTTACGCCCTGCAAGAGTTTCACGAGCTGGCGGGCTACGATGTCCCGCCAAAGCTGCACAAGATTCGGGCCGTAGCCAATGAGCCCGCCAGCATCGGCCATATCGGGCCATTGATAGATCGCCGGCAGCCGGAGTGTCGCCGTACGCGACAGAATGATGTCGCGATTGATAAACAGCAGCGCCGAAGCCAACACGTTGATGGCTTGCGCGCCTGAATTCTTTGCTGCTTCGATTGCGTCTTCGACCTCGTCGCGCTTGCTGACGCGCTGGACCAAAATTTCGAGCCCTCGGCTGTGCCCGGCGTCCTGCAACATTTGAAGGTGCTGCGGCGAGATGCTGCCGGTGTCTGCGAGGATTGCCATTCGTTTGATGCCGGGCAGCGCCTCCATCAAGATTTCTTGGCGCTTGCCGTTCAATTCAGCGCTCAACAGACTCAGCCCGGTGGTATTGCCGCCGGGCCTAGCAAGCGAAGTGACAAAGCCCGATCCGACCATATCCTCAGCGACCGCCAGGATTGGAACGGTTTTTGTCGCGCGCCGCGCGGCCTGGACGGGTGGATCGCCCGCGGCAAAGACAACGTCCACATTGGCTTTGACGATTGCTGCCGCGTGTTCGGCAAGTTGGTCGCCCCGCAAGCCAAAACCGGCGTCGTCGATGATCAGATTTTGCCCGCTGACAAATCCGTCCGCTTTCACTCTCTCGACCAGGGCGTCAGTCCAGGCCGAGTGACGTGGGCTGAACTGCACATCGCCGAGGCGATAGATGCGGCCGGGCTCCTGCGCGCACGCGGCAAACGGCCAAGCCGCCGCCACGCTGGTCAGCGCGCCTAAAGAACGAACAAATTCCCGCCGTCCGATCTGAAACATAAATCGTATTCCAATGGGCCAGCAGAACCGTGCCGCCTTATGCCCTATTTTTCACGACGGCGTACACCATGACGCGAAGTCTTCTTACGTTTTTGTTGCCAACGTCCGACTGTGCTACGTCCCAACCTTGATCTCAGCCACAAGCCCGCGCAGCGCCGCGATCACGCTCAGCGGCACAATGCGCCCGGTGCGCGGATTCTCGGACGGGATGCCTTCGATCGCCATGGAGAAGCGCGCAGTGTCGGCGTCGACTTCGATGCGATGCGTGTTGCGCGTCAGCGCCGGATCGGCCCAGATTTCGAGCCGCGTCTTGTCCGGCCCGATGCCGGCGAGGCTGAGAGCGGCGGCGACATTGACATTGGCGGGGAAGCCGCGCGCGCCTTCGCGCGCGCTGCCGTCGAAGATTTTCATCGGCGCTTTGAGACCTTTGAGCGAAATGCCGCGCTCGATGAGATAAGGCGCGCCCTCAAGCCCGCTCGGTGGCTTGCGTGTCACCATGATCACCGAATGGATCGTGCCTTCGGCAGCGGCGCGCACCGCGTCGAGGCCAAGGAGCGCGCCGGTCGGCGCGAGAATGCGCGCGCCGGTTTGTTTGGCGTGCTCCACCAGATCCCAATTGTCCAGAAGTTGCCCAACGCTGAGCGGCATGAAGATCTTGCCGCGCTCGATCACGGAGAGGCCAACGCTGCGGAGCAATTGTGGCGGCAGGCATTCGATGACGATATCGCACGTCTCCGCCAAAGCCTCGGCGGGAAGAATCGGGATGCGTTCGCCGGCCCCCGGCAAATTGCGCCGCGCCTTGTCGCGATCGCGCGCCGCGACCGCGGCGAGGACGAGGCCGGGAATGCCCTCCTCCAGCCGGCGCGCTACGTTGAGGCCAACCGCCCCAAGGCCCGCTATTCCGACCTTCAATGCATTGCGCGGCACTGCGTATTCTCCAGGCTAGTGTCCCGATTCCGAAGTTCGCAAATGTTTGCGGCGCCTCTCATGCGAACTTCGGAATCTAAGGGACACTAGTAAATTTATGACTCTAGTGTGGTTCTTGGATTTGAAGTTCCTATCCGAGTTACCCGCTTAATTGTAGGAACTTCAAATCCACCACACTAGCAGCCGAGCATCTAGCCGGATAAAGTCGGCGCCCACATTAACTCCTAGTGTCCCGATTCCGAAGTTCGCCACATTATCGGGCACGCTCTGGAGCGAACTTCGGAATCGAAAGGACACTAGCAAGTCTACGGTTGTAGTGTGGTTTTGGATTTGAAGTCCCTATAGGGAGCTTGCGGCAAGAATGATAGGAACTTCAAATCCACCACACTGGGCGCGCGGTTTATGACGCGCAACAGAGCTAAACGGTACGCCGCATGACCGAAGGCAACAAACGAGTTTTCATGACCAATATCAATCCGAACACGTTCACCACCCGTCCGGAGATCGAAGGCACATTCGGGGTCGTCACCGCGACGCATTGGATCGCCACCGCAGTCGGCATGGCGGTCTTGGAAAAGGGCGGCAATGCCTTCGACGCCGCCGTGGCTGCGGCGTTTACGCTGCAAGTGGTGGAGCCGCATCTCAACGGCCCCGGCGGCGATGTCCCGGCGATCGTTCACGATGTGCGGCGCGGCAAGACCGAGGTGATCTGCGGCCAGGGCGTGGCGCCGGCCGGCGCCACCATCGCCCATTACCGCAGCGAGGGACTCGATCTTGTTCCCGGCACCGGCCTTCTCGCCGCCGTGGTGCCCGGCACGTTCGAGACCTGGATGCTGCTTCTTCGCGATTACGGCACCATGTCCGTTGCCGAGGTGCTCGCGCCCGCGATCGGCTACGCCGAAAACGGCCATCCGCTCCTTGAACGCACCAACGCCACGATCGCGACCGTCGCCGCGATGTTCCGCGAACACTGGCCGACCTCGGCCGCCGTTTATCTGCCCAACAACGAAGTGCCGGCGGGCGGCTCGCTGTTCGCCAACAAGACGCTGGCGGCAACCTATCGCCGCATCATCAAAGAAGCCGAAAGCGCCGGCGGCGACCGCGTCGCGCAGATCGAGCGCGCGCGCCGATCGTGGAGCCACGGCTTTGTTGCCGAAGCGATCGATCGTTTTTGCCGCACGCAAGAAGTCATGGACAGTAGCGGCAAGCGCCACCGCGGCGTGCTTACCGCCGACGACATGGCGCGCTGGGCGCCGCACATCGAAGCGCCGCTGACTTACAATTACAACCATTACACCGTGTGCAAGACCGGCCCATGGGGCCAAGGACCGGTGACGCTGCAGCAGCTCGCACTTCTGAAAGGATTTAATCTCGACGGCCTCGACCCGATCGGGGCCGATTTCATTCATCTCATCGTCGAAGCCTCGAAGCTTGCTTATGCCGACCGCGAGGCGTTCTACGGCGATCCTGATTTCGTCAAAGTGCCGATGCCGACGCTGTTGTCTGACGCCTACAATTCAGAGCGCCGCAAGCTGATCGGCGAGAGCGCCTCGCGCGAACTGCGCCCGGGCTCGATCGAAGGGTTCGGCGCCGTGGTCAAGATGCGCCGGGCGCCGGCGGAAATGGCGGCCGGCGTCGGCGAGCCGACCGTGGGCCGCATGGGCGCAAGCCGCGGCGACACCGTGCATTTCGACATCATCGATAAAGCCGGCAACATGATTTCGGCGACGCCGTCGGGCGGCTGGCTGCATTCTTCGCCGGTCATTCCCGAACTCGGCTTCTGCCTCGGCACTCGCGCCCAGATGTTCTGGCTCGAAGAGGGCCATCCCGCGGCGCTTGCGCCCGGCAAGCGGCCGCGCACCACGCTGTCACCGACGCTGGCGCTGCGCGACGGCGAGCCGTATCTGGGCTGGGGATCGCCGGGCGGCGACGGTCAAGATCAATGGATCACGCAGATGTTCTTGCGCCACGTGCATTGCGGCATGAACCTGCAAGAATCGATCGACGCGCCGGCCTGGCACTCCGAACATTTTCCGAGCTCGTTCTGGCCGCGCACCGCGCGCACGGGCGTACTGGTGGTCGAAGGCCGCGTGCCGAAAAAGACCATCGCGGAACTCGAGCGCCGCGGCCACACCGTCGAGACCGGACCGGATTGGTCGGAAGGCCGGCTCACCGCCGCCGCGCGCGTTGGACCGCGCCGCCGCGCCGCCGCCAATGCACGCGGCATGCAGGGTTATGCGGCGGGGCGGTGAATTAGAGCGGATTCCGGTCACGTGGAAGCGTAGCCTGCATGTCGGAAGTAATTGGTGCATTCTTGCGGGCTGAATGCGGTCACGATGGCGCCAATCCTGCGCGAAAGACGCGGGATGGTTCGTTC
>Ga0187816_10000206_pt1 | contig 17093 bp, 9 predicted proteins | sample NC_wetland_sal_i_16_FD_132960 | JGI IMG/M metagenome (GOLD analysis project Ga0187816, IMG submission 132960) | Wetland sediment microbial communities from Neuse River Estuary, North Carolina, USA - SO4_1 | ecosystem: Environmental > Aquatic > Freshwater > Wetlands > Sediment | place: USA: North... | reverse complement strand
CGCCGCCGCGCGCGCCTACGGACTCGATATTCTCGATGGCGTTTACAACGACCTCGGCGACGCGGAAGGATTCGCTGCGGAATGCCGGCAAGCGCGCGACTTCGGTTTCGACGGCAAGACCCTTATTCATCCGCGCCAGATCGAGCCCTGCAATGCGGCCTTCTCGCCGAACTCGGAAGAGGTGGAAACGGCGCGCAAAATCATCGCCGCGTTCGATCTGCCGGAAAACGAAAACAAGGGGGTGCTGCAAGTCGACGGCCGCATGGTCGAGCGCCTGCACGCCGAGATGGCGCGGCGGACGGTCGCCATCGCCGACGCAATCGCCAAAAGAACGCAGCCGGCTTAAGCTACCGCCGCATTCCCAGATTTCGGGCGCCTTAGGAACCTGCGAACCGGGGCGAGGTTGTTTCAAGTAAACCTCGCAGTCATTCGCATCCGAGACAGCAATGCACATCGCAGAAATTGCGCCGCTCGCCGAAAGCGGCTGTTCAGTCCAAAGACGAGCCGAGCAGTAGGTTGTCTTATTGACTTGCTAGTTTGACAAACTCATTGTTGATGATCTGCAAAATGTACTCTCGATCCTCCTCCATCAAAAAATGGGAACCCTTGCGTACATGATTGGTGAACCTGCCGCAGGTGTGCTCACGCCATGCGGCCGAGTCTTCTTCTGATACCCACGGGTCTACATCACCAACAAAACTGCTGATCGGAAAAGAAAACCGCTGCACAGGCTGATAGTTATAATTGTACGCCATTCCAAACTCGGCGCGGATGGTGGGCAATAACAGCTTCCTTAACTTCGATATCCCCAACATCTTATCGGCGGCCGGCGTGTCGAAGTGACGTACTATATCGACAAAGATTTCGTCGGCCTGAGCATAAGGCGGGACTCTAATGTCAAACTCCTTATGCAGCATCATGTCATAAACCAGATTGTCCTCAAACTCACCCCTGCGCTTTAACAGATGCGGCGGTCTCACGCCGCAGGCAAAGACGTGCTTGATGAACTCCGCACCCCCGTTGGGTAGCGCACAAAGTGCCGCAAACATCGTCAGTCCGCCCAAGCAGTGGCCAAAAAAAGCCGACGGTCTGTCCAACCACTCAAGCAATTCCGGCAACATGCATTCGACGAAACTATCCATGTTGTCGATGGGCGGTTCATTGATACGGGTCCCGCGTCCTGGTGGCTCAACGGCCACGATCTCTACGGACTCGTCGAGTAATTGCGGCCAAGCGCGAAACGATACAACGCCGCCGCCAGCATAAGGAAAACAAAACAAACGGGCTTTCGCGGCGGGGTTGGGCTGGGGCGCGATCAACCACCTTCGCGCTCTGGGCAACGCGGGCTCATTGCCAACGTCAGCCATTGGACTAAAATCTTCTCTACCAACTCCATTTCCTCTGCTGGTTGCAATCCCAACCCGTTGTTCGAACTGAGCCGGCAAAGGCGCGAAGGGCGGCGTCTCTGCAGGCGCGCCACCAATCTCATCGTCGGTCGATATCACCGATGCCGGGTATTCATTCTTCGCCGTGGCCGCAATAGCCGCCCCTCTTACGGTGACATTCGGCGCTGCAACGGCTGCAGTGCCGCGAGGTTGATTGCGCTCCGTGGGGAAGCTGCCGACCAACTCGCGAAACACACCGTCGACGAGCTGGTTAATAGTCGGTCCGCTGATGAGTTCGGCAACTGGGACTGGAATACCGAATTCGTCTTCGAGGCTATTCGACACACTGACCGACATCAACGAGTCGAGGCCGACTTCGTTTAACGGCTGATCCGGGTCGATCGCTTCGGAGAAACCGAGTTTGACCGTGATGTGTTGTTGTAGCCTGTTCAATAGGTGTTGGCGTGCGTGGCCGTTCACTGCGCCATGCGGTGCATCCAGGGTGACGCTTGCTTGGGCAAATTTCGCTCCTGTGGACCCCTCGTCCCCATTCAGAAGCTCCGCCAAGAATGGGGACCTGCCGGTTTTGTCGGCATAAGTCGGCCAATCAGTAAGAGCTATCGCGATCTGATCGATGTCGCGTTGCATCACGTTATCGAACATCGCCATGGCGCGATCGGGAGACACGAATTTCATGCCGAGCGAGGACAGCATCGCCTCGCCACGGGCGCCCGAAACGGTGGCCAGTCCGCCGCCTGACCAGGCAGACCAATTGATCGCCATCGCCGGCAATCCGCTGGCGCGGCGGTGAACGGCTAGAGCGTCGAGAAAAGCGCTACTCGCGGTGTAATTTCCCTGGCCTGCAGAGCCCAACACGCTCCATAAAGACGATTGCAAAATAAAGAAATCCAGTTCTAAACCTTTGGTGTGTTCATGGAGCAGCCAGCTTCCATATACGCGCGGCTCGAATAGGGGTTCGAATCGATCCCAGTTGAGTTGCGCCAATATTCCATCATCTAAGACGCCGGCCGATTGCACCACACCTCTCAGCGGTGGCAGCTGATCGCCGATTGTCCGGATGAGCCGGCTTACGTCCTCATCGCGGCTGATGTCGGCCGCCACGACATGGATTGTTGCACCGTTTGTTGCCGCCATGCGCAAGACTGCTTGTGCGGCTTCGGCGCTGGCATTGCGTCCCGTCAGAACCAGGTGTTTTGCACCCTTGTTTATCAGCCACTCGGCCACGCTGCGCCCCAACATTCCCAACCCACCGGTGACAAGGTAGGTGGCGTCGCTACGCACGCGCAGCGGGTGCGGCGACAGATCTGCAAGAGATTGCCTGACCAACCTCAAGACATGTCGTTGGCCGCCAGCGGAGATGGCAATCTGAGTTTCACGACTCGGCTGGAGCAATTCTGTCGCGAGTAAATCAATGTCCGGCGTCCGATCGCCGTTCAGTTGTAGATCGATCAGCCCCCCCCATAGCCCCGGGTACTCGATCGCGACGGTTCGCCCCAAGCCCCACAGCGGCGCCTGGACCGGATCGACATGCTGTTCCCGGCCGTCCGTCCTCTGTGTGTTTGCAGTTACAAACCAGAGACGCCTGCCAGTCGGGTTGGTCGATCTCGTTGCCGCAAGCGCCTGCAAGATCGCCAAGGCCCCACGACACATCATCTCACTACCGCTCTTCAACTGTGCGGGGGTGAGATCCTGTATCGACGGGGCGTCCAGGGCCCACAGGTAAACGACGCCCTCACACGGTAGCGCCTCGCTAGCAGCGAATTGCTCCAGCAATTTACGAAAATCCTGTGGCTGCTGTTCGTTCACGCTCCAGTTTCGAGTACTTTGTTGGGCGAATGCGTTGCCCCTGCAGACGACGTGGCAATGATGACCGGCCGCTTCTAATCTCCTCGCCAGTGCCGCACCTAGACCTTTTCCGTCGGCGAAGATCAGCCAGCTTGCTGGAGCACGACGCTCTTGGTTGACAGGTCTTCTGATACTCTTGCGCCACGCCAGCCGATAATACACGTCGTCGGCCTCGGCCCGGATCTGTATCACCTTATCGAGCGGCAATAACCGAACGGCCAATCCTTCCAGTTCAGCTACCAATCGCTCTGCCGTGTCGTAGACCCGAATGTCGAATAGCTGTGTGTCCTCCTTCACGGCATTGCGCCGCTTGGTGTGTACCCATGCTTCTTCGATACCGTCTTGGTAACAGCGAAATCCTGCCAGCGAGATAGGCAGATACAAATTTCGGCGATCGCTTGCGGGCAGCTCGGCGCCATCAAGCACAAACGGGTAAACATGCAGGCAGGCATCCAAAAATGCAGGGTGCAGCGCGTACTGCGGATTTGCCAAACCCTCCGACGACCGCACTTTCGTCAACGCTTCATGCTCACCGAGGTACAATTCGCGAATGCCACGAAAGCTTGGTCCATATTCAAGCCCGCGCTGTTCAAGGGCGTCATACAAATCGGAAACGCTCCACGTTTGCTGGCACCGAGCCCGGACCTGTTTCAGCGAAAAGTCGGACGCGGACGGCGCCTCTGATCTGCGCAGGGTGCCGGTCATGTGAGTGTGCCAAACCTCCGAATCGGCGCTGTTCGCACTGACCAGGCTGAAACGTGCCCTGTCCGACTGCAGCGGCGTCAGCAACAACCGCACCACCCGATCTTCCCCATCTGTGAAGGGCATCGCTTTGTGATGCACCGCATCGTCGAAACTCAAGCGCGGCGTGCCAAAATGCATCCGACCGAGAATCGTGGCCGCCTCCAATTCCGCAGTGGTTGGCAGGACAACCGTTCCTCTGACTCTATGATCGGATAAGTAGGCGGTGTGCTGCACGCCGTACCGCGTTTCGCAGCGCACATCGTTGCTGATCGACTTTATACGCGTGCCCACCAAGGGGTGCGGCCGCTCAGTAGCATTGCGGGCTTTTTCCGTAACGACCTTATCGTCCTCTATCCAGTAACGCTGCCGCTGAAACGGATAAGTGGGCAGTGGAATTCTTCGCCTCGAAGCGTCGGCATGCACCGCCGTCCAATTTACGTTATGGCCGGCGAGATACAACGCGACTAGCATTTCGGTAACGGTTTCGGAGTTTGGCCTTTTACGATTTAGCGTTGCAATCCATGTTGCGGATTTGCCTTTGGCGCCAAGGCAGATTTGTGCAATCGGCAGTAGCACCGAGTGTGGTCCGATTTCGATAAAGGTTCGGCACTCGAGCTTGGCTAGCGCCTGCATACCATCGCCGAACCGCACCGTTTCACGCAGATGTCGACGCCAATAGGCCTTATCGGGCGCGGCGGACATTCGCTCGCCAGTGAGGTTGGATATCAGCGGCAGCTTAGGCGCGTGCTGTATGATCTGAGCTGCGACGCTTTCGAAGTCATCGAGAATGGGCTCGGTTCGCGGCGAATGAAAGCCATTGGAAATTCGTAACTCCCGATAGCTGATATTCTGCCGGTCCAGCTCCTGTGAGAGTATTCTCAGTGCCTCGCGCTCACCCGACACCACCGTATTTAGCGGCCCGTTCAGTGCGGCCACGGTAATTTGCGGGGCGATCTTCTCAATGAGCGCACCTACGACGGATTCGTCGGCAAAGATCGCCGCCATGGCTCCGCCGCTCGGTACACGATGCATCAACTGGCCGCGGGCCGTAACCAATCGCATCGCGTCTTCGAGCGTCATTACATCGGCGAGGCAAGCAGCGGCGATTTCTCCCAAGCTGTGGCCAATCACCGCGTCCGGCAGGATGCCCCAGGATTTCACGAGTTGCGCCAGAGCATACTCGACTGCAAACAGTGCAGGCTGGGTGTAGTCAGTGCGGTTGACCAGTGCATCATCGCTTTCCGCAGCAAAAATCACCTCGAGCAAGTCCCGCTCAAGGCAGGGCGCTACCAAAGCACGACACCGATCCATGGCATTCCGAAAAACGGAATGCGTGCGATATAGCTCCGCGGCCATGCCGGCATTCTGCGAGCCCTGGCCGGAAAACATGAAAGCGATCGAAGCTTTGCTGGTGCGCTGTAGCCTCGAGGAATCTTCGCTCACCGTTCGTAGCCATGTCGTGAGCCGACTTTTCAGTTCAGCTACCGATCGGGCAGGCGCGGCGAAACGAAATGCAAACTGGCTTCGGCTAACATTAGTGGTGTAGCAAAGGTCAGCAATTGCTGCATCGGGATTGTAGTTCAGCCAGTTCAGAAGCTGCTTGACACGTGCCACCAGCGCGTCCGCGGTTTTGGCTGAGAGGGTCACCAAGCACGGGAAAGTGTCTGACGATTGGTCCTTGGTCGCCGCAATCGGCGGCGCCTCTTCGAGGATGGCAAAAACGTTCGTGCCACCGATCCCGAGACTGTTTAGCCCAGCTCGCCGCGACGTGTCCGTGCGGGGAAAATCCTGCAGTTTTGTGTTTACGTAAAAGGGCGACGAGGCGAAATCGATTCGAGGGTTCGGCGTTTCATAATTGATGCTCGGCGGGATTCGTTTGTGATGCAGCACGAGCGCGGTTTTGATCAGGCCTGCAATTGACGCCGCTTGTTCGGGATGGCCGATATTGGCTTTAACTGAACCGACGCCACAGTACTGCTTGCGTTCAGTCTCGTTGCGAAAAGCTGTGGTCAGCGCTTCGATTTCCAACGGATCGCCGACGGTCGTGCCGGTTGAGTGGCATTCGACATAGCCGAGGCTGTCTGCACTCACCCCAGCCGATTTCAGCGCATCCACGACCGCCTGGGACTGCTGACCCAGACTGGGCGCAGTGTAGCTAATTTTGGCTGAACCATCGTTATTCGCGGCCGTCCCCTTGATAACCGCAAAGATGTGGTCGCGGTCAGAGATCGCTTGTTGCAAAGGTTTGAGCAACACGGCGCCGACGCCGCTGCCAAAGATCGTTCCCTGGCCAACCGAGTCGAAGGGGCGACAGTGCCCGTCCAGCGAATAAAGATTGCGCTTTTCCGCCAAGTATCCCTGCACTTGCGGTACTCGGACCACCGAGCCGCCCACCAACATCATATCGCACTCATTGAATCTCAAGTTCTGGCAGGCCTGGTGGACCGCCACCAAAGATGACGAACACGCCGACTGAATCGTGAAGCTGGGGCCCCTGAGGTTCAGCTTGAAAGAAACACGCGTGCTCAAGAAATCCTTGTCGTTATTGATGTGTGTAGTGCTCGCTGTCTGACCGGGAAAATCGGCGTGGTGCACTTTTGCCATCAGATAACTTGATACGATGCCACCGGCGGCCGAAAGAACACCGACCTTTCCGGGGTAATTAGTCGGGTCATAACCTGCGTTTTCGAACGCCTCCCAGCATACTTCGAGGAACAGGCGTTGCTGTGGGTCCATCAACGCGGCGTCTTTGGGGGAGTAACCGAAGAACGCGGCGTCGAACAATTCGACGTCGCGCAACACCGGCGCGGCTTTGACGTAATTGGGGTTCGCTACCAAAGCCGGATCGACGCCGGCTTGCACAAGTTCTTGGTCTGAAAAAAAAGTGATCGACTCAACGCCGTCACATAGATTCTTCCAGAATTCTTCAGCTGTTGCCGCCCCGGGGAATCGACAAGACAGTCCGATGATCGCAATGTCGACATTCTGCCGTGGAGCTTTCATGCTGACCTCGGCCATCACAGGCACTTGGAAGTTAATTTTCGTCCTTTGAACGTTTGTTTGCTTGCTCGGCTTTTCTCAGAGTATTCAATGCATCAAACATGGTGGCCAGAATTGCTTCTTGAGCCTCGATCAATTGAACGGAAGCCGAGGACACTTTTGGAAGGATTTCCTTATATGAGTCTTCCACTTTCTTTTCGAAATCGCTGTCGAGGCGATTCCTTAACGTTCGCGATGGATCCAGGATCATCATCAGAGCTTGGAATTGACGTAACGCGAAATTCTCAGTCGGCTTTACATGGCTGGCATCGGTAACGGACTTTTTCGCGATTTCGAGTACTTCGCGTTGGAAGGATAACCAAGGTAATGTCAGCAAAATCAAATTTCTAACGGCATCTTCGTCAATCTGAGGCTGATCTGGTTTGCTGTCGTTTGGCATGTCAGCGCCCTTTCAACTAACTTCCCTAAATCTCCAGCGTAACGGCGCAACGCCTCAGCGTGTCACCACGCTGGATGCTGCATCGGTTTTCGGATCGGGACAACGAGCCTCCTTTGCTCTGAGGCCTTGCCGTATTTCAAAGGTCTATTTGAAGACGGTTTGCCACGACCGAGGTTCGCGATCCGGTGCGCAGGATAGCCCACCACGGACCGCGCAGTAAACCGCGCCTTCCGAGCCGCTATATGACTGCGATCATTTGGAAAACGCGCGCGATAAGCCAGGTAATGTGGCGTTACGCTCTCCGATTGCGCTTCTCGGAGCAATTGACGCGACTAAACACAACCCGACACAACCCCGTTTTTTTCTTACAAGCTGGCTACAGCTGTTAAAACGGCATTGACCAAGGGTACCGCGGGGTCGACCGACGCCGAATCTAGACCACCGCCGGCGTCATTTGATCAAACGCCTGGACCGATGCACTCAAAGTGCTATTAGGTTGCTTCAGGTGGCGTAGATATGCTCGAGCGAATGACCGCTCGCCTTAAAGTCGTAGTTGTTTACCTACCGAGGATTGAGACCCAGGAGTAAATGACATGGCAAAAAAACCGGAACCCTTTACTTGGACAGGATGGGGCATCAGCCACGCGACCAGACACGCTAACGCTGCCACTACCTACGCACAGAAACTGAGCCAAGCCGCGGATTTGCGCGACAGGCTCAGAGCTCACGCCGAGTTTGTGCATATGCATATCGATATGTGCAATGAGCGCGCAAAATTACTCAACGAGGCGGTAGCGGTGGCGGGCAACCTTATGGGCGGCTTCGTCTCGATTTTACACCGGAGCAAGCTTCTTGATGAGATGGTGACGCGCAATTCGCCCGCATCCAGTTCGCCCACATCCAGTGAGACCGGCGCAGAGACGCGGAAACGCAATCGGAGCCGCAAAAGACGAGGCGGATAGTCGGCGAAGCGCAGTCACTAGCGGGACGGCGCCCATGCTCGTTCCAAGGCACGGCCAAACGCGAGAGGCGATGAAATAGGCATTATGGCGATGGCGGATACATCGCAGCGTGAAAGCCACGATTCCAGCCCGGACGAACGTTACAAAATGGAGGCCAGTCAAATGGTGCAGGGGCTGCCGTCGATGCACGAAATCTGGGGCTGGCACAAAAAACTCGCGGGGATGGGGACGCGGTACACCGGCAGTCCGGGTCACGCGCACTTCATCGATTGGCTTAAACAGAAGTTCTCGGCCGTGCCGAATTTTAAGCTCTACACCGATCCCCTCACGTTACACCGCTGGCTCGCGGAGCTCGAGGATTGCTCACTGTCAATTAGTCAGGACCCCGCGGTGGGTCGCTCCGGGTCGGTGCCGATCACCTACTACTATCCGTACTCGGGCAAGACGGGACCGGGTGGAATCACCGGCAGGCTGATTGACCTCGGCGACTACGCGCCAGCGTGGTACACGGCGGCGTTCTGGGCACCCGCGACCGGCGAGATCGCGCTCGTGCGGGTGCCTCCGTGCGCCTTCACGCTCGATGTTGGACAGTTGCCGACCGGCGGTTTCGAACCTGGGCAGACCTCACCGGACTCACCGGACGCTGCGGTCGACTATCTAGCCGACGCCGAGTTGGTGACCAATCCGGCGTTCCAGATGTTCGCCGCCGTTCCGTTGCTGGACGCGAGGAAGGCCGGCGTTCGCGGGGTGATCTGCGTCTGGACGGGGATGTCGGACGACCAGGTCGCCAACCAGTACAACCCTCTCATCACGGGGTACCCGAACGACCAAGGAGTGCCGAAGAAAGGTGACGACGGATGCCCGGCCTTGTGGGTCGGTGATGGCACCGGTCAGTGGCTCGCCACCTGCGCAGCAATGGGCCAGCCCAAGGTTACGCTGACGCTCAACGCCTCGATTACAGCCAAGGCCGCCACCGAAACGATATGGGGCGTGCTGCCGGGTTCCGGCGCCGACCACGAACGCGGCCTCATCGTGAACACGCATACCGATGGCCCGAACGTGCCCGAGGAGAACGGCGCATTGGGGCTGCTCGCGCTTGCGAAGTACTTCTCCCAGCGTCAGCACCGCCGTGACCTCTACTTCGTGATGGTGACCGGACACTTTCAGCTTCCGCAGTTCATTCAGAAAATCCCGAACCCGCGGTTTGTGGTCGGCAACGACGCGACCAGCCGGTGGATGAACGACCATCCCGCGATCTACCAGAAGGCCGTCGCCGGCCTGACGATCGAGCACCTCGGCTGTCAAAGGTGGACCGACGATGCCAATGGCAAGTACGTGTGGACCGGTGACTATGAGTGGGGTGCCACCTACACGACCCAGCGGCAAGGCTCGCTGAACCTGATCAACCTCGAACAGCAGGCCTACCTCAACGCGCTCTGGACTACGAATCATTCCGGCGCCATCGCCTACCCGGTTGTCACGATGCTGCCGGTGCCGCTTTTCTTCGGCGAGGGCGCGCCGCTCTACGCTGGCGGCCTCGGCACGGTTTCGCTGTGTCCGCTGCCGTCGTACCTGTTGCAGGCGGGTTCCCGGACTCATCCGAAAAAGCTGAACCTCGACAAGCTCGACAAGCGGCTGATCTATGGACAGATCCTCAGCTTCGCCAAGACGATCAGCACGTTGGATGCAGCGCCGGCAGAAGATTTCTGAGCGAACCCTGCCGCGCCGCGGCTGCGACTCCTTGGCTCGCGCTCGCACGAACGCCGCGGCTCTGCCGCGTCGATCGGGCGGATTAGGATGGGACATTATGCGTGCGGCCTAACGACCGGTGCGAATCCAAGGATCTCCGAGCCACGCGACCTCGCCTCCGGCACGGCTGCGACTCTGAACAGACATGCACCCCGGGCCAAGACCAGCTAGAATCTTAAGTGTTCAGGAGGAACACAAGGTGCTGCGGCTTTCAAATCTGAGTAAGGTCTTTTCCGGCGGGCTGCGATGAAGACGATTGCGGACTGGCTCAGCCAAGTCGGTATGCACGAGTATACCCAACGCTTTGCTGAGAACAGCATTGATTTTGATATTCTCACCGACCTGAGTGACCAGGATCTTGAAAAGATTGGCGTCACGTCGCTTGGCCATCGTCGAAAGCTATTGCGTGCGATTGCTAATCTGAAAGCCGCCGAGAAAGTCACATCCGTGCCTCCGGTTGCCGTTGCGCCGCCTGCCCCGCGAACCGCGGATACGGCCGAGCGCCGGCAAGTCACCGTGATGTTCTCGGACCTCGTTGGTTCGACCGCACTCGCAGCTCGGATGGATCCCGAAGACCTACGGGAGCTCATCTCGGCTTATCACAAATGCGTCGCTGAAGCCGTGGGCCGTTTCGGCGGTTTCGTGGCGCAATATCTGGGCGATGGCGTGCTTGTATACTTTGGCTATCCTGAGGCCCACGAGGATGACGCCGAGCGAGCGGTGCGCGCGGGACTAGAGGTGATAGCAGCCCTGGGCGCAATAAAAACGTCGGCTTTGTTGCAAACCCGTATTGGTATCGCCACTGGGCTGGTTGTTGTGGGCGATCAGACTGGACCGGGCGAAGGATGGGAACGCGGTATCGTCGGCGAGACACCAAACCTTGCAGCGCGTCTGCAGGGGATTGCCGAGCCGAATTCGGTTGTCATTGCCGAAGCAACGCGCCGGCTTCTTGGCAATCTCTTTGAGCTGAGGGACCTCGGCACCAGAGAGCTTAAAGGCCTCGCCAAGCCCGTGCTCGCCTGGGTAGCGCTGCGGGAGAGTACTGTCGAAAGCCGGTTCGAGGCACTGCATCCGAGCGGTCTGACCGCCCTCGTCGGGCGCGAGGAGGAAACCGAGCTGTTGTTGCGGCGCTGGTCGCGGGCGAAGAGCGGCAATGGTCAGGTGGTGCTGATTTCCGGCGAACCGGGCGTCGGCAAATCCCGGCTCACAGCCGCCCTTCTGGAAACTGTCGCTCCTGAACCGCATACACGTTTGCGCTATTTCTGCTCGCCCCAGCACACCGACAGCGCGTTTTACCCGATCATCGGTCAGATGGAACGTGCGGCTGGATTCTTATACAACGATACGCCCCAGCAAAAACTCGACAAGCTCGATGCTCCGCTCGCGCAGACTTCGACCTCGATCGAGGACGCCGTGCTCATTGCGGAGATGCTTTCGCTGCCGAACGATGGCCGGTATCCCGCCCTCGAGCTGATGCCGCAGCAGCGCCGGCAAAAAACCATGGAGGCGCTCACCGCACAAATAGAGACGCTGTCGCGGCAAAAGCCTGTGATGATGATCTTGGAAGACGCTCATTGGGCCGATCCAACCAGCTTGGAAGCGTTCGGTCGGGCCATAGACCGAATTCGCAGGCTTAGGGTGCTTTTGTTAGTGACATTCCGGCCGGAATTCGACGTGCCGTGGGCCGCACGGCCCTACGTCACTGCGCTGATCGTCAATCGACTCACAGAGCATGAAGCTGGCGCCATGATCGACCGCATCGTGGGCAACAGGCTGCTATCGGCCAGCATTCGCCAAGACATCATCGAGCGTAGCGACGGTATTCCCTTGTTCGTGGAGGAAATGACCAAAGCGGTGCTGGAAGCAGGCGGTGAGATAGCCGCCGGGCGCGCGGTTGCCGCGGTTCCGTCCCGGGCACTGGCCGTGCCCGCAAGCCTGCACGCCTCACTCATGGCGCGGCTCGACCGGCTCGGGGGCCCGGCCAAAGAGCTGGCGCAGATCGCGGCGGCAATCGGCCGCGAGTTTTCGCATCCCCTGCTCGCGTCGGTCGTACGCCAGCCGCAGGCGGAGCTGGAATCGGCGTTGGACCGTCTCGTTGTGGCTGGGTTGCTGTTCCGACGTGACGAACCCCCGCATGCCACCTATTTGTTCAAGCACGCCCTCGTGCAGGATGCGGCTTACGGGACCCTGCTGCGTGAGCCACGACGCACGTTACATGCCCGCATCGCCGAAACCATCGAGAGCGAATTCGCGGACATCGCCGAGAACAGACCGGAATTGTTGGCCAGGCACTGGACCGAGGCCGGCGTGATCGAGAAGGCCGCGTTCCTTTGGGGTAAAGCGGGACAGCGCTCGCTGGCGCGGTCGGCGTTGGTCGAGGCCGCCGAGCAGCTCAGGCGGGCCCTCGACCAGATTGCGACTTTGCCTAGCACGCCTGTGCTGCGCGGCGAACAGATCAAGCTGCAGATCGCGCTTGTCAACGCTCTCATGCACGTCAAAGGCTATGCGGCACCTGAGCCCAAAGCGGCGGTTGAACAGGCGCGTCAATTCATCGAGCGAGCGGAAGCGCTCGGAGAACCTCCCGAAGACCCGCTGCTGCTGTTCTCCGCCCTCTATGGCGTCTGGGCAGCTAGCTATGTGGCGTTCAACGGAGATGTTACGCGCGAGCTTGCATCGCAATTTGTGGCACTTGCGGAAAAGCAAAACCAAATCGTTCCACTGATGATCGGCCATCGGCTGATGGCTAGTTCACTGATGTTAACCGGAGACATCTCTGAAGGCCGAGAGCATTACAATCAGGCGTTCGCATTTTACGATCCTGCCAAGCACTGGTCGCTCGCGACGCGTTTTGGCCAAGACGTCGGCGTATCAATCTTTGTCTACAGGGCGTTGGCCCAATGGATGCTCGGCTACCCCGATACAGCGCTGGCGGACGCTAATCACGCGCTCGAGGACGCACGCGCGGGTGGCCAGGCAGGCACTTTAATGTATGCACTGTTCCACACATCGTTGACGAATGTTCTCTGTGCAAACTACGCAGCAGCAACCGCGCAGTCCGATGAAGTTGTCCGGTTGGCAGACGAGAAGAATGCGGCAATATGGAAGGCATTGGCAACGATGCAAAAAGGTTGCGTATTGGCGCTGTCCGGCAAGGCCTCGGAGGGAATCCAGATGATCACCTCCGGCATCACCACATATAAATCGACCGGCTCAAGAGTGTATTTGCCAATCTTTTTGGCACACTTGTCCAGGGCCTATTCGGAAGTCGGCCAATTTGATGACGCTTGGCACTACATTGGCGAAGCATTAAGCGCGGTGGAAACAACCAAAGAACGCTGGTACGAAGCAGAAATCAATCGCATAAGCGGCGAAATCGCGCTGAAGTTGCCGCAACTCGGTTCGTCGCAAGCGGAAACATATTTTGAGCGCGCGCTCACAATTGCGCGTGCGCAGCAAGCGAAGTCCTGGGAACTACGTGCGGCAAAGAGCGCGGCGCGCTTTTGGCGCGATCAGGGCATGCGGGAGAAAGCGATCGCTATTCTTGCTCCAATATACGGCTGGTTCACTGAGGGTTTCGATACGCACGACTTGAAACAAGCGAACGCGTTACTGGTCGAGATGTCTTGACAATGCTTTTGACCCGGTGCCGTGAGCTCTGACCGTTTTCATTATGTGGACAAATTACCGGCTGAATTCCCTAAGACCTGCTCACCCTCATCGCCTGCCAGTCGCTTTCATTCAAATCCGATAAGAACGAGAACAGACCCGCCCCGCGCAACCAGCGGCCACCGTCGATAGTCACGCAATCACCATTAATGTACGCCGCCCGATCAGACACGAGATAGGCGGCCAGATCAGCGAGTTCGCCATGCTCGCCGACGCGACCGATCGGACTAGCGCTCTCGAAACGTTCTGCCATTGATGGCGGCACAAGTCGATCCCATGCGCCTTTAGTAGGAAAGGTGCCGGGTGAAATTGCGACCGTACGAATGCCCTTCGGTCCCCACTCAACTGCGAGACTCCTGGTCAAGGCAAGCACACCGGCCTTCGCCATAGCGCTCGGGACTACAAATGGCGAACCGGTCCAGGCATAGGAGACAACGATATTAAGGACAACACCGCCGACACCTTGAGCGATCCAACGCTTGCCGGCGGCAAGCGTGCAATAGGCTGTGCCGTGCAGCACGATGTCGAGGATAGAGTCCATTGCACGATGGGAGAGCGTTTCGGTGCGAGCGATAAAGTTACCAGCGGCATTGTTGACGAGCACGTTGAGCGGTCCGCCGGTGAAGGCGGCGTCCAATAGGCCCTCAACAGCTTCGGGCGAGCGAATGTCGACTACATAAGTTCGAACCTTGCAAGAGAATAAGTCTTCGAACTCCTTCGCGGTGTCCTCTAGTACTTGCGTCCGACGACCGCAGATCATGAGCTCGGCACCGAGTTCTATCATGCGCATGCCCATCGCCTTGCCGAGTCCGGTGCCGCCCCCGGTGATTAGTACGCGTTTACCCTTAAGTAAATTGGGCTGAAACATTCTCGGTTTCCTTGGCTGTAGACTGGTTATCCTGCGGGGGAAGGCCCGGAATTGCTTCTTGTTCTCATCGTCCTGTCAGCCACAATCTCAAACATTGTAAGCGAGGCTGCTGCGGATGGCCACTCGTGCCGCTGTCACGGGCTTGCGTCAAACTCTCCTGGCGATGGCGCACTTGTCCGGCACTTTGCTCTTCGATCGGACGGTGGATCACTTAAAACCAGCGATCGGCGTCCATCGGTTTAAAATATGTTGCATGGCACGGGATCGTTCGTTCAAACGGGAAGAACGGCACAGCGCAGAATTTGAATCGCCACGCTTGTTGACGCGCCGGACTAATTCTTCAGCCGATAGCCGGTCTTGAAGAACCAGGAAACGATCGCCATGCAGAGGGCGAGAAAGCCAAGCGTGATGGCCACACTTAATCCGATATGCACGTCGGCGATATCGAAAAAGCTCCAGCGGAAGCCCGAGATCAAATAGACCAGCGGGTTGAACAGGGTGATGGTGCGCCAGAACGGCGGCAGCACGCTCGTTGAATAAAAGGTCCCGCCGAGGAACGTCAAAGGCGTGATGATCAAGAGCGGCACGATCTGCAGCTTCTCGAAATTGTCGGCCCACAGCCCGAGAATGAAGCCGAACAAGCTGAAACTGACCGCGGTCAGCACCAGGAAAGCCACCATCCAGGCCGGGTGCGCGATATGGATGGGCACGAATAGCCCGGAAGTGGCGAGGATAATGCTGCCAAGAATGATCGATTTGCTCGCCGCCGCTCCGACATAGCCGAGCACGATCTCGAACGGCGATACCGGCGCCGAAAGCATCTCGTAGATCGTGCCGACGAAGCGCGGGAAATAGATGCCGAAGGCGGCGTTGGTGACGCTTTGCGTCAGAAGCATCAGCATGGTCAAGCCAGGCACGATGAACGAGCCGTAATTGACGCCCTCGATCTCGGTGATGCGCGAGCCGATCGCGGCGCCGAACACGATGAAATAAAGCGAGGTCGAGATCACCGGCGAGACGATGCTTTGAAACAGGGTGCGGCCGGTCCGCGCCATTTCATACATATAGATTGCCCGCACGGCGTGGAGGTTCATCGCCGTTCCCTCACCAGACCGACGAAAATGTCCTCGAGCGAGCTTTGCGTCGTCCGCAAATCCTTAAAGCGGATGCCCGCGCGCTGCAGATCGTCGAGCAGCGCGGTGATGCGGGTGCGCTCGCCCTTGGTATCGTAGGTGTAAGTCAGTTCGTTGCCGTTGGCGCCGAGGGTGAGGCCGTAGCGCTCGAGCCCCGGCGGCACCGCGGCAAGCGGATCGCGCAGCTCCAGCGTCAGCTGCTTCTTGCCCAGTTTGCGCATCAGCTCGGCCTTGTCTTCGACCAGGATGATCTCGCCATGGTTGATGACGCCGACGCGATCGGCCATTTCCTCGGCTTCTTCGATGTAATGGGTCGTGAGAATGATGGTGACGCCGGAAGCGCGCAGCGAGCGCACCAGCTGCCACATATCCTTGCGCAACTCGACATCGACGCCCGCGGTGGGTTCGTCAAGAAAAAGGATCTGCGGCTCATGCGCCAGCGCCTTGGCAATCATGAGCCGGCGCTTCATGCCGCCGGAAAGCATGCGGATCTTGTCGTGCCGCTTGTCCCACAGCGAAAGCTGCTTCAGCACCTTGTCGATGTAGTCCGGGTTGGCGGGCTTGCCGAACAGCCCGCGGGAAAAGCGCAGCGTCGCCGGCGGCGTTTCGAAGGCGTCGGTGGTCAATTCCTGGGGGACCAGACCGATCAGAGAACGCGCCGCGCGATAGTCGGAAACGATGTCGTGTCCGTCGACCTTCACCGTGCCCGAAGAAGGATTGACGATGCCGCAGATGATGCCGATCAGGGTCGTCTTGCCGGCGCCGTTCGGGCCGAGCAGCGCGAAAATCTCGCCGTGGCGGATGTCCAGACTGACGTTTTTGAGCGCCTGGAATCCGGAGGCGTAAATCTTGTCGAGGCGCGAGACGGAAATGGCAGGCGAAATAGCGCGCGTCATGGGTTCGGTCGCGATCCGGCTGATCTTCCTAGCGCGCCGCGAACCGCCGCGGCCAGCGAAACCTGCGGCACGGCCATGCATTTAACGCGTAATGCGCTTCCGCATGACTCTGTTCGACCCACCCACCGTTCGGGATCGCACGGAGGAACATTAAACCCAAGGCCGCGCGCTCTTGGCCTTGTGCTCGAAGCGCTCGATCTTGTCCTGCTTGCGCATGGTCAGCCCGATATCGTCAAGGCCGTTCAACAGCACATGCTTGCGGTGCGGCTCGATGTCGAATTTGACCATGCCGCCGTCGGGGCCGCGGATCTCTTGCGCCTTGAGATCGATTGTCAGCGTCGCATTGGCGCCGCGCTCAGCGTCGTCCATCAGTTTGGCGTGGTCT
>Ga0187816_10000205_pt1 | contig 17177 bp, 13 predicted proteins | sample NC_wetland_sal_i_16_FD_132960 | JGI IMG/M metagenome (GOLD analysis project Ga0187816, IMG submission 132960) | Wetland sediment microbial communities from Neuse River Estuary, North Carolina, USA - SO4_1 | ecosystem: Environmental > Aquatic > Freshwater > Wetlands > Sediment | place: USA... | reverse complement strand
TTTTAGAAAGGAGTCGCCATGTACAAGGATGAGAGAGACCTGCTGGAAGTCCTCAAATTTGAACTCGAATTCCTGGAAAAGGGCGGATATGGGCGTTCGCCGAGGGAGCCCTGGAGACCGCTGGCGATTTTCGAGGACTCTCCCACATGCATGAATTACGATACCAAGGAGAATCCGGAACCCTGCGGGGCGTGCGTGCTGATGCACTTGGTTCCACCCCAACTGCAGTCCGAGAAGATTCCCTGCCGCCACATTCCGCTCAACGCGGAGGGAGAGACGCTGGATTCTCTGTACCGGTGGGGCGATCAGCATGAGATCGAGGATACCGTGGAAAACTGGCTGCGGGCGACGATCGCGAAGCTGGAAGAGGAGCGGAAAGCTGCTCGCGGCGATGAGCGCAAAAACGTGCCGCCGGGCGACAGCATCCTGAGCGGAACGCCACTGCATCACAATCTGCACCCGAAATGCGCGAATCCCTCTTGTCCGACGGCCTTTCATTGGCTGGGTGGCGGCAAGTTTTTTCGGTTTCGGCCCAGCGAGGCCGCCGAAGGTTCGAGTGGTGCGGCGAGCAATTCGCCGGAGAATTTGCATGACGTGAAGCATTTTTGGCTTTGCGAGCACTGCGCGCAGGTTTTTACCCTGGTGTACGAGGAAGAACACGGGGTGGTGCTCAAGCTGCTGCGATTGGAACTGCCGGTGACGGAGACTCCCAACAAACGCCCGGCAACGCAGCCAATCTGAAGCAGCTTTGCTGGAAGCCGAACGAATAAGCATGTTGCATCCGGGCCTGCCCTGCCTGCATTGAATTCAAACTGCAAAGAAGCGTTCGAGACTCGCGCCCTTCCTGAGCTTGTGCAAAATCTTCGTTGGGAGAATCCATTTTGCGAGCCTCCTGAATTTCGTTTGGGCCGAGCGGCGCGACGCCGGCGAATTTCGAAGCTCGCATGCGCGGCCCTGGCGAGTGCGGTAAAATGTCTCACGCCGGAGTCGCCGGCGATGAGCGAGGTCGGGCCGATTATGGGAGGATAAAGAAATGTCGTCCGCAGCGTCCACAGGTTCGGCAATTCCTTCAGAAACCACTCAGCCCTTAAATTCCGAGGAGCTGCGCAAAATGCACGCGTACTGGCGCGCGGCAAATTATCTTTCCGTCGGGCAGATCTACCTTCTCAAGAATCCTCTTCTGCGCGAGCCACTGAAAATCGAAGATATCAAGCCGCGTCTCCTGGGACATTGGGGCACGACGCCCGGGCAGAATTTCATCTACGTTCATTTCAACCGGCTGATCAAGAAGCACGACCTGAACGTCATCTATATTGCGGGGCCCGGCCACGGAGGGCCTGCGCTGGTGGCGAATACGTTTCTCGAAGGGACTTACAGCGAGTTCTACACTCATATTCCTCAGACGGAAGAGGGCTTGCGCAAACTCTTCAAGCAATTTTCTTTTCCGGGGGGCATTCCGAGCCACGTGTCTCCGGAGACCCCGGGCTCGATTCATGAGGGCGGCGAATTGGGGTATTCGATCGCGCACGCGTATGGGGCGGCCTTCGACAATCCGGATCTGCTGGTGTGCTGCGTCGTGGGGGACGGCGAATCCGAGACCGGGCCGCTCGCCGCGAGTTGGCATTCGAACGCATTCCTGAATCCGGCGCGCGATGGCGCGGTGCTGCCGATCCTGCATCTCAACGGCTACAAGATCGCGAACCCGACGGTGCTGGGGCGGATGACCGACGATCAGTTGAAGCAACTTTTTGCCGGCTATGGTTACAAGCCGTATTTCGTGGAGGGCCGCGAGCCGGAGGCCATGCACCAGCTTATGGCGCACACGCTCGATACGGCCCTGCACGAAATTCATTCGATTCAGAGCGCCGCGCGCGCGGGCAAATCCCCGGGCATGCCCGAATGGCCGATGATCGTTCTGCGAACGCCGAAGGGATGGACGGGGCCCAAAGTCGTTGACGGCAAGCCGGTGGAAGATACCTGGAGAGCGCACCAGGTCCCGCTGACGGATTTCAGCCGGCCCGGCCATTTGAAAATGCTGGAAGACTGGATGAAAAGTTACCGGCCGGAAGAGCTCTTCGACGCGAACGGCAAGCTGATCCCGGAACTTGCGGAACTGGCGCCGAAGGGAAATCGCAGGATGGGCGCCAATCCGCATGCGAATGGGGGATTGTTCCTAAGGGATCTGGCAATGCCGGATTTTCGCGATTATGCCGTGGCGATGGAAAAGCCGGGGGTGGAAATCGGAGAGGCGACTCGTATTCTCGGCAACTTTTTGCGCGACGTAATGAAACTGAACGGCGAAACGAAAAATTTCCGGGTGTGGGGAGCGGATGAGACGGCCTCGAACCGGCTCGAGGCGCTGTATGAAGCAACCGACAAGTTGTTCATGGAACCGATCCTGGCCACGGACGAAAATCTTTCGGTGAATGGCCGCGTGATGGAGGTTCTGAGCGAGCACATGTGCGAGGGCTGGCTGGAAGGGTATCTATTGACCGGCCGCCACGGTTTCTTTTCATGCTACGAAGCTTTCGCGCACATTGTGGATTCGATGTTCAATCAGCACGCGAAGTGGCTGAAAGTGACGCGGGGGATTCCGTGGCGGCGCCCGATCGCTTCGCTGAACTATCTGCTTACGTCGCACGTGTGGCGGCAGGATCACAACGGGTTCACGCACCAGGATCCCGGATTCATCGATCACGTGATCAACAAGAAGGCCGATATCGTGCGCGTGTATCTGCCGCCGGATGCGAATACGCTGCTTTCCGTGGCGGATCACTGTCTGCGCAGCCGCAACTACGTGAACCTGATTGTGGCGGGCAAGCAGCCGGCCCTTCAGTACCTCGATATGAAATCGGCCATCGAGCATTGCACAACGGGAATCGGAATCTGGGAGTGGGCTTGCACGGATCAAGGTGTCGAGCCGGACGTGGTGATGGCCTGCGCGGGCGACGTGCCCACACTCGAGACGCTCGCGGCCGTGGATTTGCTGCGCCAATATTTTCCGGACATCAAAATTCGCGTGGTGAATGTGGTCGATTTGATGACACTCCAGACCTCGGGAGAACATCCACACGGACTTCCCAACAAGGAGTTTGATTCCATGTTTACTTTGGACAGGCCGGTGATATTTGCCTACCACGGTTATCCCTCGCTCATCCATCGGCTCACCTACCGGCGCACCAACCATGTCAACTTGCACGTGCACGGCTACAAGGAAGAGGGAACGATTACCACGCCATTCGATATGACGGTGCTGAATGAGCTAGACCGCTTTCATCTCGCCGGAGACGTGGTGGACCGGGTGCCCCGCCTACAAGCGGTGAGCGCTCATTTCAAGCAATTTCTGCGCGATCGTCTCATCGAACACAAGCTGTATATCGACGAGCACGGAGACGATCTGCCGGAAATCCGCGATTGGAAGTGGCTCCGCTGAGCCGGAGCCATGAAAATACTCGTTCTCAATTCCGGATCCAGCAGCCAGAAAAGCTCGCTCTACTTAATCGAACAGACGCTTCCCGAGCATCCGCCGGAACCGGTTTGGCAAGCCAAGGTCGAATGGAACGGCGACCAGGCTGAACTACAGGTGCAGACGTCGCAGGGCGCGGAGCTCAAAGAACAAATCGAAGTTCCCTCACATGGACAGGGCGTCGAGCGGATGCTCGATACATTATTCGCTGGGAAGACGCGCGTCGCTTCCCTTCCCTCGGAAATTGATGTGGTTGGCCATCGCGTGGTGAATGGAGGGCGGGATTTCGAGGAGCCGACGGCCGTCTCCGGAGCGGTGATGGCGGCGATATCGCGCATGTCGGCTTTCGCGCCGCTGCACAATCGCGCCGAGCTCCAAGGCATGGACATCATCGAGAAGCGATTTGGCAGCGTTCTCCAGGTCGCGGTATTCGACACGGGATTCCACAGCCATTTGCCGGAAGCTGCGTTTGTGTATCCCGGCCCTTACGAGTGGCTTGCTCAGGGAATCCGCCGCTTTGGCTTCCACGGAATCAATCATCAATATTGTGCGGAGCGCACGGCTCAACTGCTGGGAAAGAATTTATTTTCGCTAAAACTTGTGACCTGCCACCTGGGCAACGGCTGCTCTCTGGCAGCGATCCAGAACGGCCGCAGCGTGGATACGACCATGGGATTCACGCCGCTCGAAGGCTTGATGATGGGCACGCGGTCGGGGTCGGTCGATCCGGGCATACTGACGTACCTGATGCGCCAGGGCGGCTACACGGGTCAGCAGCTCGATGAATTGCTGAACACAAAATCCGGGTTGCTGGGAATATCCGGCGCTTCGGGCGACATGCGGCAGATCGTGGCGGCGATGAAAGAAGGCAATTCGCGCGCCAGACTTGCATTCAATATTTTCGAGCACCGGCTGCGGTCTTCGATTGGCGCGATGATCGCGGCATTGGGTGGTATCGACGCGCTCGTCTTTACTGCGGGCATCGGAGAGAATTCGGCCGAAGCGCGCGCCGCAGCCTGCACGAACTTCGAATACCTGGGCCTGAAACTGGATTCCGAGAAGAACCGCCGGCCGCATTTGGATCAGGATGTTGCAAGTGCGGATTCAGCCGTGCGAGTACTGGTGGTGCGCGCGCAGGAAGATTGGGCCATCGCGAAAGATTGCTGGAAGCTCGCGTCCGCAAGAAAAGGAGGCCTGGCAAACGCGGTTTAGTCGTTCGGGCCGATCAGGCTCTGAGACTAACACGTTGCGGAAAAATTCGATTCGAAGCACCTTGAATGCGCTTTATCGTCGGCGGCGTAGGCTCTTCTACCGGAAATTGTTCTCAATCCATTTGTCTTCTACGACTATGCAGTAGACTCCGCTCCAATTCATTTGCCAATGCCAGCCCTTCTTAGTACCCGGTGCGTTGCTCTCGATATAGGGGGTTGCAAGTTCAGCGGATAATGGTTCATTGCAGTGTGGGCAACGGGGTGCTGAACCTCTCCTGAAATTGCCGCCGCACTCGCAAGGCTGCACGAATTGCTCGATTGCAGAACACATCTCTTGTTGCCCCGGGCAGTCCGGGAGCTTCGGCATGCGCTTGTCCCACATAGAAAGCATGGCTGTTTTGCCGCAGGAATCGCAGTAGGCATAAACAGAGTCTCCGAATCCGCAATGTGCAAGCCAGTACCTGAACTGTTGTTGGCAGTGCTCGCAGGTTCCGACACTTTGTTCTCTGGCCATGAATCGACCTCTCCGGCGTGTAGAGATACTGAGTCAGTGCCCCATTCGCGGAAACCTGTTCTTTTCAGTGGCGAAGTTGGCAAGAGGAGCAGCGGGGGCTTTGGCGCAAGAAGGTTTCAACAGGGCCAACGCTTCCTGCAAACTTCGGGAACGAACGGCTGAGGTCTATAACTCCAGGACGGCATCGACGAAACTGGGATCCTCGCTCGGGCGCGCCTTGAAATTGAAATGCCGCGCCAGCGCTTTCATGCCTTCGTTGTCCGGAAGGATGATGGCCAGAATCCAGGCGAATTTTTCCGCGCGCGCCCAATCAATCAGGCGCCTGAGCAATTCGACGCCGAGGCCCTGCTTCTGGCTGGCGTCATTGACGAGCACAGCGACTTCGGCGCCTTCCGTGCCGGGCATCCTCGTGAGGCGGCCGATGGCGAGGAGCTCGTGCCCGGGCGGCTCCGGTATTCCATGGTCCACGACGAGCGCCATTTCGCGGTCATAGTCAATGAAACACTTCTGGATGAGCCGGTCGTGCGCCACGCGGGTGCTGAGCTTTTCCATGTGGAAGTAGCGGAGGTACACGGTTTCGTCCGAAAGCGTGGCGTGGAATTTCGCCATGAGCGGCTCATCCTCGGGGCGAATGGGGCGGATGACGACGGGTCTGCCGTCCCGCAAAGTCCAGCCACGAACGTACTGCATGGGATAAGGGCGGATGGCGGGCTTCGGCAATTTTTCTGGCTTCGTCTCGAGGTTGTGAATAACCACGCGCGCGTCGAGCGCCAGGAATTGCTCCGGTGAGGCGAGCAGTGGATTGATATCGATCTCCTTGATCCAGGGCTGCTCGACGACCAGCCGGCTAAAGCGGACGAGAATCCTTTTTAGCTCATCGAGATTGACAGGTTTCCGGCCGCGCACTCCCTGGAGCGCCTTGTAGATAAGGGTCTGCTCCATCAGCCGTTGCGCGAGTGTGGCGTTGAGGGGCGGCAAAGCGAGACCGCGGTCGCGAAAGACTTCCACAAGCTGCCCGCCCAAGCCAAAGAGCACCACCGGGCCGAACTGCGGGTCCAGACTGCTGCCCAGGATCAGCTCATATCCATCGAGGCGGACCATGGGCTGCACCGTGACGCCCTGAAATTGCGCCGCGCCGGCTTTTTCGCGCGCGGACGCCTCGATTTCCCGGTACGCGCGCGCAACCGCATCTTCGTTGAAGAGGTTCAGCTTGACGCCGCCGACATCCGTCTTGTGCGTGATCGTTTCGGAATAAATTTTCAGCACAACCGGAAAGCCGATTTCGCGCGCCACTGCAACCGCTTCCGCTTCCGACTTTGCGATGCGTGTTTCGACGGTGGGAATCCCGTAGCGAGAGAGCACCTGTTTCGATTCGACTTCGGTGAGCAGGGTTCGCCCGCTGCGGCGCACGCCCGCGAGGACCGCTTCGACATCCTGTTGTGCGGTATCGTGCTCGATGACTTCTTCCGCAACACTCGGCGTTTCATAAATTCCGCGCAGGTTATAGCTATAGCCCCACATGTAATCGAAAACGCGCGCTGCCGTATCGGCATAGAAAAATGTGGGAATGCCGGCTTCGTTGAGTGTTTTCACACCGGGAGCGACGAGCTGGCCGCCCATCCAACTTGCGAGCACCGGCTTGCCGGTGGTCCGCGCATAAGGCTTCAAGGCTTCGGCGACGGCGCCTGGATCGGTCATGCCCTGGGGCGCAAGAATGACGAGCAAGCCGTCGCTCTGCGGGTCCTTGATGGCGATTTCGAGCGCGCGAGCGTATTCCTGCGGCCCCGCGTCGCCGAGAATATCGATCGGGTTGCTGTGGCTCCAGTACGGCGAGAGAAACTGACTCAGGGCCTGGATCGTTGCATCGGAGATGGGTGCGAGCTGGCCGCCATGGGCAAGGAGCGCGTCGGTGGCGAGAACGCCCGGGCCGCCGGCATTGGTGACGATGCTCAGGTGGGGTCCGCGTGGGCGAGGCTGGTGCGCGAGCGTCTTGGCCATATTGAAAAGATCAGCGATGCTCTGCACGCGAAGAACGCCGCAGCGGCGCAGGGCCGCGTCGAAAACTTCGTCGCTGCCGGTGAGCGCGCCGGTATGCGAAGCGGCGGCTTTGGACGCGGCTTCGGAGCGGCCTGCCTTGATCACGATTATGGGCTTGCGAAGGGCGACTTCGCGCGCGGCCGAAAGGAAGGAGCGGGCATCGCCGACGGATTCCATATAGAGAAGAATGCTCTGCGTGGCGGGATCTTCGCCGAAGTAGTCGATCAAATCGCCCCAGCCGACATTCAGCATCGAGCCGGTGGAAACGATGGCGCTGAAGCCGACTTGCTCCTCGAGGCTCCAATCGAGGATTGCGGTTTCGAGCGCGCCACTCTGGCTCAAGAACGCCACGTTACCGGGCCGCGGCATGTCGTGCGCGAAAGTGGCATTCAGTCCGGCAGGCGGGTTGATGATGCCGAGGCAGTTGGGCCCGATAAGCCGCATCTTCGAGCGGCAGAGCTGCTCTTGAATTTCCTGTTCGAGCTTTGCGCCTTCGGGGCCGCGTTCCTTGAATCCCGCGGAAATCACTACCGCCGAACGTGTGCCGGCATCAATGCATTCGCGGACCACCCCCGGCACAGTCGGCGCGGGCGTGACGATGACGGCAAGGTCCACCTGCTCGGGCACGCCGGCGATATTTTTGTAAGAGCGCAAGCCCGCGACTTGGTCATGATTTGGATTAACCGGGTAAACGCGGCCCTTGAACTGGCCGGCGAGGAGATTTTTCAGGACCGTGCGTCCGACGGTCGCTTCGCGGTCGGTGGCGCCGATAACAGCGACCGATTGCGGAGCGAACATGCATTCGAAGGTATTGCGCCGATTCATGGCAGAGCACCCTATTCCCGGGCGAGGAATAGTGTGCTTGTTCAGCACCTATCTGCCAACTGGAAATTGGCGCTCGTGCGCCGCTATCTGCGCACGGTCAAGACCGGGCACTTCGCCTGCGACACAACTTTGTGGGCGGTGGCGATCGGCAAGTGCGTCGCCGCGCCAGGAAAACCACCGGGCCGGCGCACGCCGAGCACGATCAAGTCCGCGTTGCGGCGAGCGGCAACGTCCAGGATCCTTTCGGCGACGGGCCCGCGCTCGACGGTGATCCGAGGGTCGCACCAGAGCTCCGCCTCCGGCGGGACAAGATTGCGCAAGAGCTGCGCGGAAGAAGCCTCGAGCTGCTCGACGATCACGAGCTCGCCGGGCTTGGCCTCCTCGATGACGTGCAGCAGCGTCAGATGCGCCTGGAATTCTTCCGCGAGCGAAATGGCGTAGGATGCCGCGGCGTCCGATTGGGGTCCGAAGTCGGTGGCGTAGACAATTTCCGATATCTCGCCGCTGTGGGGCGGTTCTTCGGGGGAAGACGGACCGACGGTCAATACCGCGCAAGGCGCTTTCCGGAAGATTTCCTCGGCGACTGAACCCAGAAAGAACTTTTTCAGGCCGGAGCGGCCTCGAGTGCCCAGCACGATCAGATCAATCTTGTACTTCTCCAGGGTGGACTCGAGAATCGTCCAGAGGCCTCCTTCCTCAATCAGGACCTCCGGCTCAATTCCCGGAAATGAGTCGAGCAGGATTTTTCTCTCCTTCTCTGCTTCCGCCTCGGCGGATTTCTCGAGAATGGCCCAGGTGGCTGGTTCGGCAAGGGGGTTCACAACCGGCGTGGTGACGTGAAGAGTATAGAGCTTGGCGCCGAAGCGCTTTGCGATTTCCGCAGCATAGGGGCATGCAGCGAGCCCGGCCGGGGAAAGATCCGTGGGAAAAAGAATATTCTTCACTCGCACTCGTGCGGTGCTCTCGAGGGTTTTCATGGTCCACCTCCTGCAACAAACCAGTAAAGCCCAGCCGGCGCCGGACTGCTGTGATGATGAGTACAAGCGAATGTGACCTGGGTCACGGCGCATCCATGCCCCGTTGGCTCAGCATATAGAGCGGAGGTGGGACATGCGAGCAACCGAGGTGAAAGCGGGAATTGCGCTTAAGAATATCCTTTTCCTGACGGATTTTTCGGAGCCTTCCGAAGCGGCTCTGCCATTTGCAACGGCGATAGGCCGCGGGTATGGCGCTGCCATACATGCTCTCCACGTCCTGTTGCCTACCCCCACTTCTTATATGGCACCCGATTTGACCGGAGCCGCGATTGCGGCCACGGAGGAGAATGCCCAGGCGGAAATGCAGCGTATCGAATCGCAACTTGCGGGCCTGCGGCACGAAACGATCGTGGAAAGAGGAGCCGCGGTTTGGCCGGTAGTGCAGCAGGCGATCAAGGATTACAAAATTGACCTTGTGGTGCTTGGGACGCACGGGCGCACGGGCGCGGAAAAGTTCTTGCTTGGCTCCGTGGCCGAGGAAATCTTCCGCCGCTCACCCGTGCCGGTGCTCACCATCGGCCCAAACGTCCGCAGCGGCGTGCATAGCGGCGCACGCTTCCATCGGGTGCTATTCGCCACGGATTTCTCAGCGGAATCGTTGGCTGCTTCGGAGTATGCGGTATCGCTGGCGCAGGAAAGCCAGGCCCGCCTCCTTTTGCTACACGTCATTCGGCAACGTGAGCAAGCCAAGGAACAACGGGAGTTCGAGCTGTCGGTTGCGGAAGCCATCCATCAGCTCTACTCGATCGTTCCGGAGGACACCAAGCTCGATTGCCCGCCGGAAGTGGCCGTGGAATATGGCGAGCCCGCCATCCGAATCGTCGAAACGGCCAAGGAACGCGGCGCGGACTTGATCGTGCTGGGCGTGCGGAACGCCGAGGGGCGCTTAGGGGCTGCGACGCATCTGGAGCGCGCCACGGCGCACAAGGTGGTGGCGCAAGCCGCGTGCCCTGTGCTTACCGTCCAGAGCTAAAAAATACGAGCGCGCTCGCCGTCAGAGGACGCGGAGCAGCATCCCGCTGCTTTTCCAAACCTTTAGCTCCGGGTTCTGCGAGGACAACGTAATTTCACCGACGGGATTGGTTCTTCCCGCGTGAACGATTGCGAGTTGGGAATAGCCGTAGAGCCCGCACGCGTCGGACGAAAATACCCACACCGCCTGGAATCGGTCATTCCCGTCAACCTCGCCACGACACGGCGAACCCGGGCCAGCGCTCAAACGAGCCAGGACGCCATTGGCCACCGGCTCCCCGACAACTTGACCAGCGCTGATCACATGGCCGCCGCCGCGATAGACAGTCTCAGCGCCAATTTGTTCAGTGGTCCATGCGTTGGGCGGGGTGCCTCTATCGGGGCCTGTATCCGGAATTTGCGCGCTATCCACCTCTATTGGAGACGCCAGCGCCCGGAGGTTCACGCGAATCGGAACCGTCTTCTTGGAAAAAACCAGGCTGTCGAATTGGAAAGTGATTCGAGGCCCGGCGCTATTAGCCAGAGGACTTACTTCCACCACATGTCCGATGAGGCGAGCGCCCGCGTGAATGACTTTCCCATCTTGCAAGGGGACATCCTGCATGACTCGAGCGCTGATTTTTTGGCCGGGTGTGCTGTTCTTTGTTGAAAGTGTGTTGTTCAGAATAACGGGCAGCGCAGTCCCGGCTGGGATGGGTTCTTGCGCGAAGATACAACCGGGAAGCAGCAATAGGATTGTCAACGCGAAGGCTTTCATCGCACTTCACCTCTATAGCCTAATCGCACCTCGAAAGTCTGCCTTTTAGATGCGCCTCGTTTCGGCTTCGCTCCCAGCGTCCTTGGCCTGCGAAACCAGTGTACTCAGAACAGAACTGGAAACGCGAGGAAAGCGCGTCCAGGTGGTGTCCTCTTCCATATTTTCCGACGAAAGCACGCGAAGCTGAGGATACCGGGCGAGCAGCAGCGGCGCCACCGAGATGCGCCAACTTCTCTCGTTGCGTTTTTTCCATGTCCGCGCCGCTTCCAAGGAGAGCTTTTTTGCTTCGGTCAGTGAAATCCGATTCAGGCGGCAGAGCTGGCTGAGGGCAAGGTCGTGGCATTCATAGCGGATTGGCCGGCCCAGGTTGATGGCGGCGGAGCAGGCGGGACAAAAGGTTGCGAAGCTCGCCAAAGTCGCAACAGAATTCTTGTCATCGTAGGTCCAAATACCCTGGCATTTCAGCGACTCGCCGCTCGCGGCGCAGGCAGCGCACCGATATCGCGCAGCTGCGAGAATCTCCCGGCGAATTTGTTTCCATCGGGAGCCGCGTTGCAACATCTGATACGCACTATGGCCCCATAGAGGCTTGGGGATCGGGTTGGGCCGCAGCGTCAAGTCGCTATTGGCGTGAACAGTGGCGGCGAAAGATCGAGCCAAGCGGTGCTCCGCAAGCCTAGCTTGTAACCGCGAACTGCTGGGATTCGGCGAGGGGAAATGAACGCGCGCCTGCTCGCGGATCATCCGATGCGCGCGATGACGCTGAGCCTTGATGGTGCCGAGGGGCCGCCCTAACCTTCTCGCCGTTTCTTTCATTCCCAACTCCTTGATATCGCAGAGCCAGACCACGAGCTGATAGGATTTGGGCAAAGCACCGACCAATTCGGAAGCGAAGCGGGAGATTTCGTCCTGGCGGAACTCTTCCTCGGGGTTGGGCCGGGGATCCACGAGAGAGAGTTCCAAGCGCCGCTCAACATCCTGCTCGTCATTTCCATTGAGCGGCGAGACTCTGGGGCGAGATTTTTGCCTTCGCATGAAACTTCGGGCCGCGTTGACCAGAATCGCGTACATCCACGTGGAGAATTGCGAATGGCCCTTGAATTGGCCCAACTTTCGGTAGCCCAGAAGCAAGGCGTCCTGCAAGGCGTCTTCACCGTCTTCGTGGTTGGCAAGCAGCCGAGCGGCTTTCTTCTGAAGCCGGGGCAGACTGGCGGCAAAGAGTTGATTCAGGGCCGTGTGATCCATGTTCAGGACCACGCGCGGATTTTGAGACGGCCCGTGAGTGATTCGACCGGTACGCGCATGACTCAATGCGACACCTCCACGCCTTGAAGCGCCTGACTCCTAAATCGTGCATCAAGCACATGCGCTTCCATCCCGGGAGCGCGGTTAAATGGACCGTCCAGCATCCGTCATGCGACCCGAGCATCTGACGTCCAAGCGCTATCGGGAATCTTTTGCTAAGGCCAACAGATTTAACGGCTAGGCTGCATGCTCGCGAGGCTTGTAAATCGAATGGAAAGATGGCCCAGATTGATTGGTTTCAACCAGCCGCGGGAGCAAGGAGGCCGGGACTGTCGCTCAGAATCGTTCGCATTCTTCACACGAATCGTTCGCTTTCAGCACAAATTTTGATTCCGGCGCTCATGGAATTGCCCCTCATAGCAGCTACCCAACAGGAACGAAGGACTTAGAGGTCATCGGTCTTTCCTCGGGCCTTGGCACCGTGCGTGCAACCGGCAAGAAGCTCGGTGATTTTCGATTTCAAGGAAAGGCATGCTGGGTCGCGCTTGGGACATGGCCCCTCAACTCGTGTTTCGCGGGTTTCGGATCCTGCTCTTTTCCATCTCGGTTCTCGCCGTTTTGGTTCTACTGCTCTCATGAGCGGGCCATGGCGTGGCCGAGGACCGGATATCGTGCCCTCCGTCAAGCGCAAGCCAAGTCAACCGCATTGGGGCCAAGATCCCATGAAATTTCGCAAGGAGCAGGCGTATGCAGTGAGGATTGGACTTTCAGCCTTGTTGCTAAGTTCTTGTTCAGGACCGCACGACTTGGCTCCCGCTCGAAATCACTCCGCGCCACCGGCAGTCCAACCGGCGCATTCGCCACTTCAATCCGGAACGTTGGATTCCAGGCCGATCGTTCCGTCGAGCGGCACGTCGGAGACGCCGCAACACGAACCTTTTCAGGAGGCGGACATGCGTGTCATCCAGGGGCGAGTCCAGAGGTTCCTTCTTGGGACCCCCGGTCAATTCAATGCGTTCATTCTCGATCGTGGAATCGAGGTCCGATTCCCCTCGGCCCAATTGAGCCAGGTGTCTCAGATCGTGGAGGTCGGATCGAACGTGGAGATTCAAGGTTGGACGCTGCCCGGGACAGCCGGCGCAAAGCAACTCGATGCCTTGACCATCATGAACTCTGACTCGAGACGAATGGTTTTCATCAAACAGTTTCCACCCCCCAAAGACCCAGGGGTGCCGTCTTCTTCGATTCCCACTTCGGGGAAGTCGGTACCTCTGGGTCCCCCCCATCACGCGGAGCCAGGCGCGTCCCGCTCCCCAACGAGGGAAGGAGCGGCCAGGGACATCGAGCGGGCCTACGATAGCTTGCATCGGACGCAGGCGATCCTTGCCTACGTCAAGATTGTGGACATGAAAGACCCAAACGTGGGGGAACTCCTCGAAGAAGCCAAGCGCACGTACGAGCAAGCCCTCTCGACCTACCAGAAGGAGAATTTCTCGGCCGCCGGCGAACTTGCTGCCGCTTCGAGCGACTTGACGATGGCCATCGAGATGGTGATCTCCTGGACGTTCCGATCGAGCACGAATACACCCACCTTGGTCCCTGCGCCACCCACACGACAGGTGACGTCCGAGGAATCCGCGCAAATTCAGGATCGGCTCCTCAGCGTGCAGAAGTCGCTTTTTCGAATTCGATGGGTGGTAGAAAACGGCACGATGCCGCTCGAGGACGTGGAAGAAGTTCGAAAAATCGCCGCCTGGAGTGAAGCCTTTCTTGCGCAAGCCCGGCGAATGTTTCAGCGCAGGCAAGCCGAAGGTGCCACGGAATATGCGCAGGCCGCCGAGGCAGTCTTGCATTCGGCAGAACATCGAAGCAAGAAATGCTATGTGGCGCTCGAATCGGATTTCGTTCCCACGGCATCGTCCCTTCATTAACACGGATGCTCACGGCAGAATCCACGGGAAACGATCCATCGTCGCGCAAGAATTTCGCGGAGCTCCGGACAAAGCTCTGGTGAGACCCTTCCGATGCCGAAAATTGCTATGATTCCATTGAGGCGCGGGGCATGGCGCTAACGCAAGCACTGCGGCGGCTGAGCCTTCGCTGGCAGATCACCCTGCTGGGAACGCTGGCAGCAGTTTTGCTACTGGCTGTATTGTTCGCCACAGTGGCCGCATTGCAATTCACGAAATCGGCCGTCCTCAACGGCGAGAGGCGGCGCCTGGCAGAAGTGACGCGCGAGTTGGGGCGCGAATACTCGAGCAAGGCGCAGTTTGCGAAGCAGAACAACGAAGCGCCTCCGCTCGAGAATCCCGGTTCAGAACCATCGCGAAGCGTGCTGAGTCTGCTGAGCCGCGTCGTCCTCCAAAATGTGGAGGGAGTCGAAGGCGGGTTCTTTTCGAATTCGGTCGATGGGCTGATCGGAAACTCGCTGGCGATCCTCCCGGGATGGGAGAACGGACCAAGCGACGCAATCACATTGGGCGATCCTTACTCGTCGATTCTCAAAGTCGCGCGGACTGCCGCCCGGACGCACCAGCCGTCGGAGCAGGTTTTAACCGCGGCCAATGACATCGTCATCATCGAGGCCGTGCCGATTCAGGACGGGCAAGAGTTTGTCGGAAGTGCGTGGACGGCGAAGCGGCTGACTGGCCTTCCCGGAGCAAACCGTTTTCGGGCTTACTTAGTTACCGCAGGATTGGGAACCGCTGCGCTCGCCTGCGTGATTCTGACCCTGCTGGTGGTCCGCAATTTGCAGTCCGGCGTGCGGAAAATTGAAAGCGGGCTGGAAAATCTTGAGGGCAATCTCGAAGCTCACGTTCCGACCGAAACCGATCCCGAGGAGATCCGGCAAATCGCCGAAGCGATCAACCGGCTGGGCGCGACCCTGCGCGAAAAGATTGAGCACGAGAAACAAATCGAGGACCGGCTGAGGCACTCCGAGCGGCTGGCGGCCCTGGGACGGTTGATCGCGGGGGTTGCGCACGAGGTCCGCAATCCACTCGCGACCATCCGGCTCCGCGTGCAAATGTGCCAGCACGAAGCGGATAACCCCGGCGTCCAGGATTCCTGCGCGATCGCGCTCGAGGAAATCGAACGGCTCAACGGAATGGTCAATCGGCTATTGAGCTTTTCTCAACCTGTTCGGCTCCATTCCGAGCCGACCGACATCGGCCGGCTGATCAGCCAGCGTCTAACCACCCTGCACGAAAAAGCTCAGCAGCACGGAGTCCGATTCCTCACAAAATTCCCCGAAAATTCCGCCGCATTGAACTTGGACCATAGCCGCATGGCGCAAGTGTTCGACAATCTGATTCAAAACGCAATCGAAGCGATGGAGGAACGCGGTGGAACTCTGCGCGTGAATGTAACGTCTCAGAGTAAGGCGGGCACCGGGACGAATGAATTTTGCATCGAATTCAATGATACGGGGAAAGGCATCCGTCCGGACATGGTCGGCCGGATTTTCGATCCGTTTTTCACCACCAAGCCTTCCGGCACGGGACTTGGACTTTCGATCTGTCATGAAATTGTGCGCGCCCATGGTGGCGAGATTCGCGTCCAGAGCGCGGAAGGCTGCGGGACGACGGTGCGAATCATGCTCCCGGCCCGAAATGGCGATGCCGGCACCCTCTCCGCATAAGGATCGAATGACATGAACGAGACGATTCTGATCATCGACGATGAAGCCAATCTTCGGAAGACACTCGCCGAAATTCTCCGCAAGCGCGGCTACACGATCCTGGAAGCCGCGGATGGCACGGAAGCTGTCGAAAAACTTCGCAACGTAACCCCCGACCTCATCTTCACCGATTGGAAAATGCCGGAAATGGGCGGAGAGGAGATTCTCCTGCACCTGCGGGCTGACCGGCGCCTCGCCGCCATTCCCGTAATTGTGATCACGGCGTACGGATCGAGCCACAACGCGATCGAAGCGGTACGGCTCGGCGCGTACGATTTTGTTTCCAAGCCATTCGATCTGGAGGAAATTTCACTCACCGCCAAGCGCGCCCTGGCGCATTCCTCGGTGAACCGCGAGGTCTCGCGCTTGCGCGCGGAGGCCAACCGCGGCGCGGCGGTGGGCGCGGGCCGGATGATCGGCTCGAGCGCCGCCATGTTGGACGTCTTCAAAATGATTGGGAGGGTTGCAGAGACGGATTCGACGGTCCTGATTTGCGGCGAGTCCGGAACGGGCAAGGAGCTGATCGCTGAGGCCATCCATACATACAGCCCACGAAATGAGAAACCGTTCGTGATAGTCAATTGCGCCGCCATTCCTGAAACGCTATTGGAATCCGAGTTGTTCGGCCATGAACGCGGCGCCTTCACGGGAGCTGTCGCAAGAAAGGCCGGCCGGTTCGATATGGCCGAGGGTGGAACGATCTTCCTGGACGAGATCGCGGAATTGCCGGCGAACATTCAGGTGAAACTGTTGCGAGTCCTCCAGGAACACAGTTTCGAGCGCCTCGGCGGGACGGAGACGATTCGCGGGGATTTTCGCATCTTGGCGGCCACGAATCGCGACCTTGAAGCGTGCGTCCGCGAAAAGCTTTTTCGCGAGGACTTATTCTATCGCTTGAACGTGGTTCGCATCTGCGTGCCGCCTCTCCGGGAACGCCGGTCGGATATCGTTCCCCTGGCCGAGCACTTTCTGCGTCTGGACAGCGAGAAGAATGGATTTCCGGCGATTGGATTCTCGGAGGAGGCCATCCTGGCACTCCAGACTTACTCCTACCCCGGCAATGTGCGTGAGCTCGAGAACATGATCGAGCGCGCCGTACTGATGGCCAGAGGGCGAGTTCTCATGCCAAATCATTTCTCCGGAACGCTGGGCGACGAACACCGAAATGGCTCCGAAAAATTTCAAGCGGAGCTTTTCTCGCTCCCTTTTCACAAGGCCGTTGCCGAACTCGAAAAACATTTGATTGCAAACGCGCTGAAGGAGTCCGCCGGCAACAAGACCGACGCGGCCGATCGACTGCAGATCAATCGGCGCCTGCTGTATAACAAGATGGCGGAACACAAGATTGAAGAGTAGTCGTGCGGCGGCCGACCTAATCCACACCTCGCTTCTTTCTTCGATTCTCTTGTTCGCTTTTTTCACGGCTAGTACTTA
>Ga0187816_10000204_pt1 | contig 17198 bp, 14 predicted proteins | sample NC_wetland_sal_i_16_FD_132960 | JGI IMG/M metagenome (GOLD analysis project Ga0187816, IMG submission 132960) | Wetland sediment microbial communities from Neuse River Estuary, North Carolina, USA - SO4_1 | ecosystem: Environmental > Aquatic > Freshwater > Wetlands > Sediment | place: USA... | reverse complement strand
CTCCGCTGCTGCCGGCGTATCCCAGGAACGCGTCGAAGCGCTGATCCGTTCCTCTAAGGAACAGACCTTCGGCCGCTTGGAAGAACGCCTCTCTGAACTTCAGAGCGGCTTCGAGCAGAAGCACGAACTCGCTCGCCATCGCACCAACGAAGTCGCCAGCCAACTCGAGAATCTTGCCCTGGAAACGCGCGTGGCACGCTCGCAACACGAGCAGGGCCTCGCCGAAATTCGCTCTCTCTTAGCCACGACGGACAGCGGCGTATCCGAGGAACGCGTCGAAGCGCTGATCCATTCCGCTCAGGAGCAGAGCTTCAGCCGCTTCGAAGAACGTCTCGGCCAGCTTTATAGCGCCTTCGAGCAGCAACACGATCTTGCTCGTCAACACACCGACGAGGTCGCCCGTCAACTCGAGAGTTTCGCCGCGGAAACCCGCCAGGCCCGCTCGCAACACGAACAGGGTTTCGTGGAAGTGCGTTCTCGCTTGGCCAACGTAAACGCCGGCGTTCCTCAGGAGCGTGTTGACTCGCTCCTGAATTCTTCCCGCGAGCAGATTCTTAATCACCTCGAGTGGCGCCTGGGTGAAATTTCCGGCCATTATGAACAGCTCCTTAGCCAGGTCCGCAATCAAGCCGATGAACTTGCTCAGCAGGTCGAAAAGCTTTCAGCCGAAACGCGCGGCCAGCTTGCGGAAACCAGAAGCCTCGCCGAACGGGCCTCCCGTGAACTTCAGCCGCAAGATCTCGCCACCATCGAGCAGTCCGTCAGCCACGCCACCAAGGAATTTGAGACCGCGGCAATTCGTGTTTCCGACCGTCAACTGGTCCGCTTGTTGGAGCAGAAGCAAGCTGTCTCTCGGGAAGTCACGCTGGAACTCGAGGCCCGCGCCAGCGAAGTGCGCGCGCTTCTGCAAAAGGCCTCCAACAGCACACTCGACGAGTTCCGGCACCGCGTCGAAACACAAATCGATCTCATCATCGCCGAAGCCACGGAACGCGTCACCTCGTCTCTTGCGTCCCTCGATGCCGAAAGCCGCGTCGCTGGTGAAGCTCGTCGCCGCGCTATGGAAGCCGATGTTGCGCGCGCTGCCGAGCAATCCACGATGGAATTTCGCTCCGGAATTAAGGCTTTCCTCTATTCCTGCCTTGTGGCTGCTGTCAGCGCCGTCGATGAACACGCACAAACCACTCTCGCGGGACTCGCGAAGGATCCCAACAGCGCACCTCTCGCACTTGGCGCCGCTGCCGGCTCTTCCTCCGCGCCCGAGAATCCGCCTTCGCGCACGAACAACAACAATTCCTCTTCTCAGTAATTCGGCCGCTGCACACGAAGGAATGTCGGCGCGCCGACCAAACTTAGATACGTTACTAGTGGGTATATGCCGTGGAAGGCGATCCGCGACCGGCGACCAGCGACCAGGAAACAAGAGAGGAGAGGGCGTGATTCGTGGCTTGTGATCTGTGACTCGCGAGTGAACAGAAGGGGGTGCCCCTCCCCCCTGTTTTTTTTGGTACGACGTGGAAGCGGCTGAGGAGAAAGGGGATAGAGCGAAGACGAATCGGTACGGAAACGGTACAGGTGGAGGAAGCGAGGAGGGTCAACGGACGGTCCGCTGATCTTGGAGTGCGGTGGCCACACTCGAGCGGATGGATCATCGCGGGGGGGACCCGGAGTGGAACGATTGGTCATACCGCGGGTATCCCCTACCCCCGTCTTTTTCGTATTAAGGGGAAACAAAGGACTTAGGGGAATTTTGGAAGCGGATGAGTTTGTGGGGCGATCCGAAATGGCACGAGAATGGCGTCCCCCAAGCATAACGAATACAACATAGCACGTTATTTACCACATGTAAATTATTATTCATAGAGTACTAGTTTCGAAACTGGTACGCGGAGGGAGACTCACCCCAAGACCCACCCTCATAAACCGAGGATGGGGCACCCGGCTATGTCTTGGGAGGATACAGATGTGGTTTTCCGTCCACTACGACCGCAACATACTTTCCAGCTTCTAAGAACTGCATTATTTTCTTCCCGCTCCTCGCCATCGCTGCCCAGCGAGATTTTGTATCAGGGTTCTGTTCCAAGCCTCGTAAATCCCTCCCGTCGAATCGAAAGTCGATCTGTTTGAGCCTTCGCTTTACCGTTGATCGCACCGCGAAACTTTCATCTTCCAGCAATACCGTCTTCTTGTTTTCAACGAGCGATTGCCGCCAGACAGTCACAAGAGCGTCTTCGAGGGACATTGCCATAACAGGATTTTATCGTTAAAAACGGATGGTTATGTCGATAATGGAATGCTCTTCAGCATCATGGAGGGGAACATGGCTTCGGACGCGAATCGAATGGACCGACTTGCCCTCGCACAGGAACTCAGGCTGCGCGGTGAGTCGGCACGACGCCGGGATGCTCCTATGGCCCGACTATGTTATGAGGAAGCCGTGGCATTGTTTCGCGAGGTTGACGAACCTCTCGTGCTGGCGCATACGATCAGGCATCTGGGCGATGTCTATCAAGAACAGGGACGCCCGGATTTAGCGGAGCCTCGTTACCACGAGGCACTTGGACTTTATCGGAGTCATGAAGACGGTCCGTCGCTGGATTTTGCGAACGCCGTCCGGAGTCTCGCGGTTCTGAGATGGGAGCAGACGAGGACGCTATGGGAAGAAGCGCGAGACCTTTATGCCGCCGTGGGTGTCGAGGCAGGAGTCAAGGAGAGCTCGGCCCGTGTTGCGGCCCTTTCAGTACGTTAGAGCGTGAGCAGGCATCGGTCGCCCAGCCTCTCTTTGCGTGTGATAACACGGCAAAGCCATTCACCAGATGGCCACCTGAAGGTGGCCGCTACATGAAGAGGGATCCCTCCACTGGGGCCGGAGCGAGAGACGGGCGGGTGTGCGCAAAGCTGGAGAAAAGCCTCAGGCCTCGAAGGCCTGAGCTACAGGTGGGATAACACAAAGAGCAGTTGGCTGCAAAAAGGGGCGCCACGAGAGGAACTGAAGAGGAAACCCGCAGGACTCGAGGACTCGCCCCACAGGAGAACCGGCCTGAAGGCCGACCACTACAGGGGCAAAGGTAAAAGGGAGTGGCGAACGATTGGGTCGAGGTGCGGCTGAGTTGGCGGACCGCCTCGGAAGGCGGCCCCTACACGGAAAACCCAAGATGCTGGCATGAAAGCCAGCGCTACATTAAGGAATCGCTACATTAAGGAATAAAGAGAGAAGACCCAAGACCCACCCTCAAAAAACGAGGAATGGGGCACCCGGTCGACGCTACGTGATGGGGCACATGATGGGCTATTCGTAGCGCAGGGCTTCCACCGGGTCCAGCTTCGCTGCCTTCATGGCCGGCCAGACGCCGAAAATCAATCCGATGGTCACGCTGACGGCAATGCCCGTGGCTGCGGCCCAGATTGGCACCACACCGGGCCAATCCAGCAGCACGCGAACCAGAAATACCGCAAAAAAGACCAAGATCAGTGCGATGAGCCCACCCACTCCCGTCAGCGTCATGGCCTCCAGCAGGAATTGCCAGGTGATGTCCTTGCGCTTGGCGCCGATGGCTTTGCGCACTCCGATCTCCCGCGTGCGCTCCGTTACGCTGACCAGCATGATGTTCATCACTCCCACGCCGCCAATCAACAGGCCAATGGAGCTCAGAACGACCATCGCCAGATACGTGACCATCATGATGTTGTGAAACTCCGCCACGGTCTGTTCCGCCGTGTCGATGGAAAAATTGTCTTTTCCGCCGAAGGGCACGTTTCTCCGGCGCTCCAGGACTTCGCGAATCTGGTCCACGGCCTCGTTCAGCCGCTTCGGGTAGGCTTGCGCCCGCATGTTGATTTCTTGCGCCGTGGGATAGACCTTCTTGAAGGTATTAAACGGGATCAGCACCCGCCGGTCTTCATCACCCAACCCAAAGCCACCCTTGGGCTTCTCCACGACACCAACCACCTGGTAGTCCGAGCCGTCGATCATCACATCTTTTCCGATGGGATGACCCTCCGGGAATAATACCGGTGCGACATTTTCGCCGAGCATGACAACTTTCTCTTTGTGGAGGTCGTCACCTTCGCTGATGAACCGTCCTTCCAGGGTCGCGGCATTTGCGTACACCAATCCGAAGTTCGCCTGCACGCCGCGAAAATCAATGGCGGACACCGAGCCTGCTTTCGTGCGCACGGTGTGGACATGGTCCCAGTCGGTCATCAGGAAGGCGGTCACACTCTTCACCGCGGGGCAACTTGCCTGGATGGCTTTGGCATCGTCGAGCGTGAGGGGTTTGCGCTGCTGTTCTTCGAGCGGCGGTGGCCCTCCTTGGCGTCCCTGGTCCCACTTGGTGATGAACGCCGTATCCGCACCGTACTGGTTGATGTTTTCCTGGATCTTGTGGTCAAAACCGGTGAGCAGCGCCGCCACCAGCATGATGACGCTCACGCCCAGAACCACACCAAACACCGTGAGGGCGCTGCGCAGTTTGTGCGACCGGAGCGTGTCCATCGCTTGCTTCAGGTTTTCGCCGTACGCCTGTGCCATTTCGCCCCCTACCCATCCGCCCGCAGCGCTTCAATTGGATCCAACTTTGCCGCGCGCATGGCCGGGAAGATTCCAAAGAAAAGTCCCACGGCCGTGGCAAGGCCCAACGACAGAAACACGGCCGTCAGCGGCGTCTCCATCGGGAACGAGAATACCGTTTTTACAAAGAAGACAACCAGATAGGCGCCGATAATGCCGATTAATCCGCCAGTGGCAGCCAGCACCGACGATTCCGTCACGAATTGCAGCAAGATGTGTTTCTTGCGCGCACCCAAGGCGCGGCGCAATCCAATCTCGCGCGTCCGTTCCGTCACGCTGGCCAGCATGATGTTCATGATCACGATTCCGCCCACCACCAGGAATATGCTCACGAGCGCCATGGCGACCACCGCAAGGTTCCCGGTCAGGTCGTGCCAGAGCGCCATGATGGAATCGGATCCCAGGATGGCGAAGTTGTCCGCAGCGTCATTGGGCAGGTGGCGCCACGCGCGCATGTACATTCGCGCCTCGTCCTCGCTGGCTTGCATCAATTCGGCGCTCGGCGCTTGGACGAAAACCGCCACCCAGTCGTTATTCGTGTGCCAGCCCTTACGGAAAGTACTGATGGGCATGATCATGTAATTGTCCTGAGACTGGCCAAAGGCGCTGCCCAGGGGTTCTGCCACGCCGATCACTTCATAGGTGTGGGTCTGGACGCGGATGGTTTTGCCGAGCGGATCGGAGTTTGGAAAGAACTTCTGCACCAAATCCGGCCCGATGAAGACGACATCCGTGCGGTGATCAACGTCTGATTGCGTTAGGTAGCGGCCTTGCGCAACGTTCAGATTGCGTATATCCGCAAAATTCGCCGTTGCCCCGAACATATGTGTGTTTTCCATGATGGCATTGCCGACTCTGGTCTGGACGAAGTGATCTTCTTCTGCACCCACCGCAGTAACAATTCTCATGCTGTCGCGAAGCCGCTGGTACTCCTCCAAGGTGAGCAAGGGACGCTTTTGCGCTTTAATGTATTCGTCTTGACTGGTAATGATTCCAAAGCGGTCGACGATGAACACATTGGCGCCGAGATTCGCCACGCGGGTCGCCACGTACAGATTCAGCCCCGCGATCACGCTCATCACGACCACCAGCGTGACCACCGCCAGAATCACTCCCAGGAGCGTCAAGAAGCTTCTCAGCTTGTGGGCGCGCAGGGCGTCCAGAGACAGCTTCAGCGTCTCAGCAAACGTGCGCCAGCCGCGCCGGTAACGCTCCCTCCGGGAAACGGACTCCCCGGCGACTTTGGCCAGCGGCGGCGTTACGGATAGCCCTTCGAAGGGCACCAATCCCATGTTGATCTCCGACACTTACAAATACGAAACGAAACCCCGGTTTGTTTCTACCTGATCGATTTATCTCGTCTTTTAGACGCGCGGCTAGCTGGTCCTTCTTCCACCGGTCGGCAGGCATTCATCCGATATGAGGGTACTGGCTGGGCCTCGGGATGTCTGTGATTCGGCGGAAAGCTCCACTTTTGGCGACGCCTCGAACTTTATCGCGGCCGAGCCCGCAGTGGGAGGGTGCATTCTGGACACAAGTCCATTATATCGAACGACCTACGGGGAGTCTGTTGCAAAGGACTTACGCAGGCAGGTTCTTTTGCACGTCCGGGGGTTTCGGCCGACTGTTCCCGGCCAATTCACTCATAACGGAGAGCTTCCACCGGGTCCAGCTTGGCCGCCTTCATCGCTGGCCAGACCCCAAAAATCAGGCCAACGCTCACACTCACGACAATGCCCGTCACCGCCGCCCACGCCGGCACCACTCCCTTCCAGGACAGCGTCAGCCGAATCAGCAAGACCAGCCCATTCACCAGTATGAGCGCCAGCAGGCCTCCCGCGCCGGTCAGCGTCATCGCCTCTAGCAGGAACTGCCAGGTGATGTCGCTGCGCTTTGCCCCGATGGCCTTGCGCACTCCGATTTCCCGCGTCCGCTCCGTTACGCTGACCAGCATAATGTTCATCACGCCGATTCCGCCTACCAGCAAGCCGATGGAACTCAGCACCACCGTTGCCAGCGCCACCTTGTCCACCATATCGTGAAACTGTGCCACCTGTTGTTCGGCTGTGCTGATGGAAAAATTGTCCTTGCCGCCGAACGGCACGCCACGGCGCCGTTCCATTACCTCGCGGATCTGATCGACCGCTTCCTCCAGCCTCCCCGGATACGCTTGCGCCCGGATACTGACGTCGTCCGCCGAAGCATAGATTTTCTTGAACGTGCTGTAAGGGATCAGCACGCGCCGGTCTTCTTCATCTGCGCCGAACCCCCCTTTGGCTTTTTCCAGCACGCCGATGACCTGGAACGCCGACCCATCGATAAAGACGTCCTTCCCGACCGCTTGTCCCTCCGGAAATAGCGCCGGCGCGACGTTTTCCCCTATCAGCACCACTTTCTCTTTGTGCAGATTGTCGCCTTCGCCGATAAAACGCCCTTGGCTCAGCGTGGCGTTTGCATACACGAGGCCGAAATCCGGCTCCACGCCACGAAAATCGATCGCCGTCACGGTGCCCGCCTTCGTGCGGATCGCGTGAGTTTGCTCCCAACTGGGCGCGATCCACGCACTCGCGCGCTTCACCGCCGGACACCCTTCGCGGATTGCCTGGGCGTCTTCCTCGGTCAATGGCTTGCGCTGCCGTTCCTCGAGGGCTGGCGGACCGTTGCGGCTACGATCCCATTTGGTGATAAACGCCGTATCCGCGCCATACTGCTTGATCTCTTCCTCGATCTTTTGATTGAAGCCCGTGATCAGCGCCGCCACCAGCATGATGACGCTCACTCCCAGCACTACCCCGAACACCGTCAGCGCACTGCGCAGTTTGTGCGTGCGCAGCGTGTCCATCGCCTGTCGCAGGTTTTCTCCATACGCTTGTGCCATGCCTCGCCTCTACTACCCGTCCGCCCGCAACGCTTCAATTGGATCCAGCTTGGCCGCCCGCATTGCGGGGAAAATTCCGAAAAAAAGCCCCACAGCCGTCGAAAGCCCCAGAGACAGAAACACCGCGCTGATGGGCGTCTCCATGGGGAAAGAAAAGGCGTTCTTCACCAAATACACGATCGCATATGCCGCGAGTATGCCGATCAGCCCGCCCACGGCCGCCAGCAATGCCGATTCGGTCACGAATTGCAGCAGGATGTGCTGTTTCCTCGCTCCCAACGCGCGCCGCAGGCCAATCTCCCGCGTGCGCTCCGTCACGCTCGCCAACATGATATTCATGATCACGATTCCGCCCACCACGAGGAACACGCTTACCAGCGCCATCGACACCATTACAAGATTGCCCGTCAGCTCACGCCACAACGCCATAATCGAATCCGAGCCGAGTATCGCGAAATCGTCGGGATCGTTGTAGGGCAGGTGGTGCCACGCGCGGAACAACATCCGCGCTTCATCCTGGCTCTGCGGCATCGATTCGCCGTTCGGTGCCTGCACAAAAATCCACATCGAATCAGTCGGCCGGTGCCATCCCTTCAAGAACGTGCCCAAGGGCAACAGCATGTAGTTGTCCTGCGAGCGGCCCAGCGCGCTGCCGATGGACGCCCCCACGCCGACCACTTCGTAAGTGTGCGTTTCCGATCGTATGGTCTTGCCGATGGGGTCCACGTTGGGGAAAAATTTCTGCGCCAGGTCTGCGCCGATGTACGCCACCTCGGTGCGGTGGTCGTCGTCGGCCTGCGTCAGGAAGCGCCCCTGCGCAATGTTCAAGCCCCGCACGTCCGCGTAATTTGCAGTCACCCCCATTACCTGTGTATTTTCCATCAGGGCGTCGCCGCTGCGTGTTTGCGCCGTGACCAGGCCGCATGCCGCCACCGCTTTCGGAACTTTCGCCGCATCCCTGAATCGCTCAAAGTCTTCAAAGGTGATGAGTGGGCGTCTCTGCGCCTTCACCCACGCGTCTTGACTAGTCAGGATCCCGAACCGGTCAATCAGGAAAACGTTGGCGCCCAGATTGGCCACTTTGTCCGCAATATAGAAATTCAATCCGGCAATTACGCTCATCACGAACACCAGCGTCGTCACCGCAAGAATCACGCCGAGCAGCGTCAGGAAGCTGCGCAGTTTGTGTGCGCGCAGGGAGTCCATCGCCAGCTTCAATGTCTCTCCGAACGTCACCCAGGCGCTGCTGAATCCTTGAGACCTTCGTGCGGACTCCTCTATATCGCGCCCCAATGGAGGCACACTCGTCAGGTTCTCGAATGGGGTTACTCCCAAGCCTGTTCCACCTCAGGGCGAGTGCGTTGTTGAGACAATACACTGATTTTTTTTCTTGGCAAGATGACGAAAGGCCAGTTTTGCTTTCCGCAGGGCCCGTGTGTACTCTCATGGTTTCGGGGGCTGGGCGGGCCGTTCAAGGACCATTGCGCCGTTCCTTGTGGAACAACTCGGAACGCTCCTCTGCATTCGAAGTTATATGTATTTATTTTCAATATTTTGCCTAGGACAAGGGCGAATGCACCCGCGGTGTTGGGGGTTTCCCTCGTTGCCCGGCATCTTGTCTTTGGCTTTGTTTGTCGCAATCCCGATGGCTGCTCAAGAACCTTCTCCAACCACTCCCTCTGAAGGACAGGGGGATCTCTTCAATCGCGTCATCGCCAATCAGAAGCAGAGCGAAGCGGAGCTTAATCAATACGAATGCACACAGCACGTTGAGCGGCGTAGAACCGGCAACGACCACGATCCCCCGGACACCAAAGTGTGGCGTGTTTTCCCGACCGGTACGGGCACGGACAGAATTGCCCTCTCCACCGACGGCAAGCCTCTGAACGCGGAGAGCTACCGCAACGACCTCGAAAAGCTGGAAAGATATCTTGTCTGGGTCGCGCAAGACGGCTCCGCCCAAAAAGAAGCTTATGCGAAGGCAGAACGCAAGCGGAAGGACCGCTACGAACTGATCGAGGCGACGCACCAGGCCTTTCGATTCACTTTTGTGGGCAAGGAAATGCGCGGTGACCGCATGCTGCTTCGCTATACCATGGTCCCGAATCCCGATTACAAACCTACGTCTCGGAATACCATCCTGTTCACCAAAGTGCGCGGCACGCTCTGGATCGACGAACAGTCTTCCGAATTGGCCAAGGTCGAGGGGAGCGTGACCGAGGATGTCTCTCTCGCGCTTTTTCTCGCCAAGGTGTACAAAGGCAGCCACTTCATGCAGGAGCGCTACGAAATTGCGCCTGGGATTTGGGAACCCACCTTCGAGCAGTACGATTTCGACGGCCGGAAATATTGGATGCCCTTCTCCATCCATGAGCGAACCTTCTATGCCGACTACAAGAGGGTTGGTCCGCCAAAAGAGGCAGTCGAAGTGGTGCGTGCTGAATTGAACAAGCCGCGCACAGAGGCGCCCCAGCAGTGAGACTTCTTCCGCTAAAATGGGTTTAGAGTACTAGAACCTCCCAGCCGGTCCGGAGGCTTCATGTTTGGTCGGCTCCTTGCCCTCTTTTCTGTCCTCGGCATATTGGCGTTCTCCTGCCTGGCACAGACCCAGGAAACTCCTCCCGCGCAAAGTTCCAGTCCGGCGGCAACTCCCCCTTCTTCGAACGCGACTCCCGCTACGCCGAAAAAAGTCTGGACCAATGACAATCTATCGGGAACCAAAGGTGGCGTTTCCGTCGTCGGCGACAAACACAACCAGAACTACCACATGGGCCAGCCCGCGGACGCTGCCACTGTATCGCGAATCAAGAAAAGCCTAGACAAGCTCCAGTCGCAGCTCGACGACGTGAACATGAAATTGAAATCCTACAAAGAATTCCAGGATGGAGAAGCGGTCTCCAAGGGTGAACGTGATCTCAGCAAGAGCTACAGCCGCGTGCCCGTGGACCAGCAGATGACTCAGCTCCTGGACAAAAAGAAAGAGCTCGAAGAGCAGATCGGGGATTTGCTGGACGAGGCGCGCAAAAAGGGAATCGATCCAGGCCAATTGCGGTAACGGGAGAGGCGCATGAAACTCACAGTGGTGTGTCTAGGTTCGTTTTTGCTATTCGCGGCCGTGCCCTGCCTGGCGCAGTCCCAGGATTCCGGCAGCAGCTCAGCCAGCAGCGCCAAACCTGCGGCACCACCGGCGAACGGGCAGACCAACGTTTCCACGGACAAGGCCAACGCTTCCCAGGACAAAACCAACGCTCCCGCAGACAAAACCAGCATCCCCACTGCCGAGAAAAAGAAACCCAAGAAAGTCTGGACCAACGATGAAATCGAATCCGTCAAAGGAGGCATCTCCGTCGTTGGCGATGACGATCCCTCCTCCGGATACAAGGTGGTCAGAAAGACGGCCTCGTCCACGAACGCAAATGAGACACGGAAGATGCAGATTGAAAATTACCGCTGCCAGATTCAAGAGCTCCAGTCCGACATTGACGCCGTCGACGAGCGCATCGCTCAACTAAAAAATTTCAAAGCCGACAACTCCACGCCCTCCGGCGGAATTAATCCTTATCAGGGCTACAACATGGTCCCGCTCGAAGACCAGATAAAACAGCTCGAAGGGCAGAAGAAGCAACTGAATGCGAAGATCGAGGACGTGGAAAACGACGCCCGCAAAAATGGGATCGAGTCCGGCGATTTGCGCTAAAGCCCAGACAAGCTGATCCCGCTGAGCTCGGTTGTTATCGGCTGATTCCCAAAAGACTTTCGTGGATTTCTGCGGCTCAACATCCTTGCGTACACGGTTCCAACGGCCGGGTCAGAATTTTCCAATCCGGGACTGCAACGAAAAAACGATTGCCGCGAAGAAAAACTTTCGCGAAACCATCGGAACTTTCCTCTATCTTTCCTTTCGCAGGAGCGTAGAATGCGCGCATTAGGCTGTGGTGGCCTTCCAAACTGGACGGAGGTGGTCGATGGGTCGGATCGACTTCTTCCCGGGTGTATTTTTCCTTGCGCTCCTTCTTCCTGCCCCAACCCCGGGATTTCTGCACGTTTCAGACCAGTCTGTATTTGCCTTGACCGGCACGGTGTTTTCGGATGGAACCGATGAGCGGATCGCCCATGCGAGTGTGGTCTTGTGCGACGACGGCGGAAATTCTCTTCAGAACTCACCGGCAAGCGATTCCGGCGAGTTTTCCTTCCAAGGACTCCGACCCGCGCATTACATCCTGAGAGTGGGGGCGATTGGTTTTGAATCCGCGGAGTTGCACATCGATTTGAGCTTCACTTCAGAGCGCGGGCTCTCTGTAATGCTTAAGCCGGCACGAACGGTTGCACCGCCCCACCCAGAAAGCGAGGCGATTTCAGCCCACGAACTCGCGATGCCGGAGGCTGCCCGGGATCTGGTCGATTCCGGAAAGAAAAAGCTGTACACGGACAAGAATGCCCAGGCCGCCCTGCACGATTTTCAGTCCGCCACCGAGAAAGCGCCTACCTTCTACGAGGCTTACTACCAGACAGGCATGGCGTATCTCTCCTTGCAAAATCCTGGGGAAGCGGAAAAACAATTTCGCAAGTCGGTGGAAATCAGCCAGAAGAAGTGCGCGGACGCGGACATCGCTCTCGGCACGCTTCTGCTGCACCGCAACGAATTGAGCGAAGGGGAAGCGCTTCTACGCCTGGGGCTGGCATCGAATCCTCATTCATGGCCGGGCCAATTTGAACTGGGGGAACTGGAGCTCTCGCGCGGCCACCTGGAGCCCGCGCTAGCCGCGGCCGGATTGGCGGAGTCGCTGGCGCCGAATCAACCCGTGGTTTACCGCCTGCTGGCCGTGATCCACCTGCGAGAGAAAAATTATCCCGCGCTAATCGCAGACCTGGATGCCTATATTCAACTGGATCCGGACAGCCCGGCAGGTGTGCGTGCGAAGCAACTCCGTGCGGAAGCGGAGCGGCAACTGGTGAACTCGCCAGGAGCGGCGGTTTCCGTCAACAAATAATTGCATTTCTCACAAGATACAATTTTGTTTGTCACTCAAGCACTGCAAAACAGTGTTCCTGAAGGGCGTGTCGTTTGTGCTCGAAGGACCTCAACGGAGGGACGGTGCAAGATTCCAAGGTTGAGATCCTTCGCCGATCCTCATCGGATCGCTTCAGGATGACAATGTCTTCGTGTTGCCGAAACTTGAACAATTGCTAAGTGATGGCTCGTGAGAAGGGCTGGAGATCAGCGTCCGCCGTGGACTCCACTAGAGTCGTCCGTCGCGTCGTAGACATAGCGCACCGTGACCGGGTGGTTGCCTTTGCTATCACTCAGGTGCACGGTTTCGATGAGCTGTTTCCCATCCGAAGAAAGCTCGTAAGTACGGCTGAGTTTGCCGCCGTGCGATCCCTTTTCATCGGTGACCAGGTTTTTGTCATCCCAATGCGCGGCAATTTCCTGATAGCTGGGATCTTTCTCTTTCTGCAATTTGCGGCCATCGGTAAAAAACGCGGTGCGATGCTCGCGGTCGTCGGAGAGAACGATTTCGGGATCCTTGTCAAAGTTCTGCGACAGTTTGATTTCGCGTGGTGGATTCACGATGTCGCCCATGCTGTCGGATTGGTCCCCGCCGCCCATGCGGGGTCCGCCGTAACCACCGCCGCCCATGGGACCGCCGGGCCAGCCGCCACCCATGCGAGGCCCGCCGTAGCCGCCGTTGCCGCGATTGGTGTTCTCGGCTTCGCGCGCTTGCTTCAATTTTTCGCGGCCGTCGTCGCTCTCGTCCTTGTTGAATTTCCACGCGCCCATGATGCTCTTACGCGGCTGCACCTCGGGCTGTTTCGGCGCCGGCGGTGGAGCGCTGGCCAAAGTGGTATCTGCTGGCGGAGGAGTCATGGGACCTGGCGGCGCCTGCGCGTAGACGATGCCGGAGCCGACCAAGTAGGCTCCGCTCAAGACCAAGAGTTTGCTGAATTGCTTCATTGTGTTTGTCTTCCTCCACACGATCCGCTCGGACCCACCCTTTTAGGCATTCCCCCACGATAGGTAAAAAGTTCCCACAACGAACTTCCCGGGGACCCTTACCCGTGAGATTCCGTATACGCTGCAAAAGGCTGCTTTGACCTCCGCGCGTCTTTGCCCAGCCTACGCCAGCCAGTGAGCCAAATCACGAGCGCGCTCCAGGAGTGCCAGCGCCCCTAGCTCACGAAATCGTTTGGCGCGTTGGCGATAATCGTATTCTTTCTTTGGGAGAATGGCGATAAAGGGCACGCGGGCGGCCTTCGCGGCAAGCGCGTCGTCGATGTTGTCGCCGATATAGAGCGCTGTCTTCGGATCGCGCCCGGACAAAATGATGCGCACGCCCTCCGGATGGGGCTTCTTCTTCGCATCATCCATGGTGATGATGGTGCGAAACGCCCTGGCGGCGGGCCACTTCTCAAACGTATATGCAAATTCCTGCCTGGTTCTTCCGGTGAAGAGGTTCAGTTCGCGGTGGCTGGCCCAGCGCTCAATCAACTTGGGAGTCACCAGGAGCTTTTCCTTCAGCACATTCCCCGGCTGGCCATCCTGGCCCCAATAAAACGGCTGAAACGCCTCGCGCGCCTCCTTATAGGTCGTGGGCACGCCGAGCGACGTGGCCCAGCGCGAGACCATCATCCAGTCGTCGTTGTTGCCGGGCTTGCGCTTCCATTCGTAGAACTCCGCCCAAGTGGGCCGTTTCCCCGTGAGCGCCTGGAGGGTCTGTAAGCCGGAGCGCCAGTACGTCTCCCGGACGTCGACCAGCACGCCGTCTACATCAAAAATCAGAATCTTCGGGTCCAATTTGCCGCCCGGAACACGCTGCCTACCAGGTTTCGCCACGATCGATTTCCCTTTCTATCTCCCTCCAGTGTACCTGCTTGGGGGCGAATCGTGGCTGCCGAGGCTTTACCAAGCCATCCGTGCCGCAGTTCGCGCGCATTCCCTGCGGGCTCCTGCATACACCAATACGTGGCTCGACGACACCTTCCGTCGCTGACCCTTGTTGGCTAAGGCGCAACTTGTTGCTGAACGGCGCGCACGCCGGACTGTGTGAAGTAATACTGGATTAGCCAGTCGCTGGAGACGCTGCGGCCATCCACCTCTGGTGAACTGAAAACCCACCCACGCGAGGCTTTCAAGGAAAGATCTGCAAAATATTTGCTGGGGCCGGGAGTCTCAAGAGTCGCCTCCGCAACATTTCCCGCCTCATCGACGTGAACCTTCACAACGACACGTACCGTGCCCTGAATCGTGGCCATCGCTTGAGCGGATGCCCGCGGCAAAATCTGGTCGAGCACTTCGCCACGTCCGGGGGAAGCGCTGGAAGTCTTGGGCGTGGGGGCTGACGCAGCGGCATTGTTGCGCAAAACGGCGGGTGCGGGGGTTGGCGCGGCAGAGGGAGGTGCCGCGGGGGTTGATCCCGGTTGTTCCGCTGTGGCGGATTTAGCGGCATCCTTCGGGGCGGCCTTTGCCGGGGGTGTCTGCCTTGCGGGCGGCTCGACGCGGCTAGACAACGGGCTCTCGTGAACGGCAGCAGTGCTGGTCGAACCCGCGGACGCGGAAGACGCAACGTTGTTGGCTGCGGATGCCTCGCGGCGGCGCAGGATTTTCGGCAACGCAATAACTGCGATGAGAACCAGTACCGCCGCGAGCAGCGGCACCACATAGTTCGGCAGGACAACGGCCTGCCGCGACGCACGGGGCACGGTTCTGACTGGGGGAGGAGACACCGTCCGCTGGGTAGCCGACGCCGACGGCAATTTTGCCAGCGGAATCGCTGGCTCTTTCGAAAGCGGCACGTTCAGGGGTGATACCGGCGGCGGCGTGGGGACAGGCGCAGCCGCGGGGGCGGAATCGGGAGAAACGGGTGTACTCGCGCCTGCATCCGCGCCGGCGGCAGCGGCTTTGGCGGCCGCGGGATTCAGCCGTTCGGCAATCTTTGCGCTAGTCCAGCGCAACTTCGGCTCGCGGCGAAGTGCGTGTCGCGCAATTTCCGAGAAAGGGTTGTGGACCGCCGCAGGAATGACAGGATCGGCTTGTTCGTCGAACGGCAGAACCGCGGGCTGCTGCGTGAGCGCTTCCACCACGGTGACGCCCAGGGACCAAATGTCCGCCGCGGGCGTGTAAGGAGAAGCCGGAACTTCCGGCGCGTCGTAGGCACCGCGCTCGCGGCGCATTTCGCGGACTTCGCCTGCCGGCAGGATGGTGTCGCTGGAAAGCTTGAGCAAATCGCCGATGGCCAGCACATTGGACGGTTTGATGTGGCCATGCGTAAGGTTCTTGCCGTGGAGGTACGCAAGAACATCGACAACGCTGTTGAGCATTTCGTGTGTCTCATCGGCCGTAAGCGCGCGCTGCGGCAGAACCTGCGCCAAGTTCTCCTCGGCGTATTCCATGGCGACATACAGAAGTTCCATATCCCCGATCGTGCAGCGGCCGGTGCCATACAGGCGGAGCAGGTTGGGATGGCTCAACTGTGCCGCGTTGTTCCAGGCGGAGAGTTGTTGCTCGGCGTCAACAAGATCGGCGGAAATGAATTTGATGGCGGCTTGGCTCGGTTCGGGGCCGCGGAACTCGGCCAGAAAAACCACACTATAATCGGTGCTGCCGAGATATTGCTTCAGGAGATATTTGTGATCCGCGACCTGGCCTTCCCATCGTTTCCAAGAATTGCTCATGGTGCACCTCGCACTGCGAATTGCTGGGGCCGTGGGCGGACAACACTCCGCTTCGCACGGCGTGCGGCCACCGGAGAAACTGCCAGGCGTCTGTGGGACTAATAGGTTCGGTCTAGAACTACGCAGGCGCCAGGGGCCGGGCGCTTATCGCCCTCATTCTCCCACAAACGGGGAAGAGAAAAAGCATTTTGATGTTAATCGATTGGACGCTGGAAGTACCACGACGTATGGCAGGGGCTAGCAAGCGGGCGATGGGCCACCTTTCCGATAACCGCTGCGCTTATCAGTATCCATGGGCGGGGCCGCTGGCTTGGGGGCCTTGCGGCTTGCTACACTGCAGGCATTACTCGAATTTGCGCCGCGAAGGAAGCTTGCATGCCCTCATTTGCTGGTGTGGACTTCATTGATTTTGATTCCCAACTGAATGACGAAGAAAAACTGGTGCGCCAAACGACGCGGCAGTTCGTGGACAACGAAGTCATCCCGATCATCGAAAAACACAGCCGCGAAGGCACGTTTCCCATGCACCTGGTGCCGCAGCTCGGGGAGCTCGGTTTTTTCGGCGCGAACCTGCAGGGTTACGGTTGCGCTGAAATGTCCAATGTCTCCTACGGCTTGATGATGCAGGAACTGGAGCGCGGGGATTCCGGCCTGCGGAGCTTCGTTTCCGTGCAGAGCGGGCTGGTGATGTACCCCATTTACAGCTACGGCAGCGAAGCGCAAAAAGAGAAGTGGCTGCCGCGGCTGCGCTCCGGCGAAGCTATCGGCTGCTTCGGCCTGACGGAGCCACAGTTCGGCTCCAATCCCGGCGGCATGCTGACGCGCGCGGTGAAGAAAGGGAACAAGTACGTCCTGAACGGCGAAAAAATGTGGATCACGAACGGGTCGCTGGCGGACGTGGCCGTGGTGTGGGCCAAGTGTGAGGATGAAAAGTTTCGCGGCTTCCTCGTGGAAAAGGGAACCTCCGGATTCAAGGCCTGGGACGTGCACGGGAAATGGTCGCTACGCGCCTCGGTAACATCTGGCCTTTCACTAAGCGATTGCGAAATTCCGGAAGAAAATCTTTTGCCGGGCGTG
>Ga0187816_10000201_pt1 | contig 17257 bp, 12 predicted proteins | sample NC_wetland_sal_i_16_FD_132960 | JGI IMG/M metagenome (GOLD analysis project Ga0187816, IMG submission 132960) | Wetland sediment microbial communities from Neuse River Estuary, North Carolina, USA - SO4_1 | ecosystem: Environmental > Aquatic > Freshwater > Wetlands > Sediment | place: USA... | reverse complement strand
CTTGGGACAGCAACCGGTTTGGTGATTTGGCTGGGCGTTGGAAAATGGCTCGTCAGAGAAGACCCGCTGCAACAAGCTACGGCGATTGCGGTACTCAGCGGAAACATTCCCACTCGCGCATTAGAGGCGGCGGAACTCTATCACGAGGGATACGCCAAGGAAATTTGGCTGACGCATCCCGGGACTCATGTCGATGCGCTAAAAGTGCTCGGTATTGTGTACCCGAGCGAAGACGATTTCAACATTCGGGTGCTGCGTAGTCAGGGTGTGCCTTCCAAGGCAATCCGCGTCCTGGATACACCCATCGTCAACACGGCGGACGAATTGGATGCGATCAGTGCTGCGTTGAAAAGTAGTGGCGGACAGAAAGTCATTGTTGTTACGAATAAGGCGCATACGCGGCGCGTTCACATCCTATGGACGAAGTATTTCGCATCGCGGGGTGATGTATTCGTTCACGGAGTCTCCGACGACGATTTTGCGGCAGACCGTTGGTGGAGATACTCCGGGAGCATGACTCAGGTTACTCATGAAATTTTGGGAATTATGAATGCCTGGGCAGACATGCCAGTTCAACCCAGTCCCCATCCTCTTAAAGAGGCTGTGGCGCAAGGATCCGACAACTCGCGGCACGCCAGCATGGATTGAGAAGGCACGGCTTCCGGTATACTAGAGGGAGCGAGAGTATCCATGAGCACTGTGCCCAATGCCTTCTGTAGTGTCGAAGAAGCAGTCGAGGAGATCCGCCAGGGACGGATGATTGTTTTGGTGGATGACGAGGATCGTGAAAACGAAGGCGATCTGACGATGGCGGCGGAAAAGATCACCCCAGACGCCATCAATTTCATGGCCAAGTTTGGGCGGGGATTGATCTGCCTGGCCCTGACCGAGCAGCGCTGCGATGAGTTGAACCTACCGCTGATGTCGCCGATCAACACTTCGGTACATGGCACGGCTTTTTGTGAGGCAATCGACGCGAAAGTGGGTGTCACTACTGGAATCAGCGCCTCCGACCGCGCCATCACGATTCTTACCGCCACTGACCCGAAGACCCGCCCGCAGGACCTGGCACGGCCCGGCCATATGTTCCCACTGCGCGCAAGGAATGGCGGCGTATTGGTGCGCGCCGGCCAGACCGAGGCCTCAGTTGACCTTGCGCGAATCGCCGGACTGAATCCTTCCGGCGTGATCTGCGAAGTCATGAACGAAGATGGCACCATGGCGCGCGTGCCGCAGCTAATTGAATTTTGCCAGGAGCACAACCTGAAGATGCTAACGGTAGCGAACCTGATCGCCTACCGCATGCAGCACGAGCGCTATGTGCGGCGCATCGCCGAAGCGATCTTGCCCACACTCTATGGCGATTTCCGCATGATCGCATATTCGAGTGACGTCGATCACGATCAACATATCGCTTTGATCCGTGGCGAACTGGAGGGCCCGACCCCGCCGCTCGTACGCGTGCATTCGCACTGCCTCACCGGTGACGTGTTCGGCTCGATTACCTGTGACTGCAATCAGCTGGTCGCCAAGTCGCTCGAATTGATCGCCAAGGAAAATCGCGGCTTGTTCTTATACCTTCATCACACCGGGCGCGGCTATACGATTGACTCGCCCGAAACACCCGGGACATTGCCTAAGATTCATTTTCACTTGCGCGGGCAACTGGACCGCGAAGTGGCCCGGCAGCGCATGGTGCAGCATGAAAGCGGCATCGGCGCGCAAATCCTGATCGACCTGGGATTGAAGGACATCCGCGTGGTGACGAATCACCCGAAGAAAGTTGTGGCGCTTGAAGGCTATGGCATCCGCATCGCGGATCAGGTTCCGTTGGACTTGACCACGCAAAAACCCACCCACCAGCTCTTGTAGTTCAGGCCTTCAGGCCTGAGGCTTTTCGTCAAAACCGGCACAACATATGTACCGGAGTCTGGGCCCACCTCAAGATGAGTTGCCAATGGTCGAACGACCTCACCCCTCAAAGGGGTGAGCTACAGTTCTCCGCACTAGGCTGCTATGGCTCTTCTTCCTCGCTCGCAGGCGGTTGAGTCGTTTTTGGAGGGGGTGCTGCCTTTGCGGGAGGTTTCTTCGCGGGCGGGGTCTTCGTAGCAACAGCGGCCTGTGTTGACGGCTTTTTATTCTGCGGCGGCGTGCTGACGGTCAGGTATTTCCTCATTTTTTCAAGCTTCTTTGGGCCGATGCCCCGGATGGCTTGTAGGTCGTCCACCTTCTTGAACGCGCCGTAGGATTTTCGCGCCTGGAGAATTTTTTCCGCTGTGGAAGGCCCAATGCCCGGCACCTGTTGAAGTTCCGCGGCGTTTGCAGTGTTCAGATTGACGGGGTGCAGAGGCGGTTTCTTCTTTGCACAAAGATCCTGCGTCGCCCAGAGCACAAGGATCGTTAAGAGGAAACAAAAGCATCGCGCCGTGTTACTTCTGCACCCCGTCATGCCATGATAATACTAGGATGAAGTATCTAATTCAACAACATACTTGGCGCCAAGGGGAGATAGCCGATCTTACGCGCTGATGCGCTTGCCTTGATTGTCGTAGGCTTCCACCTCGCCAAACAGCCCAGCCTGCTCTTCAATTTGGGCGCGGTCGCCAACAACCACAATCTGCAAGTTTGCGGAATCAAAATATTTTCGCGCCGTGGAGATCAGGTCCGTCGAGGTCAGCGCACGCACCTTGTCGCGGTAGGTTTCCAGGTAATCCTCCGGCAGCTCATGGAGTTCCGCCGTCGAAAATTGCGCGAGTAATCCCTCCTGCGTGGCCAGCCCCATCGAAAAAACGCCCGTCAGGTAGTTCTGCGCATCGGCCAACTCAGCCGCAGGCACCGGCAGGGAGCGAAGTTTGTCTAGCTCGTAGAAGATTTCGGTCAGGGAGGCGGCCACAACATCGTTGCGCACCGCCGCCGAAACGGAAAAGTAACCGTGTTGCAGCAGAGGTGTGACGCCGCTCCTCGGGCTGTAGGTGTACCCCTTATCTTCGCGAATGTTCATCACCAAGCGCGAATTGAAGGCTCCGCCATACAGGCTGTTGGCCAACCCCAGGCGAATCCACTCCGGGTGCTTGCGCGTGATGGCGTGGCATCCCGCAAGAATCTGCGTTTGCACCGAGCCGGGATTATGCACCAGGTACACGCGGCGGCCGCGCAACTGCGGTGGCGCCGGCGCTTCCTTTGCGGCAGGCTTCTTCCCTTCCCAATCCCCGAAGATCTTCTCTGCAATCTTCAACATCGCCTGTGGCTCAAAATCGCCCACCAACACCAGCAGTGCGTTTTCTGGCGTGTAGATTTCGCGATACACGCTCTCCAGGTCCTCGCGCCGGTAGGCAGCGACTTGCTCTTCGCTCGGCGAGACTCGCGCATAGGGATGCGCGCCGAAGAGCACCTTGCGCAGCCGTTCGCCCGCAAGAAAGCCCGGCGAGGTGCGTTCGAGTTTCACCTCCTCGAGCTTCTGCCGGCGTTCCCGTTCGAACTCCGACTCTGGAAAGGAAGCCTGGCGCGACAGCTCATTCACCAGTTGCAAAAGCGGCTCTGCGAATTCGCTGAGGCCGGCGAAGGAAATTGCGCTCGTGTCCTGCCCGGCGGAAGCCCCCAGATCGGCGCCCAAGCGGCGCAGGTCTTCCTCGATTTGCCGGCTGGTGCGCTTTGTAGTGCCCGTACGCAGGACGGTTGAAGTCATCTCAGCGAGTCCGACCGATCGATCCGAAACCAGTGCTTCCCCGGCGCGGAAAAAAAGTTCGCCGTGGAATTTGGGGATGGAATGGGCTTCGGCAAGAACCACTTGCAAACCATTGGAAAGCCGGGCGCGCGTCCGCTTAGGCCAAGTGACGGGCCGTTCAGGCGTGAGGGCTGGGGCTCCGATTGCCATTTCCGGTGCTCGAGTCGCCATTACGCGGCCTCCTTCGCATCTTTGCTCACTGGTGTGCGGAACACCAAGGCGCGGTTTTCCGGCCGCAGGTATTTCTTCGCGACCGTTTGAATCTCCTCGCGCGTCACGTTTAGGAAGCCCTCCAGAATCGTGTTCACCAGTTCCGGCTCATTGTCGAACAGCGTGAAACACGCCAGCAGATGCATCAGCCCATACCGCGGCATGTAGCCGCCACGGCCCCCTTCCAGCGTCGAGTAATAATCTGACCGCCACTTCACCTTGAGCTGGTCGAGCTCTTCTTGACTGATTCCCTTTTCCTGCACTTCGTGCAGTACCGCATCGAATGCCGCAAGCGTTTGCTCGGCAGAATATTCTGGCTTGTGCAGGATGCGCGTGGTCATCTGCGTGGGGCCGTTGTAGCCGAAAACATCGTCGACCCCGCCATCGGCTTCCACGGCGATTTGCTTCTCCATCACGAGTTCGCGATGAATGCGTCCCGCTCTTCCGCCGTGCAATGCCTGATCGAGAAGCACCATCGCATACCATTCTGAAGTGCGGCGCTGCGGCAGGACGTAGCCGATCGCTATCGCCGGAAGCGTGCCGAATTTTTCCTCCACATGGCCGCGCCGTTCTTCCGTTTGGGGAGGCTCCGCAGGATCGGCAAACGGCGGCGCCGCTCCGGCGGGGATGGGTCCAAAATATTTTTCAGCCAGCGCCAGCCCTTCCTGGGGAACCACATCGCCAAGCACGAGAAGCACGGCATTGTTCGGCACGTAGTAGGTGCGGAAGAATTTCTGGACGTCGGCAAGACTGGCAGCATCCAGGTCGGCAAAATCGCCATAAAAATTATGTGCGTTGGCCCAATTGCGAAACGCCACGGGTGGCATATCGAGCCAGGGGAAACCGCCGTAAGGCTGGTTCAACACATTCACGCGCACCTCTTCCTTGACGACGTCGCGCTGGTTGATCAGGTTTTCCTCGTCCACCTTGAGGGCGCGCATGCGGTCCGCCTCCAGCCACAACACGCGTTCCAGTGCATTCGAGGGAACGGCCTCGTAATAATTGGTCACGTCGTACATGGTCGACCCATTCAACACGCCGCCGCTCGAATTGATCAGCTTGATGTGCTGCATCTTCGGAGCGTTCTCCGAGCCCTGAAACATCATGTGTTCGAACAAGTGCGCAAAGCCGCTGCGCCCCTGCGGTTCTAGGCGGAAACCGATCTTGTAGTACACGCCGACAGTCACCACCGGCGCGATCGTGTCCGGCGCGATCACCACGCGCAATCCATTCATCAGCGTGGCGCTCTGGATTGGAATCTGAAGTCGAGTCACTCGTAGCCCCCTTTGGCTTTTGCAGCAAGTTCTGCACATCCTGAAATCGCATCCAGTTCCCGGTGCATCGTAGTGGGGTCGTGGGAGAGCACTTGCGCCGCCAGCCGGCTCACCGCCCGGTACGCGTCAAGAAATTCCGGCTGGAGTTGGCGCAGCGCTTCTTCATGCGACGCCACCACGCCAAAATCGCCGCGCGCCAACGGCCCGGTCCACGCTTTCTGCGGCCCCAGCTTCTCGTAATTCTCCAGCACCTGCCGGGTCAACGACAAAAGGGCGCGTTGCGCTTCCCGCTGTTTAAGCCCCGCGCTCATCAACATCCGCACGCCCGCTTCTTCCATCGCCAGAATCAGGCCCGCGGCAAAAGCACCGGCGGCGTGATACAGCGGCTTCTTCGCCGCAGAAATTCCCACTGGTACGCCGCCCAGCGACCGAGCGATGCGCCGCGCCATTCGCACCGCGAGTTCGTCGCCTTCGATGGCGAACACCTTCCCCACCAACGGTGGCACGCTCACGCCGTTAAACGATTGCAGCGGATGCATGGTACCCACAGCCGCGCCACACTCCCGCAAAACGTCCAGCACGCAATTGTCCAGCGCTCCGCTGGTATGCAACACAACCTTGCCCCGCAGGTCTTGCCCAGCGTTCCGGGCTAGCTCCGCAGCCACACGAGCGATGGCGTCGTCAGGCACCGTAAGGAGAATCGTGGACGAGGCAGCAAGGGTCGCGGGAATACCTGCCGCGGGCCGTCCACCTCCAATAAAGCGCACCGCCCTCTTCGCGCTGCCTTCCGTTCGCGCCGCCACCACAGTTACGTTCCAGCCCGTTTCATGCAGGCGTCGGCCGAGCGCGCGTCCCACACGGCCCGCCCCGACAATGGCAAGGGTCTTCGTCATCCATGCTAGGATACCCTGAGGCTGGCTTACGACTCCAATCCGCATGCATTTCTTCGGGATACTCTCCTTCGGACTCATCGCCCTTTTCTGGATCACCTATGGCTTGAAGGTTGCCTATGGCGCCGTACGGCTACCCTGGCTGAGAGATTACACGCCCGCCGAGGACGCCGATTGCCCTAAGATCTCCGTGATTTTCGCAGCTCGCGAGGAGCAGGAAAAACTTCCGGGCGCGTTGGCCACGCTGGTTGCGATCGACTATCCCGGGCTGGAAATTATCGCCGTCGACGACCGTTCGAGTGACGCTACCCCGCGGATCCTCGATGAATTTGCGGCGCAGCATTCTCAATTGAAAGTCGTTCACGTGCGCGAACTCCCGAAGGGCTGGCTTGGGAAGCCACATGCCCTGCAAAAGGGCTATGAAGTTTCCAGCGGCGAGCTGTTGGTGTTCACCGATGCGGACGTAAAGTTTGAGCCGGATGCGTTGCGCCGTGTGGCCACGCTGGTGCGCGAGCGTGGGCTCGATCACCTGACCTTACTCGGCGATGTGGAACTCAGCGGGTTCTGGGATACCGTCCTCATTTCGTTTTTCGGCATGGGCTTTCAATTGGCCACCGATCCGTACAACGTGAGCAATCCAAATTCGCGTTCCTATGTGGGCGTGGGAGCATTTCAAATGTTGCGCCGCAAAGCCTACGAGGCTTCTGGAACCCATCGCCGGCTGGCCATGGAAGTTGTCGACGACATGAAACTCGGCAAAATCGTCAAAATGGCTGGCTTTCGTTCCGGCGTGGCCGTCGCACAGCGCTATGTTTCCGTAACGTGGCATCTGGGCCTGGGCAATCTTGTCCGGGGTGTGGAAAAGAACTTTTTTGCCGGAGCTCAGTTCCGTGTTTCCGCAGCAGCGGCGCAAATCCTTGCTCTCCTGCTTATGAATGTTCTTCCCTTCGCGGGCCTTTTTTTCGGCCACGGCTGGATTCGCGCGCTCGCTGCGATTTCCGTCCTGATCGCCACATGCTTCCATCTGGGCGTAGATGTGGTGATGCAGGTTTCGCCGCTCTATTGCCTCACGCTGCCGCTGGGTGCAGCCATCTTCGCGTACATGATCCTTCGCTCGACGATTATCACCCTGCGCCAGGGCGGCATCGTCTGGCGCGACACATTCTATCCCCTCGACGAACTGCGCCGCGGCCTCGTTTGACCCGTAACCAACCCCACTCAGGCGTTGGCGGACGATGACGGCTCCGCCGGATCCTTGCCAAACACTCCCGCAAGGTCCTGCTGCTTCAATGCCCGGATCCGGTCGCGCAATTGCGCGGCTTTCTCAAATTCAAATTTCTTCGCCGCCTCGCGCATCTGGTTCTCCAACTGCCCCAACACTTCGGCAAGCTGCTCCTCTGTCTTGATCGCAGCCGCGGCGGCATCGAGCGCCTCACTATCGAGCGGAATCGTCACATAGTCGGCCTCGACGATGTGCGCCAGTTCCATGTCCACGCCCTTGATGATCGATTGCGGCGTAATGTTGTTTTCCTTGTTGTAGGCCATCTGCTTCGCGCGGCGGCGATTGGTTTCGCTGATGGCTTCATTCATGGATTTCGTGCGCACGTCCGCGTACAGAATGGACCTCCCTTCCACATGGCGCGCGCAGCGGCCCATCGTCTGGATCAGCGAAGTCGTGCTGCGCAGATATCCTTCCTTGTCCGCGTCCAAAATCGCGACCAGCGACACTTCCGGCAGGTCCAGCCCTTCACGCAACAGGTTAATTCCAATCAACACGTCGAATTCGCCCTTGCGCAAATCTCGCAGAATCTTAATGCGGTCGAGTGTCTCTACTTCCGAATGCAAATAGCGGCAGCGCACGCCGATCTCGCTGAAATACTCACTCAAATCTTCCGCCATGCGTTTTGTCAGCGTGGTGACCAGCACACGCTCATTCTTCTCCGCTCGGATGCGGATCTCTTCCAGCAGATCGTCCACCTGCCCTTTCACGGGGCGCACTTCCACTTCCGGATCGACCAGGCCCGTCGGCCGAATCACCTGCTCCACAATCACCCCACCGGATTTTGTCAATTCGTACGGCCCCGGCGTGGCAGAAACATAAATCACCTGGTTCATCCGGTTCTCAAACTCCTCAAACGTCAGCGGTCGGTTATCGAGCGCGGACGGCATGCGGAATCCGTAATCCACCAGCGTCTGCTTGCGCGATCGGTCGCCGTGAAACATCCCGCGCACCTGCGGAATCGTCGCGTGCGCTTCATCCACAAACAAAAGATAATCTTGCGGTACGTAATCCAACAGCGTGGGTGGCGCTTCCCCCGGCAAACGCCCGCTCAAGTGGCGCGAATAGTTCTCGATGCCGTGGCAATAGCCGATCGTGCGCATCATCTCGATGTCAAACATGGTGCGCTGCACCACGCGCTGCGCCTCCACGTACTTCCCCTGTTTCTCCAATTCTTTTTTCCACCAGCCCAGCTCTTCCTGAATTCCCACAATTGCGCGGTCGCGTTGATCCTGCGGCATCACGTAATGCGTCTTCGGATAGATCGGCACGCGCGAAAGATCTTCCTGCCCGGAGCGGATTTCGCCGGTCAGCGGATCGATCTGCCGGATCGTATCGATCTGATCGCCCCACATCTCAAAGCGATAACCCTGGTCTTCATAGGTAGGATAAATCTCGATGATGTCTCCACGCACGCGAAACGTCCCGCGTCGCAAGTCCTCGCTTCTTTCGTACTGGATATCGACGAATCGCCGCAGCAGCGCTTCCCGCGAGGTTTGCTGCCCCTTTTCCACCATCACCAGCATCCCGTAATACGCTTCCGGCGAGCCCAGGCCGTAGATGCAGGAGACTGAGGCGACAATCACCACGTCGCGCCGTTCAAAGAGCGACCGTGTCGCGCTCATCCGCAATTTGTCCAACTCGTCGTTGATGGTGGCTTCTTTGTCGATGTAGAGATCGGCGGAGGGCACGTAGGCTTCCGGCTGGTAGAAATCGTAGTAGCTGACGAAGTATTCGACCGCGTTCTCTGGGAAGAATCCCTTGAACTCGTGATAGAGCTGTGCAGCAAGTGTTTTATTGTGCGCCAGAATGAGCGCGGGCCGGTTCGCCGCCTCAATCACTTTCGCCATGGTAAAAGTTTTGCCGGAACCGGTCACGCCCAGCAACACCTGATTCTTCTCCCCAGCCTCCACCCCGCGCGTGAGCTGCTCAATCGCGGCAGGCTGGTCCCCGCGAGGCTGATAACCGCTGCGCAGCTTAAAATTCATCCCCAGCCCTCCTGCACCCTCGTCGGCCTGAGCCCAAACCCCAATTATAGCGTGTCTGGCAAGCTCGGTTTTCCCATACCAGCACGCTGAGGCAGACCCGTGCTTGCAATTCTAGTGGGCGGTGGAATTGCCCGCGGGCACAAACACGGTCTCGAAATGGCTGGTCACATCAATTTGATATTGCACCTGGTTGCTGCCGTCCGCTTTTGCAATGGTGACATCCAGGGACTGCTGGATATCCTCGGTGGCGCGCAATAGCAAGCCCGTCTTCAACGAAATGTATAGCACCGTTTCGTTCGTTCCTTTGGCCACCCCAGAGGTTTTCAACTCGTGGAGCCGATAATCCTCCGGCGTAGTATCGTCCGGCTTCGATCTCTGCTTCAACGTAGCGGAAATGAGCAAGACCGCGCACTGTTCGCCAGGGATGATTGGGCATTTGTCGTTTTGGACGTAGGTAGTCTCGCGCTCCCACTCCAGCTTCGCAATCGGTGTAGGAGTTTTCTCCTCTTCCACGGACTTCCATTTCTCGCCCGGTTTCACGCCGGTGGCGGGAAGCGTCCAGCCAAACGCAAATTGCGCAATCCAGAATTGCCACACTAAGCGCTGTTCCGGGTCAAGATCATCCAACCCATCGGCGCGTGTCACATCGCCATTTTCGCCAACAGTGAAATTTACCTTCGGCTGTGGCGGCGACGCGGAAGTGCCCGTGGCTGCTTGTTCCCCTGGTTCAAGGTCCGATTCGGCGGCCATCATCGGACGTTTGTCCACCAGCCGCACTTCCTGGATGGAAAGCCGCAAACCGCTCGAAATGTCGCTATGCACTGTTCCAGGTTCGAACATTGTAGCGACATTGCTCTTGGTTTTGACGTGACGGTTCACGCGCGCATGGCTCTCGTAGCGCAAAGTTTCGCCATTCTGCAAACGCGGAAGCAAGCTGACGCGGTCCTCGCTCCCCCGGGCGGCCGCACCCAACAAAGCGATTCCCGCCATCGGCACGAGCCATAACGTCCAAAATCTCATGCGTCTCCGGCGTCGTCCCTCTCGGCTCATTTTTGCGGCGTGCTCAGCTTGCGGCTAATCAATTCGCTGGCGGGTTGCACCGTCGCCACGGGGTTCTCAAGCGGCCCGCTCAGGCGCAATTCGCGCGCCGCAGGCATCGTACGCGTTCCACGCTTCTCCCGAGCGCCGGGCAAAAACGTAAGGTTGCCGTCCATATCAAACGAAACGGTCCCCGCCATTTGCGTCCTCGCGTGCGGAGCCTCCATCTGAATTGTGTCGAAACGCACTCTTCGTTCGCCCACTTCGAATTTCCCTTCCCCGCTCGTCCAGCGCGAAGAGCCTGTGCGTGGTATCCCCGCCTCCGCACTCGATTCCACGTCCCAGCCGCGAAATTCAATTTTGCTCAGCTTCACTTCCCCGCTTCCAGCCAATTGCTTCAACAGATCCTCTCTACCCACGCCGGCCGTGCTAAGGTGAATCTGTCCAGAGGCGATGCCATTCCACCGTTCCGCCCAACGCGGCGTCCAAGGCAATTGCGCCAAATTAACCCGTTCGACCTCCGCGGTCACCTCATATTTGGGCAGCGGAGAAAACAGCGCCTGCATTCCACCTCGCACGCTCCCGCCCGCCCATTCCGCCTCAGCCTCCTGGACTTCCAGATGCAACGCGTGAAGCGCGAGCTTTGCATGGGCTTTACCCAGCTTGATTTTTTCGATGCTGAATGTGTCCGCGCTCAGTTCCCCATCCGCAGACACTCGCCGTAACAGTTCGCTGGCCTGCGCCGTGTTTGTCTCCCCAAGCAGCGACGACAGCAATCGCTGCAGCCAGTTCGGACGCGCGCGAGGCCCGAACCAGCGGTCCAGTTCTGCCGCGTCCAAATGATCCGCGTGGAGCTGAAAGCGCCAGTCGTCTTCCTCCCCGGCGATTCCTTCGCCCGTTTCCGTAATCGTACCGGACCACGCCGCGCCAAAGGCGTCTGCCTTCTCGATCGAGACATTGCGCCGCCCGTCTTTCCACTCCAGGCGCGTCTCCTCCACTTTCAGCGGCTGATTCAAGCCAGCCACCTGCAACTGAGCCTTCATCAATTCGATCGAACCGCTGCGATGCGCTTCTCCCAGGCTGCTTCCCCAATTCCACGCGAGAAATCCGGAAGCACCGCCCGTGTAGTCCCATCCTTTGTTCAAGGGATGGCCGAACGCCGCGGTCAGCTTGAAAAGCCGCGTGGCATCTGTCAAACGCAAATTCAATCGCAGCCCTCCCTGATGTGCCATGGAATCGTGAACCAATGATGCCTCGATGGTGTTTTCCGGCGTGGCAATCGTGCGCGGCTTCGCTGCAGCTTTTTCACTCTTCTCACTCACAGCTGGGGACGGCACTTCCGTCACCAACTTTAGACGCAACCCTTCAAGATTGGACTTTCCGTTTCGCACCGAACCATGAAAGGGATCGATGCGCGCCGGTGCAAGTCCCGGAACACGCAGCGCGCCTCCTGTGCTCACGATGGCGCCGTCTTCCCACCGTAATGGCCAGCCGCTGGCGCTGACGCTTCCCGTAATCAGATCGTCCACCGCAATCTCTTCAGCAACGTCGGGCTGAAACGCGCGGTACCACGCCAGCAAATCCACTCCCTGCACGGCAATGCTCTTGAACTGCGCATGCCAGTTGGCGGGGCCTGCGGTGTGCAACACCGCCGATCCGCTCAGGTTCGAACCCGGCAATTCCACGAGCATCTCTTCCGCCCGTGCTTCATCCGCCGCAATGTCCCACAGCCCTTTCACATTCACATTGATGCGCGGATTGTCACTTCGCTCGGTCAAATCCCAGCGGTGGATTTGGGCCGCGCGCGCCTGTAGAGCGAACCGCCACTGGTTCGAAGCCGCCTCCTGACCGGGCGAGGTCGTTCCCACGCTGGCGTTTCCGTCCAGCGCAAATTCGCCACGCACGCCGGAATCATTTCCTGTGACCAAACGAAAGAGATCCGCGAGCGACACTTTTCCCCAATGCAGGCGAATCTGCGCGGGTTGCAAGCGAGCCGAAGTGCCCGCTATATCTCCAATGACCTGAACCGTGCCCGTCGATTGCAACGCCACGCCACTTCGCCAAGGCTCCGCTTCCAGCCGCAATTCCCAGCGCCCCGGCGAAACCTGCTCCACGCTCCCGGAAACATTGGTGAACGCAAACGGCCGCTTTTCGTCTCCCATTTTGAAATTGATTCGTCCCTCGTCGAAATCAATTTTCTGAAGGTGATGTGTGGGCTCCGCGGGAAGTTGCGGGCGGGAAGTGGAGGAAACTCCGGGAGAATTCGAGCGCGTCGGCGGCAGCCAACCTTCCAGATTCCAGCGGCCATCGGCGTTACGCACCAGGATCAGGCTGGGGCGAGACAGTGACATGGTGCCGAACTCAAAATGCCCGCGAAGGAGTCCCAACCAACGGAAACGCGCGGTCATCTGCTCTGCACGCAAAAAATATTCGTGCCCGAATGCGGGATCTTCTCCGATCGTGACAGCGTCCACGTCCAGTTCCGGAATAGGCAGGATCTGCACGGAGAACCTGCCCACTTCCACCGGCCGCCCAAACGCACTTTCCAGGTGCGCGATCAGGTACCCGCGCATACGGTGAGTGCGCACCAGAAACGAGACGCTCACCTGAGCCGCAATCAGCAGCGTCAGTACCAGCAGGGCGATTGCACCGTATTTTCGAAGGCGAATCATGCCGATGGGAGTTTCTCAGACCCGTTATGAAAAGTGTAGTGCAGCTCAGCCACGGGGAGGTCAGTGAACGGTGTGCAGCATCCGGCTCCATCGCGTTCGCGCCGGAAGATGCATTAAGGTATCGAAAATACCCAAAATCCTTTGCGCAAACGTGCTGCTGCCATAGTCCGAGCTGGTTGCGTCAATGGACCAGTAGATGAGAAATGGGCGCCCCATGATGGCGTCGCGGTCCACAAATCCCCAATAGCGGCTGTCCAGGCTGTGATCGCGGTTGTCGCCCATTGCGAAATATTTCCCGGGCGGCACAACCAGTTCATCGCCTTGGATATGCTTGCGAATCTCGTGGGCCCACTCCGGCTGCACCATCGACAGGTACATTTGATTGCCGACCGGCGGAAAGGAGTAGTTGAGCGGATCGTATCCGGAGGCAGGGTCGTGCACCACGTAAGGCTCGTTCAAAAGCTTTCCATTCACGTACACCTGCTGATCCACGATCTTCAAGTGATCTCCGGGCAAACCAATCACCCGTTTCACAAAGTGCGGATGGTCCTGATAGGGAAATTTGAAGACGATGATGTCGCCCCGTTGTAGCTGCCTGTAGGGCAGGAATTTGTCGTACCATGCTCCCCGTCCACCGAAAATAAACTTGTTGACCAACAAATGGTCGCCCACCAGCAGCGTGCGTTCCATGGATTGCGAAGGAATTTTAAAAGCTTGCACGACAAAACTGGTCCCGAACAACGCGAGGATTACCGTGACCAGAAGCGATTCCAGATATTCCGAAAGCGTGGTCTGATTTACGTGCGTGTGCCGTTCGTCCTCTGCCTCGGCCGGCGCCGGAGCTTCCTGGCCGGATGGCTCAGACGGGGCAACGGTCTCCGGTGTGAGCGTCTCATCCGGCATTCGGTCCGACCTCTTCCCCCGTTTTCAATTCCGCGTGTTGCAACTTCTCGAGCGCGCGGCGCGCCGCCTTCTGCTCGGCTTCCTTCTTGGTGCTTCCCTCGGCGCTGGACATACGCTCTCCCTTTACCCACACTTCTACCATAAAGGTCTTCTGATGATCCGGGCCGCTTTCCCCTGCCAGCCGGTACTCGGCGAGTTGCCCGCCTTTCCCCTGCAGAAATTCCTGCAACGCGCTCTTCCGGTCAGACTCGGCGATCCGTTCGCCATCTTCGCTGGCCTGGAGGAAAACGGTCTTCCTGAGCAACTCGCGCGCCGGCACGAGACCCCCATCCAGATAAAGCGCTGCGACTACAGCTTCGAAAGCATCGGCCAGGAGCGCAGGCTTGTCCCTTCCGCCTGTTTTCTCTTCGCCGCGTCCTAGCCGCAGGTGATCGCCAAGGTTCAGGCTCCGCGACGCAATTTCCAGGGAATGCGCGTTGACGATCCGCGCCCGGCTCTTGGATAGCTGCCCCTCCGTCCATTCGGGAAAATGAGTCAGCAGAAACTCACTGGTCAGCAGCTCCAGCACCGCGTCCCCCAGAAATTCCAGCCGCTCGTTGTCCTGAACCGTAGAGCCCGCAAACGCAATATCTTCGCCTCGCGCGGCACGCAATTCTGGAACGGCCGAACTGTGCGTCAAGGCGCGGTCCAGCAGGCTGGGGTCACGAAATTCGTAACCGAGCCGTTCCATCAATCGCTCGTCATCACCGCGGGCCATACTCTCTACTCCTGCCGTGCCGCGGCACAGCTGGCCTTATTTCGGCGCGCTCAGTTGCGTCGCCGCTAGCTTTTTTGCCTCTTCGATATTTTGCGTGCAGGTCGCCTGCAGTCCCCCCGGTACGGCCGCACACTTGGTGAACGCTGCGACCGCGTCCTCAAAGTGCGAAGTTTTTTCGTTGGAGACACCCAGCAGGTAGTAGTTCACCGGATCTGGCTGAGTATCCAACTTCACCGATTGTTCGAAATTTGAAATCGCATCGGCGTATTTGCCTCTGCGGAAGGCCACCAGCCCGAGTCCACTGTACGCCATCGCCGAAACCTGGTTCTTCATGCTTTGAAACACTTCGTCCGTCAGGTTCTCCGGCTTCGGGATGGTCGGCAATAGATCCAACGCCTTTTGGCAGTATTGTTCGGACTTCGCCAGGCGCTTCAGCGGTTCCGGCGTGCTGGCGTTCATCGCACGCGGCAGGGTAGAACCTATGATTGCCAGTGTTTGCGGGTCGTTCGGGACCAGTGCCAGCTCCTTATCCCCCGCCTCTTCCATCTTGTCAACTTGCCCTTTGTTGAAGTAGGACTTCACCTGCCAACTGTAAATCTCAGCCCGATATCGGCTCTCAGGATATTTCTGCAAAAAGGCTTCGGCCAGCTGATCCTTCTGTGCCGCGTCCCCGACCTTCACGTCACGGAAGGTCTTAATGGCAGCTTCTTCTTCCGCGTTGACCGGCGGAGGCGCGGAATCAAGCGTCAGGGGCGCGGCTTGCGGGGTGCTGGACTTATCGCTCGGCGCAAGGCCGGGTGAGGGTGAGGGCTGTTGTGGTTGTTGCGCTGGCGTCCCCTGCCCAAATGCCGCCGCACTTCCCAACAGCGAAGCGGCGAGAAAGAGCACCATTCTTATTAGTTTGCTGTTTCCCCTCATAACACGTTCTCCTTTTTTTCTCAGGGCCGCTCGGACGGCTTTCTCAAATCCAGGTCACCCAATCCCTTTTGCGCCGCCTGTTGTGCTTTCGTCGGGGCTCCCTGAACTGCCAGCACCGCCTGATACTCCGTCTTGGCTCGCTCCAATTGCCCTTCGTCTTCAAAAATTCTGGCCAGATATACATGCGACCATGCCATCACCATCGGATCCTGCGACGCCGCGTATTCCCCCGAAGTCAGCCGGCCGAAAACTTCCTTGGCCCTCACTGCATCATGGTCCAACACCGCCACCATGCCCAGGCCATACCAGGCGCGGGGCTGGTTAGGATACTTTGCCAACACGCTTTTGAAGGAAACCTCCGCAGCCCGAGGATTTCTTTCGGCGATATGTTTTTCGCCCTCAGAGAGCGCTGCGATCGCCTCCTCATCGTTCGGCAGGGTGGTCACTTGCGCGCGTTTCCGCGCCAAATCTTCAGTGCTCAAATCCTTTGCCTGCGTCGCGGTTTGTGCTGGAGCAAACTGGATCGCGGTGACCCGCGTCAGTTCCGTCTTTACATCGATTCCCCGGACGATATCGGCATAGCTATCGCGGAAAGAAGGCGCAGCACTTTCAAATCCGGCCAATGCCTGGAAGAGCGGCCGGACGAGGACGTACCCATCCGCGTCATTACTTTGCAAGGCTGCTTCTCGCTCGTTTGGCGCCAATCGCTCCAACCTGAGTTCCACCGCTCTCACGGTACATTCCCCGAACCAAGACGGGAAATCGTCCTTGAGAGCGGGTGCCAGCCGCGGCGCTTTCGCCGCGACCTCATACAAGGGTCGCTTCACAGCCACCACATGCGAATACTGCAGTGGAAGAGGATCGAGCAGGAAGTGCAGATAAGCGTGTCGCACCACATCGATCGGGATGGCATCGCTTCCGCTCAATACAATCGCGTAGTGATCCCCAAAGTTTCGGACGTTGGTGATTCGACCCACGAGCGGTTCCACAATGACGGTGAAGGTCCTGGGTATCGCGGGGTCCACCACTGCCCGAAGATAAGTGCTGGTCACAAACAGGACCTGCGAAACCGGATCATGCAATCTCTCAATTTCCCGGTCGTACAGGGGCTGCACTCCCTTCCACAGCGCCCCGATTTTCTGCTCTGCGTAATAGTTCGAGAGAATTTCGCTGAACCCTTCCAGATCCAGGACTTCCGGGGGAAGATCGTCTCGTCGCAGCACCGGCTGAAATTTCGGCGCGGGACCAGATACCAGTCCGAACCAGACGTAGCGTGACAGCATCTCGGCCGGATCGCGGAACTGATGGCCACGGTAGAACTCCTTCAACGCGTCCACCGCGGGCCCTTGCTGCTTTCTCAGCCGCTCACGCATTTGCAACCGGAAGGCGTTCCAGTTGTCCGGGCTGACGTCGCTTTCGTACCCAGCCGCGTAGAGCGCGCACATCGTGGCAAACATGGCTTCGCTGACATCAATCGTGGCGGTGGTTTGCGGCGCGGCCTGCGGTTTTGGCCGTTGCATTGGTGCTTGGGGTCTGGCAAAGCCCGCGCATGCGCCCAGTACGAGCAAAATCACACAAATCTTGTCGCTAATTTTCCTATGCAT
>Ga0187816_10000200_pt1 | contig 17291 bp, 19 predicted proteins | sample NC_wetland_sal_i_16_FD_132960 | JGI IMG/M metagenome (GOLD analysis project Ga0187816, IMG submission 132960) | Wetland sediment microbial communities from Neuse River Estuary, North Carolina, USA - SO4_1 | ecosystem: Environmental > Aquatic > Freshwater > Wetlands > Sediment | place: USA... | reverse complement strand
CGCGGGGAAACAGTCGGCGACCTATATTGAGTGTGTAGGCCACCGAGACCGAAAGCACCAACCCGCTGCCCCGCCGAGCAATGGAGTGTGAGGCATGATCACGATTAGAGCGTATCGCGAGCAATCGATCAGGCGACCGGGCCAAGTTGAAAAGGTCTTGTGCAAATTTGGCATCGGGCCGGAGCGGCATCACGTCACTTTCGCTGATCCCGAAATGAAAGCGAAAGTGGAAGCGCACATTGAAAACACCGAACCCGTTCTGACGGGCTTCGTTTTGACGGCGGAGCAAGCGCGAGAGTGCAAGCCGGGCGTGGTGTATCGCGACACAACGGAATGGCCAGAGCACTACATTTCAACCGTCAATCTTGTTGAGCAAGGCGACGACGGCGGTCAAATTGAGCTTGAGATTTCGCTAGATGACGCCGACGCCGACAAAGCCCCGGCACTCATTGCCGAGCTTCGCGGCTGTGGTTTCATCGGCGGATTACAGAACATGCCATAACCGACGCAGAATAAGCGCGGGCCTACCAAACAAAACACAAGGAGTCAGCCAACCTGGAGGCGCGCTTGCGAGAGCGCGGCTGACGCCGTTATGAGTAAGACTACAGAGCACGATCCAACCCTGGTCCCGGCGCAGGAACAATTGCGCCCTCACAGGACGCGCGCGAAACGGTTGCAGGATGAATTAGCATATCCGCCGCGCGCCATGCGTGCCGCGCAGCGGCTTACTTGTCGATGTCGCGCTCCGCCTTCCTGGAACTGGTCGATGCCGGTACACTGCCTAAACCGACTCGCATCATTGGGTGCTAACTTCGAGGGACGAGGGGGTCGCAGGTTCAAATCCTGCCACATTGTCCAGTTCGAGGATTCACTTCGAGCGAACGTTAGGAAGCCATCGATGCCACAACAGATGGGTCGTTCTTAGATCCGATCTGCAATGCCGCGGCGATTTTTGCTCCTACAGCATCATTTGCAGGGCGCTGTAGGGATTGAACCTACGACCTCTCCCGTGTGAAGGCTCTCCATCGGAGCGCTAGAGGGCCGGAATGGGAATCGAACCACTGACAAAACCGGGAAAAAGTGGAGACGCGGCGGACCTGAAAGCCCGGTGGGACAATCTCAAAAATACGCCTTGGAATTCAATGGGACGTTAGGCAAAGGTGGGACACGATAAGCTATTGACACGGCTCGTGTGAGTCGCCCCCTCCACGGGCACCAACACCAAAATTTGGCTTTGATTCTACAAGCGGACATGACGTGGACCTAGGCGATGTCCGGTTGAGCCGGCAACAAAGCGGATATTCTTTCCAATCGACAAGCCGATCAAGTCGCGAATGTGTGGGCCGAGGGCAGCGTTCTGAGCATGGCGACGCATGTGTCCAACTGTTAAAACAGCAGCCTCTTCGCTTCATGCGCCCGCTGAGCGGGATCATCAGTTGGTGTTATTGCACGACTTTACTGGCGTGGGAAAACCGCATCGAGAGCCGCATTGCATCCCGAGGAAACCGACCCCCTGGCGGTTGTCAGGCACCCGAGAATATTGCCGCCACCCGCGACAACCTGTTGGCAACGCTGCACTGCGTCTCTTTCACACATGCGCACAACATGGTTCGCCAACACAGCGCATCCTTTGGACAGTTTTGCTTGGTCCTTTTGGAGACATTCGAGCATGTTATTTCCGTGCACCGGCACACCGTTGCACTGATTTGTAAGTTCTTTGCCGCAAGCTATCGCGACTGTCGCTCTATTCTTTTTCGGACTGTCTTTTGCTTGGGCAACATTGAGATGGATGCCGGAAATTAGGATGGCAACAGAAAAAAGCCACACCGGGATGGCGCTGTACCGGATAGCCCTTTGCATTGTTTCCTCCTAGTTAATTATGACGCCGCCCGACGGACAAAGAATCCAAACACTGCCGATTGAACAGCTTTTTCTATTACCGCAATCGACAAGGTCATCTTTGATCCAAATCAAACAAACCCGCCGAAGCCTTAGCGAAGGCGGGCAGCCGTCCACGAGCTAGGACTCGCAAGCCATCTTCGCTGCGACGCGGCTGCGACTGGCACGGCCGCTCGCACCCCGGCCGGCGCGCCCATGCCTCCCATTACTAAAGCCCTGAAAATTCAAAACGATGCGCGAGCCAGAAATTTTGTAACCCCGACCATGGAACTTTGAACCGGATCGGCGACTTTAAGACCGGCGACTTTAAAATGCGCGCGGTTTTTCCGGGGAATTTCCATGGCCACTGTGCTGCTTGCCGAAGACGACGATCAGGTCCGCGTGCTGGCCGAATCGTATCTGGAAGAACAGGGACACGAGGTCTTGTCCGCGGGCACGGCGCCGGGCGCGCTCGCGCTGCTCGCCAAAACCTCGCAGCTTGATGTCCTTTTCACCAATGTTGATCTCAAGGGCGAAATCGCCGCCGGGATCGAACTCGCGCAGGAAGCGGTCAATCGCAGGCCGAATCTGAAAGTGCTTTACACGACCGAACGCAATCTGACCGACGGCATGAAGGCGCGTTTTGTCAAAAACTCGGCCTTCCTCCCCAAGCCCTACACCGTCGAACAATTGCTGACGACGCTGTCCGTGCATTTCCGGATCAGTCCGCAGGCGCGTCGCCAGCCCGTGAGCGTCTAGTTGATCCGACGCTTTACACGGTCTTTGCGCTCAGAGGCCTTGTTAGGACATTTGGCTGTCATTCCGGATTGCCGCGCAGCGGCAAGTCCGGAATCCATAAGCCCTGTGTCGGTGGATATGGATTCCGGGTTCCTCGCTAACGCTCGGCCCCGGAATGACGAGCGGCTAGGCATCGCTTGATTGTGCCATCGATTATCGCGCTGCCCTAAAGTCTTTCTTCATCGCCAGTTGTGGGCGGTTTGATCTAGCGCAAAGCGGCTTTCCCGATGCTGCCCTATGCAGACTTTGGAAGCACGCGTGCGATGACCAAAAACGATTGCAGAGCCAACGCCCTTAAATGCTACCAGATCGCCCAAGTGGCGGCCGATCGGGACGTTCGCCGCACGCTGCTCGATCTCGCCGTGCAGTGGCGCGAACTCGCCGACCAAATCGAGCGACTGCAATGGGAAGCCGCTCCGGAACCCGCCTCGCCCGGCGGACGCCCGACGTTGCATTAGCAGCAGCCGCAAAGCAGAAGCGTCAGGCGCGTCAGAAGCTGAATTTGAAGTTCACGCCGGCGCGGAACAGATTCTCAGTCAATCCGACGCTGACCGGGATTGGGGCACCGGCGAACGCTAAACAAGCCGCTGTCGCGCAGTTCACGCTGCCATTGCCGAGATTGACATAGAGATATTCGACCTTGGCGGTCCAATTATCGGCGAAGGCCCATTCCAGGCCGGCGCCGGCGGTCCAACCGGACTGGGTATGGGTCGTGGTCGTGCCGTTGAAGTTCGTCTGCACATTGGCGAAGGCGCCGCCGGCGGTGGCGTAGAACAGGACGCGATCGGCGGCATAACCGGCGCGCCCCCGCGCCGTCGCCAGCACAATTGTTGCCGGTTTGGCAACTGCCGCTGAAGGTGCAGATGCTCGCGGTGGTGCCGGTATTGATTGCGGAATAGTCCCAGTCGCCCTCGACGCCGAACACAAAGGCGCTGGTCTGGAAGTTCACGCCAAGCGTGCCGCCGACCACGCCGCCATTATCGCTCAGAGAGCCGGTTGTGCCCGGAAATATGCCGACGGCGTTCGCCGTATATTTGGTACTGCCCCAGCCCCAGCCGCCGTTGATGCCCACATAGGCGCCGGCCCAATTGTAGACCGGCAGCACGGCGGGAACGTAGACAGCCGGTGCGCGCGGCGGCGGCGACGGCGGCAGATCGGCCGCTAAAGCAGAACCGCCACATCTCATGATTGAGATCATATTAATTTCACGTCATGCGGCCGAAGATTTTCATCTGAATCAAAAGGCGTTTTCAGCGCGGCTGCCACGAAAAACGGCGGAATTGTGCAAATCTTGCGCGAATCGTCCGCTTTACCGTTCGCAAACCAAACGGCGAAAAGTTCGTTCGCCGGCGCGGCCTCGCAATGCCAGCCGGCGCGCCAATCGTCAAACAGACAAAGCAGCCCCCGCAGGGGGAGCGAATAGAGCTGATCGCTACTGCGCCTTCTGCAATTCCGGACGCGCGCGCAGCCGCCGCTGGTTGAGCATGTAGATCAGGAAGGTCACCACCGCGCCGGCGGCGAACGGCAGCGCCGACCAGATGTAAAGCTGCTCGACTGGCAAACCGACGAACAACGCGCCCAAGAACGGGCCGGCGATGGCGCCGAGCCGGCCGATGCCGAGCTGCCAGCCGGAGCCATTGGCGCGCAGCGACGTCGGATAGATCATCGCGCCAACGACGTTGATGCCGGATTGGATGCCGAGCACCAGCGCACCGGCGAAGAACGTCGCGACCAGGAGCGCCGTCGGCGAGGTCAAGCCGGCAAAGCCGATCGAGCTGACAATCGGCACCGCGATCACGAACAGCACCGCAATGGCGAGGAAGCGGTGTCGCTGCAGCCACCAGCATAGCGTGAGCGCGCCGACCGTGCCGCCGACTTGCAGCGCCGCGCCGGCGAGCGCCGCAGTCCCCGGTGAGACATGCGCAGCGCCCATCAGCGTCGGCGTCCAGCTGATTAGGAAGAAATAACCCATCAGGTTGAAGGCAAACATCAGCCAGGTTAGCGGCGTGATCAGAGCAAGACCGTCGTGGAACAAATAAGTGGGGTTCGAGCTGGGAAACTGTTTTTCGTCCTCGATCACGAAGCGCGCATTCGGCGGCACGCGGTAATCGGGCCGGATTGCGTGGAGCAACGCCTCCATCTTGCTGCGCTGGCTCTCGTGCAGCGTCATGTATTTGATCGATTCCGGCAACCCGATGATGGCGGCGAGCGCGATCACGACCGGAACGATGCCGCCGATCTGAAACAGAATTTGCCAGCCATGGGTCGGCACCAAAGCGGCGCTGGCGAAGCCGGCCAGCGCGCCGCCCATCGGCACCGTGCCGACGGCGATGATCGCGAGCGTCGCGCGCAAATTGCGCGGCGCCGATTCGGCATTGATCGCCACGACATTAGGAATGACGCCGCCGATGCCGAGCCCGGCGAAAAAGCGCAGCCACGACAATTGCGTGAGATCGGTCGAATAGGCGGCGGCGAAAGTGAACACGCCGAACAACAGATTGGTCGCGATCAGCGCGGTCTTGCGGCCGTAATTGTCGCCGATCCAGCCGAAGATCTGCGAGCCGAACAAGACACCGATATTGCTGGCGGACAAAACGAGGCCGAGGTCTTTCGGCGCCACGTGCCATTCCCTGATCAGGCTCGGCGCGGCAAAAGCGATGGCGCCAATATCATAGCCGTCGATCAGCGCGATCAGGATCGACCAGAAGATCAGCTTGACCTGGAACGCACCAACGCCGTGCTCATCCAGAAAATGCGAAACTTGAACTTCCGCCTGCCCGGCCATCGTTTCCCCCCGGATTTCATAATCTACTTCTTGTGATGGCGCGCTACCGCGCCGGCAGGGAAAGTATGGCACTTGCGGCGTAAAGAAAAGCCGGCGTCGCGCTCCGCAATCCGAAAGCTCTCCTGCGGTCAACGGCTGCGCTAGAGCGGTTCCTTCGATTGACCTGAACCGGCGATCGGCTAGGCTCGCTGCACATGCGGGCGCCGGCCGGCCCTGGGCGCGCGGGAGGAGGCGATGGATTTTGGCTATTTCACGCTGAGCGACAACCACTACGAAAACAACACCCGCTCCTCGAACCAGTTTGTCGCCGACATCACCGCCGAAGCGCTGTACGCCGAGAAGGTCGGCATGCACTCGGCTTGGATCGGCGAACATCATTTCAATTCGCTCGGCGTGCTGTCCTGTCCGGACATGGTGCTCGCTTATGTCGCCGCCAACACCACGCGGCTTCGTCTCGCCCCGGCGGTCAATGTGCTGCCGCTGCATCATCCGATTCGCGCCGCCGAGCAATGGGCAACGCTCGATCTGCTTTCCGGGGGGGCGTGTCGATTTCGCCTGCGGCCGCGGCTACGACAAGCGCGAATATCTGCCGTTCCACGTTTCGTTCGAGGACAATCAGGGCATCTTCGAAGAAGGGCTCGAACTGGTGCGCGAGCTGTGGCAGGCGGAAGGGCGCATCTCGCATCACGGCAAATATTATTCGTTCGACGACGTGCGCATCACGCCGAAGCCGATCCAGCGTCCATTGCCCACCTATGTCGGCTCGTTCTCCAAACCCTCGATCGAACTCGCAGCGCGGCTCGGCTGCGGACTGATCGTGGCGCCGTTCGCCGCGGCCATGACCTTCGGCGGCTTGAAACAGGTCGCCGACCTCTATCATGAGGCTTGCGCCAAGTACGGCAAGACGCCGGGCCGACTGATGTGCAGCTACTTCACTCATTTCGCCGACACCAAGGCGGCCGAGGATGCCGCGCGGGCGCGGCAGATCCGCTACTACAAGGAATGCGTGATCCCGGCTCTTCCTGGCGACCCCAAGACGGCGCCGCCGAGCTATCGTTATTTCGTCGATATGGTCGAACGGCTGCACAAGGTGAAGCCGGAGGACCTGACCGAAAATTCCGTGCTGCTCGGCTCCTCGGCGCGCATCACCGAGACTTTGAAGAAGGTGGAAGCCGCCGGCTTCGCCGAAGTGATCCTCTACGTCAATGTCGGGCTAAAGCCGCACAATCAGGTCAAGGACGAGATGGCGCGCTTCATGGCGGAGGTGGCGCCGTCATTCGCCGACGGCCGCAACATCGCAGCGGCGTAGCCTGGTTTCGAACCGCTTTAGTGCCTCGGCTTTGAATGAATAAGTTGCAGCCTGACGAGCAGATACTGACCGGTAGATGGCTGGTTGAAGATGGGCGTGTTCGCGGGGATGATGTCTGCGAGCGGATCGAGTGGTTAATCGCGCACCATCTGCAGAAGATTGCGAACAGCCCGCAGTCGGGTGCTTGGGAGACGCTATACAGAGACTCCGATGATGGCCGCTATTGGGAGCGGACTTACCCGCAAAGCGAAATGCACGGCGGTGGACCACCACGGCTGAAATGCGTAACAACCCAAGAAGCGAGCAAAAAATACGGCGCTGCGGTCATTGTGGCGGAATGATCCCCATCATAACCTTCGTCATATTCACAATATGAACGCCGGCTAAACTTTGCCGTGCTTGTGGGAACCCCGGAATTGCGCGACACTTGGCGTAGTTTCGGGCGGGGGAGCCCAGTATTGTGTCGGCGGTTGTAGCGCGTCTAGCAGAGAGCGCGGAGCGGGGCGTCGGCCGGGACATCGGACCGGTCGCCGAGCACGGCCCACTGTTGATCAGCAGCTCATCCGAGGTTCACGGTTCCATCACCAGCGATGCCATCGTGCAGCGGAACTGCACGCTGCACGTGCGCGGCAACCTGCTCGGCAGCTTGACCATCGAGCCCGGCGCCAGTGTTGTCGTCGACGGCTCGGTCGACGGCCGGATCATCAACAAAGGCGGCCGGCTCCAGGTCCATAACAAGGGGCTCGCCGCCTTTGTCAGCGTCGAAGGGCCGCCGGAAGACGAGGCCGGCGGCGTCCTGAAAATCAATCTGACCAATCTCGCCGCAAATTACGAGAGATTAGTCAAACGCACCGAAGCGGAATGCGCCGCGGTGGTGCGCGCCGACGCCTATGGCTGCGGCATCGGTCCGATCGCCGGCGCGCTTTGGAAATCCGGCTGCGAGACCTTTTTCGTCTCCAATCTTCCGGAAGCCAAAAGCGTGCGCGTGGTCGCGCCGCAGGCGACTATTTACGTGCTCAACGGGTTCTATTCCGGCACCGGTCCGGCCTTCGCCGACATCAATGCGCGGCCGGTGATCAACAGCGCCATTGAGCTTGCCGAGTGGGACGTCTTTGTCGGCGCGCGGGCCTGGGAAGGCGGTTGCGCGCTCAATGTCGATACCGGGGACAGCGGGCTCGGCCTCTCGCTCGAAGAGGCGACCGCCTTTGCGCCGCGGGTGCAATCGCTCAATCACGGCGTCGCGCTGTTGCTGAGCCGGCTGAACCACGCCGTGGCGCCCGACGACCCACGCAACGAGCGGCAGCTCGAAATGTTTCGCGAGTTACGCCGGTTTTATCGCGGCATTCCGGCCTCGCTTGCGGATTCGTCCGGCATTTTCCTTGGATCGAAGGCGCATTTCGATCTGGTGCGCGCGGGAAGCGCGCTCTACGGCATCAATCCGACGCCCGGCGCCGCCAATCCGATGCTGCCGGTGATCGAGCTTTCGGCGCGGATCGTGCAAGTGCGCGACTTGCAGGTCCGCGACTTTGTCCGCGACTTGGCCGCGCCGGCATCCAATAATGGTGCGCGCGGCAAGAACGGTGGCAAGCGGCGTCAGCGGCTCGCGCTCGTCTCCCTCGGCCATGCCGACGGTTTTCCGCGCCCGGCCGCGGATTCCGCCACGCCATTGCAGGTCGTGATCGGCGGCCAGTGCTGTCGGGTCATGGCGGCGCCGTCAATCGACCTCTTGCCGATCGATATCACCGATCTGGATCGCAGCGTGGCGCGGTTCGGCGCCATGGTGACGCTGATCGGCGACGGCATCGGAATCGATGATCTCGCGGCGGCAAGCGGATCGACCGGGCGCGAAATCCTAAGCCGCCTCGGCCACCGCTTTCACCGCATTTACTACGCGACGTGAGACTGCGACTTGAACTTGGATTTTCAACAGAGCGTGCAACACAGGGTGAAGGAGTATGAAAATGTTTGGGAAGGGCAAAGACAATATGCCGGACGAGCTTCGATCGCCGGCGCCGGTGCAACAATTCCACAACGTTGCCACTGCGCCAGCAGCCGAGCCGGAAGCCCCTAACGGCGCTTCCTCGATCAGCGCCGGCATGACGGTGACCGGCAAGATCGCCGGTTCGGGCGCGGTGAAAATTTTCGGCCGCGTTCAAGGCGAGCTGCATGCCTCGACCGTGCTGATTGCCGACGGCGCCGAGGTCGAAGGCGATGTGGTCGCCGAAGAGCTGACGGTGGGCGGCCGGGTCAAGGGCACGATCCGCGCCAACCGGGTGCGACTCAACAGCAGCGCCCATGTCGAAGGCGACATCTTCCATCGCTCGCTGGCGATCGAGGAGAACGCGCGGTTCGAAGGGACCTCACGCCGCGACGACAATGCAACAGACAAGCCGCGTGCGCAGGTGGTTCGGCCGCAGGCCAGCGCTCACGCATTGTCTGCGGAGTCCGCGCGCAAGCTCAACGGCGCGCCGGAGAAAGAGGCGCAGGCCACACCGGCCGCGGGTTGAAAGTAGCCCGGATATCGCGTTTGCGTCATTGCGAGGAGCCAACGGGTCCGGCCCGAAGTGGCCGGCCCGATGACAAGCTCCGCGACGAAGCAATCCAGACCTTTACTTAGGGAAAACTGGATTGCTTCGCTTCGCTCGCAATGACGGCGAACGTCTTACGGATCGAGCTCGGTATCCCAGTAGAGATAATCGAGCCAGCTGTCGTGCAGGTAATTCGGCGGAAACAGCCGGCCGTTGCGGTGCAGGTGTTGCACCGTCGGCTGGAACGGCCGCTGCGACGGCCACATCTTGGCTTCCTCCGGCGTCATGCTGCCCTTGCGCAAATTGCAGGGCGAGCACGCGGCGACGACATTATTCCACACCGTATGGCCGCCGCGCGAGCGCGGCAGCAGATGATCGAAGGTGAGATCGTCGCGCGTGCCGCAATATTGGCACGAGAAACGATCGCGCAGGAAAACGTTGAACCGCGTGAAGGCCGGATGCGTCGAGGGTTTGACGAAAGTTTTAAGCGACACCACGCTCGGCAGCTTCATTTCGAGGCTCGGGCTGCGCACCGCGCGATCGTAATTGGCGACGATGTTGACCCGTTCGAGGAACACCGCCTTGATCGCGTCCTGCCACGACCACAATGACAGCGGGTAGTAGCTCAGCGGCCGGAAATCGGCATTCAGCACCAGAGCCGGCCAGCCGGATTGTGATACATGAGCGTTCAAGTCGGACGCTCCCACCTCGACTCAGTTGCCGCCCCTGCGGCGTTGGGCGGTAGTTTATAGGCAGGCGTGACAGGATTGTGAAGCGGTCCCGGAGTTGGTAATCCGACCGGTGTTCCGCCCGCCGCCCCGCCGCCGCCCATGCCGGAGAGCCCCCTTGCGCTACGACGATAACCTGACCACCGAGCGCAAGACCTTTGTCACGCATCTGGAATGCGCCGCGACCGGCGAGCGCTACCCCGCCGACGAAATTCATAATCTCTCGCGCGCCGGCAAGCCGCTTCTGGTCCGCTACGATCTCGACGGCGTGCGCAAGAGCTTAAGCAAGGAGGTGCTCAATCGCCGCGCGCCGGATCTGTGGCGCTATCGCGAACTCTTACCGGTGCGGCGCATCGACGACATCGTCAGTCTCGGCGAGGCGATGACGCCGATTGTGCCGCTGCCGAAGCTCGCCGCCAAACTCGGTGCCGCCGAGCTTCTGGTGAAGGACGAGGGCCGCTTGCCGACCGGCTCGTTCAAGGCGCGCGGCCTGGTCATGGCGGTATCGATGGCAAAGGCGCTCGGCATCAAGCACATGGCGATGCCGACCAACGGCAATGCTGGCGCCGCGCTCGCGGCTTACGCTTCCCATGCCGGCATCAAGACCACGATCTTCTGTCCCGAGGACACGCCGGAAGTGAATGTCAGCGAGATCGGGCTCCAAGGCGCCACGGTGTACCGCGTCAACGGGCTGATCGACGATTGCGGCAAGATCGTTGCCGAGGGCAAGGCCAAGGTCGGCTGGTTCGATGTGTCGACGCTCAAAGAGCCGTATCGAATCGAAGGCAAGAAGACGATGGGGCTGGAGCTCGCCGAGCAGCTCGGCTGGACGGTGCCCGACGTGATTTTCTACCCGACCGGCGGCGGCACCGGTTTGATCGGCATGTGGAAGGCGTTTGCCGAACTCGAGGCGATCGGCTTCATCGGGAGAAAGCGACCGCGCATGGTCGCGGTGCAGGCCGCCGGCTGCGCGCCGATGGTACGCGCCTATGAAGCTGGCGTCGAACACGCCGCGCGCTGGGAAAATGCACACACCATCGCATCAGGCATTCGCGTGCCGCAAGCGATCGGCGACTTTTTGATTCTGCGCGCGGTGCGCGAGAGCGGCGGCTTTGCCATTGCGGTCTCCGACGAGGCGATCACCCAGGCGCTGGACGAGGCCGCGCGCGAGGAAGGTTTTTTGCTGTGCCCGGAAGGCGCGGTGACCTACGCGGCCTACAAGCAGAGCCTCGCCGACGGCCGCGTCAAAAACAGCGAACAGGCGCTGCTGTTCAATTGCGCCACCGGTCTCAAATATCCGCTGCCGCCAATCCGCCGCACGCTCGACCGGCAGAAGCCGATCGATTTCTCGGTGTTCTGACGGCCCACGTCATTGCGAGGAGCGGAAGCGACGAAGCAGTCCAGCACTCTTTTCTGCTGCCTGGATTGCTTCACTTCGCTCGCAATGACGAGCAAGAAATTTCACCGCTTCCCCTTAAAGCGCCGCGCCAGAAATTCGCCGCCATGACGGAGCCCTTCCTCGTCGATGCCATGGCCGATTCCGGCGGAGAGGTGCCACTCAACCGGAATATCGAGCGCAGCCAAACCCTGGGCCGCCTGAAACAAAGCCTGCGCCGGGATGAGGTCGTCGCGATCGCCATGGACCAGGAGAATGGGCGGGCGGGATTTGATCTCGGCGGCAAAGCTTTCCGCGTTCAGGTCGGGCGGCAGCACCAGCAGTCCGGAATAGCCGACGATCGCCGCCGGTGGGCTCGTGCGGCGCAATCCGACATGCAGCGCCATCATCGTGCCTTGGCTGAAGCCGACCAGCGCCAGCGCGGATGGCGGCAGCTTGTGCCGGGCGAGTTCGGCTTCGAGAAAGCGTTCGAGCATCGGCGCAGCTTTGTTGACGCCGACCCAGCGTTCGTTCGGATCGCGAAACGTCAGCGCGAACCATTGCCGGCCGACCGGCGCCTGGCCACACGGCTCGGGCGCGTGCGGCGAGACGAAGGCGGCGTGCGGCAGCAGTTCTTGCCAGGCGCGGCCGATCTCGATCAGGTCGTTGCCGTCGGCACCGTAGCCGTGCAGGAACACGACGAGCTGTTGTGCCGCGCCGGAACGGGACGCAAGCCGCGGACCATTGAGTTCAGCGGCCATTTCGTCCTCGTTTGCTGCGGCGTTGTTTGATGCGGCCCTGTTTGATGCGCCCTTGTTTGCTGCTGCCTGTTTTGGGCGAAAGCTTCGGCAGGGTTGGCGCCAAGCTCCGTGCCGGGATAGCCGCTCCGTCGTGGCCTTTGAGGGGTATTTTTGGCCTTGCGGCTAATTCGTTTGCAATCACAATTATTTGCGAAGTATCTGCTTCCGCATACGAGCGTAGGGAAGCGGCCGGGAAGCAAGGGAGGCGCTGCGTCATTTGCCCAAAAGGAATGAGTGATTGAGGAGTATCGCGTTAGCCCTAAGTCGCCCAAACTGCCGCGACCGCGACCGACCCATAAATAAAATCACTTAAGCCCGTCATCCATCCATCAGCCAACGAGCCCGGCCTGTTGTTGTCGTTTGTGACTAAAGGGCAACGTGTGTGGCTATGGGGCAACGCCATTGTGGAATATATCTTTTGTCTCGCGGTATTGCTTGACGCCAGCTCGTCCCGCGGCAATGTAGATATGGGGATTATGTGTGATGTCGGTCACACTGTGTGGCCGAGAGAACACGGGGGAACGTGACATGCATTATTTATCGAATGTCGCGAACCAGCGGCCGATGCTTCGCGTCGCAGGCGAGATCGTTCTCGCATTTAGTTGCGCGACGCCACTAGTGTTGTTGTTATGTTATCTAATCTAGTCGCGTATGGCGTACGCTCGTTTTTACAATGAGTGGCTGTCGATCCACGACTGAGCATTTTTCGATTCCGCCTTTGATGTCGTAGCACTTTAAGCCGCCAATGCCGCTCGCTAAAGGCGTAACGCGAGAAAATGTCAGCGCCACCGTTGCGGTAAGCAGCACCGCCACCGCTCCAAACAAAGCAAATACATTGCGCTTCATGAGCCCGTCCCCTGACTTATGCAGTCTACCACCCCAATCAGGGGATGGCGACCCCACACCCTGGCTGTGAAGGCGTCGTCTCAAAGCGTCTCGCCTTGCCTTATCGTTCGGGACGGTTGTCGCGCTGGCTGAAGATCAAAAATCCGAATGCGCCAGCCGTGAAGCGTGAGGGCCGAGAAGGATTGGGGGCGGTGACAGGAACGGCGACCTGAGACTCATCGCCCGAAATATAGGTAAGCGAGACCGCCAACGATGATGACGATGATGATAATAGCGACTAATGAGGACCAGCCACTATACCCTTGCTGATCTTGCCGGCCGAAGCGGTCCTCACTCGTCGAGTTATTTTCGTTCGGCATCGACGCGCCGTCCATTAGTAGTGCTTGAACTCTTTCAGCGTCATTGCGCTTAGGTCGGCGCGTCGCGCACACCGCGCTGCGCCAGTTCAATGACCTTCGAGGCAACGAGCCGTGTAGCCGCGTCGTCGGTCAAATTAAGTTCCAATGTATCGCAAACGCTTTCGAGTGCGAGTGACATTTGCCGGATCAGTTCCGGCTCAAATGCTTCACGGGCGAGGAATGGGCGAATCGGCATGATTGCGCTCTGTTGGCCGTACAGGCGGGAGCACAATCAGTCTCTCAGCCACCGACCCCTGAGGTTTTGCTGTCGGTGATATGTGGAACATAGACAGTTCAGAGGCCTTTACAATGTTCCGTTTGAAAAATTGGAACCAGTCTGAGCGCCAGTAATTAGTCAAATATGCCACCGGCTAAGAAACCCGACCGTTTCATGCCAAAACAGCCATCAGGCGAATGGCTTAATTGGTGTCAGACCAAAGAACGAATCGGCCAGCAACTGAGAGAGCACTATCGCGCGTATACAACCGCGGAATTGCCGCCGCGATTGCTCACGCTTGTTAAAAAACTAAATGAAAAACCCGACCTCACAGTGGAGCAAGTTCAGGTAATCCGCGATCCGGCATGAGCGCGGTCCGGCTCCCCCGCCTCAGGTACTGCTACACCGCATTCCTTGCAGGCGTAGATGTGCGGTTCGGGCAGGGCACCACCATCCGGAATTTTCCGCGCCAGACGCATCGGCTATGGGGGCAGATCGTCACCATGGTTGGTTTGGTGACGGTCTGGTGTTGACCTGGATCAAATCGTTAGGGTGAACCAAGCGCAATACTAAGAGCGCCCAAGGAGACAACTCACTTGGGGCGGCCTTGACCGAGCCGACGTAGCTCCTAGGCACCTTCACGGCTCCGGTCTTGGCCGCTTTTCGTTACACGATATGGCTGCTTTTCTTTATCGCTGCCCCAAAACCGGCCTGCGCATAAAAGGCTGGCTGGTCGACGAACCGGCACAGCATGGCGAGCACTACGAGCTGGTGAATTGCCTCGCGTGCGGCGGTCAGCATCTCGTCAACACGGCCACCGGTAAAACCCTCGCGGACGAGAACGAAAGAACGCGCTGACGTATAATGGGTTAGCGGTGGTGTCAGGCGACGGAGAACACCAACGATGCAACACCTGCAACTTGGGATTTTTGTTGCCGCGATGATCGCGATAGTAGTCTTCGGCTGCATTTTCACGCGGAAACCGACAAAAAAGCTATCGAGGGAAACATTGCAGTCAACGGTGGTGCCGGACGAACATCAGCCCGGCTGTTTCGCTCTCGAAGAAGAAAGGGGCGGTAATTGGAAGGGCAGCGGTGGGAGCGTATCGACCATTAAAGACGCTAAACCGAGTCTGTGACCTTAAAGGGATAGCCGTTGCCTATTTGCGCCGTAACGCACGACAGCCAAACTACTGACAAAAGATGAAGCGCGGCGGTTACGTTGCGGCAATACCAATCTGCACGGCGTTGAAAAACATTGAATGCGCGCAGAGCTTGCAGGTGACAATGATATGAGGATAAGTCGGCGTGTTGCTTGCATTGGCATCTGCCGGGTGCCTCTGAATGTTGACGAGATGCCCGGCAATCACCCAGTCCGTTGTTTTGCAGACAGGACATGTTACCGGATCTTGCCAATGCTGGCTCCACCAGCGTTCAATCAAGTCGTTGTCTGCTTTGGTTAGCCGGCCATGCTCGTCTGGCATTCCTATCTCCACTCCGGCCCACTGAGCATAGCACCTACAGAGTAAACACTGTCCAAAAAGTTCGTGGACTGCCGCCCGGAGCATCAGACGATTGGGCTTTGCTGCGACCAAACAGAGAAAACAGCGGGGCAATTAATCGTTTTCAGCCGAGTTGGGGTCGGCTGCGGAATTACTCACGCGCGACTAGGCGCGGCGGATCGCAGTCAATACTGCCAAGTTGCCTGAGTTTTTACACAAATAAAAAGCCCCGACAGTCGCGACTTTTGCCGGGGCTAAAGCGGAGGAACACTGACTGGAGCGCGTGTATGAAGAATAGGCACCGCGTCAGGCGGTGAGTAAGCTTATCTGCTCACGGGCGACCAGCGCAAGATACCATAATATGGTTAGGGGTCGTCGCGTGTTACTTTCTGACCACGATCGGCAGCGAGATAAAGCTTGCCGCGCGGACGCCCCATCGGCGATCTCCCCCCGACCTTCACGCGAGCGTCAAGCGTGTGTTCGAGACATACGAAGGGAATTTCAAAGATTTTCGCGGCGCTATGGTACACGTCGAGTTGCCAACGTTGCGTGCGCTGCTCTCGACCCCTCATCAGTTCGCGGATGACATCGCAGGCGTAGCCATACGCCATATCTGCATTCGGGAGATTAATGCCGATGTCATCTTCGACGCCTGGCCCGTCGCTCTTCAGCTTGAACGTGTAGGTTGGCATTATTGGCTCCCGACCGGCGATTTCCCCAAAGTGCATCGAAGCACATCAATGGGTGGCGGTCGGCACGGAGTGCGACTCAGCTGCGCTCAAATTAGCGCCAATTGCACGATCAATGCTTATGCTTGCTTTTGCGGCCTAGTGCGGGAAGCCATCACGTCACGGCCTTTGACCGCGCGATAGTAGGTCCACAGCACGCGCGCCGCCACCGCGCGTAGCGGCCGCCACATTTCGGCGAGTGCGACCATCTCCTTGGCGCTCGGCCGCTCCGGCAGCGCGAAGGCGAGCCGCGCCGCTTCTTGCAGTGCCAGATCGCCTGCCGGCCAGGCATCGGCATGGCCAAGACAGGACAACAGATAAATGTCGGCGGTCCACGGGCCGATCCCGTGCACCGCGGTGAGTGCGGCATGCGCCGCTTCCGCCTCGATCGTGACGAGCGAGGTAAGCGCGAGCCGCTCGCTCGCCACCGCGCGCGCAATCTCCTTGAGCGCGCGAATCTTCGGCGCCGAGAGGCCAAGCCGGGCGAGCTTCGACGCGCGCGCCCGGATGATCGCTTGCGGCTCGAACGGATCGAACGCGGCGGCGAGGCGCGCCCAGATCGCGTTGGCGCTCGCGGTCGAAAGCTGTTGCGACACCACGGTCGCCGCGAGCCCGGCAAATCCGTCCGGTCGGCGGCGCAGCGGCGGCCGGCCGGCACGCGTCATTAGCGCGGCGAAGCGCGCATCGGCGCTTGTCAAGGCCGCAAGCGCGGCGTCGAGATCGCTCTCGGTGCGGATGTGGGTGAGCGTGTTAGACTGCATCATTAGAGTCCAGTGTCGAGAAGCGTAGCGCTGATGTACAGCCGCGTTTTGCGTTTCGCACCGTCACCGAATGGCTATCTGCACCTGGGCCATGCCTATTCCGCATTGCTCAATTCCGACATGGCGCGCGAGCTTGGCGGACGCCTGCTGTTGCGCATGGAGGATATCGACACCGAGCGCTGCCGCCCGGAATACGAAGCGGCGATCTACGACGATTTACGCTGGCTCGGCATTTCCTGGCAGGAGCCGGTGCGCCGCCAGAGCGAGCATTTTGCCGATTACGAGATGGCGATCGCCCGCTTCGAAGCGGAGGGCCTGCTCTATCCGAGTTTCGAAAGCCGCCGCGAGCTTGCTGCATTGGCGGCGGAGCTCGATCGCCAGGGCGGTTGGCCGCGCGATCCGGACGGCGTGCCAATCTATCCGGGGCGCGCGCGCAGATTATCGGCGGCCGAATGTCAGCGCCGGCGTCGGGCCGGAGAACCGTTCGCGCTGCGGCTCGCCATGGACAAGGCGGTGGCGCGCGCCGGGGTGCTGACCTGGACTGAGACCGGCGCCGGGCCGTCCGGCCAGACCGGTCTTGTCACCGCCGCGCCGCAAATGTGGGGCGACTTGATCCTGGCGCGCAAGGATTCGCCGGCG
>Ga0187816_10000198_pt1 | contig 17358 bp, 13 predicted proteins | sample NC_wetland_sal_i_16_FD_132960 | JGI IMG/M metagenome (GOLD analysis project Ga0187816, IMG submission 132960) | Wetland sediment microbial communities from Neuse River Estuary, North Carolina, USA - SO4_1 | ecosystem: Environmental > Aquatic > Freshwater > Wetlands > Sediment | place: USA... | reverse complement strand
TGTGGCCGTTGAAGTGACGCTGCGCGTGAGTTTCGTGTACCGTATCAATAGACACGAAAGACCTGGCCCGTTTCCAAACCTTCGACGCTGCGACTGTAGGCAAGAGCCGCTCGTGACGCGGGAACAGGCTCGAATCCCCTGAAAAATGAAGCGTATTGGGGCATCGATTCAGTGAGAATCGTGGGGCTGACCACATTGATGCGCAGGCCGCGAGGCAATTCGATGGCGGCGGCGCGGACGAAGGATTCCAGTGCGCCATTGACCATACTGGCGGAAGAACCCGCGGCAATGGGACGCTCAGAAAGAATGCCGGCCGTTAGGGTGATCGAACCGCGGTCGCGCAGGAGTTCGCGCGCGGCCAGGACCAGGTTCACCTGGCCGAGAAGTTTGCTGGCCAGACCGAGCGTGTAAAGGGATTCGCCAAATGGCGCCGGCTGGATCTCTGCGAGCGGAGAATAGGCGACCTCGCCAGCTGCGCTAACGACAGCGTCCAGCTTACCGGCGTTTTCCAGTCCTTCTCGAATAGTCACGGGATCGGTGAGATCCAGGATGACATCGGCATTCTTGCGACCGGCAGAAATAATTTTGTGGCGCGCACCAAGTTCCGTGGCAACGGCGCGGCCCAATGTTCCGTTGTAGCCAACCAGCAAAACACGAAGTGCATGGCTCATCTGCGAATTCCCTTTGCGCGATCTCTTTTAGGATGCACGCGAGAGGCGGGGGTGACAAAAAGAAAACGCCCCCGGGGCAAGGCCGAGGGCGTCTCTAGAAGGTGAAAGGAAGTCAGGCAGTCGCGCGAGCGCGCAAGAGAGAGAACGCGGCGAGCGCCAAAGCGCCACAGAGCAAGAGCGCCAGCGTGCCGGGTTCGGGAGTTTGCACGATGAACTCCTGCACTTGACCGGTGAGGGAAAGCGGGCCGGTATTTGTGACGATTTCGAAATTGTTGGGATTAATGCTGGAGTAGTCCAGTGCAGCCTGGTTGAGCCACCAGGAAACATCGCTATTGCTATAAGTGCCTGGGTTCATGATGTCCCAGAGAGCGTACTGGAGGTTGACCAAATCGCCGGGATGGCTGGCGAACTGGGTCGTCAGCCAAGCAGCTTCCTCATATGCGACACCAGCATTGGAAAAGACTGCGGAACCAGATACACCACCATAGCGAGTGTTGGCAAAGCCGTTGGACGTGGTGAGCGCAGTCTCAAGATTGGTAACGTTCGCGGTCCAAGTCTCGCCGACCCAGACCTCGTTCCTGATATCGTCGCAGAAAAGCACAACGGTTTGACCGTTCATTGTGCCGTAGTAGGGGCTAACGTAATACGTGCCATCATTCGCACCGTTTACACCGGTGAAAACCATGTTCACCGAACTGCCGTCGGCGTGTGCAAAGGGGGCGAGGAAAAGTGCCAGGGTAAGAAGCCTTGCCAGTTTCATCTGGGTCTCCAGGGATATTCGCAAGGGTGCGGAAGTCCCTGCTTGGCAGAGAGATATGCAATCCAGATTCCAACTGAGAGTCCAGAATCGTGTTGAAAATAAATGATTTATATGTGAAAAGGAGAAAGAGAAGGGAAAGTTAGAGACTTCCTTGCACAACTATGCCAATTTTTTCCTAACTTGTTTGAAGGAAACAGGTTAGGAGTACTAAGCTTAAAGTTCTAGTACCGACCTATTAGGGCGCACAGTCTTTGACTCAGTGTGGATGAATCGTTCTTGCAGACGGCAGGCAAAATTCAGGGCCCTGAACACAGCAAGATTCAAGGCCCTGAGGTGCGAATTGGTGCCAGCGGAGATCCGAGGACCTAATCGTGGCCCCCAGCCGCTTTGCTCATTTGGGCCATCCATTCTTTCGAACGGCGCTCCATTTCCGCAGGTGCAACGTCTTCGACGTGTTGCGCAAGACCCCACTGGTGTCCGAAGGGATCACGGATTTTGCCGTAGCGGTCCCCCCAGAACTGATTTTGCAGAGGCATTTCCACCTTGGAGCCGGCTTTGACGGCACGCTCAAAAAGGGCGTCAACATTATCGGTGTACATAAAGAGAGTGCTGCATGTAGGCGGGTTCGGGCCGGGCGCATTGGCCATGCCCGGAAACTCATCGTTGAGCATCAAACGGGAATCGCCAATCTGGAGTTCGGCATGGCCGATGGAATTTCCCGGACCCGCCATGCGCATGATTTCTTTTGCGTGAAAAACTTCCTTGTAGAATTCGATGGCACGGGCGGCGCCCTTGCAAACGATCGACGGTGTAATGGAATGATAGCCTTCGGGAATGGGACGAACAGCGGACATAAAGCCTCCTAAACGAGAGTGGATTGTTCGCGCAGTGGATAGAGGGAAAGGGCAGGGACAAACCGAAACGCGCTGCGCGGACTTCTTTCATACGCCCGTGGAGAACAGGCGTCAAGAAAGGAATTTGGCACTAGGGGCGCTTAAGAGCCTCGAGTTCATCGAGCGTGCGCGGCCAGTCCGATCCCAATAACCTGGACAAGCCGCGATCTGCGAGGACTTTTCCACCCGTTTGGCACCGAGCACAATAATTCGTTTCGTTGTCCGCGTAGCGAATCCGCTGAATTTTTGCTCCACACCTTGGGCATGGCTGCCCATACCGTCCGTGAACCGCCATATCCTTGCGAAATGCAGTTACCTTTTCGGGAAAGGCAGCCTCCGCCTCTGCACGTAGCCGGTCTATCCAGAGCCGGAGCGTGTGGCGCGTTGCCGCGAACAGCCTTTCCCACTCGTGCGGTTCTAGCTTGCGCGTGAGCGTGATAGGCGACAATTGGGCCGCGTGCAAAATCTCATCCGAATAGGCATTGCCAATGCCGCTGACTATACGCGGGTCCGTAAGAGCTCTCTTCAGCGTGCGGTTTTCAGTGGTAAGCGCCTCGCGGAACGAACTGAGATCGCTCGTGAAAATTTCGATTCCTCCAGGATCGACGGAACGCAAGCCCTCCTCGCCAGTGAGGACGTGCAACGATGCGCGGTGCTTTGCACCGGCTTCGGTAAGCACAAGAGAGCCGCCAGGAAAATCAAAAGCTGCCAAGGAGTGGCGACCCGCGAGCTTTGCCTGTGGCGGGCGCCAGTGTAACCGGCCGGCAATCATCAAGTGGAGGACCAGCCACAGGTCGCCTTCCACTCCGAATACGATTCGCTTGCCAATTCGCCGCAGTTCTCGCACGACGCGGCCCTCTACATTGGTAATTGGGGGTTCGGCGGTTCGAAGCAGAAAGGGGCTCGCCAGTCGCACTCGTTCAATGGGCTGCGCGAGGATGCGCGGTTCGAGTGCACTGATGTAGGCAGAGATATCCGGCAGCTCCGGCATGCTTAACAGCTTGCAGGTGGCACCCACGCTTTTGCAACTGGGTCGGCTCCGTTCACTCAAACCATTGAATCCGGATCAAGGTGCTTCGGGAAACAGACGCAACGCAGGGAATTTCTGCTCCCGTAAGGTTGGATTTTGCATCCAATGGGTGCGCTAAATTGCGAATTCCGGCGATGTGGAGGTGAGCCGTGCGTTATGACTTTCTGGTGGAGACCTATGCGACTGAGCGGGTGAAGGTAGTGAGCGTCTGGAGCGAGTTCCGAGATGGGGAGATGGAATTTCGTCCGCGCGTGGATGACCCGCGGGGACGGAGCGTGCATGAACAGATGGTGCATCAATGCGTGAGCGAGGATTTTTGGCTCCGGAACATGTTGGGGATCGACGTGGGAGCGCCGCCATTGCCAAAGGAAGAGACGCGGGTAGAGTTCATCCGGCGCTATGCAGAAGACAGTGGAAAGCGGTTGGCGGTGTTGAAAACAAAGGGCGAGGGTTGGTGGGAGAGCGAGACAACTTTCTTTGACGTGAAGCGATCGATGGCTTGGGTGATGACGCGCCGCATTGCGCATACCGCACACCACCGGGGACAACAGATGGCGATGTTACGCATGCTGGGCCACGATCTGCACAGTAATTACGGTCCGACGGCGGATACTGGAGGGCTGATGCAGAATCATGCGCCGACCATCTACGCGTATGACGAACTGGAGAGCCTGCTGCGTGATTTAGACAAAGGGGAAGGGAAGAAGAGACTCCCAGGAAGCGGCGGAAAGCCAGTGACGGAAAGACCTGAGCAACATTGAGGATTTGCGAGGGAGAACTCAGTATTCGCGATAGAGCTCCGGGAATTGCTTTTTGAGACTTGCGAGTTTGGGCAAGTCGTTGATGACGATGTAGGGATTGTCGGGGTGACGCTTCACGTAATCCTGGTGATCCTTCTCCGCCGGAAAGAATTCCTTGAAAGCCACTACCTGAGTGACGATTTTCTGGGGATAGATCTTGGCGGCGTCCAATTGAGCGATATAAGCTTCGGCGATTTGTTTCTGGTCAGGGCTGGTATAGAAAACACTGGAACGGTACTGGGAGCCCCAGTCAGGGCCCTGCTTGTTGAGTTCGGTGGGGTTGTGGGCCACGGCGAAGAAGATCATCAGGATCTGACCATAGGTAATTTGCGACGGGTCAAAGACGACTTTGACGCTTTCGGCATGGCCCGTGTTCCCCGTACTGACCATCTCATAATGAGCGGTTTCCGCATTTCCCCCCGTGTATCCCGAGGTCGCTGACAATACGCCCCGGGTATGTTTGTAAACTGCTTGAACGCCCCAGAAGCAACCAGCGGAGAGGACGGCCGTTTCCTGGCCGCGCGCCGACGCTACGGGACTATCCAAAGCCGGCCTAGGAAAAGCGGTGTTCGGGCGTGACGACGCGGTGATCCGAGGGAATGAGACAAGGAAGACGAGGACAAGCAAAGCAAAAATTGGAAGGAGGCGAAAAAACTTTTGCATCAGAAAACCTCAGGGCCGCCCACATGCCGCAACCGATATGCATTGCGTTGGATGCGGATTATACAAAAAGAGGTTCACAGAAATGTTAAGAATAAACTGGAGGGCGAGGAAGAGTATTGGCTGAGGCGATGGGAGTAGAATTGGCCGGGGGAAGAAGCAAGCCATGAAAATGCCAGTCCTGTTCGTGGGGCACGGCTCACCAATGAATGCGATCGAGGAGAACGCGTTCACGCAAAGTTTGCAGGAAGTGAGAAACAAGCTGCCGGCGCCGGAGGCCATTTGCGTGATTTCCGCGCATTGGGTGACGCGCGGATGCCAAGTCCTGGCAGCGGATTGGCCTCGCACGATTCATGACTTTTATGGATTTCCGCGGCCACTGTATGAAGTGCAGTATCCCGCGCCGGGAGCGCCGGAAGAAGCGAAGCGGTTGGCGATGGAACATCACCTGTTGACCGACCACCAGTGGGGTTTGGACCACGGCGCGTGGAGCGTGTTGCGGCACCTGTATCCAGAAGCGAACGTGCCGGTGTTTGAGGTGAGCCTGGATCATGCACGAACGTTTGAGGAGCATCTGGCGCTCGGCAGGGAGATGAAGAAACTGCGCGAACGGGGCGTGCTGATCCTGGGGAGTGGAAACCTGGTGCATAACCTGCACCGCATCAATTGGGAGATGCCGAGCGCAGCCTATCCCTGGGCGGAAGAATTTGATAGGAAGGTGAAAAAAGCGATTGAGGAGCGGGATCTGGAGTTGCTGGCGGAGCCGGATCGCTGGGGAAGCACGCTACTGGCGGAGGCCCATCCGACGCTGGAGCACTATGCGCCAGTGCTGTATTGCCTAGGGGCTACGGACGGGGCGGACAAGGTGACTTACCCTTATGAGGGAATAGAATTCGGAACGATCTCGATGCGCATGGCGCTCTTCGAGAATCAAAACTCCTGACAGAGCGTGAATGTTAGGAGACTCAGTGCGGGCGCGGCCCGGTCTCGAGGCATCACGTGGAGAAGGCAGGCAATTTTCAACTGAGGGATTGGATGAAGATTTCCAGGATTTTCGGTGAGGTTGTGTTGAGTGGTGCGTTGCTTGCCGCGGTCTCAACGGCCGCGCAAGTGACACATGGAAAGAAGCCGCAACTTCCGGCGCCATTCGCGACGCAAACCGGGGGGAATGCGCCGGAGGGCACCAAGCCACCGGAAGGATTTCTTCCGACAGTGCCTCCGGGATTTCACGTCAACATTTTTGCGAAGGCTTTTACCAGGCCGCGCTTCCTTGCCGTCGCGCCAAACGGAGACATTTTTGTGGCGGACACGGGAGCAGGGGAAGTCGACGTGCTCCGCGACGCGCAGCACACCGGCGGGGCTCAACAGCGGGAAGTGTTTGCCGGAAGTTTAAACCGGCCCTTCGGCATTGCGTTTCACGACGATTACGTTTATGTCGGGAATACCGGTGAAGTGGTGCGCTTTCGTTACGACAAACAAACCTCGAAGCGTACGGGTGAGGCGGAGCATGTTCTGGATCTGCCAGCGGGAGGTGGGCATTTTACGCGAACGGTCGCGTTCAGCGCGGATGGAACGCAATTGTACGTGAGCGTGGGATCCTCCTCAAATATCGGCCCGGAAAAAGACCAGCGGCGGGCTGCTGTTCTTGTGAGCGACGGCGACGGGGATAATGCGAGGATCTACGCCTCTGGCCTGCGAAATGCTGTGGGACTTGCAATCGAACCTGTTACCGGAGCGGTTTGGGTGAGCGTAAACGAGCGAGATGAGGTCGGAGATGATCTGCCACCGGATTACTTTACGTCGCTCAAGGATGGAGGCTTCTACGGATGGCCCTACAGCTACATCGGAGATAACGTGGACCCCCGCGTGCTTCCGCAAAAGCCGGACTTGGTGGCAAAGGCAATCATTCCGGATGTCTTGCTGGGGGCGCACGCGGCGCCGTTGCAGTTCGCGTTTTATACAGGGAAGCAGTTTCCGGAGGAGTATCGCGGCGGAGCCTTTATCGCGGAACACGGATCGTGGAACCGCGCACTGCGCAATGGGTATCAAGTGGTGTTTGTGGGATTCAAGGACGGACAGGCCGTGGCCGATCCGGTGCCGTTCCTTACCGGCATGGTGCCAAACCCCAAAGGAAAAAACGTCAATGGCAGACCCGTGGGAGTAGCCGTGGCGCTAGACGGGTCGCTGCTGGTGAGTGATGACGGAGCCTGCGTCATCTACAGGATTAGTTACTGGAAGTAAGAGAAGTCCGGAGAATCAGGAAACGGCTGGGTGAAAATTGTCGCCCGGCCATTTTTTGTCGACCTCAATTCACAATCAGGGTCAACAAGATCGGATTCAACTGGAGGGGCTTTGTGGACCCTGTAGGTGTAGCCGTCACGGCGACCGTGAGCGGATAAGTGGCGGCAGGTGTCCGGAATTTGAAAACCGCGCTGCCGACGGCGCTGTTGGAATACCCGGAAGCCGTGGCCAGGGCCTGGACGGTTGTGGCGGAGCTCAGAGAGAAGGAACCTGAGTAGACCGGCGAAGCGGATGTGGGAGTTGAACCGTCAGTAGTGTAGTAGATCGCAGCGCCGGGAATAGCGTCGCTGATCGAAATAGCCTGAGGGGCGGTGAATGTGCCCGCGCTGGGTTGAATCGCAGGCGTGGCAGCACTTTGCGTCGTTGGCGGAGCAGGAGATGGAGATGAGCCACCGCCACCTCCACCACCACCGCAACCTATTCCTGAAAAAACCAGAACAATCGAAAACATGATGGCAGTGGCCGCGGTGAACGAGGCCGAGGATTGAGACAAACCACGCCGGAACTGAACCGTGAGAAGCACTGCGCACAGAGCAGCGAGCAGAGCTGTAACGAAGAACGGAATTCGGGGCCACGGAGGCGAAGACGGGCCGTGAGAGAAAGGCAACAGTTGCGACGCACCTAACGTGCTGACGGAAACGGTAAAGGAGACGGCGCTGCCATTGGAGACAGCCAAGCTGGCGGGCACCGTGCAGACGGCGCCAAAGGGCGCGCCGGAGCAGGTGAAGTTCAACGTGCCATTGAAACCAGCGCCCGGCGTGACTTGGAGATTGAACTGAGCGGTCTGCCCGGCGGAGATGGATGCGGTGGTGGAACCACCAGCGGCGGTGGAAATATTGACCGCGGGGAGAGCGGTGCCGCTGACGGTGAGGGATTGGGGAGAATTCGCGGCGTTGTCCGTGATGGTTAGTGTGGTGGTACGAATGCCGGAGGCCAGTGGGGAAAAAATGATGGACACAGCGCAGGAAGAATTGGCAGCAATGGCGCCACTGCAATTGTCCGAGGAGATGCTGAAGTCCGAGGCGTTGAAGCCACTGAGGACGGCACTGAAAATCTGGAGCGGGGCGCTGCCGGAATTCGTCAGCGTGACGTTCTGAGGAGCGGTCGAGGTTCCTTGTGTGGGTGTTCCGGGGAAGCCCAGTGTAGCGGAAGGATTAAGAGTCACCGCCGGAGTTCCGGGCGGTGGAGCGACGGCGGTGCCGGATAGCGAAATGGATTGCGGACTTCCGGCAGCATTGTCCGTGATGAAAAGCGTGGCCTGGCTGGCGCCAACGGAGGCGGGCGCGTACGTGACGGCGATGGTGCAGTTGTGGCTGGTGGGGAGAACGGGAGAGGAAATGCAATTGTCCGACTCGCTGAAGTCCGAGGCATTGGGGCCGGAAATCTGGACGGAAGAAAGGCTGACGGACTGATTGCCGAGGCTCTTCAAGATGATGTTCTGCGGACTGCTGCTCTGCCCAGTGGTAGTCGAGGCAAAGGTGAGGGCATTGGGTGAGATACCCAGCGTGGGGCCCTGGATTCCTTGTGCACCCTGGGTCACAGTGACGAACAGCGGGGTGAGATCCAATTGCGGGAAAAACGGTGAGCTGATGGGCGCTGGCTGACTGGACAAGCCGGTCGAGAGATCGACCTGGAAAACGGAGATTCCAAAAGTGGTTGGGCCGGAATTTCCCACGTAGGTGAAGGGCGCCTGGGGATCCATCACACCATTCAGAAAGTAAGCGTCCGGCACCTGGATGGGTGGCGTGGCGATCTGCGTCACATTCTGAGGATCGAAAACGAGAAACGGGAGGCTGTCGCCGGCCGCAAAATTCGCGGGAGGCGCTTGCACGTAAAGAAGATTGCCTCCGGGACTGAAGTAGATGGAGTCAGGAAACGTGTAGCTGCCATAGGTGCCATCTTCCAAGCCAAGGCTTGCGCTGCCAACCAGAGCCAGACTGAAATTGGTGGTGGAAAGCTGATAGACGGTGAGGGAGCCCATGGTGTCTCCCCAACCCATCGCCAAATAACCGCCGGAGGGACTGATCGCAAGGCTGCGTGCGTTGTTGCCGATGTTCAGGCCGGCTGTAGGAATGTTAACCAAACCCGTGGAAGGATCGAACGAGATGGAATAGAGAAGAGCGATGGGGGAAGTACCGTCCTGCTCTTGGTTTACATAAATGAACATGCCGTGCCGGCTCGGATCCGCCGCCGAGCCAACCCAGGATCCGTTGAGGGAGAGCGTTTGACTGGAGGCGGCCACGAGAGCCGGAGTGGTGGAGTCAATAGCGAAGGTGTCGAGAGTGAAGGAAGATGAGAGCGGCGGTTGGGCAGTACCGACTTTCAACAGATAAACGTATTGTCCCGTGCTTTCGGCAACGACGAGAACGCCGCTCTGGCCGGTGGAAACAGAGGCGGAGTACGGAGAAGCAGCGGTTTCTGCAACAATGCCGGTAGTGGAATCCAGCGTGTACATGGCAAGGCCTTCGCCACATACTCCGAAAAGAAAGCTGCCCGTTGGATCGATCGTGGCTGGATTGCATGGATCTTTGAACGAGACGGAGGTATTGGGAACCAGGGTGAGAACACCGGTGGATCCGTCGCGGAGCAACGTGACGAAGCCAGAAGAATTGGTGCTGCTGTCGTAAGTCGCAGCAAAGAGGAACGGCTGGGTCGTTTGGGCAGTGCCCGGTGTGGCGTCAAAGAGGAATGTGAGGAAGAGGAAAAACAGAAAGAGAAGTGGAGCGGTGTGGCTCCAAAGCGAAGCAGAAGAACGCGGCCTCATGAGCAATTCCCTTGGCTGAACGGGGCGGTTCAGCGACGTAGTGAAATGAGAGGGAAACCAGGAATGAAGTTAGTCTTATATAACCTAATCGTCAATAGAGAAAATAATAAGAAAAGGCTAATCCAGGAGGGATTCCGTTCCATTTTGGAACACTGGAGTGAAGATTGCAGCCAAAGACGCCAATGTTAATATCTGTTAATGTGAGCGAGCCCGCCTTTCGGATAGGTTAACTAGCTTATGCCACCATTCAAACTTGAGTTGGAAAAGCAGCCGTCGAGCAACGAGAACCTCACGATTTATAAAGCTACAGGGAAACTCAGCCTGGAGACCGTCAACGAATTCATCCAGAAACTGCGGCCCGAACCAGCTACGAACGTGGTGCTGGATTTGAGCGGAATCAGCTTTCTGGATTCGGCGGGAGTGGGGTCGCTGGTGTCGTTGTTTGTGAACCGGCGCAGTCACGGCAAAACGTTTGCCTTGGCAGCATTGGCGCCGCAGGGGACGGCAGTGGTAACGGTGGCAGGCCTGCAAAACCTGTTGCCTGTTTATAAGACGGTCGAAGAAGCGATGGCAAAGTTCGCGTAGAACGGCGGGGATCGGCGAACTTCAGCTCGGTGTCCAATTGGGATGACTGGTGAAGAGGCCGTCGACGAAGCCGATCTGGTAGGAAAGATACAAGCCAAAGCCGAGACTGAGCAGTCCTGACCCGGTAACTAGGCCGCGGTTCAGCCAGGCGAAGCGAGTTCCCGTATAAAAGAAGGGCAGCGCCAAGGCTGCCGTGATCAGCATCATGCCTGCAATGGTGCCAAGTCCAAAGATCAGAAGATAGAAAACACCCCAGCGTGGCTCGCGAATGGTGCTGAGAACGAGCAAAGCCACAGCGGCCGAGCCGGCCAGGCCGTGGACAATGCCGACGAGAAGCGGGCGCAGCGAGTGGAACAATCCCAAACGCGAGACTGGATTGCTAAGCCATTTGGGCGGAGAGAGCGAATCGGCGTGGTGTTCCTTGGCGGGGGCGTGGGAATGCCAATGATAGTGCACGTGGGAATTGTGCTCGTGGATATGAGCGTGTTCCCCGGTGAGATGGGGGTGCGCGGGAGAGAATTTTTCGCTGAGCCATTTGGTGACGCCGGAGAGGTTCAGGATGCCGAGAAGAATGAGCATGAGGCCAACGGCGAACTCCATGGTGAGGCCGATGCGCGGGGGAATCACGACATTGAAGAGAATAATGGCGGCGCCGACGAGGACGATCGTAATGGTGTGGCCGAGGCCCCAAAGAGCGCCGATGAGAGCGGCTTTGGAGAGAGAACGCTCGCGGCTCACGATGGTGGACACGGCGATGACGTGGTCGGGATCCGTGGCATGGCGCATGCCGAGGAAGAAGCCGATGGCGAGAATGGCGAATCCGCTGATCATAGGGAGCCGGTGTCTGGCCGGCTGGAGGTTACAGAATAATCGAGAACACACGTTAGCGCGAGCTTTTCTGGCGGCAGCAACAGACTGGCCCCTGATATCCGTTTTAACCGGGACACAGCCCCGCTCGATACCCACTTTTCCAGGAAGCGGGTTTACCAGGACCTTGCCCCGCTTAGCGCGCAATACGCCCTTTGCTGACTTCTGCCGCCCGGTCAGAGCCGATCGCTCGATCCTCAGTCTCGTTTCCGAGACCAACGGCAGATCTCCCGAGGTAAGTTCGTCCGCCTTCGGCGCGCAACCGCCGGATTTACAACCAGGGCCTTCGATGGATACGGACTTCGCGGTCATGTGCCCGCTCGTCCGGCACCGTATGCCTCAGATCCAGTTTTTGTACATCGGCTCGCGCTTTTGCTCCGGGCTTTCTCTTCAGATTTCACCTCGCGGTGACGCCCTTGCGCTTCGCTATCACTTCATGTCCATCATGTTGTGAAGAGGACCTGCACCTCCCAGCTGACGAACATGCTCGGCACACAAAAAAAGCCCTCTCCCCAATCATCGGGGAGAGGGCCGTTGTAGTCGGAACGTGTTTTAGTCGTCGTCTGCTTCAGTTTTGGCTGGTGCCTTGGCCTTGAAGTCGCTCGGCCACCGTACTTTCTTCTCGCCGGGGAAGGGGACGCTATACCTGGTGGCATCGTACCAGTCGTAGTGGCTGACGATATCGGCATCTTCGGAGTCGGGAATGTGATATTTCCCGGCGAAGATCTCCGCCTTCTTCTTTTGCCAGGCAGCCTGCAAAGCCTTGGCCGCAGGGCTAGCCGGCACAAGCGTACGCGCAGGGCTGGGGGTATTGAGGCTGATGTTCGACGGGGGCACATACCCCTTAACGCCGTAAGTCAGCGGGACCCCGTTCGCCACGTGTGTCCAAGGCAGGAAGTTGGCCGGCGGCGGGCAATCGACGAAGAGCGTCCTCATCGGCGAGGCCACCAGGTCGAACTGGTTCATGGGCTGCAGACCGAGAATCTGCTCGATCGTGCGGGTCATGTTGACCTGCGTGTAGAAGGTGCTTTCTTCGGTTACCCCAGCCCCGGTTCCATCCTTGTTCACCCTCTGGTTGACGAAGGGGCTGATGACATAGCCCGGGCTGCGGTGACCGTCGACGTGGTCGACGCCGTTCTGCGCGTCGTCTTCCTCGACGAAGATCACGGAGTCTTTCCACACTCCGCTGTGGCTGATGATGTCAACAAAGCGGCCAAGGGCCAGGTCGTTATCGGCCTGCATGGCTGTCGCGTTCGGCGGCCCGCCGGTGTGGTCGGAGCTGATCCACATGAATTCCAGCTGGGGTACCGTACCGTTGGCCACGTCTTTGGCGAAGTCCTGCTCCCAGACATCCACCCGGTACTGATCGGGGATGCCCAGATCGAACTGCGGGTAGTTCGGGACCGTGTTGTTGATCAGGTTGGGGAGCGGGGAGACCGAGCCGATGGCGTTGTAGTACTGGAGCTGCGACTCGTTGCCGCTCTCGTATTCCAGGGTGTCGTTGTAGAATTGCGTCCAGCTTGGCTCGCAACTGTTCGAAACAATAAAGGGGAAAGTCGTGGGGGGAACCGTCCCGCTATAAGTGTTATCCAGGGTCATATTATTCGGCGTGCAACCCGGTACGGTGAACGTGTTGTACTCGATGTACTCGCCGTAGTTCTTGAACGAGACCCTGGCCTTTGCTGCCTGGTCCCACAGATGACCCTTCTTCTGGTAGGCAATGGCATCGCCGCCATTGGAGGGGTAGTCGCGGAGCCAGTCGGGCGACTGGATGTCGTCGGAGTAGGGAGCCATGGCTTGGACGATCCAGTTGTGACCGTCGGCCGACTGCCGGCTCGGGTCGTAGAAGTTGTCCAACAGCGGGAAGCGCTGCACTAGCGTGTGCGCGTTGGGCGATACGACGGGGTATTCGGCGTAGCTCGAGTTGACACCGAAGACTGCCAGGGACGGATCGCCATTGCCGCCGACCACGTCGCCCAGCATTTGATCGTAGGTGCGGTTTTCCCGGATAATGACAAAGACGTGCTTGATCAGCGACGGATCGCCGATCTTTGCCGGAATTGCGACCGGCTTGGCATGCTTGTCACCGCCTCCGGCCGACCAGATATTCTCAAACAGATCCCAGTGGTTGTTCTGGAAGACCTGGTGCGTCATCGCCCACAGGGTCTGTTGATTCGGCATGGGAATGATGCTGGCGGTGCCAAGGTCCTGGTGGGTGTTGAAGTCGGACACGCCGTAATATTTAGCGTACGAATTTTCGGCTGTTTTCGTCGGAGGGGGCGCCACATCGAAACCCGTGGTGCCGATACCCTTGTCGTTGGCAACCAGCAGCGCGTTGTCCGCCGCGTCCAGCACAACCGAGCTCGGCGCATAGCCGACCGGGATCATGCCCAGGACGGGGTCCCACACTTTCTCTCTGAGGTCGACTACCGCGATCGCGTTGGCGTTGTAGAGCGCGACGTAGGCGATGTCTCTTTTGGCATCGACGGCGATGGAGTTCGGCCCCGCCCCATAGGCGGATTCCCATTCGCCAGGCACGGCGACTGGCAGCCCAAGATTGATTCTCGTCACTTCCTGGTTGCAGGTCGTGTCGATCACGGAGATGTCGTCGCTATAAGTATTGGCGACGAGCAGGTTCTTGCCCGAGAAGGCCATGCCCGTGGGGTGCAGACCGGTCTCGATGCTGCCGGTGACCGTAAAGGTGGTCAAGTCCACCACGGAAACGGTGCCGCCGGCCGTGGAACCAGTTGGATATTGCGCCACGACCGGGGTACCGTTGGAGTACTCTTGGAAGTCTTTTTCGGAAGCAATGCGCCCGGCCTCGTTGGAGACGTAAGCGGTCTTGCCATCCGGTGAAATCACGACGCTGTGCGGCACATTGCCGACGCGGATCTCCGCAACCTTCGTCGGGGGCGTCGTGGTCAGGTCGATCTTGGCCAGCGTATCGTTGTTATCCAGCACAACGTAGGCAGTCCTGCCATCCGGCGAGACCGCGATGCCGGTAGGATAGGCCGTCAATACACCATCGGAGAAAATCGAGACGCTATAACCGCACGGGATATTAAAGCTGCCGTTGGTGCCCCCAGGGCTGTTCGTGAAGCAGTTGACGGTGGTCAGCTCGCCGGCGGCGTTGACGTCCATCAGGACCGGGACGTGGGCGTAGTCCGAGAGCGTGCCCGTCGTCGGATCGACACTGGCGATGGCAACGAAGCTGCCTTGCTTGAGGCTGCCATAGAAGGAATTGCCGTCCTGGCTGAACAGCAGGTACTTACCGTCCGGCGTATAGCTGATGCCGGTGTTGCTTCCGTCTGGATCCGTTCCCGCAGCCGGTGTGTAGGTCTGCAGGACAGCGCCGGTCTGGGTGTTGAAAATCGTGACGGCCTGTGGGGCGCCCATTTGAAGGACGGCGGCGGTGTGCGTGCTGGTATTCGGGTTCAGCGCAATCGCCTTGGCCCGGGTCGTCGTGCCGAGGTAGACCGGGATACCGGCGGGGGTGAGGATCTGGCCACTACTGGCGACCCAAGGTTTGGGCAAGGTCGACGGGTAGTCCGGGCCCTGCGACCCGTTCTGGTTTTCGCCGACCTGGTACGTCGGGAACGGTACGGACTGAGCAGCGGCGAGCGCCGCAAAACTCAGCCCCGCCACCAGCAGGCCGGCGAGCGGACGCAGAAGCTTGATCCTCGAATTACTTCGAGGGAATTTTTGCAACATATACGGTTCTCCTCCTTGGATTTTCACATCAGGAGCTTGGTGCACCTTCAGGACTGCAAGCCTAGCAGCGGAGCGCAACCGCCAAGATGACGTGCGAATTACATTTGTGTCATTTTGTGCCCGAGATCGGAATGCGGATTGTGACGCGCGCAGCTCCACGTTAAGCAGAGTCTGTTTCGTGGACGTTGGTCTTCGTGTCTTTCCGGTGGGGTGGGCGGATTCTTATTCGGACTTGAGCAGGCGCATGAATTCAGCGGCGGCATGGGGGAGGCGTGCGCCACGGCGGGAAATCATGTAGAGGTGGCGAGGCATGTTGAGCTGGCGGATTTTAAGTTCCTTCAGCCAGCCATGTTCGACCTCCCAATTGATGCACATGCGGGGCACGATGGCCACGCCCATGCCCATTTGCACAAAGCGCTTGATGCTTTCGATGGTGGGCATTTCCAAGGGCATGTTGAGGGGCGTGTGGTGACGGGCGAAAAGTTCAATGACGCGGCGGCGGAAGGGAGATTCGACGATATGGGCGACAAACATTTCTTTGCCGAGTTCCGTGATGTCCACTTCTTTCCGCTTGGCCAGGGGATGTTTTGGAGGCACGACGAAGGTAAGTTCGTCTTTCAGGATTTCGGTGGCTTGCAGCTGCGCGTCGCGCGGAACGAAGGAAACCGCGCCGAGATCGAGGCGGTAGTTCACCACTTCGTGGGGGATATCCCGGGAAAACATGCGGTGCAGACGCACCTGGACGCCGGGATGTGCTTCGCGGTACTTGGCCAGCGCTGGGAGAAGAGCATGGATGGAGCTTTCATTGACGCCGAGAGCGAGTTCGCCGCGTTTGAGGCCTTCCAGCTCCAACAGGCCCTTTTTCACCTCGTCCCGGAGGTTGAGGAGCCGCTCGGCGTACTCGCGGAGCAGTGTGCCGGCGTCGGTGAGGCGAACTGGGCGGGCGCCGCGGACAAACAGGGGCTGGCCTAGACCATCTTCGAGCTTTCGGATGGCCAAGCTGACGGCGGGCTGAGTGCGGTAGAGGCGCTCAGCCGCCCGGGAAAAGCTACCTTCTTTGGCGACGGTGAGAAAGACCTGTAATTCCGCGAGATCCATAAAGAAAAATCCTCGATTCGGAGGCCTGGGGACACAGCCTGCCAGGGCCCCGATACCCATGCTGGGCGCCGGGGTATCCGGAAACCCGCAAACCCAGTATAAGCCATTATTATCAAATACAGAACGAAGATAAATTGGACTAGAGGCCCCCAACTATGCGTAACTGAGCGAATAGCTTGGAGGTACCAGCATGAGCCACGTACGCATCTTTGACACCACGCTCCGGGATGGCGAGCAATCCCCGGGTTTTTCAATGAACACGCAGGAAAAGATTCGGATGGCGCGCCAGCTTGCGGCGTTGGGCGTGGACACCATTGAGGCTGGGTTTCCGATTGCGTCGAAGGGCGACCTGGAAGCCGTGATCGCGGTGGCGAAGGAAGTGCGCGACGTACCTGTTGCGGCGCTGGCCCGGGCTAGACGAGACGATATTCTGGCGGCGGCGGAAGCATTGAAGCCGGCGAAGTCCCCACGCATGCACGTTTTCCTGGCGACCTCTGACCTGCACCTGCAGGCAAAACTGCACATGACGCGCGAACAGGCGCTTGAAGCCATCGGAGCGATGATCAAGCTGGCACGGAATTATGTCGAGGAAGTGGAGTTTTCCGCGGAAGATGCGGGGCGGACGGACATCGAGTTTCTATGCACGGCCTGCGCAGTGGCGGTGGAAGCCGGGGCAACGGTGCTGAACCTGCCGGACACGGTGGGTTACGCGGTGCCGGAAGAGTATGGAGAGATGTTCCGGAAGGTACGGGAGCATTTGAACGACCCGGAGCACATTATCCTGAGCGCGCATTGCCACGATGATTTGGGGCTGGCGGTTGCGAACTCGCTGGCGGCCGTGAGAGCGGGCGTGCGGCAGATCGAGTGCACTGTGAACGGCATCGGCGAACGCGCCGGAAACGCAGCGCTGGAAGAAGTGGCGGTGGCGCTGGCAGTGCGCAAGGAAAGTTTTGGCGTGGCCACGAAGCTGAAGCTGAACGAGCTGTATAAGTCCAGCCGGCTGTTGACGGAGATTACCGGTGCGGTGGTGGCGCCGAATAAGGCGGTGGTGGGAGCAAACGCGTTTGCGCACGAAGCGGGAATTCATCAGGACGGCATCATCAAGAATCCGCTAACATATGAGATCATCTCGCCAGAGACAGTGGGCGTGCCATCGCGGTCGCTGGTGCTCGGCAAACACTCCGGGCGCCACGCGCTGCGGGAGTCGCTGAAAGAATT
>Ga0187816_10000196_pt1 | contig 17371 bp, 16 predicted proteins | sample NC_wetland_sal_i_16_FD_132960 | JGI IMG/M metagenome (GOLD analysis project Ga0187816, IMG submission 132960) | Wetland sediment microbial communities from Neuse River Estuary, North Carolina, USA - SO4_1 | ecosystem: Environmental > Aquatic > Freshwater > Wetlands > Sediment | place: USA... | reverse complement strand
CACTTTGTCCTGGGTTTTGACGATGGCCACTTCTCGGAGTTCGGCACTTTCAGCATCACGGACTGGATCGCGCATACCCCGCCGCATCTCGTCACGAAAAACTTGAATCTCGATCCCGCCACCGTCAGCAATCTTCCAAAAAAGGAACTCTATATCATTCCTGGCAAGATCCCTGCAAATCCCCTCGATCCCTATCTCTCCGGAAATCTCGAAACCCCTCAATCGGCGCACAAGTTTCGTCTCTACGACATGCCTGCCCTCAACTTCCCCGGCGGCTGGGAGCGCATTGTCACGGCGAACGAGTTCCCCATCAACCACACTCTCACCTCCGTATTGCAGTACCTCGAGCCGGGCGCGCTGCGTGAGCTCCACTGGCACCCCAACGCCGACGAATGGCAGTTCTTCATTAGCGGCCGCGCTCGCGTCACCATCTTTGGCGCCCACGGCAGGGCAAAAACGGAGGAATTTGGTCCTGGCCAGATCGGAGTCGTCCAGCAGGGCTTCGGCCACTATGTCGAGCAAATTGGCAGCGAACCCACGAAGTTCTTTGCGCTCTTCAACAGCCCCACCTTTGAAGAAATTTCCATCTCCAAGTGGCTCGCTGGGAATCCTGCATCGCTCATCTCCGACAATTTCCTGATTACCAAGGAAGAAGTCGCGCGCCTGCCGCGTAAAACACTCGGCATCATCAAATAAGCCGCTCGCTTGCTAACTCCAGCATCACTGGAAAACAGTCCACAAATAGCTGCCAGAAGGGTGCCTTTAGATTTTGTGAAACGAATCCTTACTCTTTAGGAGGCAGGGGCTTCAAGCCCCTGCGCGAAACATCGAGAACGAACGGGCTTTAGCCCCTGAAGGAAGGTCTTTTTGCGGGTGCCCCATCCCTCGTAGTTTGAGGGTGGGTCTTGGGGTTTCTTGCTCTTTTCCTTAGGAGGCAAGGGCTTCAGCCCCTGCGTAAAACCTCCAGAACGAATGGGCTTTAGCCTCTGAAGAATCGAACCTCCACTTCCCTGTATAATCCCGTCGAAGGAATCGAACCGTGGCCCGTAGATCGGAACATTCTTCTCCCAAGCCACCTCCTGCGATAGGTTCGGACCGGCTTCTTCACTACGCCATTTTGGACGCTTCCGTCGGTTATCGCTCCGGCCATGGCTTGTTATTTGTCGAGGGCAAGGAAATCGGCAAGGTTCCTTGCCTGGCCATCTGCCAATCAAGGAATTCGAACGATGTCGTCCTGTACTACTGCGAAGCGGACTGGAATTCCCTCGCGGTGTCCGTGCATGATTCCGTGACCGGCGCCAAGAGAAGAGCGGAACGAATCTATCCTGGTTCGTCTGCGCGATGGGTCGAAGTCAACGTTTCGGAAGAAGAAGTCGCGCTCTATCTTGACGATCTCTACAAAGACTTTCGCTGCAGCTTTTGCGGCAAACGAGGCGACCTGGCCGGCCAGATGTTCGGCGGAAATGACACAGCGCAGATCTGCGATGAGTGCGTCATGGAATTCTACGCCGGCCTTGGTAACCCTCCGCCTCAAAAGGAATAGCCGCGCCCGCACAGGTTGCGGAATAAGCCTTTCTCCCCAGGAGGCATGGGCTTCAAAGTCCTCCCGAATACCAGCGTTCTTCGTAGGCGCATGGCTTTAGCCATGCCGGGTGCCCCATCCTCGTTTTGTGAGGGTGGGTCTTGGGTCTTCTTCTCTTTAACCGTCGACTGACACGCCGAACGCAATATCATTCTTCGTCGCGTCGGCATCCTGCCAGCTCCTGGGTTGCCTTCCTCTTAAAGACGCAAAAACTTCAGCCCCAGCGTAAAACCTCGATAACCAACAGGCTTCAGCCCCTGAAGAGAGGTTTTCTTGCATTTTGTCTGCAGCCTGCGAGGCTGCGCAATCTTTATCCTGTGGCGCAAGACCTCGTCCGCTGCATTTCCTCGCTCAATGCGCCGGCATCCCACCCCAAACTCATCTGCGCAGGGGCCATGCTCGCGCGCATCCCTTCCCACGGACGGCTCGCAAAGCCGAATTTCTGCCGAATCCGCAAAACCCGCTCCGAGGCTTTCTTCCGGTATTCCTCCGGCGCGTACCCGTTCTTCGCGTACCACTGCTCGTATTGCTTTGCCAGGCGTGGGAATTTCTCGCGAATGAACGGCAAGAACTGCCTCGCCGACGCCGGCATCAGAAACAAAACTCCCGAGAAAAACCACTGCGCGCCCGCTCCTCTCGTCGCCTCGGCCACCGCTTCCAGTTCTCCTTCCTCGTCCGTAATTCCCGGCAAAAGCGGCGAAGCGGAAACTCCCACGTTCAACCCGGCATCGCGCAATTCCCGAATCGCCTTGATCCGTAAGTCCGGTCGCGGCGCGCGCGGCTCCAGCAATCGCGCCAGGCGTGGCTTCAATGTCGTCACGGTGATATTGATGCACAGCGCCGATTTGGCCGCAATCTGCTGCAGAACGTCGATATCCCGCACAATCTGGTCGGATTTCGTAATGATCGAAACACTCAAGCCCTCGCGTTTTACGAGCTCCTCCAGGCATGCCCGCGTCACTCCATATTCTCGTTCCGCCGGTTGGTAAGGGTCCGTCGCCGTACCAATCGCGATGTGCTCTGCCTGCGTGTAGCCGGAAGCCTTCGATTCATAGGAGTATTTCTGTGAGATGTCGCGCGCCAGCAGCGGAGCAGCATCCTGCTTTACAAAAATCTTGCGCTCGAATTCTCCGCCGTCAATTTCCATGTATTCGTGCGTGTACCGCGCGTAGCAATACTTGCAGCCGAACTCGCACCCTCGATACGGATTGATCGTCCAGTCGAACGGAACACGCTGTGAATCGCAGCGGTTCAAGATCGATTTCACTGGCAACAGAAAACACTCCGGCTTCTCCGCGGACTTCCTCTTCGTCTCCGCTGTCGGAGAATTTGCGGCGAGGCGGGCTATGCCCACCAGTGGCGCACGGGGAGTCTGGAATTGTGGCGGGGGGCAATCCGCCGTGGGGCCTTCCGGACTTCCCTTGCACCAGCCGGCTGCTCCCTGGGCAAGGGGACCGGCCTCTGGTTTTGGGTCAGGCGCATCAGGGCAAAAAGGTAGGAACCGAACTACGGGGCGTCGAACGGGGCGGCGCCGGCTCGTGAAAGACGGCGTCGTAAGGGGAAGAACTGGGGACATAGCTCACCTCGAGCCCGCCCAGTATTTCGCTTTTCTTTCGCCATGTCAAGCACTTTCTCTTTTTCTTCGCCATACACCTCCGCCGCCCCTTCTCCACTTCTCCTTGCGCCCCGTGTCCGCACTCTGTTCTAATTTCCACGGCGTGAAGTCTAGCCGAAGTCGGTCTCCAGGCAGCGTTTCAGCGGCTCCTTCGCGTCTCACCTTCGGGAGAACTATAAGGCATATCGTGCGCGTCCAAATCGTCGCCATCGGCTTCCTTGCTTCCCTTGCTGTCGCATCCGTCCTAGCCGCTCAAACTCAAGCCGCAGCGCAAAAGCCAGCTCCCAAAACGCCCGCAAAGCCTGCGCCGGAAAACATTCCTTCGCCCGTCTCGAAGCACTATCCGATTCTGATCATCGCGCATGGCAATGAGCCGTCCTGGAGTTTGCGACTGGGGATGAAAGGCCCGGAGCGGCTGGACCGCGCGAACTATCCGCCGATCGTGCTGGAGCCGGCGGAAATCACCAGCGACGAATCGGGAACTTCCTGGACCTACAACGCGAAGGACACAGCAACGGGAGCGAATGTCGCGGTGAAACTGGCGCGCGAGGCGTGTTCCGATGGCATGTCAGACACGAAGTACACGTTCAGCGTTGAGGTCGACCACGCGCAGATTGGCGTGCTGAAGGGTTGCGGACAGAGTTCGCCGGATAAATTTCCGGAGTTCCGCAAGAAGAATCAGTTAGACATGCCGGACGAAGCCGCGGACGCGAAGGATAAGGACAAAGATAAAGACAAGGATAAAAAAACCGTTCTCGATCCCATCACCAATTTCCGTTCGCCCGTCGCCATTGCGTATCTCGATTCGGCGGGCCGCGTGATTGTCAGCCGCGGCGGAATCATCAAAACGGTCGCGGCGGCCGGCTCGGAGCTCGCGCTCTCTCACGATGGAAAATCGCTCCTGTACACGCGCTCGAATTCCAGGACAGGCCCGGAGCGCTCGATTGTGCTGTACGAAGTTGATAACGGACGTTCGCGCGAAATTGTGGGCGACAACGTGCACCAGGCGTTCTGGTCTCCGGACGATTCACGCATCGCGTACCTGAAGTTCGATGGGAAGATCTGGCAGGTTTGGACGGCTCCGGCGAATGCCCCGGAAAAAGCGGCGGCGTTGTCTTCGCAGAGCGTCGACGCCTTGCACGGCTGGGTGAACGCGACTACCGTCCTCGCCACGGACATGCAGAATGCCTATTGGCTCAGCGAGGATAAGCCCGCCGAGATGGTGCCGCTGAAAGAAATTTACGGGGAAACGTTTCAGATCATGAGCAGCGACACGATTCGCGTGTGTCCCATCAATCCGGATCTGCTGCTGGTTTCGGCGTATTACTTGAAAACGCCCGCGGCCGCTCCGGCCGATGCGATGGGCTTGAATCAAACATTTTTCCTCTATGAAGTACGCTCGAAGCGCCGCACCATCCTCGGCCCCTCCGACGCCTTCGCCCGCAACGCGGAATGGTCGCGCGACGCCTTGCAGATCTTCTTCACGCGCGGCGTGCCGGGGAAAACTCCTTTGGTGACGGACCGCATCTTCTGGGACGGCACCGGCGACAAGCGCTACGCCAGCGGCAATTCCCTCGTCGTCGGCAGATAGCCTCTCGGCTCTTGTAGCGGCCACCTTCAGGTGGCCATCTTGGGGTCGATTCTCTCTTGGGCTTGTAGCGGCCGCCTTCTGCCTGCCCGCCGCAGGGGGGAGGCGGGCGCCTTTTCCTGCTTCTTCTTTGTAGTGGCCAGCCTTCAGGCTGGTCCTTTCCTTTCTCCCGCCCCTGTAGCTCAGGGCTTCCAGCCCTGAGGCTTTTCTCTTCCATGAAAGTTCCTTGCGCACTGTTGGAAAGAGGTTGCCAGAGGTTGACGCAAGATTGGGCGGAGGGAGCTGGGCGGTTCCATTGTTGGCGCGGGATGTGCCGTTGCGTGATGGAGTTAGCTCTGTTCCCCAACCTCGAAATTCTCCTCCCCGCATGGAAGCAAATCTGCTCGAACACGGCTGCGGGCTACTTGGTCGGACGCTTCAATCCCGGCGGCCAATGCCGCCACTAGGAAGTCTTTGCATTGAATAGGCCCAGTACGGGTAGCCCGCCCCAGCCTCCTCATTTCTAAATACGTCGATGGAATACTTTTTGTCGTCGCTTTCGGATGGTTGTGAAAAAGTGGGGGAGTTTAGAAGTTTAAGAGTTCAAAAGTTAAAAAGTTCAGGGCACCCCAAGAGCCCACCCTCATGAGTCGAGGATGGGGCACCCAGATTCGTTTTGAAGGTTAAGCCTGGGCCACAGATTCGGCCACGTTCTTCAGACGTAAGTTTAATAAGTGAGAAACACGGCCCTCCTCCGACTGTGATAGGATTCGCTCGCTTATCGGACGAAGGGAGGTGACCATGCAATACAGCCAAGATCTGAGCAACAATCACCCCCCAAGTGAAGCCCAAAAGAACGAGTTCATCACGCGAATGAAGGCCGCCTGGTCAAAACTTCCTCTAGGCAAGAAGGCTGCCCTGGAGCCTTTGGTTGACGAAGCCCACCAGCAATTCGGCAAGTTTGTTCAGAGTGGCGCACCGCCGGAGCACCGCCTTCACAGTATCCTGCAGCTGAAGAGCTACCTGACCGATGACCAGGACAAGCATCTAGAGGGTCTCGATGCGTCGACGGCCGCGGGGATTGCGCTCGGCCTCGGTCCGGAGGGTCAAATCTATGGAGCCGGAAAATACCAGGAGCTTGATCCAGGTTGGGGACTGGTAGTAGGAGCAGTGTGGCTTGAAAATCTCTTGCACAAACATCCTTTTCCCCCGGGAACTCCGACCCCAAAAGCTATGCCTGACGAGGGAAGAGTGAGAATCGCCCTGGCAGGCGATTTTGGTACTGGCAACTTTGGGGCCGACGACTCTCCGAGCACGAAGATTTCGAAGATTATGTCGAGTCTCGAGCCTCACTTCACCATCCACTTAGGGGACGTCTACTACGCCGGCACCAGTGGGGAAGAGGCGAGCAAACTGATGAACTACTGGCCGCGTGGCTCGATCGGCTCATTCACTCTGAATTCGAATCATGAAATGTACTCGGGTGGCGGCCCTTATTTTAATGAGGCGGTAGGCGGGCCGGTCTTCAACAAGCTTCAGTCCCCGTTCAGTTTTTTTGCCCTGGAGAATTCCAATTGGATTGTGGTGGGTCTGGACTCCGCCTATAACGCTGGCGAGCTAGATTTATTTATGAACGGCTCCTTGGGCAACAATGCACAGCTTCCGTTTTTGCGGGACCAGGCACAAAAAAAGAAAAAAATGATCGTGCTGACTCACCACAACGGATTCGATCTGGGCGGCTATCAACCAAGCGCGCCGCTTAAACTCTTTACCGAAGTGATGGGAGCTTTCAAGGATGTGGCCCCACCCGCCTACTGGTATTGGGGCCACAAACACGCAGGTGCTGTTTACAAGCCTTTGAAGGACGTAAACGATATGCGCTGTCGATGCGTCGGCCACGGCGCGCTTCCTTGGGGCCTGTCTTCTGAATTGCAGACGAGCACGCAAGTGGAGTGGTTCGAGCAGAAGAACGCGGGGGATCCGGACGATAAACTCAGAGTTTTTAATGGATTTGTTCTCTTGGAACTCGATGGGGACAACCTGATCGAGACCTTCTACGACGAAAAGGGCCGCATCGCTTGGACGCCTGGGAGAGGCGACACGCGCGGGTGATCGAAGCCCTGAGCACGATGCGCGGCCTACATCAAGCGCAGCGCCGCTCTTGCTTTTGTGGCGGCCACCTTCAGGTGGCCATCTTGGGGTCGATTCTCTCCTGGGCTTGTAGCCGCCGCCTTCAGGTGGCCATCTCGGGGTCGATTCTCTCCTGGGCTTGTAGCGGCCGCCTTCAGGTGGCCATCTTGGGGTCGATTCCCTCTTGGGCTTGTAGCGGCCGCCTTCAGGTGGCCATCTCGGGATCGATTCTCTCCTGGGCTTGTAGCGGCCGCCTTCTGCCTGCCCGCCGCAGGGGGGAGGCGGGCGCCTTTTCTTGCTTCTTCTTTGTACTGGCCAGCCTTCAGGCTGGTCTTGCCTTTCTCCCGCCCCTGTAGCTCAGGGCTTCCAGCCCTGAGGCTTTTCTCTTCAGGGGGTCGGAGCTTTGGCTCCGACATCAACGCTTCAGAAAACCGGGCCTCCGCGCACTTTGCGGCCGCCGTTTTCTGGAGGAAGCCTCTGAGGAATCGGCTTTCAAACGCGCGGTCCTATACGGTTCGTAAGTTAATTTATGCTCAAACTCTGTACCAATCAAGTGGTAGCAGAGTAACAAATGCTTAGAACGTTCACACGGCCGGGTGCCCCATCCTCGGTTTGTGAGGGTGGGTCTTGGGGCTCGCCGCGTGCCGCATCCTTCGCTTTCGAAGGGTGCGGATCTAGAGTCAACCTCCTCCAACACCCGACATCCGGCCTCCACCATCCATCTCCGCCCGCATTTTATTATTGACACATAATGAATTATACTGTATAGTATTTATAGTGGAGGTGGAAAGGGTGTATCTGCTCGCATGCCTCCGCCTTCCGGGTCGCTGACTTCTCCTCGCCTCCCACCTTGTCTTTTCCCCCTTGCCCTGAGCCTCGAAGGGCTTGCCCAGAGTTTCAATAGGTCATCTCTCTGCGCCCCGCCTGCCTTCCGTCGCTTTCTCCTGCCGGGGCTTGCAACCGGCTCGAAGACGAACGCCTTTAACTCCGAACTCCCGACTACCAACTCCAGCCTCCCCTCCCCGCAGCACAACTCTCTCCGCACCGGCCAATCTCCGCGCTTCCCGGTCGCTGGTCACTGGTCGCTGCTCTCTTCGTACCGTTTCCCGTACCGAACCGTCTTCGCTCTATCCCTTTTCGCTTCAACCCGTTCCAAGCCGTACCGAAAAACCACCGGGAGGGGGTATACCCCTGCCCTGAGCAACGAAGGGCCGCACCCACCAAAGGAGTCACACAATGAAATCGCATCAATCCACTGCTTCTAAATCCCCCAAACACTCCGCCGCCGAGCCTTCCCCTCACCGCTGCAAGCACACCTCCCGCACCGGAAGACCCTGCCGCTACTTCGCCTCCCCCGATTCCCGTTTCTGCAAGCACCACTCCCGCGACGAGCGCCCCGACACCAACGACGACCTCGCCGCTGAACTCGCCGAGGCCGCCGGTGACTTCTCCTCGCCCGGCAACGTCCAGCGGGTCATGGCCAAAATCTTTCACGCCCTCGTCCAGCGGCGCATCTCCACCCGCGAAGCCGGAGTCCTCTGTTACATCGCTCAAACCATCCTCCACACCCACCGCGCCGTCCTTCAAAATGAGCGATACAAAGCCCAAACCGAGGTAAAGACCGCCGAGCAGAGAAAGGAAGAATTGGGCGCCATTTTGTGGGCGCAGATCCGCAATCTTCCCGGCGGAGGTCAGCCTCGCCGTCCGATACCCAGAATCGATCCAGACCCCAAACCCCCGCAGCCTTCCACAAACCAATCCAGAAATGACTCTCCAACTGCCACGGCTTCCGTTCCGCCCGTCGCCACCGCTGCCACCCACTCTCCGGCGGGCATGGTTTCAGCTTGCCCTGAGCCGCGAAGGGCCGCGCCGAACAACTCCTCAAGATCCGGGGCTTTAACCCCTGAAGCAACCACCGAGCAACCCAAAAAGTCTCCAGCAACCTCCGTCACGGCAGAAATCCCAACTAAGGTGCTCAACTCCCCCATCTCCTCCACTTCCTCTACCTCCTCTACCTCCTCTACCTCCTCCAAACCGCCCGACCTCAACCATTTCTACCACCGCGACCCCACTCTTCCTGTCACCATGCAGCATCCCAGCACCCACTGCCCCGCTCCTCCCGAACCAGGGGCGATCGCCCCCCGTAGCTTCTATCTCAAGCACAAGCACGGTTTCCGCCAATGACTCCACGGATCTGCAAATGGCCACCTGAAGGTGTCCGCTACAGGGAATCTCTGTGCCGGTCGTGTAGCGGCCACCTTCAGGTGGCCAAGGCAATTCCCTTTGGCGGCATCCATGAAACAGAGGGGCTAAACCAAAATGCGCCGGAACGGCATAGACCGAATGATCACGAGCGATGCGGCCGGGATTTCACCCGGGTCACTTTTCGGTGAGAGTGGATTGGCGGGCGACGCAGAGCCAGGCGCCCTTCACCTGGATCCAAGTGTGGGTGAAACGGCCGCGTTCAGAAAAATGCTTACCGCCGGCAGTTCCCTTTTTGCGGTAGACGCCCGTGACTACGACGGTGCTTCCATAGGCGTGGGCAACCAGGGATTCGTTCTTGATCTCGGACGGATGGTCCGCATTGCTCTTCACATAGTCCAGATATTCCGATTGCGTTCGGAGGCCGCCAGCGCTGTCGACGCTGAAGAAAGTTTCCGGGATAAGTTGGGTGATGGCAGAGGTGTCTCGATCGACCTCGGTCTGGTTCCACAGCGTCTCCAAAGCCATGACGCGGGAGGCGTCGACGCCGGATTGTGCGTCGTCCTGAGGCGCCGGGGCCGCAGCGGCGCGGAAGGGCGCGGCACCGGGCGAAGCGTCAGAAACCACCACGAGCAAGACAGCAAGGGAAACGACGAGTAACCAGCGCAGTCCCATTTCTTTCCTCCGCGGACAGCACAGTCTTGGCATGGGTCAGCGATTCATGGTGCGAGGATAGCAGTTTTTCCTGAAATCGGAAGCTGAAGAGAACGGCCTCACCCCTCAAAGGGGTGAGCTACAATGCGTCTAAATGAGAGAAACGAGGTGACCGAAATGAAGACGCTGGCGAGGCAGTGTGGGATTGCGGCAGTGGCGCTGGGGAGTTTGCTGGCCGGAGCGGCGATGGCACAAGAACCGGCGGCGGCGCCGGCGCAGGGAAAAAGTGAAATGCGGATGGCGATTCAGTGGAAACGATTCGACTACACGTGCGAGGGCGGGGCGAAGTTGACGGTGTACCTGCACGAGCAGACGGCCAAGGTGGAGTACCAAGAGCACCTGTATGTGATGAACCAGACGCGGTCAGCGGACGGAAACCGGTACTCGGACGGGAAAGTGGTGTGGTGGGGCAAGGGGAACGGAGGATTCCTGCAGGAGGATACGCCGAACTGGGACGGAAAGATGATCGTGAAGGATTGTCAACTGGAAAAGCCGCTGAATGCGAACCCGGGAACGGTGACGGGCACGGTGAGTTACCTGCAGCGGATGGCGTTGCCGGCGAATGCGGTGATACTGGTGCAGTTGGCGGATGTAACATCGGCGGACGCGCCGGCGAAAGTGATTGCGGAGCAGAAGATCACGCTGGGCGAGCGGCAGGTGCCTGTGCCATATGAATTGAAGTATGACCCGGCGAAGCTGGACGGAAAACATTTGTATAAGCTGAGCGGGAAGATCCTGGTCGATGGCCAGCGGCTTTTTACCAGGAGCGTTGACTTTAAGAGCGTCGATTCACTTCACGGCTATCCCACGGAGGTGAATATGATTTTGAAGCAGGTGGCGGCGGGAGAAGCTGAGAAACCGTGAGCGGAGAGGACCCGGCCTTTGGGACAGTTAGCGTTTTGGGCTCCTGAGGCTGGGGTTGGAAGTCCTTGCGGGTTGCGGCGCTTATACTTTAGGAATGGCGACCCCTCCTACGGCGGCAGCACGGCAGGTTGGCCTTCTGGTGTTGGAAAACGATCCGGGAAATGCCGGGGCATTGAAGCAAATCCTGGATAGCGAAGGCTGGCGTGTGCGCATCGTGGCGGACGTGCCGATGCTGCACGCCGAGCTGAAGACCACGGAATACGCGCTGCTGATCGCGAATGTGGCGCTGGTGGGGTTGGGGACGCCAACGTTTCACGTGCTACGGGAGCTGGCGTCGGTGGCGCCGGAAGAGGGCGGGCGGATTCGAGTGCTGTTCGTGGTGCCGGAACTGACGGGAAGCCAATATGTTCCGTCGCTGGAACAGGCAAGGGTGCCGTACGCGGTGCGGCCGTTCCACCTGCACGATTTCCTGGAAAAAGTGAGCGATTTGCTGGTAGAGGTGAAGGCCATCGAAGGGCCGCTGCGCATGACGCGGTATGAATTTGGCGAGGCGCGCAAGAAAAAGAAGCAGACTAGCCGGACAACGTCCATGTTTGCGTCGCGGGATAGCTATTCCTATACCGAGGAAGAGCTGGCGGAGTACGAGCGCCAGGAATCCGAGGCATCGAAGACCCGGCGGTTGAAGCCGCGGACGAACCTGGGTGATCCGAGAGGATAAGGAAGAGGCAAGGATAAGGGCCACCCACCACACCGAGTCATCGCCCCCTGCAAGAAAATCCCACCTGATCGTTCCAACTCCAAGGCGTGCCCTGGATGCACGCGGAGGAGGATGGCATGGAACGTTCCGTATACACATTGTTTGGCGGTTCAATTTTTGGCATAGCCACGCTTGGCATGGCAACCCTGGGATTCCTGTGGTCGTCACCCAGTGGCCCGACACCGCCGGGAAAGCCGGAGGGGGAATGGCGGCTGCTGGAGCCGATCACGTACGAAAATTTGACGGTCTTTCCGGTGGCGAGTTCCTCGGAGTACGACACCGGGGCGTTTCTGACGCTGGAGGAAGGGCTTTCGCGTGGGGAGGTAATCGTGCGGGAGCAGGGTGCGGAGACGTTGGTGCGGGACCGCGACGGAAGGCGGCCGGTAGTGCAGAACTATGGCGGGCCGGCGGTGAACCAACTGGTGTTGGTGAACCGGAGCAAGCGGCCGCTGCTATTGCTGGCGGGGGAACTGGTGAGCGGCGGCAAGCAGGATCGCGTGATTGGGAAAGACCGGATTGTGCCGGTGGGGGCGGAGCCGCTGCCGCTGGATGTGTTTTGCGTGGAGCATGGGCGGTGGTCGGCAGGATCGCAGTTCACGGCAGCGAAAACGATCGTGCACCCGAGCGTGCGGGAACAGGCGGCGGTGAACCAGAAACAGGGGGATGTGTGGGCTTCGGTGACCGCGGGGACTATGGCATCGGGCGCGGCAGGCGCGCCGGCTCCGCGAGTGGCGCGAGACGAGATTGCTAGCGCAGTGGCGACGGAAGCGCCTACGCAGTCCTATTCCAAGATTTACGAGTCGCGGCAAGTGGCGCCTTCCGTGGATGCGCTGGTGGACGAGGTGCAGCGGCGGTTTCGGAAGGAGACGGCAGGACTGAAAGGCGAGCGAGTGGTGGGCGTGGTGATTGCCTATGGAGGCGAAGTGGCGTGGAGCGACATTTTCGCGTCGGGGGAACTGTTCGACCAATATTGGAGCAAGCTGCTGCGGAGTTACGCGGTGGAAGCAGTGGCGCGGCCGACGTTGCGCGAGAAAGCTTCGGTAGAAGAGGCACGGGAATTTCTGCAGCGGCTGCGGGGGCGGGAACAGACGGAATCCGAACCGGGCGTGTACCTTTGGAGAGAGATTAACGAGGGAAAGCTTTCGCAGATCGAGTTGGATGCGTTGCAGCCGAAGGTGATGACGTTGCACCGGTTGGTGGTGCGGCGGACGAGTTGAAGGATTAATTGATTCGGGTTGATTCCGGAGGCCCGGCGTGGGGTACCGGGCCGAAGGATTTTAGGGGACAAATTTCCGGACGACGCTGGGGTCGGGGGAGCGGGAGAGGAGTTTGGCGGCGGAGGCGGGCCAGGAGGGATGGCGAAGGGCAGGGGCGATTTCCGCGAGAGGGACGAGGACGAAGTTGCGCAGGAGCATGCGGGGATGGGGGACCTGGAGATCGGGAGTGGCGATGGTGTCGTTGCCATATAGGAGGATGTCCAGGTCGATCAGGCGCGGGCCTTTGGCGAAGGCTTTTTTGCTGCCCATTTGCGATTCGATGTTGCGGAGTGTCGTGAGGAGTTGCGTGGCAGGGAGATCGGTTTGCGCTTCGAGGACGGCGTTGAGGAACCAGGCCTGATCGAGATAATCAACGGGCTCGGTTTCGTAGATGCTGGAGATTCTTGCGATGCGGATGGCGGATTCGCTGAGGAGTCGGATGGCTTCGCGCAAGTTTGCCTCGCGGTCGCCAATGTTGGAGCCCAGCGCCAGGTAGATGGTAACCATATGCTGTTGTTATTTTATGCCGGCGCGGCGGCGGAAAAGGCTGAGCATGGAGTGGGCTTCGGGCAATTTCAAGGCGAAGCTGACGGCGAAGAAGACGATGCCGTAAAGACCGAGAACGAGAACGGCGAGAAGGATGTGGCCGCGTGGGCCAAGAACGTAGAGAAGGCCGCGGGCCGCGGCGGCGGCGAGGAGCGCGGCAATCCAAACTTGAACGAGAAACGAAAGGGGCAGACCAACATGGCCGGTGCGGCGACGGAGCGCGCGCTGGAGGAGCGTGAACTCAACCCAGGAAGCGATACCGGCAGAAATGGTGAGACCGGCGACACCCCAGCGGGGTTCAATACCGAGGAGGCGCGGAAGGGGCAGGGCCGCGAGATAACCAAGAGCGGTAGTGAGAACGACGCGGACAATGGCGAAGCGCAGAGGAGTGCGGGTGTCGCGGAGGGCGTAGAAGCCGGAGGAGTAGAGGCGGCCGAGGGTGGAAGCGAGAAGGCCGACGGTGGAACCGGCGAGAATTCCCCAGACGTAGATAACGTCATTGTGGGCGAAGCGGCCGGTTTGATAGATGGCGGCGACGATGACATCGCCGAGAACGAGGAAACCGACGACGGAGGGGACGACGAGGAATGAAATTTGGCGAAGGCCATTGTTGAGGCGGGTACGGAGAAGGGCGGCGACCTCGTCAGCCGCACCGACGACACCGCTCATCACGGGGAGCTCGGCGGCAGAGACGGACATGCCGAACAGGCTGACGGGGAGAGTATAAAGCGTTTGCGCGTACGCTAGAGCAGCGACAGCACCGGTGGGGAGCCAACTGGCGAGGAATGCGTCGATGTAGGCGCTGATTTGGACGACGCCGCGACTGACGAAGACGGGGAAGAAATTGCGGAGGACGGTGCGAACGTTTTCGGCTTCATGGGCGAGGGAAAGTTTTAAGCCACCGAGAAGCTTGAGGACTATGGGGAGTTGCACAGCGACCTGAAGCGCGCTGCCGACAACGGAAGCCCAGGCGGTGATGACCACGAGTGAATTTTGGGCGCGGCCGGCGCCGAACGCGATCATGCCGGCGATCATGGCAATGTTCCAAAGGACGGGAGCGGTGTAGGAGATAAAGAATTTGCGGTGGCTGTTGAGCACACCGAGGCACCAGGCGGAAGCGACAAGAAGTCCAGCGCCAGGAAAGAGGATGCGAACGAGGAGGACGGTGAGTTCACGCTTTTCACCATGGAAGCCAGGAGCAATGGCTTCGATGAGCCAGGGAGCGGCGAGAACGCCGATGAGAACGAGGAACGAGGTGCTGAGAGCGAGAAGAGCCGCGACGGCGCCGGCGGTTTTGCGGGCTTCTTCCTTGTCATTGCGGGCGAGGAGGTTGGCGTAGACGGGAATGAAAGAGGCGGAAAGGACGCCTTCACCAAAAAGATTTTGAAGGAAGTTGGGGATACGGAAGGCAGCTTTGAAAACGTCGGCAGCGTCGGAGTTGCCGAAGTAGTGGGCAAAGACGCGATCGCGGATGAGGCCGGCAACGCGGCTGAGAAAAATGCCGGCGGCGACGAGAAAGGCAAAGCGCTTGGAACTGGTTGGAAGAGATTTGGCGGTGGCAGAATCGGTCACAAGTGTTTCCAAGCGAGCATTTCCTCAGGGGCTAAAGCCCAGTTCAACCTAGTCATTTACGGCACAACTGAAGTCGTGCCCTCCCGAATTGAAGATACCTTACCAGCGGGACAGGGCAGGAGGCGAATTGGCGTCATGTGCCGTGAAGTTACTTTGGGGAGAGGATGATAGAATGCGGCGCGAAATGGAAAGAGGAGGCGTCATGAAGAAGAGCAGGAGCGGACGGGGATTCAGATTGTTTGCGGGGGCGTTGGCTGGGTGCTTGCTAATGAGCGGGGTGGCGCAGGGCCAGGGCAACAGGGATTTTTCGAAGGTGCAGATTAAGGTGACGAAGGTTTCCGGGAACATTTATATGCTGGAAGGCGAGGGCGGGAATATTGCGGCGTCGGTGGGGGAAGATGGGATTGTGATTGTGGACGACCAGTATGCGCCGCTGGCGGAGAAGATTCAGGCGGCACTGAAGAATCTGGGAATCACGGACAAGCCGGTGCGATTTGTGATCAACACGCATTATCACGGGGACCACACCGGAGGGAACGCACCGTTTGCGAATGCGGGATCGACGGTAATTGCCCAGGACAATGTGCGGAAGCGGCTGGAATCCGGTGGGATCGGAGGAAACGGAGGGTCCGTGAAGATGGACATTCCCCCCGCGCCGAAAGCAGCCTTGCCCGTGATTACGTTTGAGCATGACGTGACCGTGCACCTGAACGGGGAGGACATCCGGGCGCTGCACTTCCCTGCCGGGCATACGGATGGGGATGCGGTGATTTTCTTTCCGAAAAACAACGTGGTGCACATGGGCGATGATTTTGTGCGCTACGGATTTCCGTTTATCGATGTGGCGAGCGGGGGGAGCGTGCAGGGGATGATTGCCGCGATGGAGAAGGCTTCGGCGCAATTGCCGCCCGACGTGAAGGTGATTCCCGGACACGGAGCGATCTCGAACCTGGACGATGTGCGGGAGTTCGTGAAGATGTTGAAAGAGACGTCCGCGGCGGTGCAGAAGGCAATCGACGAGCACAAGACACTGGAACAAATGAAGCAGGAGAAAATCCTGGAGCCGTGGAAGAAATGGTCGGGAGATTTTATCGATTCGGATAAATTCATCGAGACGCTGTACAACTCGCTGACCGGGACTAAGGGAGAATTCCTGACGCACAATTAGTTACAGGTTGGAATCCGAATTTAGAGAGGGATTCCTCACTCCGCAGACTGCGTTCGGAATGACGAAGTCACCTAGTTGGCAAACAAGCGGTTGCACATAATAAGGGATTCCCTTATTATGGGTACATGAACATCACCTTATCGCTGGACGAGAATATCGTCAAGGAAGTACGCAAGATCGCGGTGGAGCGGGATACAACACTGACGGGATTGGTGCGGGAGTACTTGGAGAAATTGGCGGCGGAGAGCGCGACTGCGGGGAAAGGACGGCGGGAACTGGAGGCCTTGGAACGCAGCTTCCAGGAGATTCACGCCAAGATGGGGAAGAAAACCTGGACGCGGGCCGATCTTCATGAGCGCCGCTGAGTTCCTGGACACGAACATTCTGGTGTACGCCTATGATGATGGCGAACCCAGGAAGCAGAGCATCGCGCGGACGTACCTGCAAAGAGCCCTGGCGGGAGAATATGTTATCTCGGTGCAGGTGCTGGGGGAGTTAAGCGCGACTCTGCTGCACAAATTTTCCACACCCATAACGCCTGGCGAAATGATGAGAATTCTGGATGCGCTAAGTCCGGTGCAGGTCGTGCAGCCGGGCAAGGAACTCGTTCGCCGGGCCGTGGAAGCACATGCGAAATACGGCGTGCACTTTTATGATGGGATGATCTTGGCGGCCGCGGAAAAGGCGGGGTGCCGGAGAATTCTGTCGGAAGACTTGAACTCGGGACAGGAATATTTCGGAATCAAGGTCGAGAATCCGTTCGAATAGTTCCCCAAGCGGAAACAGAGAAAAGGCAGATTACCCGCCTCGTTCGGAATGACAAATTCACAAGACAATTGCTAAAACAAGCGGGGCTGGCGCCTGGGGAGCTCGCGGCCGAAGTATTCGTAGGCACGGGCGGTGGCGACGCGCCCGCGCGGGGTGCGATCGAGCATGCCGATTTGCATGAGGTAAGGCTCGTACATTTCCTCGATGGCGTCTTCCTCTTCGCTAAGGGCGGCGGCGAGGGTGCCAAGGCCGACGGGCCCGCCTGCATATTTATCGAGTAGAGCGATCATCAAGTTGCGGTCGACTTCGTCGAGGCCGCGCTCATCCACACCAAGCATATGCAGGGCTTCGCGTGCGACTTCGCGGGTGATGCGTCCACCGGCACGCACTTCAGCGAAGTCGCGGGCACGGCGGAGGAGGCGATTGGCAACGCGCGGCGTGCCGCGGCAACGGCCGGCGATTTCTTCGGCGCCGGCGTCGTCCATCTGGATGTTCAGGATTCTGGCAGAGCGGTGGAGGATGATGAGCAGATCTTCCGGTTCATAGAAATCGAGGCGGTGAACAATGCCGAAGCGCGAGCGCAGTGGCGCGGTGATGAGTCCGGCGCGGGTGGTGGCGCCGATGAGCGTG
>Ga0187816_10000192_pt1 | contig 17557 bp, 13 predicted proteins | sample NC_wetland_sal_i_16_FD_132960 | JGI IMG/M metagenome (GOLD analysis project Ga0187816, IMG submission 132960) | Wetland sediment microbial communities from Neuse River Estuary, North Carolina, USA - SO4_1 | ecosystem: Environmental > Aquatic > Freshwater > Wetlands > Sediment | place: USA... | reverse complement strand
GTCGCTGTGGTGGGCGCTGTCCTACCGCAACCTGCCGGAAGAGCATGACATGGTGAACCGCGCCGAGCTCGAGCGCATTCGCGGCCTCGATGCAGCGGGGGCGATCAAGCCGCCGCCGATGGAGAAGCAACACAATGTGCCGTGGAGCACGCTGCTAAGTTCGCCGAACATGTGGGCGATCATGGCGGCGTATTTCACCTATGTTTACTGCCTGTGGATCTTTTTGAGCTGGCTGCCGTCCTATCTCGTCGACTTCCGCCATTTCACGCTGCTCAAGGTCGGGCTGTTTGCGTCGCTGCCGCTGTTGGCCGGCGTGGTCGGCGATACCGTCGGCGGCTTGGCCACCGATTATCTTCTCAAGCGCACCGGCAGCGCCAAGATCGGCCGGCGCGTCGTCGCGATCACGGGGCTCCTCGGCTGCGCGGTGTTCATCGTGCCGGCGGCTTTGACCGAAGATGCTTATGTCGCGGTCTGGTGCCTGACCGCCTCGATGTTCTTTCTGGAATGCACCATCGGCCCGTCCTGGGCGGTGCCGATGGACACCGGCGGCAAATATTCCGGCACGGTGTCGGGCATGATGAACATGGCGGGCAATATCGGCGGCGCACTGTCGCCGATCGTGTTCGGCGCGCTCGTTCAGATCGGCAATTGGCAGGCGCCGTTCATCGTCGCCGCCGCTTTGCTGGTCGTCGGTGCGGCGGTGTGGGCGTTCTGGCTCGATCCCGACAAGCATATTCTGACGAGCTGACTGCGTTGCCCCGGAGCGGGGCGGCAACGAGGTGGTGAGCCGTCATTCCGGGTCCGAGCGTAGCGAGGAACCCGGAATCCATAATCCGTGGACTCGTGATTATGGATTCCGGATTCGCCGCTGCGCGGCGCTCCGGAATGACGTCCGCTTCGGCTCCAGCGCGATGCGGGCGAAGGTTGAGAGAATCTTGGCGCCGGCCTTAAGCGAGCCGGAGAGCGAGCCGGCGACTTTGGATTGCCCGCCGATGCGGCAGCGATAGTCGACCGGTACTTCGCGCACGCGCAGATGCGCGCGCGCGGCGCGCATCTGCATTTCCAGATTCCAGCCATAGGTCATCTCGCGCATGCCGAGCGCAAAGAGCGTGTCGCGCCGGATCGCACGCAAGGCGCACATGTCGGTATAGCGCGCGCCGTAAAACAGTCCGACCAGCGCGCCGATGACGCGGCCGGCGAGTAGCTGGTGCCAGCTCATACTGCCGGGCTCGCGCTTGCCGCGGGCGCGCGAAGCGATGACGAAATCGCAAGCGCCCTCCTCGATCGGCGCGATCAGCGCGGCGATGGCGGCGGGATCGTCGGCGCCGTCGCCGTCCATATAGACGAGAATGTCGGCATCGGCGGCCTGCGCGCCGGTGAGACAGGCGAGCCCATAGCCGCGGCCGACCGCGATCACCTCCGCTCCGGCCTCTCGCGCGCGTTCGCGCGTGGCATCGGCGCTGCCGCCATCGACCACGATGACACGACCGACAATATCGCGCGGCAAACCGGCGACCACCGCGCCGATCGATTCCGTTTCGTTAAACGTCGGGATGATGACGGCGACGGAGGGTTTGACGGCGACCACCGTCAAAGGCTCCAACGCAAGCCGCAATTGGCGCACGCTTCGGCCGGCTTATTGGATTTGAGCGCATGACGGAAGGCGCGATAGGCCGGCCCAGTCCAGATCTCGCGTAGCGTCTCCTGCGTGGCATCGCCGAGCGTGTAGTTCTCGTAGCCGCGCTGCGAGAATGGCGCGATGCAGCACGGCAGCGCGCGGCCATTGGCGGTGAAATACATCACCGTCCACGGTCGCCGGCACAGCGACCATGGCGAGCCTTTGTCGCTGCGCTTAAGGCTGACGCCCGGCTCCGAGGCGCCGCCGGACGCGCTAAACGTGATGCCGAGCTCTTCGGCAGCCGCAGTCGCGCGCTCGATATGGACCGCTTCCTCGGCGGACAGCTGCTCGTACAGCGCCTGATCCGGCCGCGCCATGCCGATGGCGTTTTCCTTGAAAAACACGAGGCGCTGCAGATGCACTTCCTTGACGCCGGTTTCGGCGGCAACGCGGACGAAATCCGGCAATTCCTCGATCGTTTCGCGCAAACCCGTGAGCCAGGCGGAGACCTGCGGCTTGGCGTGACCCTCGCGCTCCTGCAGCGCGCGAAACGCGCGCACGTTTTTCAAGATGCGATTGAAGTAATTCTTGCCGCGAATGGCGCGGTAGGATTCCGCATTGGCGGCATCGAACGAGACGCGCAGCTCGTCCAAACCGGCGGCGATCAGCGCGCGCCCGTTCTTCTCGTTGAGCACAGTGCCGTTGGTGTTGAACAACACATAGGTGCCGCGATCCTTCAGATAGCGCACCATGCGCGGCAGGTGCTTGACCAGCATCGGCTCACCGACGCCGTGCAGGACCGCGCGCTGCAAATGTGGAATCTGATCGACGATCGAGGTGAACAGCTCCCAGCTCATATCGGCCGGGGGCTCAAGCTCCTCGTAGGTGCGCGGACACGTCGTGCACAGCAAATTGCAGCGGTTGGTGGTTTCCAGATAAAGGCAAACCGGATCCTGCTCCGGGATGTCATCATCGGTGGCTACGTTCTCGAAATACCGGGTCGGATCGACCGCCCCGTTCGTCGCCGCGTCTTGCATCAAATCATCCCCTTAAAAAATTCTCGAAGCCACGCCGGCTCACGCGTGGATCTGGTCGGTCGCGAAAGCGCGCGCTGCGGCGCGGGTGAAATCGCCATCGCGTGCCAATTGTCGCATCAGTTTGGCGGTGTGCGCGGAGAAACGCGGCCGCTGCGAAACCTGCCGGCGCGTTTCCATATCCGCGCCGCGCAGCTCGGCGTCGAGACGCTTGAGCGCATCGACATCGTCAACGTCGTACCAGGCCGGCAACCTGTGCACGTCAAGGCCGATCTCCCGCGCGCGCGCCAGGGTCTGCTCCGCCACCCGCTCGGAGCTCCAGGTAATGTCTTCGAACATGCGGGCATGCGCGTGTTTGAGACCGAGCAGATAGTAGCCGCCGTCGGTCGAGGGGCCGAGCACCGCCCGATCGCCCGGCCGCGCCAGAACCTCGGCGGTCTCGACCAGGAATTCGGTCGGCAGAGTCGGGCTGTCGGAATTGAGCACCACCGCCGATTGATGCCCGCGGCTTAAGATTTCGCCGATGGTGTGGAACAGGCAATCGCCGAAATTCGGCAGCCAGGCTTCGATCAGACCGATCGAGGCTGGCAGGATGCGGTGGAAAAAATCAGTCGAGCCCGGCGGGCCATAAGCCGCATAGCCTACAATAGCCGCATTTTGTGCGGCGCGGAGCTGCTCATCGGCGAGCGCAAGGTTCTCGGCCACATCCTGTAAAAATGCGGTGTTGAGGTCGGCCGCTTCGTCGAAGGTGAGCGGCGGGACGAGCCTGGTTTTGGCGCGTCCGGGCGCCGAGGCCTTGGCCATAAAGGCGATGCCGCATGAGTGATCGCAACGGCGCTCGCCCGCATCCGCGCGATCCGAAACTGATTTTCCGTCGAATCGATCGGTCATGCGGGCCCCCTGCAAATCATTGGCAGCGCAATCGGTCTTGCTGTGCCAAAGCGGCCGGCAAGGCGCCAATCACTTCCGTCTCAGCGGTTACAAGTCCTTAAACACCAAAAAGTTATCGGATTTTCAGCCTCACAAAGTCGTGATCGCATCGGGTTCGCGCTGCTTTGGAAGCGAATTTGCGAATAGCGACTGAATAATTTCTATTTGCTACGCGCCACTCGTTATTCGCAATGACTTCCCGCAGCTTTGTGAACCTTCGTGCCTTGCGGACGCACCGGCGCGCTCGTACCGTTGCGGCCGTAAGCATCCCGAGCGAAGCCTTCAAAATCGATCCGCAACAAGGGGCTCGCGCCCGCTTTGCGACAGTTCTGTGTCGAACAGGAGTTGCCGATGCCGCAAACGGCGCGGGCGACCGCTTTCGCTAAACGCACGCCCCCGCGCCGCTTGCATCCATTGCCGGTGCGCATCATGCACTGGATCAATGCGCTGGCGATCTTCATCATGGTCGGCAGCGGCTGGAAGATCTACAACGACGACATTCTGTTCAGTTTCTTGCGGTTTCCCGATGCCCTCGTGATCGGCAAATGGGCGCAGTACGGACTGCAATGGCATTTCTTCGGCATGTGGATCTTTGTGCTCAATGGAATCGCGTACCTCTGTTACGGCATCATCAGCGGCCGCTTTTGGCAGAAGCTGTTTCCGATATCGCCGCGCGAGGTTTTCGCGACAGTGGGCGAGGCGCTGCGGTTTCGTCTGCGCCACGACGATCTCACGCATTACAACGCCGTGCAGAAGGCGCTCTATCTCGGCGTGATGGCGGTCGGCGTCCTGATCGTGATTTCCGGCCTGGCGCTGTGGAAGCCAGTGCAATTTTCCGAGCTCGCTAATCTATTCGGCAGTTTTCAGACTATCCGGCTGGTGCATTTCCTGTGCATGACCGCGATCGTGGCGTTCATCGTGGTTCACGTGACACTGGCTTTATTGGTGCCGCAAAGCCTCCTCGCCATGCTCACCGGCGGCCCAGCGATCGACAACGCGCGCGACAAGGCGCCGAGCGCCGCCGCTCCGACCATTGCGGAGATCAAAACCCTTCCGGAGGTCAAGACCGTTCCGGAGATCGAGACATCGCACTGACAGGGCACGACGATGACGATCCGCCCCCGCACTCCGTCGCTGTTTCGGCCGCGCAAGCCGATCGATCAGCGCGTTCTCACCGAGAATCGCAAGCTTATCGAGGACATCAACCGGCGCGGACTCCTGCGCGGCGTGGTCAGTCTCGGCGCGCTGACCATGCTGACCGGCTGCGATGTCAGCGAGACCGATTCGGTGCAGAAAGCGTTGCGCGCGGTGTCGTCGTGGAATGACGGCGTGCAGAACGCGATCTTCCGCGCCAATCATCTGGCGCCGACTTTCAGTCCGTCGCAAGTAATGAAGCCGCCGCGTTTCAACGCCTATTATCCGATCAAGGACGTCAAGCCGGTCGACGGCGCGAGCTGGACCCTCGAATTGGCCGGCCGGATCGCCGACAAGCGGCCGTGGCGCGCGCAACAGCTCTACGCGCTGCCGGAGCAGGAGATCATCATCCGCCACGTCTGTGTCGAGGGCTGGGACTATATCGGACAATGGTCCGGCCCGAACCTGCGCGACTTTTTGCAGCGCGTCGGCGCCGACCTGACCGCGAAATATATCTACTTCATCTGCGCCGACGATTACACCGAAAGCATCGACATGCCGACCGCACTGCATCCGCAGACTAACCTCGCCACCAAATATGCCGGCGAGATCATCGGCGATCCGTTCGGCTATCCACTGCGGCTGCGCACCTCGACCAAGCTCGGCTACAAGAACGCCAAATGGATCAGAGCGATCGAAGTCTCCAACGAATTCCGCGAGACTTATTGGAGCGAGCGCGGTTTTAATTGGTACGCGGGGATTTGAGGGCGCGAGCTAAAATTTAAGTGAATCGTCATGCCCGGCCTTGTGCCGGGCATCCACGTCTTAGATGCTGCACCGAACGAAGACGTGGATGGCCGGGACGAGTCCGGCCATGACGGTGTTCACCGCGCCCGCACATAAATCCGCCAGCGGGTGTCGCGAATTTCAGCGAGTCGATAATCGGCGCTGGCCGCGAATGGATCGTTGGTCCAGGCACCGTCCTGCGGCACCACAACGACGACATCGCAGCCATATTTGCTGGCGAACTCACCGACGTCCGCGGGCATCCCCTGGCCGGCGAACACGCGAATGAATTGGTCATTGATGTCGCGGCGTTCTGGCGACAGAGCCGCGAACGGTATCGCCAGTTCGCGGCCGGCAAAGCACGAGCTGCGATCGGCAAGGAGCGCCCACGATATGTTGGCGGGCCATGGCGTCAAATCCTGCAAGAACAGTGGATTATTCGCGACCCGCGCGCCGGCGGGAGCGTGGCGCCGCACCGCGGTCCATAGTTCCGGTGTTTGCGCGAACGCGGCTTCGTCGGCGGCGGCGCTGCCGCGCCAGTTGTCGTAGATCATCATGGCGCTGTCGGGCAGGCTGAGCATGAGCCCGCCCAAGGCAAAGGCCGCGATCGCGGCGCGCAGTCCGCGTTGCGGTGCAGCCAGCGTTCCCGCCGCCGCGAACGCGATCAGGATCATGGCGGCCGGCAAAATTGCGCGCAGCGCGAGATCGTTGTTCTCCCCGAGCCGGCTCACCATGAGCCAGGAAATCGCCAGCCCCGCCGCCGCGAGCACGCCAAGCACCCTCGCCGCCGTCCATTCCGGGATCGACACGCGCGTGCCCAGCATGGCCACAACCGCAATGACGCCGGCGATGAAGCTCGCGGGAAATTCCAGCGGCAGGAGAATCAACCAATAAGCCGGCAGGTCGAGGATGCGGCGCAGCGTTTGCGGAAACATCTCGCCCAGGACTTCGAAAGGATGAATGCCGATGGCGCTGCCGCGCGAGGCGATAAACGCAAACTGATCGCGAATGAATGGCGCGGCGAGACCGAGCGCGAGCGAGCCGGCGAGCGCCAAGCCGAGGATTGCGGTCGCTCGCCGCTTCTCTTCGATGGCGGAAAGCAACAGCGGCGCCGCGACCAAAGCGGCAATCGCAAAGGTCACGCCGCCGACAAAGGCCGAGCTTTCGAAGCTTGCAGCAATGACGAGCGCCAGCGTCAAGATGTAGATGAACTTCGGCCGCTGCGCGTAATGGGCGAGCAGCAGCATGGACGCGATCGCGCCGGAAGCGGCCATGAGATGCTGCGGCACCCAGGCCGATTGGAACAGCCAACCGGCAAAACCGTTCGGGTGTTGCAAGAACGGCTCAAGCTCGTAATTACCGAAGAAAAAACTCAACGCCTCGCGCAATGAGGCGCTCGCCGCCAGAGCGACGACCAGAATCGCCGCGCCGGCGCGTCGGCTGAGCCAAACGGCAAGCGCCATCATCAAGGTCAGCGAGGCAAAGGCGGTGAACCAGGTCAGGCCGATATCGGCTTCCCAACCGCTTATATGCAGCGGCAGCGCGAGCTCCGCCGCGCTAAAGTGCCAGAGGTAATAATACACAAGGCGTCCCGCGGCGTTGGCCTCGGCGAACACCGGATTGACCGGTGGCAGCCCTTGGCGCGTCATCGCGTCGATGATGGCGATCTTGGAATGATCGAAAATCGGGGCGGCGAGATGCACGCCTCCATCCGAATATTTCGGGATGAGCGCAAGTGCCGGAGCAAGCGCGAGGATTGCCGCCGCAATCGCAGCCGCCGCCAGCCACTTTGGATCGGTCGGCGAACCCGACGTAGCCAGCGGCCGGCGCAAGCCAATACCGGCGAGCACGAGGCCGAGCGCCGCCAGGCAGATCACCATGAGCGTCGAAAATCCGATCAGGCTTAAGATCGGCAAGCTTGCCGCGCTGAAGACCGCCCAGCCGATGACCGGCGCCGTGCCGAGCGCCAACACGCGCGGCAGCAAGTGACGCGCGATCGCATAGCCAAGCGTGCTCCAAAATGCCGCTCCGACCAACGCGCAGAGTACTGCATTGATCGGAGATGCCATGGAGTATCCGGACGCTTTAAGCGAGAGCGCGCGAAAGGATGGCGCTTAAGCTATCACGCCGCCTTCATGAGCGATTGCACCCTGGGCCAAGGATCGGGCGCGAGATTGCGGAACGGCGCCCAGTCCATGTCCGTCATCCGATCGATGACGGTCGCCTTGACCGAAGGCCGTTCGCGCATGCGCGTCCACCAATCGCCGATCGCCGGATAGCGATCCCACATGCCGGCAAGTTTTAGAAGTTCGAGGCGCAGAATATAGGGAATGACCGCGCAGTCGGCATTGGAAAAGGCATTGCCGGCAAGATAAGGGCCGCTGTGCAGCGACTCGGCCATCCACGCCAGCAATTTCTCGTGCTGCGCGATCGCGTCAGTGACGAATTCGGAATCGAGCCCGTGCTCGATGACGCTGCGCTTATATTCGGCGCGGCGTTTGAGCGGCGTCTTGTTGACCTCGGCAAGCCAGGCTTCGCGCGGCATTTTCAGAAAATTCGGCCGAAACGCCGTGGCGAAGGTCAAGATCATGCAGGAATTGTGCACGTATTCGTCGACAAGTTTGTTGTACATCCGCGCGCGATGGCGCAAGAGCGGCTCGCGCGGCATCAGTGGCGGCTCCGGAAAAGCATCGTCGAGATAATAAAGAATGAGCGAGGACTCGATGATCGGCTTGCCGTCGTGCACCAGCGTCGGCACCACGCCATTGGGATTGAGCTTGCGATAGCCCGGATCGTGCTGATCACCGCGCAGCGTCAGCAAGTGCTCCTTGACCTCGAGACCTTTTTCGTTGAGCGCAATCCGCACCTTTTGCGCGCAGACCGAATTGATGTTGTGATAATGTTCGAGCACGCGGCCCTCCCGAATGTGGTTCGTGTTCGCTTGCGATCGTGGTGTGATTAATCCTGGTCGGGATGGCGGCGGGAGTCGAATAATCTTTTTGTGACCCGAAGCTCAATACGCCTCGTCGGCGTAGATGTGATCGACCGAACCGCGCCACGGGCCGTGATATTTATCAAGCAACTCTTGCGCCGGCGTAGTCTTGCGCTCAAGCCGCGCTTCCAGCACTTCGAGATAGCGCGTCTCATCCTTGCCGCTTGGATCGCGCCGATTGCGCCGCTGGAGGCCGGCGCGGGCGAGCGCAAGAACTTCGGCGGCAATCTCAAGCACGCTGCGGCCGCGGACCGTTGCGGCCAATGCCAGCTTCGGCACCGCGTCGCGAAGAGATTGCCGATCTTCGGCGCTCCAGCCCTTCACCAGATCCCAAGCGGCATCGAGCGATCCGTCGTCATAGAGGAGACCGGCCCACAGCGCCGGCAGCGCCAGCAAGTTCGGCAGCGTGCCGGAATCGGCGCCGCGCATTTCCAGATAGCGCTTGAGCCGTACTTCCGGAAATATCGTGCTCAGATGGTTGGCCCAGTCGGAAATCGTGGCGCGCGTGCCCGGCAGCGCGCGCAATTTCCCGGCTAGCAAATCGCGAAACGATTGTCCGGCGACGTCGATGTAGTCGTTGCCATGCTTGATGAAATACATCGGCACGTCGAGCGCGTAGTCGACCCAGCGCTCAAACCCCATGCCGGGCTCGAACACCCAGGGCAGCATGCCGGCGCGGGCGTTGTCGGTATCGCGCCAGATTTCCGAACGGAACGACAGAAAGCCGTTGGGCTTACCCTCGGTGAACGGCGAGTTGGCGAATAACGCCGTCGCCACCGGCTGTAGCGCGATCGACACCCGCAGCTTCTTGACCATGTCGGCTTCCGAGGCGAAGTCGAGATTGGTCTGCACCGTGCAGGTGCGATACATCATGTCGAGCCCGAGCGTGCCGACTTTCGGCATATAGGCGGTCATGATTTTGTAGCGGCCCTTCGGCATTTTCGGCATTTCCGCGCGCGTCCAGGTCGGCGTCATGCCGATGCCGAGAAAACCGATATGCAGCGGGCGCGCGACTTCGCGCACCTGCGCCAGATGCGCCATCAGCTCGCTCGAGGTCTGATGCACGGTCTCAAGCTGCGCGCCGGAGAGTTCGAACTGGCCGCCGGGCTCGAGCGAGATGGCGCCGCCGCCGGTGACGTCGAACAGGCCGATGATGTTCGGCCCTTCCATGATCGGTTCCCAGCCGAGCAGATGCTGCATGCCCTCGAGCAGCGCGCGGATGCCGCGCGGTCCCTCATAGGGCACCGGACGCTGGCCTTGCAGCGTGAAGCCGAACTTCTCGTGTTCGGTGCCGAGCCGGAATTGCGATTTGGGTTTGACGCCTTGCGCGAGCCAATGCACCAGATCGTCGCGCCGCTCGATCGGCGTCAGGTCGACTTGATCACGCGCCATGCCGAACCCTGGGATCGGACGCAGCCGGACAGGCGGCGCATTCCGGTAAGCAATGCGCCGTCATGAAGCTAAAGCGTAATGACTCAAAGTCGAATCGCGATTTCGCTTTAGCCTTTTGTTTGAGCATGATCTTGTCCGAAAACCGATTCCCACTTTTCGGGATCATGCTCTAGGCAACGGCTTTACGCTTTGCTGGCGCGAAGCGGCCATAAAACGTCTCGCCTTTGTTCGCCATGTCGATGAGAAGCTTCGACGGCTTGAACCGCTCCCCGCAAGCTTTGGCGAGATCGTTGCACATTTGGACAAAATTCTTCACACCCATGCCGTCTATGTAAGAAATGGTTCCGCCGGTAAAAGGTGCAAAACCGAAGCCGAGAATCGAACCGACATCGGCTTCGCGCATGTCGGTGACGACCCTGTCCCCGATACAACGCGCCGATTCGAGCGCCTGAATGCCAAGGAGCCGGCGTTTAAGCATGGCGATGTCGATGTCGTCGACGTCAAGCCGGTTCGGCTGCAGATCGGCAAGCCCGGGCCATAGGCGCTTCGGTGCGTTCTGCGGATAATCGTAAAATCCCTTGCCGTTCTTGCGGCCGAAGCGGGAGCGCTTCTCGACCATCTCCTCCAGCAGCGCCTTTTGCTTGGGATCGACCGCCGCCGGGCCGAGATCGGCCTCGGTCGCCTTGAGAATCTTCCAGGCGAGATCCACCGCCACTTCATCGGTAAGCGACAGCGGGCCGACCGGCATGCCGGCCATGCGCGCGACATTCTCGATCAAGGCCGGCGGCACGCCCTCGGTCAACATCAGATGACCCTCGCGGATATAGGTGCCGACGACGCGCGAGGCGTAGAAGCCGCGGGAATCATTCACCACGATCGGGGTCTTGCGGATCGTGCGGGCGAAATCGAGCGCCATCGCCAGCGCGGCGTCGCCGGTTTCCTTGCCCATGATGATTTCAACGAGCATCATCCGCTCGACCGGCGAGAAGAAATGGACGCCGATAAAGCGCGCGCGATCCTTGAAAGCCGCCGCCAGCGAGGTGATCGGCAGCGTCGAGGTGTTGGAGCCGAAAATAGCCTCCTCGCCGAGCACGTTCTGCGTCCGCGAAATTACTTCCTCTTTGATCTTGCGGTCTTCGAACACTGCCTCGATGACGAGATCGCAGTCTTTCAGCGCGACGAAATCGGCCGTCGCGCTGATGCGCGCCAGCAAAGCATCGCGATCGGCGGTTGTGGCGCGGCCGCGATTGATCTGATCGGTCACCAATTTCTGCGAATAGGTCTTGCCCTTTTCGGCGGTTTCCGGGTCGCGATCGATCAGCACGACGTTCAGTCCAGCCAGCGCGCTGACATAGGCAATCGCGCCGCCCATGAAGCCGGCGCCAATCACGCCGATCCGCTGCAGCTGTTTTGCCGGCACATTGGCGGGACGGCGCGCGCCTTTATTGAGCTCCTGCATGGAGACGAACAGAGTACGGATCATTGCCGCGGCCTCCGGCGAGCGGAGGATTTTCGCAAACCAGCGCGACTCCACGCGCAGCGCCTGATCCATCGGCAGCTGCAGACCTTCGTAGACGACCTGAAGGATGGCGCGCGCCGCCGGGTAATTGTCGTAGGTCTCGCGGCGGTAGATAGCGTTGGCCGGCGTGAACACCATGATGCCGGCTTTGGAGTAGACCGGGCCGCCAGGCAGTTTAAACCCGTCCACGTCCCACGGCGCCTTGGCGCTGCCGCCCCCCTTGATCCATTCCTTCGCCGTCCTGATGAGATCGGCTTTCGGCACCACCGTGTCGATGAGCTTCATCGCTTTGGCGCGCGTAAGCTGCACCTGATCGCCCTTGAGCAGAAACTGCAGCGCATCCGACGGCGGCATCATCCGTGCGACCCGCTGCGTGCCGCCGGCGCCCGGGATCAATCCGACCTTGACCTCGGGCTGGCCGACGCGCGTGCGCGGATTGTCGGCGGCGATGCGGCGATGGCAGGCCAGCGCCAGTTCGAAACCGCCGCCAAGCGCCGTGCCGTTGAGGGCGGCGACCCAGGGCTTGCCGCAGGTCTCGATGCGCCGGCACAGCACCGACCATCGTCGGCTTTCCTCGAAGAAGCGCATCATGGCCGCTTCCTCGCCTTGCGACGCGGCAAGCTCGGCAAAGGCGCGGCTCAAGCCTTCCAGCATCGTAAGATCGGCGCCGGCGCAGAATGCATCCTTGCCCGAGGTGATGACGACGCCCTTCACGGCCGTGTCCGCGGTGGTCTGGTCGATAATGGCCGAGAGCTCGTCCATCACCTTTGCATCAATGACGTTCATGCTGCGGCCCGGCGAATCCCAGGTCGCAAGTGCAATGCCGTCGCCGTCGTTTTCGATCGTGAAATTGGTAAAGCTCATCGTCGCCGCTCACCCATAGGGATCGCCGTTCTTGCGCGTGAAACGCCAGCCTTTGTCGTCGCGCACCGCAACCAGGTCGACATCCGGATATTCGACGCGCTCGTGCTTGGAGCGCGAGCCGATTTCGAGATAGACCGCGTCCGCGGTGGTCCGGTTCACCAAATGATGACCGTTGCCGCTGTTGGCCTTGAAACCGGCCGCGTCGCCAGGCTTGAGCGGCGTCTCACCGTCATCCTCGACCAAGACCACCTCGCCTACGAGCACAAAGACAAGCTCGTCCTCGTTGGCGTGCCAGTGCCGCAGCGCCGAGGCGGCGCCGGGACGAAGCGTCGTGAGATTGACGCCGAATTGATTGAGACCGGCCGCGTTGCCGAGCCGCCGGCGCTCGCGGCCGTACACCGCCCGATCGAACGGCGGTGGATACGGCGTCTTGGTATCGATCGGCAGCGCTTCGATGTCGAGCTTGGGCATGGCTCATACCCGCTCGATGATGGTCGCGGTACCCATGCCGGCGCCGATGCAGAGCGTGACCAAGCCGGTCGCGACACCGCGCCGTTCCATCTCATCGACCAGCGTGCCGAGAATCATCGCGCCGGTCGCGCCGAGCGGATGGCCGAGCGCGATGGCGCCGCCGTTGACGTTGATGTTGGAGCCGTCGAGCGCAAAGGCCTGCATGAAGCGGAGCACGACGGAGGCAAACGCTTCGTTGATCTCGATCAGATCGATGTCGGAAAGCTGCATGCCCGCGGCTTTGAGCACTTTCTTGGTGACGTCGATCGGCCCGGTCAGCATCAAGGCCGGATCGGAACCGATATTGGCGAAAGCGCGCACGCGCGCGCGCGGTTTAAGCCCGATCTTGGCGCCCGCATCCTTGTTGCCGACCAGTACCGCGGCGGCGCCGTCGACGGTGCCCGGCGAATTGCCGGCGTGATGCACATGATTGACGAACTCGACTTCGGGATGGGCCTGAATGGCGACCGCATCGAAGCCGCCGAGTTCGCCGATCTGGACAAATGACGGTTGTAGCGCCGCGAGCGACTGCATCGTCGTGCCCGGCCGCATATGCTCGTCCTTGGCCAGGATGGTCAGCCCGTTGACGTCTTTGACCGGAACAACGGAGCGGGAAAAGCGGCCGTCGTCCCACGCCGCCGCTGCCCGTTTCTGGCTTTCGACCGCGTAGGCGTCGACGTCGTCGCGCGAGAACCCGTATTTGGTGGCGATCAGGTCGGCGGAGACGCCTTGCGGCAGGAAATAATGCGCAACCGCGATCGACGGATCGACCGACCAGGCGCCGCCGGCCGAACCGATGCCGACGCGGCTCATCGATTCGACGCCGCCGCCGACCGCGAGTTTCTGCTGGCCGGACATGATCTGCGCCGCGGCGAAATTCACCGCATCGAGCCCTGACGCGCAAAAGCGATTGATCTGCACGCCGGCCACGCTGTCGCCGTAGCCGGCCACCAAAGCTGCGGTGCGCGCGATATCGGCGGCGGCTTCGCCGACCGGATCAACGACGCCCATGACAACGTCATCGACCAGCGCGGTGTCGAGATTATTGCGGCTCTTGATCGCACCAAGCGCCTGACCAGCGAGATTGAGCGCGGTGACCTCGTGCAGCGCGCCGTCCACTTTGCCGCGGCCGCGCGGCGTGCGCACATGGTCGTAGATGAAAGCGTCGGGCATCGGAATTTCTCCTATACCTGGTCCGGTGCAGGCCGGCGAAGATCGTTAAAATGCTTCCGCAGGTAGCGCCATCGTGCTCGCCGCGCCGGCCTTGATCCGGGCGAGATGCGTGGCGGTAGCCGGCAACATTCGCTCCATGAAAAAGCGGCCGGTGGCTAAGCGTTGTGCCATCCGGTCGGTCGCACCGTCACCTCCAGCTCCGGTTTTTGCATTCGCCGCCTCGGCAATCAGACACCACATATAACCGAGCGCGACCAAGCCGAAGAGATGCATATAGTCTGTCGCGCCAGCCCCGGCATTATCCGGATTGCCGAGCGCGTTCTGCAAAAACCACATGGTTGCCTGCTGTAAATCGCCGAGCGCCTGGCTGACCGGCTTTACATAGGGCGTCATCGCCGGATCGGCACCGCGCTCCTTGGCGTAAGCGGTGAACTCGGCAAAAAACGCCTGCAACGCGCGGCCGCCATCCTTGGGCAGTTTGCGGCCGACCAGATCGAGCGCCTGCACGCCGTTGGTGCCTTCGTAGAGCATCGTGATCCGCGCATCGCGCACGAATTGCTCGATGCCGTGCTCGGCGATGTAACCGTGGCCGCCGAAGATCTGCTGCGCCAACACCGCATTGGCAAAGCCGGCATCGGTCAGCACGCCTTTGATGACCGGCGTGAGCAGCGCCAGATGATCTTCCGCCGCCTGCTTTTCTTTGGCGTCGGTGGCGCGGTGCGCGATGTCGCTTTTCAGCGCCGTCCACACCGCGAGCGCGCGGGCGGCTTCGTTGAACGCGCGCATGCTCATCAGCATGCGGCGCACGTCGGGATGAACGATGATCGGATCGGCGGCTTTATCCGGAAATTTCGCGCCGGTCAGCGCGCGGCCGGCAAGCCGCTCCTTGGCGTAGGCGGCAGCATTCTGATAGGCGACCTCCGACATCGCCAGGCCCTGCACGCCGACGCCGAGGCGCGCCTCGTTCATCATCGTGAACATCGCCTGCAAGCCACGATTGGCTTCGGCCACGAGCCAGCCGGTCGCGCCGTCGTAATTCATCACGCAAGTGGCGTTGCCGTGAATGCCCATCTTCTCTTCGATCGAACCGCAGGACACGGCGTTGCGCGCACCCACGCCGCCATTCGCCGCCGGGAGAAATTTCGGCACGATGAACAGCGACAGCCCGCGCGTCCCGGCCGGCGCGCCGTCGATCCGCGCCAGCACCAGATGGACGATGTTTTCCGCAAGATCGTGCTCGCCGGCGGAGATGAAAATCTTGGTGCCGGTGATCTTGTAGCTGCCGTCGCTCTGCGCTGCGGCGCGCGTGCGCACCAGGCCGAGATCGGTGCCGCATTGCGGCTCGGTGAGATTCATCGTGCCGGCCCATTGGCCGGATGTGAGCTTCGGCAGATAGAGGTTTTTCTGCTCGGGCGAGCCGTGCACCGTGATCGCGGCGGCGGCGCCTTCGGTGAGCGCCGCATACATGCCGAACGCCATATTCGCGGAGGAGAAAAACTCGCTGACCGCCTGATTGATGACGATCGGCAGGCCCTGCCCGCCGAATTCGGCCGGCGCCGAGACGCCGACCCAGCCGCCTTCGGCGAGCTTCTTGTAGGCGTCCTTGAAACCGCTCGGCGTGGTGACGCTGCCATCGGCGTTGCGGCGGCAGCCTTCCTTGTCGCCGACGCGGTTGAGCGGCATCAGCACCGCTTCGGAAAACTTCGCTGCTTCCACGAGCACCGCCTCGACGACGTCCGGCGTCGCTTCGGCAAAACCGGGCAAATTGTTGTAGCGGTCGAGACGAAAGACGTCGCGCAACAGGAATGTCACTTCGTCGACCGGAGCTTTATAGACCGGCATCAGCGCCTCTAGCGGATTTGCGGTTGTCCTTTAGGCCACCTGCAGCCTTTCCCTGGATGGGCACCCCGGGTCGGCCGCAGCCAAACCCTAGCCGATTTACACCGCTGCTACGACGGTGAAATGGCGAGGCCGGACCGTAGCTTGCCGGTCGCCGCGGCGGTCCGCGGCAGGGCGTAATTAACCGCCTTTCAATTACCCACATTTTGCTTCCGCCTCTCCGCCGACGCGGTTTTGCGAATTCTTGAATCGGATGAATCGTTTGTGATTCCTTCTTGAGCACCCGAATCGCGGCGGAGGGGTGCTTCATGATATTGAAAGAGGGGTGCGACAACGCGAGTGATTGTTCTGCAGCTGGAGCAAGCTGGATTCACCGAGAGATTGCCGGCTGCGAGTTCGCGGACGTGCGCCTTGGCAGGAGATTCCGCAATTTGCTTGAGCAGATCGGTGATGCAGTGGGTGAGAGCATTCCGCTCGCTTGCCAGGATTGGGCAAACACCAAGGCGGCATATCGCTTTTTGTCAAACGATCGGGTCAACGAGGAAGACATTCTGTCGGGCCATCTCCAAGCAACCCATGAGCGGTTTGCCAGTAGCACGGGCTTCGTCTTTGTTCTCCACGACACGACCGAATTCTCGTTTCAGCGAGAAAGCTCCGAAGCCATCGGCGTGACCTATAATGTTAATAGTGGGTGGGACAAGGCTGGGCGCCTGCGATCTCACACCGTTTGCGGCATCCTGATGCACTCAAGTCTTGCAGTGACCAGCGAAGGTCTTCCGCTTGGATTGGCCGCGGTCAAATTCTGGACCCGCAAGAAATTCAAGGGAATCGCGGCGCTCAAGAAGAAGGTCAATCTGACGCGGATTCCGATCGAGAAGAAGGAGAGCGTTCGCTGGCTGGAGAACCTCAGGCAGTCCACCGCAAGCCTGCGCGATCCAGCGCGCTGCGTTCACATTGGAGACCGTGAAAGCGATATCTATGAGCTCTTCTGCACGGCGCAGGAGATCGGCACCCATTTCCTCTTCAGAACTTGTGTCGATCGCTTGGCGGGAGACGGAAATCATACGGTTGCCGATGAAATGAAGAGGGCCAAGGTCAGGGGACAGCATCGCTTGGAGGTTCGTGACGCCGCCGCCAATCCCGACGTTGCCGTCCTTGAAATCAAGTATGAAAGGATTCGGCTCCTGCCGCCGATCGGAAAGCAAAAACAGTACCCTTCACTGGAGCTGACAGTGATCCACGCGCAGGAACGCGGTAAGCCGAAAAACAGAAAGAGAATCGACTGGAAGCTGATCACAGACCTGTGTGTTCGAACGCTCAAGGATGCTGTGGAGAAGCTGCGATGGTATGCACTCCGCTGGAAAATCGAGCTGTTCCACAAAATCCTCAAGTCAGGCTGCAAAGCTGAAGAATCCAAGCTGCGGACCGCCGAGCGACTTGTAAATCTGATATCGATCTTCTGCATTGTGAGTTGGCGCATCTTCTGGATGACGATGCTCAACCGTACCGCTCCCAATACGCCGCCAAATCTCGCGCTAACTGCAACCGAAATGCGCTTGCTCGATCACCTCCTCCCTGACAAGCACAATCCACCGGACCGTAAATCGCTCTCGCGTTACATCATCAAGATAGCCAGGCTCGGCGGCTATCTCGCCCGCACTAACGATCCGGCTCCGGGTAACATTGTCATGTGGCGCGGATTATCTCGCTTGACCGACATCGGGTTGGGAGCGCATGCGGGGGCAAAAATTGTGGGTAATTGAAAG
>Ga0187816_10000188_pt1 | contig 17634 bp, 14 predicted proteins | sample NC_wetland_sal_i_16_FD_132960 | JGI IMG/M metagenome (GOLD analysis project Ga0187816, IMG submission 132960) | Wetland sediment microbial communities from Neuse River Estuary, North Carolina, USA - SO4_1 | ecosystem: Environmental > Aquatic > Freshwater > Wetlands > Sediment | place: USA... | reverse complement strand
GGCTCCAGCACCGGCGGGGCCAGCGTTACGGCCACCGTGATGCCACCAGCCGCCGGATTTTTGGGTCGACTGGACAGGGTCGGACTTCTCGCGGGGCTTCTTTTCGTGGTGGAACCAGTGCCACCTGGACTTCGTTTTGTGGCCGGCGCTGGCCCCTTGCGCATCCTGGGCCGAACAGGTGGGAAGAGGGCCCAGGCAGCTCAACAAGAGCGCGCACGAAAACAGCAGGAGAAGTCGTTTCATGAAGGAGTCTCCGTTCATACCTTTCTCGCATGGTGGCCGGACGGAAGGCTACTGTACGAATGGCCATTGCAGCGAGATAGGAACGGGGGGAGGGGAGAGGAAAGTTCACAGTTATCAGTTTACAGTTCACAGTTTAAGAGAAGAGAAGAGCGAGGAGAAAGGCATAACGCAGAGGGCACAGAGTTCGCAGAGGGCGCGGAGAAGAGAAACACAGGAGAAGAGACGGCTGCGGCGTTTGAGCGTAAGAGCCCACCCTTCGCAAACGGCGCGAAGGATGGGGCACCCTCAAGATCAGTTGCGGCTCCCCGTCCGAATGCGAACCCAGGAGCCGGCAAGATGCCGGCGCTACCAAGGCGCGAAAGGGGTTAGGGTTTTTTGCGGTGGGAGTCGAACCAGTTTGCGGTGTAGACGATTTTGGCGATTTGGTGGCTGGGGCGGCGGGTCAGGCCGTGGGGCTCGCCGGGGAAACGGACGAGGACGGATTCGACCTTGAGGAGTTTAAGGGCGGCGTAGTATTGCTCGGCTTCGGAGATGGGCGTGCGGAAATCTTCCTCGCCGGTCATGAGGAGTGTGGGTGTCTTCACATTTTTCACCAGAGAAATTACGGAGCGCTTCGTGTAATTGTCCGTGTCCTCCCACGGATTGGCGCCGAACCAGTATTGCGCGCCGAAAGAGGGAAGGTCGGAGGTGAGGACCCAGCTATACCAATTGATGACGGGATAGAGACTGGCGGCGGCGCGGAAGCGGTCGGTGCGGTCGATCATCCAGCAGGTGAGGACACCGCCGCCGGAGCCGCCGGTGACGAAGAGATTGTCCTTGTCGATGTAGCCCCTGGCGAGGATGGCGTCGACGCCGGAGTTGAGGTCGTGGAAATCATCGCCGGGATAGGCGTGATGGATGAGATTGGCAAACTCCTCGCCGTAGCTGGTGCTGCCGCGTGGGTTGGTGTAGAGGATCACGTAACCCTTGGCGGCCCAGATTTGCGCCTGGAGGTCGAAGCGGTCGCCGTAGTTGGAGAACGGGCCGCCGTGAATCTGCAGGATGAGGGGATATTTTTTGGCGGGGTCGAAATCGGGTGGCTTGATGATCCAGCCTTCGATTTTGCGCTTGTCGACGGAGGAGTCGTACCAGATTTCTTCAACGGGGCCGAGTTTTTTGGCGGTGAAGAGTTCGCGATTGAGAGAGGTGAGGACGTTGAGTTTGGGATTGGCAAGAGAGGCGACCGCGACGTCTCCGGGATCGGAGGGCGTGTCGTACTGAATGGCGAAGGCACTGTTGTTGGCGACGGTGAAATTGGCGCCGAAGTTGAGATGGTCGGCGAGGATTTTCGGCGAGCCATCGAGCGGGAGATAGGCGAGCTTGGTGTCGCCCTGATCGTGGTAAGCGAAGAAAATGCCTTTGCCGTCGTTGGCCCAGTGAGGAGAGGAGGCGTCGCGATCAAGCTTGGGAGTGACGACGTGAGGATTGCTGCCATCACGGTTGGCGACGTAGAGGTAGGTGGTCTGGTGGCCCTGATAGCGGTCGTCGAAGCCGGTGTAGGCGATGAGTTTACCGTCGGGGGAAATGTTTGGGGAGTCGTTGGGACCGTTGCGATGAGTGAGCTGCTTGAGCGAGCCATCGGCGACATTGAGTTCATAGAGCTCGGTGTGGAGAGGTTCGTACTCGTAATTTGCGGTGCCGTTCATGGCGACGATGAGGGATTTTCCGTCGGGAGTCCAGACGGCATAGGAGCCGCCAAAATCGCCGACGCCGGGACCGTGGGGAAAGTTGCCGGTGGTGAGTTGACGAGGCGCGCCGCCATCAGCGGAGACGACGAAGATTTGCGAGTAGCCGGGCTTGAGGTAGCCGGGACCGTTGAAGCGGTAGATGAGATCTTCGTAGATTTTTGGTGGATCGGCCCATTTGGCTCCTTCGGGCGCGGCGGGAAGCGTGGCGATTTTCGGGGGAGCGGCGGAGACGAGCGAGGTGAACACGATCTGCTTGCCATCGGGCGACCAGGAAATTCCGGCAGGAGGATTTTCGAGGTCGGTGAGCTTGGCGGTCTGGCCGGAGTCCATCCAGCGCACGTAGAGCTGAGGCTTGCCATCGCGATCGGAGACGAAGGCGAGGCGCGTGCCATCGGGAGACCAGCGCGGGGAGGAATCGCTGTAGGTGCCGGTGGTGAGGGGACGATGCTCGGAGCCATCGAAATTGACGATCCAGAGATTGGAGACGCGGCGGTCGGAAGAGACATCCGCGGACTGGCGCGAGTAGACGATGTGCTTGCCGTCGGGAGAGATTCGGGGATCGCTGGCGACTTGGACACGGAAGACGTCCATGGGTTCGAGGCGATCGGGGAGTTGCTGAGCGATGACAGCGAGCGGGGCAAGCATGAAGCAGACTGCGAGTGCGACGATGCGGCGGAATTTTTTGGACACGATGGTTTCCTTTCGCGGAGGAATGTTAGGAGTGGGAGTGGAGGAAAGTCAATGGAGAGGGGGGAGTTTACAGTTGGTAGTTTCGGAGAAGAGAAAGGCGAAGAGAAGAGCGAAGATTTCACCACAGAGGGCACGGAGAGCACAGAGAAGAGAGAAGAAACCCAAGACCCACCCTCACAAAACGAGGATGGGGCACCCGCGAAGAGAAGAGGGTGGACTGTCCTTTGGGACAGGTTGCTGACAGGTTGCTGTGGCCGCAAATCCGTTGTGTCCGGCGGGGGAGAAGCGTAGGATGCACGAACCAGGGGTGTAGGCCGGAAATCCCGTTTCGATGGAGTATCGCTACAACCCCGCCTCCTATCCCAGAGGGAGAGATTCCGCGATCTCGATAGCCAAAGGAGCCAACTGATGAGCCAATCAGCAAAAACCTATGGTGCGGCAGTTCTACGGGGACTCTCTGTGGTGCTGTATTCGGTCGTACTCGCGTTCGTGGTGGGAGGCCAAGTAAAGGCACAGTCGGTGATGACGCGTCATGTGCGTGAAGTAACTGTCACTGGAGAGGCGCAGTCCGTTGGGCGGCTGCCCGCAGTACAGACCATGCACGTCGACATTGTTCTGCCACTACGCGATCCGGCAGGGTTAGAAAACTTTTTGAAAGAGGTCTACGATCCCGCGAGCCCGCTCTACCGGCGATTTCTAACGGTGCAAGAGTTTACCGCGATGTTTGGTCCCAGCCAGGAGGATTATGATGCGGTGATCGAATTCGCGAAGGCGAACGGATTCACGGTAGTGGGCGGCTCGCGCAATGGGATGGACGTGCAGATCGTGGGCCCCGTGTCTGCGATTGAGAAAGCCTTCCATGTGGTCATGGGCGTCTACCAACACCCGACGGAAACCCGAACGTTTTATGCCCCAGACCGCGAGCCCACGGTGGACCTGCCGATCCAGTTGTGGCACGTCTCTGGTTTGGACAACTACTCGATTCCGCATCCCATGTTGGTCAAGAAGAGCGACTACGCGAAGGCGCATGGCATCGATGCAGAGCACGTCGTGTCCCATGCCACCACCGGTTCTGGCCCTTCGGCCTCCTTTTTGGGCAGCGACATGCGCGCGGCCTATTATGGCGGAACGGCCCTCACCGGCGGTGGCCAGAACCTCGGACTGCTCGAGTATTACGGCACCGACTTGACGGACTTGAATACGTATTTCAGCAACGTTGGTCAAACCAACAGTGTGCCGGTAACCCTGCTCTCCACCGATGGGACCAGCACATCCTGCACGTATACGATAGCTGATGGCTACTGTGATGACACCGAACAGACTCTCGACATGACCCAAGCGATCGGCATGGCTCCGGGGCTGTCAAGTCTCGTGATGTACGTCGGATCCACCGATACCGCAATCATCAGCACCATGACGACGCACAACCCGCTGCCCACCACAATTGGCTGTTCGTGGGGCTGGACACCGGCGGATCCAAGCACGCTCAACCCGTACTTCGAGAAGATGGCGGCTCAAGGTCAGAACTTCTTTGCCGCTTCCGGCGACTCTTCCACCTGGTCGTCGCGCAATGAGGCCTGGCCAGCGGACAATGCGTATGTCGTTTCTGTCGGCGGCACGGACCTGGTGACCGCCAGCGCGGCTGGCCCCTGGCAGTCAGAAACCGCCTGGGTTGACAGCGGCGGCGGCATCTCGCCGGACGGAATCGCAATCCCCTCTTGGCAGCAGATCTCGGGCGTGATCAACTCCAGCAACAAGGGTTCGACGACACTTCGCAACGGCCCGGACGTGTCGGCAAACGCGAACTTCACATTTTACGTGTGCGCCGATCAAACCACGTGCACAGCAAACGAGTATGGGGGGACCAGCTTCGCGACGCCGATGTGGGCTGGCTACATCGCCTTAGTGAACCAGCAATTGGCGGCCAACGGCGAGGGAACCATCGGCTTCATCAACCCAACGATCTACGCGCAGAATGTGACGTCCAGCTATGGCACGGACTTCCACGACATCACCAGTGGCACATCTGGCAGCTATTCGGCTGTGGCCGGTTATGATCTGGTGACCGGCTGGGGCAGTCCGAACGGGACCGGCCTGATCAATGCGCTCGCGCCAACTTCAACGACGCCTACTTTCACCATTTCTGCGTCGCCTAGTTCGGTGTCCGTGGTGCAGGGCAACAATGGCACATCAACGATCACTACCGGCGTGTTGGACGGCTTTAACTCGGCGGTTGCCTTGTCCGCGTCGGGCCAGCCCACAGGGGTGACGGTGAGCTTCAGTCCCACGTCGATCGCCGCGCCGGGCTCCGGCAGCTCGACGATGACCTTGGCGGTGGCGTCGACGACCGCGACTGGTACGTACACGATCACTGTGACCGGGATGGGCGGGGGCGTTACGCAAACGACCACGGTTTCTCTGACGGTGACCGCTGTGGCCTCTGCTAATTTCACTCTATCCGCCTCACCGACCAGCTTGAGCATCACTCGCTCATCGCATGGGACGACAACGATCACGATCCATCCGTCGAACGGCTTCACTGGCAACGTCACATTGTCAACGAGCGGCCAGGGCAGCGGCGTTACCACGTCGTTCAGCCCGAACCCGGCGACTGGCACAAGCACGCTGACGTTGACGGCCAGCAGCACGGCAACGACAGGAACAAGAACAGTGACCATTACGGGTGTATCGGGCTCGTTGAGCCACACAACGACAATCACTCTGAGGGTTCGCCGTTAGCCTACGCGGCAGCGCGGCGTAGACTTCACACGAGCCGTGAAGTCTACGCTGCTCAATCGAAGGGGAGAGGAAGTTTGTAGTTGTCAGTGTAAGAGAAGAAGAAGATTTGACGCGGACGGCAGCGGAGAAGCCGACAGTCGACAGCTGACAGCGAACACAAGAAACCCAAGACCCACCCTCAAAAAAACGAGGATGGGGCACCCGAGGAGAAAAACAAACCCAAGAAAAGAGAAACCGCGGGGCAAGCCGGTCCGTGGGGCGCCGGCCGCGAGTTCCATTTTTGGGACACATTTTGATTTTTCGCGGGCGTGCGGGAGGTCTCGAGACGGGTACTTAGTCGAGAAGTACCTGGTCGCGTGACGCGGGTCACTGCGGCCTATACGCAACGAGAGGAGACTGCTCGGAGCGCGTTACCCCTTCAAGCTCTCGCCCAAAACGTCCCTAACGTGCAAATTTCAAGAGAGGAACCTTCCATGAGGAGAATGGTGTCACCCGGAGTGTGGAAACAAAGAACGATTGAAGTGGCGATTTCGGTTTTGCGATTGATGCGGATTATGAATGCAGCTGGGGACGTTGAGCTGCGATCACCGGCGCGGGAATGCCTGGAATGCAAGGGGCGGACGGAAGTGCTGGTGGTGCCGGAAGGGTTGTGCAGTGAGTGCTGGTCACGGAATGCGATCGCAGGGTGGAAGGTGAGGCCACCGAGTGAAGCGCCGGTGCGTGTGAATGGCGCGAGGAGTCAGAGAAGAGAGCGAAGGAGAAGGGTGGAGCAACGAATCAAGGAGACGCTTGTGAGGTGAATTGTTTCCTTGGGCAAGGGGGTAGCAGATATCGGATATCAGATATTAGGAAGACGGGATGACGGATGAGTGCGCGTCGTTCAGAGGGAGGCACCACTTCCGTTTCGCCCGGCAAGATCATTGTAGCTCCGCCCCGTCCATCGGTCTCAACTTCCGGATGCCGCGTTTGAACGCAGCCGCGCGACGCTGGCCTGCTCCTTCCATCGTTGAACGTTCACGCCCATCACGAGGAGCCACAGGCACAGCGCTACTTCTCCGATCCCTGTAGCCATGAAGTAAGGGAAGATACGGGCTTGTAGCGCAGGGGCGAGAAAGAGCGCGAAACTGTTGATGAGGTAGCCCAAGCCCTCGATCGCCAGCAGCACGCCTAGTATTCGGGGAAGGAAGTTCGACCATAGGACCAGGTATGCCATCGCGAAGCAATCGAATCCGAAAAATACCAGGGAGATGGCAAAGCCATGTTCAAAGAACTGGACCGACATGTACGCCGCAGCCTGTAACTGTTCTGCTGTGAAGGCGCTCAAGTAGTGCCCGCCGCCCAAAAAGACCAAAGGCGCGAAATGAGCGAGCAAACTGACGCTCTCAATAGCAGTCACTACAAGGTCGAAGAACACCATCATCAAAGCGACGTTCTTGTTCACCACCTTGAACAAGTTATAGAAGATGAGCGCCACGGGTACATTGCAAAACGCGCAATAGAAGATCTCGGTCACGAAGCCCAACCGATAGAGCAGCTCGTGCGTCACGATGTTGTGCGCCGTAGCCGCGGCATCCCCATACACCACTAGCCGTCCGCGAACGAAAACCTCGGCGAAAATGCCCCCGACGATGACGATCAAGTACAGGAACCCGGCGATCCTAGCCTGCACGCGCGGCGACACTTCTGCAATCCGTTCCATCATTTCATAGCCTCCAGGAGGGGCCGCCACCCGATCGTGGCGACCCCGAATATTCCCACGTATACGGGCGCCGGGCCCAAAGTATCACTTTTCTTCGTAGGTGAAAGGTCGAACAAAAGGCTCTCGTGACCAGTTGGCGCAAACAGGCCATTTCACTGAATGGGAGTTCAAGCCTACCCGCTCCGCGAACGGCCAGATCCTGCACAGAGAGCGCAGAGTTCGCAGAGAGGAGAAGAGAACCCAAGACCCACCCTCAAAAAACGAGGATGGGGCACCCAGAGATAAAGACAAAACCACGAGAAACCTGAGAACACAGGTTGAAGCCTGTGCTACGAGCGCCCGGGCGTTGGCGCTTAGGACGAAGAGCCGGAGTGGAGCGAAACGCCGGCTCATGGAGGTTGGGATCGATTTATTAGTGAAACTTATCGAACGACGGTTAGCCGCTTGCGGGGAGTGGCCGAATAGTCTTGCAGCATTCCCACGTAATCGGCGAGGTTATAAATACGCGCTTTGGTTATCCACGGTGGTTCGTCATTCATGGACTTCAAGAGAGGCTCCCAGACGGGCATGTAGCCCTGGCCCTCAGCTGTCTTTCCCGTGCCGTACTGGAGGATCTGGCAAACCTTTTTTGCGGGATAGATGCCGCCGTTGTTCCGGGCCAGTTGTGACAAGTCAGCGGGGGGCACGGTGCAGTAGCGCGCGGCGATGGTTTTGCCACGACCATCTTTGCCGTGACAGCCAGTGCAGTACGCCGCGTACATTTCCGGACCGGACGTAGAAGTGACAAGAACCGAGAAAGGGAATGAACCTTTGTTGGCCGGCGTATCCGAGTTGACGCCTGAGGGGACGTAAGCGAGAACTGCGACGAACGGCAGCAAGGATATGGCGGCCTTAGCCCAACGAGAAGCGATAACCATAAAGCACCGCCAGGGCTACGGCTAGTGCTTTGGAGCAGGGAGCGCAAGGTCGTGGGTCACGGTGCGGGGTGATTGGCGGGCAGGTGCGAGTAAGAAGCAGGTCAAGGAGTGACAGGGGAGTCGCCGGCGGCGAGGATTTCGTGGGAGTGGGGATGAGCGAGGAAGGCAACGACGGTGAGATTGGTGAGGTTCCAGTTGTCGCGGAGATCGACGGTGAAAGTGACGGGCGCATTCAGAGGAAACGAGACATGGTGCAACTTGTGGAGTTTGCGGACAACAGGCGCATGCTGAAGTGTTTGGCCGGAATTCTCGCCGGCGCTGACGGCGGAGTGCAAACCTTTTTCGGTTATCGCAACCCACAAATCAAGCGGTGAGGAACTGGGAGGCGCGCTGGAGGGATCGAGGCTCAGCTCAAAGGAACGGGTGTGCGCGTTGGGCGCGGGAGTGGGGGTTAAGAGCAAACGGGATTTGGGATGAGAGGCAGCCCAGCGGATTTGCTCGCGGGTTTCCTGAGTACGGCTGCCGATGAATTGGGCGCGACCGTCGATGATCATCTGTGGGGTGTAGACGCCACCATGGGGGATGATGTTGGCGTAGTCCTGCTGGCGAAAAGAGAAATCGGAGGAAGAGAAAGGGTCGGTCCAGCCGAGGTTATTCCAGTAGTCGACATGCTCTTCGAGAGCGATGATTTCGATGCCGTCGAAGGGCTGGTCCTCGCTAAGTTTTTTGAGCAGAGAATCAGCGGGAGGACAACTGGAGCAGCCCTCGGAAGTGAAAAGTTCGATGATGACGGGCTGCTTCGCGGAAGCGCCAGTTTGTGAGGAGGCCGCGGAGCGAAGGGGCCAGCGAGAGAAAAGAGCAAGGCACGCCAGCGCGGCGGCAAGGCAAGCTAGGAGAGAAAAAAGGATTCTCGGGCGCATGGCAGCCTCCTTATGAGTATAGGAGGCGAAAGCGGGGGGAGAAGTTACAGAGGAAGGGGGATGACGCGGAAGAGGCAATGTGCGGGGGGGGGGGAGCATGCAGCCGCCAGTTGATAGCCGACAGTAAAGACAAGAGAACCCAAGACCCACCCTCAAAAAACGAGGATGGGGCACCCGAGGAGAAGAGTTCAAGAGAAGAAAGACCCAAGAGAGAAGAGGGATCGCTCGCTTCGCTTGGGATGACGGATTTGCGATATAGGGATTGATTGAGTGTGGTTGAGTTGGCGGACCGCCTCAGAAGGTGGTCCCTACAAGGAGAGACAAATGCGGAGGTTGCAGACAGTGCTGGGGAGGCAACTGTTGCTGGAAATTGGGGCAGGGAGATGGGAGCGGGGATAACATGGAGGTAGAAAGAATCTTGGCCCCTTCCCCAGGAAGCCAAGAAGATGACGGAAAATAAGGTCTGTCCCGCGATGGCGGCCGGGACGCAGATACAGCGCCGCAGCGGGCGAATCTCGCGCGCAGTTCCCATCCAAATCATCGGCAGCGATTCAGACGGCATGGTGTTCTCTGAAGAGACGAACACGGTGGTGCTGAGCCAGCATGGCGCGGGCATCGTTTGCAAACACAAATTGATCGCAGAGCAGGAGCTGATCCTGCATGAGGTGGCCACGGGCAGGGAGGCGGAGGTGCGCGTGGTGGGAGAGATCGCACAGCAAGGGACGACGCACACGTATGGGGTGGCGTTTGTGGACGAGGCGCTGGATTTCTGGCAGGTGGATTTTCCTCCGGCGCCGGATTGGGATGAACGGCCGGCAGTGCTGCTGCTGGAATGCTGCGCGTGCAAAGACGTGATCGAACTTGCGAACGGGGATTATGAGTATGACATTTGCGCGATTCACGGAGGACTGGCGCGGTACTGCGAAGAGTGCGGCCTGATGACGGTGTGGCGGCAGCCGCTGGAGGTGATGCGCACGGGGCGGCGCGTGAAATCGGGCGGCAAGAAGAAGGAGGTGGCGAAAGCGGCCGTGACTGTGGAGGAAGGGGGCGAGCCGGTGGGTATGGCGACGGAAGTTGTGCTGCTGGCGGAGGCGATGGAGGGGACGGAGAGACGCGGGCGCGTGCGAGCCAAGGTGAATTTTTTCGCGTGCGTGCGGACGGAAGAGTTTGGGGAAGACATCGTGCCGTGTATTGATATGTCGCGGGGCGGGGTGAGCTTCCGGAGCAAGACTTGTTATGCGAAGGGGACGAAAGTGCAGATTGCGGTGCCGTTTTCGGCGGAAGTGAAGGAGGCACCGGCGATCTTCGTGCGAGGGCGGATTGCGAATGTGAAGGAAATGGCGGGCGGGGGGATGTACCGGTGCGGGGTGGAATTTTTGAGGGGATGAGGCGGAGAGGAAGTAAAGAAGTAGGGAAGTAAGGAAAAGTCGAAGAGTTTAAGAGTTTAAGAGTTTAAGAGTTTAAGAGTTTAAGAGTTTAAGAGAAGACCTAAGAGGCAGGCCTGAAAGGCGAAGAGAAAAGAGTTAACCGGAAGGCGCGGAGGGCACAGAGTTCGCAGAGAAGAGAGACCCAAGAGCCCACGTGAGACACCCCTCGCACGGGGCGCCCGGGGCGAGCTGGCCCGTGGGGTGCCCTAGGAGAAAGGAAAACCCAAGACCCACCCTCAAAAAACGAGGATGGGGCACCCGAAGAGAAAACAAATTCAAGAGAAAGGGAAAGCGTTGACGGGCGGGGAGGGGGAGGCTAGGATGCCGCACAGGTTCGGAGCATGGTTGGAAAACAATTTGCGCATTATGTGGTGCTCGGGCAGGCCGGGGCCGGGGCGATGGGTGTCGTTTACCGCGCACGCGATGAAAAGTTGCAGCGCGACGTGGCGCTGAAACTGCCGGCGGAGGGATTGAGCCTTACGAGCGAAGTGCGCGCGAAATGGCTGGCGGAAGCGCGGGCAGCATCGGCACTGAATCATCCAAATATCTGCACGATTTATGAAGTGGGCGAGTACGAGGGGCAACCGTACATCGCGATGGAGTACCTGGCGGGCCCGCCGCTGAACGAACGCATACCGGACGAAGGACTACCCACGGAAACGGTACTGGAATATGGCGCGCAACTGGCGAGCGCGCTGGAGCACGCGCACACGCATGGAGTGCTGCACAGGGACTTGAAAGCAGCGAATGTGCGGCTGACGGGCGGCGGGCATTTGAAAGTGCTGGATTTTGGGCTGGCGATCAGTTTTAAGGAAAAGGAAATCGAAGGAGCGACGCAGACGAGTGCGACGGATACAGGCCCGGTATCCGGAACGCTGGCGTACCTGGCGCCGGAAGTGCTGAGCGGAGGAGTTCCGGACGTGCGGGCAGATATCTGGGCGCTGGGGGTGTTGCTGTACGAGATGGCGTCGGCGACGCATCCGTTCCGCGGGCGGACGACTTACGAGCTGTGCAGCACCATCCTGCGGGAGGCGCCGCGAGCGCTGCCGATGCATGTGCCGCCGGGACTCCGGGCGATCATTTTGCGATGCCTGGCGAAGCAGCCGGAGCAGCGCTACCAGAGAGCCAGCGAGGTGAAGGCGGCGCTGGAGGCACTGCACTCCAATGGCGGCGTGGTGGCAGCAGCAGCGGCAGGACCGCCCGGCGGTGCGATGCAAACGACCGCGCACACAACGGCGAAACACACGAAACGGTATTTGTGGATGTCTGGGGGATTGCTGGCGGCGGTCGCGGCGGTGATTTATTTTGTGCCCGGGGTAAAGCCGCGAGTGGCTGCGCCGACACAGAGCGGGAAATTGCGGCTGCTGCTTTCGGCGGAGAGCAATATCGCAGGGCCGGCGATCTCGCCGGACGGGAAAATGCTGGCGTATGTGGAGGAAGGGCAAACGTCGGATGACCTGTACGTGAGCCGCGTGGTAGGCGGGGAGCGGGTGAGATTGACGAAGGACGTTTCGCGGAAGGGCGAGCCCGCGTTCTCGCCGGATGGAGAGAAGATCGCTTTCGCGAGGAAATTGCCAGGGGAACCGGCGCCCGAGGTTTGCACGATCAGGACGTTTGGAGGAGAGATTGTGCCGGTGGCGCAGGGTGGTTCGATGCCGACCTGGGCGCCGGACGGGAACCATCTGGCGTACGTGCTGAGGAAGCCTGGGGAACCGGAGGCGCTGGCGATCATAGGGCTGGACGGAACGGAGGCCCGAACGATCCTGGCGGGAGACGCGATCTATCCGTTTTTGGGGAAGCCGACGTGGTCACCGGACGGGAAATTGATCGCGGTGGGGCGCAGCCGCGGAGGAGACAGCCGGGAGATCTGGCTGGTGGCGGTGGACGGAAGCGGCGCGAGGCAGTTGACGCACGGGGCGGCGGGAGTATCCAGTGATATGCCGGTGTTTTCGGCGGACGGGCGCGGGATCGTGTTCCGGTCCAACCAGGGCGGAGCGTGGAATCTTTGGTACGAAGAGCTGAGCGGGAGCGGAATAAGGCAACTGACGACCGGGCCGGGGCCGGACTCGACGCCGAGCGTGGCGCGCGATGGAACGATTGCGTTCCTGAATTCGCGGACGCGGACGGTGCTGATTTTGTACGAACTGGCAACGGGGCAGAGCAAGACGATTCTGAGCGACTCTGCGATTTTTTGGGGACCGGCGTTTTCACCGGATGGCGCGGAGGTGGTGTACGCGCGAGGCGAGCCGGATGGCTCGTGGCATTTGTGGACCGTGGCGACGGCAGGAGGTCCGGCGCGGCAATTGACGTTTGGCAAAGTGCCGGAGATTTACGGGCGATATACACCGGATGGCAACGAGATTTTGTACAGCACCTGGGGACCGGAGCCGCTGAGCATTGGACGCGTGCCGCGCAAGGGCGGACCGACGCGGCTGCTGGCGCCAAAGGATACCACGAGCGATTCGTATGCGGATGCTTCGCCGGATGGAAAATGGGTGGTGTTTGCGCGGACGGAGAATAAGGTGGCGCACGTGTATATAGAAGCGACGGACGGAACGGGAGAGGCGCGGCGAGTGGTGGCGTCGCCGGGGACGGTGCCGCACTGGTCGCCGGATGGGAAGTGGATCGTGTTCTGCCCCGACCGGGGATTCGGCGGGGGCGCGTTCCTGGTGCACCCGGACGGGAGCGGGTTGAAGCGCGTGGCGGAACGCGGAGGATGGCCGGTGTGGTGGCCGGGAAGCGACAAGATTGGACTGCAAACACTGGGGCCGGAGGGGAACGTGGAATTTACGGTGGTGACACTGGCGACGGGAGAAACGAAAGTGCTTCCAGGGCTCCATTTCAGTGGGGTGAATTATCCGTTCGATGTGTCGCGGGATGGGAAGTGGTTGGTGACCACGAATTCGCAGCATATTTCGGATGAGATTTGGTTGCTGGAGGGGGAGAAGAGGTGAGGAAGAAGAGGGATATCAGATATCGGATATCAGATATCAGGAAGCAAGAGGGCGAGGAGCAGCGACCAGTGACCGGGAGGCAAGAGGGAGTGGCGAGAGAAGAGGGAGATTTGCCACAGAGACACGGAGGGCGCGGAGGAAAGCTAGGAAAGCGTCCACCCGAGAGAGACCCAAGACCCACGTGCAAAACCGGCCCGTGGGGCAGCCGGAGGGAAGTTTACAGTTCACGGTTTCGGAGAAGAGAAAAGCGAAGAGAGAGAATTTAACGAAGAGTTCGCTGAGGGTGCAGAGAAGAGGAAGAAAACCCACGAAGAGGTTGACAGTCGCAAGAAACCCCAAGCCCAAAATCTGCACTGCCAGATTTCGCGCCCGCATCGTCGCCAACAGCGCCCGCCGCTGATAACAGCAGAACGTGATGAAATGCAGGTCTCCACGGCCCGTTACACGCTTGAGATTCTTCGGCATAAGAAAGGAGGAAGAGCCCACCCTTTGCAAAAACCGCAAAGGGTAGGCCACCCGATGCTTACTTTTTGTCACTCCCCAGTAACTTTGTTCAGTGATATCCTCCCACCGTGAATTCCAAATCCATCACAAAGGCTGCGCCACCCGCCATCCCTCAGAGCTAATGTTATGACTAAGTCTGACACCATGGCCCAGGTTAGAAACGGCTTTCGCACGGCAGGAGCTTGGCTGCTCGGACTCGGCTGGCTTGGCTTAGTCTTTGCAGGGATGGCGATTGCGTTCTCCACAAGCAAATATCCACCTGTTGCTGGTTGGGTGCTCCTGGCCATCGATGCGATCATCCTAGTCAGTACGGCGCATCGCTGGGTAAAAGCCCTGCCAGGACTTCTGGGCCTCGCGACTCTCAATGCGCTAGTTTCAGTCTTTTCGGGGCATGCAACCAACTTGCCATCTGTCCCAATCCCCCGTTTTGAGGCTACGGTTGCCACGCTTCTTCTTGGCATGAGCACCGCGCTCTCTCCCAGCTTTACGTCCCGCAAACTAAGCATCGTTGATCGCCTTGCGTTTCTTATCTACGCTTCCTGTATTTTATGGGGAGCGGTGGATCACCGGGTCACTCTGCCGGTGCAGATGGGGGTTGCGACTTTCTGCCTTCTCGTCGCTTGGGCGTACGACCGTCTGCAACGTCGCCGTGGCCCTAATCTGCCCGGCCACGACCTGGGAGGTCCGGCCAGTTCCTCAGCCGATCCGATCCGGTGATCTGCCCGAAGAGTCCCGCTGGCTAAAGGGGGAAGCGCCCTGGAGCGCCGGGGGGGACGGCGGGTGGCGCACCCTTTACGGTGGATTTGGGATTTACGACGCTAGGATACCACTGTGCAAAATAACTAAGAAGTGATAAAAAGGCAAGGATCGGGTGGCCTACCCTTTGCGGTTTTTGCAAAGGGTGGGCTCTTCTCCTTTCTTATGCCGAAGAATCTCAGGCGTGTAACGGGACGGGGAGACCTGCACTTCATTACCTTCTGCTGCTACCAGCGGCGCGCGTTGCTGGGAACAATGCGGGTGCGAAATCTGGCGGTGCGGATTTTGGGCGAAGTGCGAAGCAAGTACGGCTTCCCGCTGGTGGGTTACGTGATCATGCCGGAACATGTGCACCTGTTGATCGGGGAATCGCGGACTGTGTCTCCGGCGAAAGTCGTGCAAGTGTTCAAGCAGAGGCTTTCGCGGCGCATGCGGGGAAGGAAGCGCGGAGAAGAGAGGCAACTGCGCTTGCGCTTTCCGGAAGAGGCGGGGGAGTTGCGGAGATTCTGGCAGCGGCGGTATTACGACTTCAATGTATACACGCGGAGGAAGATGAAAGAGAAGCTGGAGTACATGCATGCGAACCCGATCACGGAAAAGCTGGTGAAGCATCCGAGGGATTGGCCGTGGAGCAGTTGGTCGTATTATGCAACAGGACAAGGGCCGTTGAAGGTGGATGCGCTGTGACAGAAAATGAGAAGCGGGAGAGGGAAGACGAAGAGCCCACCCTTTGCAGAGGACGCAAAGGGTAGGCCACCCGAAGTCGCCTCATCGCTCAAAGGGTGCGCCACCCGCGAGCGGAGGCCTGATAGACTGCGGGCGTGAGCGGGGGGATGGAAAATTTACGGGTGGTGCTGGTGGCTACGCGGAATCCGCTGAATATGGGAGCGGTGGCGCGAGCGATGAGTAATTTTGGGGCGTTGCACCTGCGCGTGGTGAATCCATACGAAAAAGCGTTTCGGGAGGCGCGGTCGGCGGTGGGCGCGACGGCGGTGCTACGCGATGCGGAGGAGTGCGCCACGGTGGAGGAAGCGGTGGCGGATTGCGCGCTGGTGGTGGGAACGACGGCGATTGGGAATCGGGAGATCAAGCACCCGATGCGAAGTTTGGACAAGGCGGGGCCAGTGTTGCGGAAGAGGCTGGAACGGGAACGAGTGGCGCTGCTGTTTGGATCGGAGAAATGGGGATTGTCGAATGAGAGTTTGAGCTATTGCCACTGGCTGGTGCATATTCCGACGCGCGTGGAGCACCAGTCGATGAATTTGGGGCAGGCGGCCGCGGTGTGCTTGTACGAATTGGCGCGGGGGAAAAAGAGCTTCGCGGAGGGAGGAAAGCGGCCCTTCGATGCTCAGGGTAAAGCGGCGCCGATGGAGACGGTGGAGCGGATTACGGAGGCGATGCTGGATTGTTTGGTGCGGAGCGGATACGTGGCGGCGCGGAGTGAGGAATTGGCGGAGGAGAAGCTGCGGCGGATGCTGCGGAGGTTGACGCTGGATGCGGCGGATGCGGAAGTGCTGCTGGGAATGATGAGGAAGATTCAGTGGAAGATGGAGGGGAAGAAGTAAGGAAGCGACCGGCGACCAGTGACCAGCGACCAGGAGTCAAGAGCGTGATTCGTGGAAGAGGAAAGGCGAGAGTTTACCGCAGAGGTAGCAGGGGAGCCGCAGAGGGAGCGGAGAATGGGGAGCTTGGTTGCGGCGGTTCTTTTTGCGGGAGTGTTGCCACGATCCCTCCACTGCGAACCGGCAAACTGCGCCGCTTCTCCGGTCGGGATGACAAAGCGCGAGAAGAGAGACCCGAGAACGCGGGCTGAAGCCTATGCTCCGAGGAGCGAAGGCAAGAAAACCCCAAGACCCACCCTCAAAAAACGAGGATGGGGCACCCGAAGAGAAGAGGGATCCCTCGCTTCGCTCGGGATGACGGATGTATGATGTGGAGAGGGATCGATTGAGATGCGGTTGTGTTGGCGGACCGCCTCGGAAGGCGGTCCCTACAAGAGCACCCCAAGAGCCCAAATTAATGTTTGAGGAAGTAGGTCCAGGATAGGGAGAGGTAGGATTTTAGAGGGACGCCAACGATGCATTCGACGGGGCAGGGGGGAGGTTGGGTGGGGAGGGTTTCGGTGGTTTGGCCGGTGTAGCCGGAGGCGATTAGGAAATTGACGGCGAGGGTCATGCGATTTTCGAGGAAGGGGCGCAGGAGCGCGCCGCGGGTTTCGTAAACGGGAAGGCCGATGAAGCCGTCGCCGACCGGCTTGGCACGAACAAATTCAAATTCGCCGCGCGCTTGAAGGCCGAAGGGCAAATGATTTTCCGAGGCGACGGCATCCCAAATCAATCGAGGGGCTTCCGGGACAGGCTGGCCGGTCTGCGTGTCGCGAGCATCGGCTTGCGCGTAGGAGATGTAGAACGCGCCGCGGGAGTAAGTTCGTTGGACGGAGACGACGATGACGTGGTTGAGAGAAGGACCGAAATTTTCCTGGAGACCGGTGTCGGGATCGATTTTGGCGAGTTCCTGGGAATTCGAAGTGCGACGCAGGGTGAGATTGCATTCAAATTGATGGAGGGTTTTTGAGAAACGGAGTTGATAGGCGCGCGAGGGAGAGAGGAGTGAAGGTGTAGCGGTGCCAGTCCCGATGCGCGGATCTTCGGTGTGGAAGGCTTCGCCGTAGCTGAGGGAGACGGCGGGGAGAGGGCCGTTGGCGCTGGGGAAAAGGGTGAGCGTGGCTTTCGGGAGCGAGAGAGAAGCGAGCTTGTCGAAGGAATTTTGCGGGGTGAGCAGGTCCTGATTGTTCATCCAGACTTCTTCCTGGCGGAGGCCGACGTCGTAATGAACGAATTGGCCGAGAGCGCCATCGGCGGAAATGAAGGGTTCCACGAAAGAGAGAGTTAGGTTGTTGGCGGTGACGGGGAGGAAGACGGCAGAGGTGGAGGGCGTGGAGGAGGCAAAGGACGTAAAGGAAGCAGAGGAACCCAAGAGCCCAGGTGCAACGGCGGCCCCTGGGGCACCCGCGGAAGAGGCAGGCAAGAACATGGGACCTTGCGGACATGGGGCGCAG
>Ga0187816_10000187_pt1 | contig 17641 bp, 12 predicted proteins | sample NC_wetland_sal_i_16_FD_132960 | JGI IMG/M metagenome (GOLD analysis project Ga0187816, IMG submission 132960) | Wetland sediment microbial communities from Neuse River Estuary, North Carolina, USA - SO4_1 | ecosystem: Environmental > Aquatic > Freshwater > Wetlands > Sediment | place: USA... | reverse complement strand
TTCGCTGCCAAGCGGGACGTTGCGCGCCACTGGAAATGGGAAGAACGTCCTGGCGGGGTGCAAAAAGGCGTTCAGTGACATTGAATTGCAGATCAAGAAACACCAGTCCTTATTGCGCCGCGATTACGAATGGAAACGCAAGCGGCCCGTGCGAGGCTAAATCAGCAAAGAAAAACGAGGTTGGGATTGCGCAGTGCTGCGCGGATAGGGAAGTGCTGCTGTCGGCTTATTGAGCTGCGGATTTGCGGATTTTGGGGAGCAGGCGAGTTTGGGAATTTTCCTGTAGAATAAAAGATTGTATTTTCAGGGGCGTAGCTCAGTGGTAGAGCAGCGGCCTTTTAAGCCGAAGGTCGTGGGTTCGATCCCCACCGCCCCTACCAGCCTTCTTTTGTTTTCTACTACTTACAGTTCGTTTTTGTACCAGAACCGATTTTGTACCGATTGAAAGCAAGTTCAGAGCTGGTCGAGCGCCTGACGCTGGGAATCGAGGTCCTAATGGGCGTAATACTTCAGCGGCGTGCGAATATCGCTGTGGCGAAGAATCTTTTGCACCGTTGCCGGATTGGCTTTACGTTCGCAGAGAGCGGTCCCCGATCCGTGACGAAATGCGTGAAGTCCAACGCGTTCAGTTTTAATCCCCAGTGTCTGAAAGATCGGCTTCAGCCCGAACTTAACGACGTACGACCGCTCAAACTCCGTCACGTAGTAGGCAACCTACTCGCTTAGCTTGGAAGTGATATTACGAGGCGAGTAAGACGGCTTTTCCGCGTTCGAAATACAAGTGAATATTGGACTCGTTTTTCGGCGTGCCCTCAACGCATCAAATCAACAAGTTGGTATTCTGTAGGAATGAGGGTTTTCTGAACACACTGCCTGTATCATATTCTCTAGAAAGCGAACGTTCATACCGCGTGACCAATCCCAGTAGAGATCGGTCCTGGTACGAACTTTTCTAATCTGCCTACCTACCGGGAGTTCATATTCGTATTTCTTGTTGCTCAGTCATTGGCTTTGCATCCAATGCGCGGGATTCTCGGAGGATTGGGCAAATACTGCGGCGCAATAGGCAAGTGTCCGACCTGTAGGCACGTTACACTTTCTCATCGCAAAGGCTTTTCGAACCTCGTTATCGCTGAGCTCCGATACGAAGCGATTCAGCCTTAACCTTGCAACACGTCTCGAAGGAGAAACAATCATGCAGAAGCGCAAACTTGGAAAAGGCAATCTAGAAGTCTCGGCTGTTGGGCTCGGCTGCATGGGAATGAGCTTTGGCTACGGTCCGGCTGGAGACAAGCAGGAGATGATCTCGATCATCCGAGCAGCCGTGGAACGCGGCGTCACATTCTTCGATACTGCGGAAGTCTACGGCCCGTTCACAAACGAAGAACTCGTGGGTGAAGCCCTCGCTCCCTTCCGTGGGCAAGTGGTGATCGCCACCAAGTTCGGGTTCAAACTTGATCCGGACACCGGCAAACAGGCCGGGCTGGACAGTCGGCCAGAGCACATCAAGGAGGTCGCTGAAGCCTCGCTCAAGCGTCTCAGGGTCGATGTCATCGACCTGTTCTATCAGCACCGTGTCGATCCGAACGTTCCGATCGAAGACGTCGCCGGAGCTGTGAAGGAGCTGATTCAGGAAGGCAAGGTGAAGCACTTCGGACTTTCAGAAGCAGGTGTGCAGACCATTCGTCGTGCACACGCAGTTCAACCCGTCACTGCACTCCAGAGTGAATATTCGCTCTGGTGGAGAGAGCCCGAAGCGGAGGTGATCCCGACACTGGAGGAACTCGGGATCGGGTTCGTTCCATTCAGTCCTCTTGGTAAAGGCTTCCTTACCGGAAAGATCAGCGAAGATACGAAGTTCGACAAAGGCGATTTCCGCAACATCGTCCCTCGCTTTACGCCAGAGAACCGGAAAGCGAATCAGGCGTTGGTGGATCTGGTTGGCAGATTTGCGCAACAGAAGAAAGCGACACCTGCTCAGATCGCACTCGCTTGGCTGCTTGCGCAGAAACCGTGGATCGTGCCGATCCCGGGCACGACCAAGCTGCATCGGCTCGAAGAAAACATCGGAGCCGCTAACGTCGAACTTTCGCCCGAAGATCTCCGGCAACTGGAGACCACAGCCTCAAAGATCGCGGTGCAAGGTGCTCGGTACCCCGAAGAGCTGCAAAAAATGGTGGGCCGCTGAGCAGTAAAAGAGAAACGAAAGCCGAGCTAGAGCAGTATGCGAGTTGGCATCTTGGGATCGGGATTGATGGGCGGCAAGCTCGGAACGATTTTCGCGCGAGCCGGACATGAAGTGGTATTCAGCTATGCGCGCAGCCAGGAGAAGCTCAAGAAGCTGGCGCGCGATGCCCAAGGCAATGCACGCGCCGGTACGCCCGGCGGAGCCGCGAAGGAAGCAGAGGCTCTCCTGCTGGCCGTGCATTGGTCCCGAATCGACGACGTGCTGAAACAGGCAGGCGATTTGTCCGGCCAGGTAATCGTGACCTGCTCCCTGCCGATGGATGCTAGTAGCACGAAACTCATCATCGCCAACACCTCATCAGGTGCGGAAGAGCTTGCGAAGAAAGTTCCACGCGCTAGGGTCGTGTGTGCCTTCAACACCGTGCCCAGCGAAGTGCTGTTCCGCGTGTATGCGGCAAAGCACAAGAACAACCGGCCGAGCCTGGTGTATTGCGGCGCTGATCAAAGTGCCAAAGATGTGGCCGTGAAGTTGATCCGCGATGCGGGTTTCGATCCGGTGGACGCTGGCCCTCTTCGGATCGCCCGATACACCGAGCCGTTTGCGCTGCTCGTTGCGCAACTCGCGTACGAAGGAAGCGGGGGCCCGGAACTGGCTTACCGCTTCGAGCGGTTCGGGGAGTAGGCTGTCCGAGTGATCGTACGTGGGAGGAATAACAAACATGAGTAGCGAGCGTACAGCAGCCGAGAAGATGATTGGCGACTTCGCCCCCAAGCTGGTCGATTTGACTGACCGCGTACTCTTTGGGGATGTCTGGGAGCGTCGAGAGCTATCAAAGCGCGACCGTAGTCTCGCAACTGTGGCGGCACTGATTGCTATGAATCGTCCGGATCAGTTGCGTTTTCACCTCAAGAAGGCTATAGAAAATGGGCTTGAGCAGGACGAGTTGATCGAGGTCATCACACATCTGGCGTTTTACTCTGGTTGGCCCAATGCAATGACCGCCATCATGATCGCAAAAGAGGTATTCTCGAAGGCGTGAAGACCAACGGCAAAGCGACGTCTCTGCGGCTCGTGGACGAGACTTCGGGCCCAAACAAGGCACACTTGGGCAAGCTGGCACGATTGATTTCCGCCTATGCCCCTCATGACGGCAGTTTTGAGCTGCGCATCCCTGGCTTGCAGGTCAGTCGCGCTTCACGAACCAACACCGAATGTGCACATGCCCTCCGGCTGCCGTCCTTGTGTTTCATCGCACAAGGAGCCAAGACTGTCATTGTTGGAGAAGAGGTCTACGAGTACGATCCGTCGCGTATGCTCGTGTTTTCCGTTGCTCTGCCCGTTGCTGCCCAAGTCACGCAAGCCAGCTATTCCGAGCCTTACCTCGCTTTAAGGTTGGACCTCGACCCGCACAGGATTGCCGAGTTGATCTTAAAGGTGTATCCGCACGGTTTGCCTCCAGTTCAAGAGAGGAGCGCCGTTTACGTCACTCCGGTCGATGTGAGTATCGTCAACGCTGCGACGAGACTAATGGAATGTCTAGCGCAGCCCGATGATTCTGAACTACTCGCCCCACTTGTAATGGATGAGATTTTGATTCGGTTACTCCGCAGCCCCATTGGTGTTCGCGTAGCTCAAATGGGCTTTGCCGAGTCCAGCCTGCACCGAGTTGCGAAGGCGATTTCTTGGCTACGCGACAACTTCTCCCAACCCATGAAGGTCGAAGAGTTGGCCGCGCTGGTGCACATGAGTGCTTCCTCTTTCCACGAGCACTTTAAGTCGGTCACTTCGATGAGCCCACTTCAGTATCAGAAAGCGCTGCGACTGCAAGAGGCAAGGCGTCTCATGTTGTCTACGATGATGGACGCGGGTACCGCAAGTCAGCGTGTTGGTTACTTAAGCGCATCGCAGTTCAGTAGAGAATACAGCCGCTTCTTCGGGAGTGCGCCAACGAAGGACATCGCCAGACTACGACAAGATGCCCGAGCATGGGCTTAAGAAGATCGCAGTTCAGACGCGGTTAGCTTCCATACATAGCGAGGCCGTGACGGTTGGGGACATGAGATCCCTGCTTTGCACCGTTTGTACCGATTGAAGAAAAGGGCGGCTGCAACGCCATGAAAGCGTGGGCATTATAGACTTGTATTTCAGTTCGATCCCCACCGCCCCTATCCGCGGGTAGATTTCAAGGAAGGTATCGTCAAGGCGTTCTTCGGAGGCTTCGCCCACAAACCCGGTTCGACCTGGGGCACGGTGAAAGCCGATGTCTGTGAACGTTTTATCCCCGGCTATAAGAGCCCGAACTTCTGTGACCTGATTGCGAATTCGTCGTTGCCGAACTCATAAGCGATGAGTCAGTCGATCGCGCAGAATTTGACAACTGGATACGAGGCTCTGAGCAAACACGTTCCAGTTGCCACTTAGCATGTTTTTGCGCTGCGGTTGACATTTTGTCCTGCGGTAATGGTCCAGTGTCAGGATATGGACGAGAGTCGACGATTCGTCTGTTGCGTCGACGCGTTGTCCCACTCCTTTATGCTTCACCTTGTTGTTCTCTCCCTAAGTGACTGAAGGCATTCGAAATAGATTCGGATCTTCATTCCGACTGATTGGCACATCTCCTGCATGAGCTAGTTTTCATGGTGAGTCCTTGGCGTGGTGGAATCTGAGCCGGGGATTCGCCGTGCAAGCGGTTCCCGAGCGTAGGGTCAAGGGGAGAATGAGCATGCGCCGGGAAGCTTTAGCATTTCTTGCTGCTGCCGCAAGCCTATTGGTCGCAAGTTCCACAGCGGCGCAATCATCGATGGCTGTGCCAAGTCCAAAATCGACGAAGATCGACCTCCCACGGCTTACCAAACAAGCGAATGAAGGAAACACAGCAGCACAATTTCGGCTTGGTGTGGTTTATGAGTTTGGACGGGGTGTCGAGAAGAGCGCATATGAGGCGATGAGATGGTACCGCATGGCCGCAGACCGAGGTGACCCGGCGGCGGAGAACAACCTCGGTTATTTGTATGAGACAGGGCCAGAAGGAATTAAAAACCCTGTTGAAGCCGCCCGGTGGTATAGGCGAGCGGCCTTGTATGGGACTCCGGAAGCTCAGTTCAATCTCGGCCGTTTGTATCTTCGAGGTGAAGGAGTCCAGAAGAATGAGGAAGAGGCCGTTCGCTGGATTCGAAAAGCGGCGGATGCGGACTGCGCAAAAGCTGAGGCGGGCCTTGGCATGATGTATGCGGTAGGCCAAGGCGTGCCCCAAGACCTGCATGAGGCGTATAGATTGACCCGCAAAGCAGCCAAGAAAGGCAATCCCGAAGCTGAAACAAATCTCGGAGTTTTTTACGACCAGGGCCGCGGCGTTGCAGCGGATGCGGGAGAAGCGAAGAAATGGTTTGAGAAAGCGGCGAACGCCGGCGTCCCGGAGGCACAATTTGGTTTGGGCATTCTGTACGAGCGTGGCCGAGGAGTGGAAAAGGACCCCCGAGAAGCAGTGCGCCATTACCGGCTTGCCGCTGAACAGGGCCTGGTCAAGGCCCAGACGACATTAGGTGAGATCTACGAAATAGGTGTGGGGGTCGAGAAAGATTACAAGGAATCCGCCAAATGGTACCGGCAAGCATTCGAAGCGGGGGACGTGGCTTCGGCAATGCGGTTGGCGGCGATTTTGTTCGCTGGAAAAGGCATCGCCAGAGACGTGCCGGAGGCAATCAAAGTGTGGGGATGGGCAGCGGATAGAGGAAACGCGTATGCCCAGTTCAACCTCGCACAGATATATATGTCTGGCACCGGTGTGCCGCGCGACCTGGCGAAAGCACGCTCGTTGCTTGCTCTCGCGGGGAAAACACTCAATGTCACCAAAGAGATGAACGACCTCTCGTCCCTGGAGGGCACCTCAGAAATGGTTGAGACTCAACCGCAAGAGACGCAGTACTGAGGGATTTGCATGTGGAGACGGTCTATTCTTTTGGCATCATTGATTCTTCTTCTGACCATGCTGGCATTGCGTGCCATCGTCACTAAGGCTAGACCTACCTGGAAGTGAGAACTCGCGACTTTACCCAGGACCACAATAACGACCTGTCTAACCGGAATTTTGGGAAGATTACGAGTACCTTAGCGTTCACCTACGGGCAGGTGGAGTTGGTTTGCGCTAAGCAAAATTGAGAGGCTACCAGACGTGAACTGCGCTGATGCGCGGTGGTCCGGAGCGGCTTTGAATCACCTGGGTTTCGAGAACAATCTCGAGGTTCTTCTGCTTCCAATCCCTGGGCACCTGCCTTAGCAATTCATCCATATGATGTGGGTCCACCAGAAACTCCCCGGCGGCCACAGTGCCGCCTCTGCCGATGCCTGCGGCCACGACAACGTATTGATCGGTGTTAGGATCGATGAGCCGAGCCACGATCGCGTAGTCTTTGTACTCTCCGGTTTGAAGCTGTTGCGTACGATCGAGCACCCATTCGCGCTTTCCGGGATTGGCGCGGTCTTCGATCCAAAATTGCTTCATTTCAGGGTCGTTCGCAAAGTGGAAGCGCAAAGGAGAGGTCAAGCGCAGCGTCCAACTATTGTCGTAGGCGCCGATGAAGACCGAAGGGCCCCGCCGGAGATCGGTCAGGCTAGTGGTGGACTCGCCAAGCACACGATAGGTTTTTCCATAGGTGCGAAGCATCCCGGCCAAGTTTACGAGAGGGCCCACATCGTCAATGATGATGGTGACCATGGTATCGGATAGCGTGATCTCGCGCTGAGGATCGGCGGCGTCACGGAGGCGAATGGTGGAATACTGATTCTGGTCGGCGATGCAGAAAAGCACTGGTTCGGGTGATTTGATGAATGGTTCCCAAAACTGTTTCAGAACAGGGGGCCGAGAGGCATACCATATCGCCGTCGAAGCGATCATGAGGGCCAGCAGGGCAAGTGCAAACGCGGACTTCCACCACTGCCGGGAGATTCGCTTCCCGGGCAGGGAATCGGGAACCGTCGGGAGCTGAACCACCGCCGTTTCCGAGACGTGGCCGGGCAACTCCAGCGACGCCGGCGGCAGACCCAGAGGATGGCCGGGCCAAGCAAACTGTGGAGCATAAGAGCCCGAAGGCAAGAACAACCGAATCTCCTGGCTGTGCCTGGGGTCCTGATAGTAGTGTTCGATGCGTTTGCGAATTTCTGCGGCGGTAACCCGAACAATCGGGTCCGTGTTTGTGTCATAGTCGGCTGGCCTGCCGAAAATTTCCACTCCTAGGATACGCTCCTTGAGCTGATCGGTCTGACCGGCCAAGACACGCGCGAGAACATACCTCAAGAAACTGGGATACCTTTTGCTGGAGTTGAAGAGAGGAGTAGCAAGCAGCTTTTCGAGTTGCTGTTGAACGGCACCTTTTTCAACTTCGCTAGAAGGTGTCCAGTTCTCCGTTGCCTGCTCTGGGAGCAATGTTACCCCACCGCTTTACCCGAGTGACGAGCGTCGCTGCACCGCGAAACAGAGCACGGGTACGATTGATTTAGTCGATAAGAAAGCTTGATTAAACAAATAGTACAAGGGTCCGGGGTTGCGTGCAACGTAAAAGGCGAAATTCAAGAGCTCTTTTCGGTAGCGCTAGCCCGCCGCAAGTTATTGGAAGTAATCACTATAGTGTGCAGATTCCACTCTTTTCTTTCTTATCCTGCGTCTTTAACGGGCAAAGCCTTGCGAGTGTCGATGCGAGTTTCCTATAGCTGTAGTTAGTTTTTTCGATTCAGCTCTCTCTCGCAAACCTCAGGACGCTTGGATGGATCGCGAGGGGAAGTGGGATTTGGTAGGGGTTCAAGCATTTCGAGGTGGAATCTTGGCCTTCGCCAAGATCAGGAGGTAGGTCCTTTATGTCAGGCATGTCAGGCAAAAAACGTTTTTGGAAGCTAGGCTTCATGCTATGCGCACTCACGCTTCTTCTGTTGAGTGGCACACAACTTTACGGCCAGTCCCAGGCAATCACCGCGACACTCAGCGGCAGTATCTTCGATCCCACTGGGCTAGCTGTCAGCAGCGCAAAGGTAACGCTTACAAGCCCGGAGCACGCGATTATCCGAACGACTTCGACCGAGGCAAACGGCCTGTACACTTTTACGCTGCTGCCGCCGGCGGTCTACAGACTGGAAGTGGAGGCTGCGGGATTCAAACATTACAAGCAAGAGGGCATCTCTTTGGGGGCCGGGCAAACAGCCGAACAGAATGTCAGCCTGGTTGTCGGTGCGCTCACCGAGAATATCGAAGTTATTTCACAAGTACCTCTGATGAATGCGGACAACGCCAATATTTCATCGGATGTGTCCGCCAGACAGGTGGCTGAGCTACCTTTGAACTTGCGGAACGTAATCAGCTTGGCAGAGCTGAACTCCTCCGTCAGCAACGCTGCTGAAGAGCAGGTTGTGGGAGCCCCGGGTATCTCCGGAAGCGCGGATCAGGATGTTTCCTTCCTCAATTTTGGTGGCACTTTTTTTGACACGGCGGAATACCTGCTGGATGGGACGTGGGACACACGCACCGATTGGGGAGGCGTGATCTATGTGCCGGCCGTGGACGACGTGCAGGAGTTCAAGATTCAGACTAACGCTTTTACATCGCAGTATGGGTGGAGCAGCGGCAATGTAATCAACGTTGTAACCAAGTCGGGTTCCAATGGATTCCACGGAGATGCTTACGAGTTCTACCGCAACAGTAACGTGGACGCGAGATACTTCTTCAACAACGGAGCGCAACCCTCGTTCCACCGCAATCAGTTTGGTGGCACGGTCGGCGGCCCAATCCGCAAGGACAAAACCTTTTTCTTTGCCTACTACGAAGGCCTGCGGCAGGCGACACCCGCGACTTATGTGGGCACAATGCCTACCGAGGCGGAAAGGGCCGGAGATTTCTCAGCACTGCTGGGGGGGCCGACGGGACAGACGGACGCTCTGGGAAGAGCGATCCTGAGCGGGGCAATTTACAATCCATTCAGCACGCGGCAGATCACGGCAGGGCAGGTTGATCCGGTCACGGGCTTGACGGCTACGCAGACCGGGTACATCCGAGATCCATTCCCTGGCAACATTATTCCACCAAATCTGCTGGACAAGATTGCCGAAGGCGTCGCAACAGGTAAGTATTGGCCCAGTCCCACGAACAACAACCTCATCAACAACTTTACAGAGGCCGCCGCCGCAGCCGCACATTCCAATGAGTACTCAGTCCGCATCGACCACAATTTCTCCGACAATGACCGCTTCAACGCGCGCTGGTCGCAGAAATATGAGTCGAAAATAAACTACCCAACCTACTACGGAACTTCGGATGAGGGAGGTCCGGGGGTGGTCGCTCCCAACAATCGATATAGCATCAACCTGGGCTACAACCACATTTTCAGCCCAACGTTCGACATGAGCCTGAACTTCGGGGTGAACCGTCACGTGGAGCAGTCCGTTACACAAAGCTTTGGATTTCAGTCCTCGACCGTCGGGCTGCCATCTTTCATCAATTCGATTGCCCCGTCGTTCCCTGAGATTCAACCACAAAGTTACTCCCCGCTTGGGGCCCAAGCCGGCTTGGACAATTACCAGGTGCCGCAAACACTTTGGACCAGCTCCGTTGATTTCACGAAGATGAAGGGGAAGCACACTTTTGCCTTTGGCTTTATGGACGTGTGGGCCCGCCTCGATGGGGGGCACTATGCCAATACGGTTCTTCAATTCCAGACCACGTCCACCGCGGGGCCAAATCCACAACTCGAAACAGCCGGGACGGGCAATGGGTTCGCCTCCTTCCTGCTCGGTGTGGGGAGTGGAACTGACCAAACCGGTTTCAATCAGTTCCCGGCCACGGACAAAAGCCTCCTCGGTTGGTATTTGCAGGATAACTGGAAGGCTACGCGCAAGCTCACACTTAACTTGGGCCTTCGTTACGAAATCCAAACCGCGCCAACGGAGAGGTTCAACGCGCAACAGTATTTTGACTTCACCGCGGTGAACCCCATTAGCGCCGCCGTCGGTTTTAACGTTCCCGGTGCACTCATCTTCAACTCAAGCAACAGCAGAGGGCTCTACGATACCTCCTATACCAACTTTGCTCCGCGCATTGGCCTTGCCTATCAACTGCGTGACAAACTCGTCTTTCGCGGCGGCTATGGCAACTTTTTTGTGCCCAACATCTATAACCAGGGACCTAACATTGGTTATTCGCAAGCCACACCTTGGGTCACCACTCTCAATGGCGGTCTCAACCCCTCTTCGACTCTCAGCGGAAATACAACCTTGGGATTGCCCAGTGCATTTCCCAATGGTCAAGTACCGGTTACCGGGAATTCATTGGGAGCGCTGACGGACGTCGGCTACGGACTTAATCCCGTCGTTGACAATGTCCGGCACTCCCCTTACGTGCAGCAATGGATGGGTGGAGTGCAATACAGCTTCACCCCCAACGACCTGATCGACGTGTCTTACGTCGGGAATCATGGCGTACACGTCCTTTCGCAATACCTGGAGTGGAATGAGCTTCCGACCGCAGATCTGGCGTTGGGGAATCAGCTCAACCAGATGGTGCCCAACCCTTTCTACGGGCACATAAAGTCAAGCGGCTGTGGGCTGGACCAGCCGACAATTGTGGAAGGGCAGCTGCTGCGGCCATTTCCCGAATACTGCAGCGTCACCGAGGCACCACCTGCTGTCGGTTCATCGACCTACAACGCCCTGCAGGCGACGTATACGCATCGTTGGCACTCCGGTCTGCAGCTCAACTTTTCTTACACTTACTCGAAATTTATGGACGATGTGCAAGGTGCCTCCGGCTGGGCATTCCCAGGCAGTGGAAGTTCGGTCCGTAATTCGTACGACTTGGCCGCTGAGCGGTCCGTCGACGCGAGTGACCTCACCCACAGCCTCGTCGTCAATTACACCTACGAATTGCCTTTTGGCAAGGGCAAGCAATTGGGGGCGGATTGGAACCGGCCCATGAATGCCGTTTTGGGGGGCTGGCAGTGGAGCGGCATTGTCACCGCGCATACAGGGTTACCTCTTTCCATCAACCCCGCTTCGAACAACACTGGCGGTTTTGGTTTCAACCAGCGTCCCAATCTAGTGCCGGGAGTGAGTCCGGTGCCACAAAATCAATCGATCAACGACTGGATTAATGCGGCAGCATTTTCACAACCTACCCCATTCACGTTTGGAGATGCTTCGAGGTTTATGTCGAATCTCCGTGCGCCTGGTTTCGTGAATTGGGATATGGGATTGCAGAAATGGTGGAACTTTACGGAGACCAAGCGATTCCAGTTCCGCTTCGAGTTGTTCAATGCCTTCAACCATCCGAACTTCTTCGAACCAGACACCAATCTGGGCGACGCTAATTTCGGGACAATAACCTCCGCCTACCCGGCGCGTAGTTTACAATTCGCCGGCAAGTTTTACTGGTAGCGGCAGGTGCGGGGCGGTTATTCCCCCTCATACCCCGGGGGGCAGTGCCTGGCAGGCGACGAGGACAGATTCCGAGTCGAGGAACAATTCGCAGCCTGCCAGGCCATCCGTCCAGAGTGTCTCCAGAACGAGTTCCGCATGATCCGGGAGACCGCCAACCTTTAGCCAGTCCAGAACGTTGTGCACACGCCCCGACCCTTTGAGGAAGAAGGAAGTGTCTTGCTGTGGCCTGACCGAGTGAATGGGACAAGGGAAACAGTTCGAGCCGTGGCGATACACCAGGACACAAAGATGAAAATCCAGACTCTAACAAAGATGCGGCTCTATCGAGGAGGTCTCGTTGTTCTTGCCCTAAGTTTGACATTTCCAGCAGCCCAAAGAAACCTGACATCGGGCGCGGAGAATTTCCAAATTGAGGCGAGATTGCCCGCGCAGGAAGGTTTGGATAGGAGCAAGGCGCTGCCAAACGGCGTCGAGGTGCAACACGGAAAGATGCTCTTGCAAGTCGTTGCGTTGCGCGACGACGTTTTGCGCGTACGGGAGGTTCTTGAGGGAGAACTGCCAGAAGACAGTTCATGGGCCGTACCAGCGCAGATCCGACACCAATCCGTCGAGGTAACTCCGGAAACTGCTGTCGATTCCGTAGGCTTTCACACCAAGGTCCTGCGTGTCCGGGTTGAGCGCGCGACACTGCGGCTTTCCATCACAGATTTAGAGGGAAATGTGCTGCAAGAAGACGCGGCCGGTTGGCCCGCGGAAATGCACGGAACTACGTTTCGAGTGTACAAGGAAATGCCGGCGGACGAACACTACTTTGGCCTGGGTGACAAGATGGGAAGTCTGGACCGACGTGGGCAGTCGTTCCGGCTTTGGAATACGGATGCGTTCCTCTTCCAGGAGTCCACGGATCCAATTTACAAAAGCATTCCGTTTTTCATGACCATGCGGTGCGGCAGGTCCACCGGGATCTTTCTGGACAATACGTGGTCGACAAGCTTTGACTTCGGCGAGATCGAACGCAATATCTATTCGTTTGGAGCCGAAGGTGGCCCGATTGACTACTATGTTTTCTACGGTCCAGACCCCAAGCAAGTTGTTCGCACATATGCCTGGCTCACAGGTTTGCCGCCGCTTCCTCCCTTGTGGTCACTTGGTTTTCAGCAATCTCGTTTCAGCTACGGGACGGAATCGCGGGTACGCGAAATTGCCGCTCGGCTGCGTTCAGACAAGATTCCTACGGACGTGCTCTATCTCGACATTGATTTCCAAAAGGCGAACCGTCCGTTCACGGTGGATACGGACCGATTTCCGCATTTTCAGCAATTGCTGACGGATCTGAAACACGAAGACTTCCATGTCGTCGTTATCACGGATTTGCATATAGCCCGAGTTCCGGACGCGGGTTACGCTCCTTACGATTCGGGAGTAGCCGGCGGCCATTTCGTGAAAAACGCGGACGGTTCAACCTACGTCGGGACGGTATGGCCAGGACCTTCCGTGTTTCCCGACTTCACGGAGCAAAAGACAAGGGACTGGTGGGGAACGTTGTACAAGGATTTTCTGTCTGAGGGTGTCGCTGGCTTTTGGAACGACATGAACGAGCCCTCCATTTTTCACAGTCAGAATTTTACGATGCCGGACAATGTGCAGCACCGCATCGATGAGCCTGGATTCCGGCCACGAACCGCCGGTCATTTGGAAATCCATAATGTCTACGGCATGGAGAACTCCCGCGCCACTTACGAGGGGTTGCTCAAACTGAACCCCAATTTGCGGCCGTTTGTTTTGACCCGCGCCACTTACGCGGGCGGGCAGCGTTACGCCGCCACGTGGACCGGTGACAACACCAGTTCGTGGAATCATCTCCGCTTGACCACCCCCATGCTCTTGAATCTCGGGCTGAGTGGGTTTGGGTTTTGCGGCGCCGATGTCGGTGGCTTTATCGGAACACCTGGGCCGGAATTACTTACCCGCTGGACGGAACTCGCTACGTTCCAGCCGATCGACCGCAACCACACCAACAAGGGTTCCGGTGACAAGGAAGTCTGGGTTCACGGGACCCAACAGGAAGACATTCGCAGACGCTATATCGAGGAGCGCTATCGGCTCTTGCCATATATTTACACGGCTGTTGAAGAACTTTCTCGCACGGGTTTGCCCGTTGCCCGCCCTCTCTTTCTGGAATTTCCCAATGCCACCGCGGACTCGCACCCGTTAGATCTTGATGCCGGCAACGAATTCCTATTTGGGCGCGATTTGCTTGTGGCCCCTCCACCCTTTCCAGAGCAGGTGGACAACTACCAACTGAAATTGCCGCCAGGTGTTTGGTACGACTACTGGACTGGCGACAAAGTTCAGCCTGCAGCCACGGAAAAAGATCCACCCCCGGGGAGCCTCCTCATTCAGCCGAGACTTGATGTGCTTCCCGTCTATGTCCGGGAAGGAGCAATCGTGCCGCTGCAACCCTTGGTACAGAGTACCGAGGAAACACCCCAAGGGGCACTAACTCTGCGCGTCTATCCCGGGAAGGACTGCCGGGGGTCGCTCTACACGGATGATGGCAAAACCATGTCTTACAGGCGTGGGGAGTTTCTGCGCGTTGAATTTTCGTGCGAAGTAACACCGAAGGGAGTTACTGTCCATATCGGAGAGCACCAGGGCACTTTTCAGCCATGGTGGAATCAAATTCACGTTGAGGTGTACGGATGGGACTCGGCGGCTGCTGGTGTCAGCTTCAAGGGCTCACCAAGTACGCCAACAGTTTCGATCGACACGACCCGACACCTACTCAGTCTGGAAATCCCCGACGAAATTCACGGCAGCGACATGGAAATTCGCAACTCGAACTGAGAGACTTAGCGGGCGGGCAAAATGGCTCGACGCTGGAAAGGACCATGCGCAGTGCATTGTTGGCGGCGCGGGGGAAAGGATTTCGGATTGCCCGGAGTGCGAAAGGCCAAAGCAGGTTTGCTGTCTCTGCTCTGCGCGGTCGGCTTGCTCGCACAAGAAGTAAAGTCCAAATCCGAGCCGGTGTTCCAAGTGAGCCCCTTGAAGGGCGTGGACTTTGTCCTTCGCAACTCCCCAACCTCCCGCAAATATCTCATTGAAACGATGCCCGGTGGTGTGGGGTTACTGGATTACAACAACGATGGATTGTTGGACATCTTCTTAGTGAATGGGGGCCTCGTGCGAGACCCTATGCGAAGCCCCTTCAGCTTCGATCGTCACGACCCTGCATACTGGAACCGTCTGTATCGTCAGAATAAGGACGGCACTTTCACTGATGTTACCGAGCAAGCCGGCCTGGCAAGCGCTGGGGACACGAATTACGGGATGGGCGTCGCAATCGGGGATTACGACAATGACGGGTTTCCCGACATCTACGTGACGAACTTTGGAAAAAACATTCTGTATCACAACAATGGAGACGGCACTTTCACGGATGTCACGGCGAAGGCAGGTGTTGCGGCGGGGGGTTGGTCCGTCTCCGCAGGATTTTTCGATTACGATAACGACGGCAAACTGGATCTATTTGTTACCCGGTACCTGGATTGGAGAGTGGAGACAAGCAAAACGTGTGGTGCCGAGAAACCCACGTACTGCCCACCGGGGGTATTTCCTCCCGTCACGAACATCCTGTACCACAACCGGGGAGATGGCACGTTTGAGGATGTGAGCGTAAGTTCAGGCATTGCCGCAAAAAAAGGCCATGGCCTGGGAGTGGCTTTTGCCGACTATGATGGCGATGGCTACACGGATATTTTTGTCTCCAACGACGTCACGGATCAGTTTCTTTTTCACAACAACGGAAACGGCACTTTTACCGAATGCGGCTTGGATTCGGGGGCGGCGCTTACCGACGAGGGCAAAATGCTCTCGGGCATGGGAGTCGTTTTTCAGGATTACGATAACGACGGCCTTCCCGACCTTGTAATCACCCAGCTTCCGCACCAGCCCTATGTTATTTTTCATAACGATGGCCAAGGATCGTTCAGTCCACGGGAATTGGAAGCGGGGTTGGGCGCGCTTTCCGGGAAATCGTCGGGGTGGGGGGTAGGGTTGGAAGATTTTGACAATGACGGTTGGAAGGATGTTTTTATTATTCAAGGCCATGTCTTCGACAACGTGGAGATTTACGACAGCTCGCTGCACTATCGAGAGCCTCCCTTGCTCGCCTTGAATCACAAAGGACATTTCGAAAGGGCGGACCCCGGTTCGGACATGCCCGTAGCCGGACGGGGAGCGGCGTTCGGGGATTTGAACAACGATGGCTGGGTGGACGTGGTCACTACCTCCCTCGGCGAGCATCCGCAGTTGTATTTGAACCGCGGGGGGAAATTGCACTGGCTGACAATTACGCTACGAGGAAAGCGGAGCAATCGCGATGGCTACGGCGCCCGCGTTCAGGTGAACGGACAAGTGCGCTTCGCCACAGCCACAGGAAGCTATCTTTCTTCGAATGACAAGCGTTTGCACTTTGGTCTTGGTTCCGCGGAGACCGCCGACATAGAGATTAAGTGGCCGTCTGGCATTCATCAGGTCTTGCAGGCCGTCAAGGCGGATCAATTCATAGTGATCGAGGAATCGGTGCAGCCATGATTCACGCGTTGCTATGGGTGTGCTTACTGATGCAGGCGCAGTCGGCGGAGCCCACCATGCCTCCCGAAGCGCTTTCGCTGCTGCAGTCCGGCGTGGATGCCGAAAATCGACGTGATCTGGACCAGGCCATTGCCGCGTTTCGCAAAGCCGCCGAGTTGGCTCCATCATCCGGCATCATCTTCCTGCGCTTGGGTGACGCGTACATGAAGAAGCATGACTACGCCGCGGCAATTGCTCCTTTGAAGCGCGCTGCGGAATTGAGCCCGGATTCTCTGCCCGTTCATCAGTTGCTTGGCTTCGCCCTTCTCGCAGAAGGATATGCCGCCGAAGCTATTCCTCATCTCGAGATAGTTCATGAATATGGCGCTTTGGGGATTGCGCAACTACAAACGGACCAACCCGCGGAGGCGGTGGCCAATTTGCAAGCTGCACTCGCGAAGAGTCCGGGCGATCCAGACCTTCTTTACTACCTGAGCCGCGCCGGCACTGCGCTTTCCTCGCAGTCCCTGGACAAACTGCTTTCGGCTTTTCCAGATACCGCGCGAGGACATCAGGCCCTGGGTCAGAACTATTACGCGCTGAAAATGTTCCCCGAAGCCAAAAAGGAATACGAACAGGCTCTGGCTCTACGCCCCGATCTGCCGGGTCTGCGACTCGAGCTCGGGCAAGTCTATGCAGCTGGTTCCGAATGGCAGAAAGCAGAAGAGCAATTTCGCGGAGAAACAAAATTGCAGCCAGGAAATGCGGAGGCCGCTTATCGCCTGGGAGACGCATTGTTGCAGCAGGGAAAGATGACAGAAGCTGCTGAGGAACTACGACGCTCCGATTTATTGCGCCCCGACATGCCGGAGACTTTGTATTCCCTGGGCAGGGCTGAGACGGTCAGTGATCCGAATGCGGCTGAGGACGCACTGGCGCGCGTTACCCAGTTGGAGAAGGAGACTCCTCTTGCCGCACAGGCCTATCTTGCCTTGGCTGCAATCCACCGAAAGCAAGGCAAGACAGAGCAGGCTGCCCGTGAAACGCAGGAGTTTCGCCGAATTCAGGCGCTGGCAAATCGTCGCTTGCAAACCACGCCGTAAGGCGGCGTGGGTCAACACTTGGGACATGTATTCGGGAGCCTCAGGGCTGATGGGCGCTCAGCGCGTCCGCGGCCTGCTGAGCCTCCGCAAGGTCAGGAGAAAGCTTCAAGGCCTGCCGATATGCCTCGAGTGCCTCCGGACCGTGGCCGGTCTGCTGCAGGCTTTTCCCCAGATCAAGATAGCCTTCGCCGGTCGGCTGAAGTCCCACGGACCGGGAAAAATCACTGATCGTTTCATTGAGTCTGCCTTGCTTATGCGCCAGCAGGCCCAACCCAAGCCAGGCATTGGCCTGATTTGGATTCAATCGCAGTGCCTTCTCAAAACTTTGGCGTGCCGATTCGTCTTCTCCCAGTGAGCGCTG
>Ga0187816_10000185_pt1 | contig 17668 bp, 12 predicted proteins | sample NC_wetland_sal_i_16_FD_132960 | JGI IMG/M metagenome (GOLD analysis project Ga0187816, IMG submission 132960) | Wetland sediment microbial communities from Neuse River Estuary, North Carolina, USA - SO4_1 | ecosystem: Environmental > Aquatic > Freshwater > Wetlands > Sediment | place: USA... | reverse complement strand
TTGTGGGGCGCGAGGGCGCTCGGTCTCTAGTTCGTTTGTAGGCCAGGGGAAGAATTCACTCGATGATGAACAGCACGCCGAGAATCGAGAGTGTGAAGCCGGCCGCGGCCCTGCCGGGCGGGGAAATCTCCATCAAAGGCAGCGGCTTCGGCGTGCGCAACCACACGCGCCCGCAAGTGCAATTCGGCACGGCGGAAGGCAGCCTGGTGATGGCGGCCGAACATATGCTGATCGCGCGCGTCCCGGAAGGCGCGGCGGGCGGAGCGGTGCGCGTGAAGATGGGCAGCATCGAGAGCGCGCCGTATCCGATGGCGCTTGGTGTGCAGGTGGCTGACAATTTGCACCCGGTGGCGAATCCGGCGGTGGATTCGGACGGAAACGTGTACGTCACGTTCAGCGGCCAGCGCGGGCAGAAAGTTCCGGTCTCGCTGTATCGCGTGACGCCGGATCAGATGGTGAAGCCATTTATCACCGAGCTGATGAATCCGACGGGGCTGGCCATTGGGCGCGACGGCGCGCTTTTTGTTTCCTGCCGCCAGGACGGCACGATTCATCGAATCACTCCCGACGGGCGCTCGATGCAATGGATCGAGGGGATGGGGATTGCCACCGGCCTCGCGTTTGACAAGAACGGGAATCTCTACGTCGGCGATCGCAGCGGGACGATTTTCAAGATCGGCGCGGACAGGGAGATTTTCGTGTTCGCCACGCTCGAGCCGTCGATGTCTGCATACCATCTGGCTTTCAGCCCCACGGGCGATCTTTACGTCACGGGCCCTACAACGTCGAGTTTCGACCGCGTGTACAAAATCACTCCGGCCGGCGAAGTGACGCCTTTTTTCCGCGGGCTGGGGCGGCCTCAGGGGCTGGCGTTCGACCGGCTGGGCAATTTGTACGTGGCGGGGTCGCTCGGAGGCAAACGCGGCATCGTGCGGCTAACTCCGAAGGCGGAAGCGGAAGTCGTGCTGGGCGGCGTCAACATCGTCGGCCTGGCGCTCATGCCGAATCATCGCGCGATGATCACTACGAACAATGCGCTCTACTCGCTTGACTGGGGCGTCGAAGGCCTGCCGCTGAACCGCTGAGCCCGCCGTCCTTCAGGAGCGCCGCGGACGGGTAATGTCCTAGCTCACGACCGCGCATGTGTTGCTTATGCGTGACCTCAATAGTGGTATCATTCTCCCTAGGCGCTTCAATGAACAAGTCAACCTTGATTGCCTCCCTCCTCACGGCCGTTATCGTAGTGGGTTTGGTAATCTTCCGATTGGTTTGGGCTGCCTCACAAACCGCTAGTTTGTCCGCGCTCGGACGATTGCCGAGATTACCGAAAAGCTGGCGACACTGGCTTTTTGACGAGCATGAGCACGCCTCCCGTTAATTGGGAGGAATCTCACCTCAGATTAGGACATCACCACAGACCAGCTGGCTTGCACGGCACGCATCTCATCGAGTAAAACTGTTCTCGATGAAAGCGGAGATCATTGCCGTCGGTTCAGAACTGCTCACGCCCTACCGGCTCGATACGAATTCGTTGTTTCTCACCGATGAATTGAACCAGCTCGGCATTCGCGTGATTCACAAAGCGGTGGTGGGCGATTCGCCCGAGGAGATGCGCTCCTCGTTTCGTCACGCGCTCGACCGCGCCGAGCTGATCATCGCCTCGGGCGGCCTCGGCCCCACCGATGATGACCGCACGCGCGAGACCGTGGCCGAACTTCTTGGACGAAAGCTGCATCGCGATGAAGCGATTCTGCGGGGCATTCAGGAGCGCTTCCGCCGTTTCGCCCGGGCCATGCCGGAAATCAACGCGCGCCAGGCCATGGTCCCCGACGGCGCGACGATTCTTCCCAATCCGCGCGGCACGGCTCCGGGGCTATGGCTCGAGGCGAATGGCCACATTCTGGTCCTTCTGCCCGGCGTGCCCAACGAATTGCGGGCGATGTTTGAGACGGAAGTGCGGCCGCGGCTCGCGAAGCTCGGGCATGATGATCGCCTTTTCACGCGCGACCTGCGGATTACCGGGCTGCCCGAATCGGAAGTGGAACAGCGCGTGCGACCACTGTATGCGCTTTACCCCGACACGGAAACAACCATTCTCTCGTCGCCGACAGGCATTCAGCTTCATCCGCGGATCTGGTCGGATGATGCCGGGAAAGCCGAAAAAGTGCTGGACGAAATCGTCGAGCGCATGGCGCTGGCCCTGGGCGAACACCTCTACTCGAGGCGCGGCGAATCGCTCGAGGAGGTGGTTGCCCGCGCGCTCACGGAAAATCGCGCGACGATCGCCGTGGCCGAAAGCTGCACCGGCGGAATGCTGGCCGAGAGGTTCACGAACGTTCCGGGCAGCTCGAATTATTTTGTCGGCGGGGTGGTCTGCTACGCGAATGAGCTGAAGACAGCGCTCGTGGGAGTCCCGCCGGAGATGATTGAATCGAAAGGCGCGGTGAGTCCGGATGTGGCGATGGCCTTGGCGGACGGGATTCGCAAGCGCACCGGCGCGACGCTGGGCATCGGCGTGACGGGGATTGCAGGCCCCGGCGGCGGCACACCCGATAAACCCGTCGGGCTGGTGCATATCGGCATCGCCGATGAGCGCGGGCCGCGCGAGCGCGCGTTTCGCTTCCCGGGGGACCGCGACCGCATCCGCGTCCAGGCTTCGCAAACAGCGCTCGATACAGTGCGGCGGTATTTCCTTTATCCGGCGCACGCGCGGGGGTAAGCGGTGCGGCTATTCGTCGCGCTCGATTTCCCGGACGTGGTGCGCGATGCGCTCCGCGATTTGATCGCGCGGCTCCAGCCGGAATGCCGGGGTGCCAAGTGGGTGCGGCCGGAAGCGATGCACGTGACGCTGAAATTCATCGGCGAAGTGGACGCGGCGAAGCTCGAGCCGATTGGCGCGGCGCTCGCGACGGTCCATTCCGCGCAGCCGGTGGACATGCATTTCCGCGGGCTGGGATTTTTTCCGAACGAGCGGCGGCCGCGCGTTCTCTGGTGCGGCGTGGAGGCCTCGGCGAATTTGGCGGAGCTGGCGGCGAGTGTCGATCGGGCGCTTCCGCCGCTGGGCGTCGCGGCTGAGTCGCGTGAGTTTGTTCCGCACCTCACGCTCGCGCGGTTTCGGGCTGAGGGGAACTCGCAACGTGAATTCGAAAAACTTGTGCGCGCTGCCGAGGAAATAAAGTCGTATGATTTCGGCGCAACGCGGGAGACGGAATTTCATCTCATCGAAAGCAGGCTGAAACCCTCGGGCGCGGAATATAAGCGGCAGCAGACATTTCCGATCGTGAAGGGATCGGCGTGAACAATTATTGGCTCATCCCGGTTGCGGCTTACTTGCTTGGCTCCATTCCGTTTGGCTTGCTGATCGTGAAAGCCAGCTCCGGGACGGATATCCGCGAAAAAGGGAGCGGGAATATTGGCGCGGCAAATGTGGCGCGCAATGCGGGGCCTGTGGCAGGGGCGCTGACGCTGCTTTTCGACGCTGCCAAGGGCTACCTTGCCGTCTGGCTCGCCGCCCGATTCACAGGCGGAAGCATTCGGTGGATGATGATCGCAGCCGTGGCTGCCGTCATCGGGCACATGTTTCCGATCTGGCTGCGGTTTCGCGGGGGAAAAGGCGTGGCGACGGGCCTCGGCGTTTTTCTGCCGATTTGCTGGGAAGCGGTTGCCGCAGGAGTCGTGCTCTGGGTGCTGGTGGTTGCCTTCTGGCGATACTCGTCGCTGGGGTCGATTGCCGCGGCCGCGGCGCTGCCGGTGTTCGTTTACTTGCTGTATGCGCCGCGCCACGCGCCTCCGGACATCGTCACGTTTGGAACCGCGCTCGTCGCCATCCTGGTGCTGCTGAAACACCGCTCGAATATCCAGCGGCTGATCGCCGGCGAAGAAAATAAACTCAAGCTCACGCAGTAGGCAATTGCAAGCCGTTGCGAGCAGCGCCGCAAAACTAGCGGATCGCTCGCAGCTCCCATCACTTCACGCTGATGACTACCAGCGTCAAATCATCCTGAAAATTTCCGCCGCAGTAATGAGTAACTTCTTTCGCTAAGGATTCCAGCAACTCGGAAGCATTCAGTCGCTGATTCCGGTTCGCCAAGTGAACCAATCTGGCCTCTCCAAATTCCTCTCCGTCTGAATTCATGGCCTCGGTCAGTCCGTCGGTATAGAGCACCAGGTGGTCGCCTGACTCCAAGTCCACACCCGTATCGTCGTAACTCTGGCCCGGAAAGATGCCCAGCGGCGTCCCTCCTTCCTTCAGCAAAATCGCTTCGCCCGACTTGCGAAAGAGGATCGGCGGCCATTGTCCGGCGCCGGCATAGGTCAGCTTGCCCCTGTGAACATCGATAGTGCAGTACCAGAAGGTGATGAATTTATCGGCGGCGATATTGTTGCAGAGAACATCGTTCAATTTTCCGGCGAGGACGCCCGGGGAGACCAGTTCGGAGACGAACGCGCGAAAACTGGCGAGCAAATTGGCCATAAGGAGAGCGGCGCTGATTCTCTTGCCGACCACATCGCCGATGCAGATGCCCACTTTTCCTTCGCCGAATTTCACGACATCGTAAAAATCTCCGCCAACGGCAAGCGTCGGCTGCCACACTCCCGCGATTTCGAGGCCGCGCACCTGCGGAATCTTTTTCGGCAGAAGCCCTTCCTGAATTTCTCGCGCTTTTCCGAATTCCTCCTCTTGGATCTCCGACTGCGTCTTTCCGTCCTCGAGGGTGCGCTGCAATTCTAGGTTCCGGCGTTCGAGTTTCTCGCGCGTCACGTCATACAAGCGGATGATGGAGCCCACAATCAGAACCACGACCACTCCCAGCCGGCCGCCGATCCAGTATTGGTCGCGAAATGCAGAGAGCGGGGCCCGATAAATCGCCAGCACGGCCAAGAGCGCCACCGCTGAGCTGGCGAGCGCCACCAAAAACAAAATCGGAAAGTAAACGAGCCAGTCAACGGGGCCGCGAAAGCGGTCGCAAAATGGCGCCAGCACTACCATCGCCGGCCAAGTGAGATTGCCGATCACCAGGGAGTATATGAGGATGGCTCCGAAATCCGCGTCCCGCCAATTCGTTACCTTCAGGACCGCGAAGAGCGCGACCGCAACGACGAGAAACACTTGCTGCCTTGCGAGGAACCGGCGCAGGCCAGGGGAAGAGGTCGAGAACCGCGCGCTGGGAGACGCCATTTTTTGTGCCAGGGATCGCTGCGCCGGTGCGGAATCCGCAAGCATGTTAGGGAACGAGTGATTCAATGTCAACTTCCCCCCGACGGCGGGGCGAAATGGGGTGCAGGACGCGGCTGGGAGATTCAAGCTTGGATCAATCGAGGCTGCGAGAGGAAACCGCCGAGGGGGAATTGCTTGCGGGAGGCGCGGTCGCGTGCGCGGTGGAAACGGCTCTCTCCATGCGCGCATTCTGAAGCAGCGCCCAATCGTGCTTGAATTCCAACATCGTCTCGCGGCTATGCTTGGGAGCCTTCAGCACGTATTCGGTGCGCGCGAGAACCAGTTCGTACTGGGCTTGGCGGTCAGTGCCGGGAGCAGAGATATTGCTCGCGCTCAAGCCGATCGTTGAAATTTCGCCGCGGCTCAAGATTTCCATCCACAGACCTCCCTGGGCGTCGATCCGGGGAGTTCCCTCGTGATCCAGCCGCTTGAAAACGCGATGCAGTTCGCCACCATCAGAAATGATTTGCTGGCTGATTGCTTCCTCGACGACAGAATCAAAATCAGCGCGAAATTGCTTCCATTCGAGTGAAGTGCCGACGATCTGTTCGCGCTCTTCACCCTCGACGGCCTCAAGTTCTTCGGCGCGCGCGATGTCCTTCTCGGATTTGGCTTGCTTGATCTGGTAACTGATGTCGGTGGCTTGCGCGGTCGGGTGCTCTTCCAATTCGTGTTCGGGATTGAAGCGGCCCGTGAGCAAGTAGGACGCGGCGACGAACGGCAATTCGTGGTCCGCGAAGATCAGCATGGGCACCAGCAGTTTCTTCGAGTGGTACAACTGCTCGGTGCCGGCGCGAGCCTCCGTGCTGCGCTTGATGGTGCCGGGAACCTGCGCGATGTGCAGCACGCGAAAATGGGCATCGGGATGTTTTTCGGCGTAGTGCGTGAAGGAGCGCGCGATGGCCTTGGGGCTGGCGATGCCGAAGTCATTGATGTAATCGCGGCTGGCGGCGTGGGGAAAGTAGGTGTTGACGACGCGCTGGGTGAACGTGGCGCAATTCCGCGTGACACCGTTGAAATGATTCACGTTGGGCAGCGAATTGAATTCGTTGACGAGTTCCCGGTCCTGCTCGACCGTGGTATTGACAATGAAAATGTAGATGCTACGAGAGAGCGTGGCGCCCACCATCTCTCTCCATTCCGCGCTATTGCTTGTACGGCAGGATTGGATCGAGCAATACGCGGAAAGATATTTTTCGCGGTATCTTTCCTCGAGAGCCGTCTTGACTTTCTCTGCGCCGAAAATGGGCCGGTTCTCGGGGTCCTCAACGCCGTAGAGGTAAATGCTGAGCGGCACGACGTTCCATTCGAACGGCTGATCCTCACCGAGCGTGGTGTAATTGCTGATCACGGAACCCAGCTCGCCCGGGCGGCAAAGGCGGAGCTTGATGGGCGATTCCGGGCAGATGTTCGAGAGATAGACGGCGCTGTGTCCCGAACCGGTGATGCGCGCGACGCTGGTATCGAGCGACTCGTTGAGGACGACTCCCACGTCGCCGTAGGCACGCGGAGAGGCAAAGCACGCAAGGAAAATGACCAGTGCGCAGGAATAGAGGCTTGCGGCGGACACCAGTCCCATCCATTCGCGCAGGGGCGCGAAACCGCGACTCCAATGGTTGGATTCGCGCATTACTGGACAACTACTTTCCGGCTGGGGAACCGCGATGGGAAATTCAGAGCCTTAGATTCGTTCACCTGCATGAGGCAAAGGTTGCAATTGCTTGAACTTATGGCACCCGGCGCCGCGGGCAGAGGCCGCCCTGTTGCAAATCGCCTGCTCGCTTGTAGCCGCATTTCGATTTGAGGTGCCATGGCATAGTTCGAGAACGGAAATCATCGACCAGCGTAATTAGAATCGCCCGTCCACCAGTATGGTTGTACCGGCCGCTTTTGGGAATCCCCCTGCCGCGTAAGTGCCAATAGCCCCGTAGCTTATCCGCCAACGGCAGTACTTTCGTCCCGTTGTACGGGCGGCTTCTCTCGGCTAGCATTTTAGGGATCGGGAATCTTGTGCCCAGACCAGCCCTCAAGCATCCGGCCACCCGGCGATTGCGCATCCTCTGGATCGTGCTGGGGGCGCTTTTGCTCGTCAGCATCACTCCGCTCTGGCTCTACCACCGGCAGGTGCTGCGGCTGAGCGAGCAAAAGCTGCAGGATACCGAGCGCGTCCAGCAGAACGAAATCACGCGGTCGCTGGCCAACGAAACGCTGCAATTCGAGGCGAACCTGCGCGAACAGTTGCTGAGCCAGCGCCAGACGCTCGCGCTGACCGGCTGGATACTGAACGTGGACGACGCGTCGCACGCCCCGCAGCTTTCGCGCCTGCTGCAAAATTTCGTGGAGAACAATCCCAATATCCTGTACGTCACGGCCGTCAACAAACAAGCCAAGGGGGAATCCGCTGGCAGCATCCATGCGGAGACGGACCCCTTCGTCGAGGTAGCACTGAAGCGCGCCTTCACTGCCAGCATTCAGGGACTTAATTTTATTAGCGAGCCATTCGCGCTCGGCCAGCAAAATCGCCCCGCGCTGGTCATGTCGGTGCCGTTGCTTGCCGACGGGCAGTTCAGCGGCATGCTCGCTTCGGTCGTTTCGATTGACCGCTTGCTCGTGCGCCTGCGGGATGCCAGCGTGCGCGACCGCATCGTTTACATCGTGGATGTCCACGGGCACATCGTGGCGCACCCGGATACGCGCGATGTGGTTCCGGGGCGCGACGTCAGCCTATCTTCTCCGCTCGTAAAACAATTCGAGGACTTGCCGCAGGAATTGCGCGCCACCGAAACCATGCATTTTACCGAGCCTGAGAAATCGGGCGGGCATGCGGTGGAGATGATCGGCACGTACAGCACGATTCCGGAATTGCGCTGGGCCGTGATCGCGCAGCGCAGCCTGGATGAAGCGCGCATCGATGCCGGCGTGAAGGAGCTGACCGCGCAGGCGCTCAGCTTCGTCGTCGGCGTCACGTTTGTCGCGCTGCTTTTCGGGTATCTCTTCGCCGTGGGAATCACGCGCCCCATCCGCGGGCTGGTCTATTCAGTCCGCGCCATCAGCCGCGCCGAATTCCACGAGCGCGCGGAAGTCCGCGGCGCCGCGGAAATCAGCGAACTCGCGGAAACTTTCAACCACATGGCGGGCGACATCGAGCAGTACGTCGAGCGCCTGAAGCAAGCCGCCGCCGAAAATCGCGAGCTCTTCCTGGGCTCCATCCGCATGCTCGCCGCGGCCATCGACGAAAAGGACCCATACACGCGGGGCCATTCCGGGCGCGTGGCGAAATATTCGATGATCATCGGCGAATATCTCAAGCTTGATTCGGCGGACCTGGACCGGCTGCGCATTTCGGCGCTGCTCCACGACGTGGGCAAAATCGGCGTGGACGATCGCGTGTTGAAGAAGCCCGGCAAGCTGACGGACGAGGAATTCGAGCTGATGAAGCAGCACACCGTGAAGGGCGCGAACATCATGCGTCCTGTGGCGCAATTGAAGGATGTGCTTCCCGGCATCGAGCTGCACCATGAACGGCTGGATGGCGCGGGCTATCCCTACGGCCTGGCAGGAGACCAGATTCCTATGATGGCGCGGATCATCGCCGTCGCGGACACGCTCGACGCCATTACCACCAATCGCCCCTATCAATCCGCCATGGACCTCGAATACGCGCTCGACCGCGTCCGCTCGCTGGCCGTCTCGCGCTTCGACCCCAAGGTCGTCGCCGCGCTTGAATCCGCGGTGAAGGACGGCCGCCTCCGCCTCACCGCCACCCTCGTCGAAGTTTAGAAATCGCCCTAGCGCGGCCAATCCTGGTTAGTGATACCATCCCCTGCAATTTGGGCGCGAAGCTGAGCTCGCGCGTCTTGGCTCGCTGGGATTTTCAAAACAAAATGCAGGAGTGGCATGGGCTGCCCTCAAAACGCCGTCACGCGCGAGCCGCACACGGAAATCAACCGCGATTACCCTTCGGCGACTTGGGCCTGGTACACCGTCGTAATCCTTCTGTGCGCATACATCTTCTCGTTCATTGACCGGCAAATCTTGAATCTCCTGGTGGCGCCTGTCCGGCGCGATCTCGGGATCACTGACACGGAGATGAGCTTGCTGATCGGGTTTAGCTTCGCTCTTTTTTATTCCATGCTCGGCTTGCCGTTTGGCCGCCTCGCGGATTCCGTGGATCGCCCGAAATTGATTATTGCCGGGATGTTCACATGGAGCCTGATGACCGGCGGATGCGGGCTCGTCGGCTCCTACTGGCAACTTTTTCTCTTGCGCATGGGCGTGGGCATCGGTGAGGCCACGCTCTCTCCCGCCGCGTATTCCATGATTTCGGACTCCTTCCCGCCGGCCAAACGCTCGGTCCCTTTCGGCGTTTACACCATGGCCACCTACGTCGGCGGCGGATTCGCGTTTCTCTTCGGCGGCCTGCTGCTGCGCGCCTTCGGCACCAGGGAGCTCTTCCATCTGCCTCTCATCGGCGAGGTGCGCCCGTGGCAGACACTTTTCCTGCTTCTGGGAGTTTCGGGAATCCTCTTTGTGCTGGCTCTCCTCACGCTTCGCGATCCATCGCGAAAAGGCGCGCGCGTGCTCCCGACGGCTGCAGGAAAAGCAAGAATCGAGCGGCTTCCTATTAAGGTAGTGTGGAACTATTTTGTGGAGAACGGAAGGACGTTGCTTTCGCTAATTGTGGGGATGGCTCTGGTGGCGCTGGCGGCTTACGGGACGTCCGCCTGGGGAATCACCTTCCTGGTTCGCAACCATCGAATGAGCGCCGCGCAAGCAGGCATTGATCTCGGCGGGGCGCAAATTGTCTCCGGTTCGCTGGGGATGATCGCGGCAGGCAAACTCGCCGCGTGGCTGATGAGGCGAGGCCGTCGAGACGCCTACATGCGTGTAGCGGCGATGTCGTGCGCTGCCTGGTTCGTGCCGGGAATTCTGTATCCGCTCCTATCTCGCACCGTTGCCGTCGTGGCCCTGATTTATGTTGGCACGTTTTTTCTTTGCATGCCGACGTGTCTGATCCCCGCGGCCATCGTGGAACTGGTCCCCAACGCCATGCGCGGGCAAGCCATGGCCGTCTATCTGCTGATCGTAAATCTGATCGGATTGGGAATCGGGCCGACGGCCATCGCGCTCGTTACCGATCACGTATTCGGATTTGATGCCGCCGTACGCTATTCCCTGCTGCTCGTCCCTGTCGCGGCGTGTCTTCTCGCTGAGGTGCTCTTCTTGATTGGCATGCGCTCCTACAATCCGAGTCTCGATCGGCTGGATACGTGGCTCAAGAAAAATCTTTAGGTGACTTGCGCCCTTCCCTGGGCAGCGGCGAATCTGTGTTCTCCCATGAAATTGCCCTGCGACGCCAATCTCGCCGCGGCCACGAAAAACCCTGCTAGAATGCGGCGCAGTGCAGCTCGGAGTAAGCGCCCATGCCTATTGACCCAAGTCCCGCGGCGCGCGCCGGCAGCCTGAAAGCATTTCTGGCCGCGCGCGATTATTTGCTCGCACACCGTGAAGATTACGATATCGTCCGCCGGGAGTTCCGCTGGCCTCATCTGACGGAATTCAATTGGGCGCTCGATTATTTTGACGGCTGCGCGCGCGAAAATGCGAAGACCGCACTCTGGATCATCGAGGAGGACGGAACGGAGCTGAAGCTCAGTTTCGCCGAGATGTCGCGGCGGTCGAATCAGGTCGCGAATTTCCTGCGGCGCCACGGCGTGCGCCGCGGCGATCGAATCATCGTGATGCTCCCGAATGTCGTCGCCATCTGGGAGGTGATGCTGGCGGCGCTGAAATTAGGGGCGATTGTTGTCCCGGCCGCGACACTGCTCACGGAAGCGGATTTGCGTGACCGCCTGGAGCGCGGCAAGGCCAAACACGTCATCGCCTTTTCCGCGAGCACCCCAAAATTCGGCGTCCTCGAAGGCGATTACACGCGCATCGCCGTCGGCGCGTCGCAACAGGGCTGGATTTCTTACGAGGGCGCTTACACCGAATCCTCGAACTTTGCTCCCGACGGTGGTACTCGCGCCGACGACCCTTTTCTCCTTTATTTCACGTCCGGCACGACCGCACTGCCCAAGCTAGTGCTGCACACGCACCAGAGTTATCCCGCCGGCCATCTCGCCACGATGTATTGGATCGGGCTGCGCCCAGAGGACATTCATCTCAATATCAGCTCGCCCGGCTGGGCCAAGCATGCCTGGAGCTGCTTTTTCGCGCCGTGGAATGCGGGAGCCACCATCTTTATCCACAATTACGCGCGCTTCGAGGCCAAGAAAACTATGGGCGAAGTGGCTCGTTGCGGCGTGACGACGATGTGCGCCCCGCCCACCGTCTGGCGCATGTGCGTGCTCGAGGACCTGAAATCTTTCCCCGTCAAGCTGCGCGACCTCGCGAGCGCCGGCGAGCCGCTCAACCCGGAGATTATCGAAAAAGTCCGCGCCGCGTGGGGCATCACCATCCGCGACGGCTTCGGGCAAACCGAAAACGTTTGCCTGCTGGGAAATTTTCCCGGGCAGAAAGTGAAGCCGGGCTCGGTCGGCAAGCCCTCACCCGGGCACGAAATCGCGCTCCTCGATGCGGAGGGCAACGCGTCCGACGACGGCGAAATTTCCGTGAAGCTCGACCCGCGCCCCATCAGCTTGTTCGTGGGCTACGTGGACGATCCCGCGAAAACGGAAAAGGCCATGGAGGGAGGCTACTATCGCACCGGCGACGTTGCCCGGCGCGATGCGGACGGCTACTACACCTACGTCGGCCGCGCGGACGACGTCTTCAAAAGCTCGGATTATCGCCTCAGCCCCTTCGAACTCGAAAGCGCGCTCATTGAGCACGCCGCGGTTGCGGAAGCAGCCGTGGTCCCGAGCCCCGATGAGATTCGCTGGACCGTACCGAAAGCTTTCATCACCCTGAAACCGGGCTACGAGCCCTCGCGCGAGCTGGCCAAGGAAATTTTTGTTTTCTGTCGCGGACGCCTCGGGCCCTACAAGCGAATCCGCCGCCTGGAATTTTCGGAGCTGCCGAAAACGATCTCGGGGAAAATTCGCCGCGTGCAGTTGCGCACGCTCGAACTCGAGCCCCGCGGTTTAGGCGCTCGCCGCCAGAACGAGTTCTGGGAAGACGATTTCAGCGAGTAGAATTCGAATCCCGCCCAACCAACACTCCGCCTCCGCATGCGCCCTGCGTGCATCCACGCCTGGCGGCGAGCCCTATCCGGCAGATGCGTTTCGCGGGTTCTGGGTCGAGATCGATTCTGCAAGAGGCCAAAAAATTCAGTCTGAATTCATGGCCTGCGCTTTATCCCCCGGACCGTGGGCGCCGACGCTGGCCGGGCGATGCGCGGGAAATTCCGCATGTCGAAGACCCGTGATGCGCGTTGCAGCAGAGCCCGCGTCGTATCGATGAAGTTGAGAACGGTCGAGGAGGATTCACCTCTTCGCCACGCCACGTGCACCTCGAGTGTCGCCAGCGGTTCCCGGAGAGGCAGGGCCACGAGCCGATCGGCAAACGACGGGTGGCTGGGGTTCTTGCCCACGGCCAGAACCACTCCTTTTCCTGATGCCGCCATCATCGCGCCGGCCTCGTCGTACACAGTCGATTCGGTAAGAACAATTCTGAGGCTCAGTCCCGCGTCGCGGCATAGCGCGAGCGCGAGGTCATGAAAATGGGGCGAGATGGAACGTTCAATCAGCAGCAGAGTCTCATGGCTCAAATCCTTGAGACGAAGATGCGTACGCTTGGCCAGCGGGTTTGAGCGCGCCAGAACGACGGAGAGACTTTCCTTGAACAGTTTCTCCGACGCGAGTTCAAGGGAAGTCGCGGGTCCGTGGGAGAACCCGACGTCAATGATTCGGGTCAAAAGTGCTTGGCTCTGATGGCCTGAAAGGACGTCTCTGACATCGACTTCAATCTTCGGAAACAACCGCATGTGCTGGTTGATGGCCAGACTGACCACGTCGCCCAGCCCCTTCCCGAATCCCACGCGCACGGTGCCCAACTCGCCGTTCTTTGTTTGGCGGGCAACATCGACGGCAACTTCCACTTGTTCCAGCGCCAATCGGACTCCACTCAAGAACCGGCACCCCGCGTCGGTCAGAAAGACCTTGCCGGACCGCCGCTCGAACAATTGCACACCGATCTCATTTTCCAGGGAACGGATCTGCCGGCTCAAAGGGGGCTGCGCCATTTTGAGGCGCTTGGCGGCCTTCGTGAAACTCAGGTCTTCGGCCACGGCGACGAAATAACGAAGGTGATGAAGTTCCATGAGGCAGCGGAGTATAGCGGAACCCTCCCCAAGACCATACCTTTTTAATATAAATACCTTTTCGGTATGCTAATTCATTCGTTTTTAGTCTTGACAGGAACCGGGGCGCGCATTCAGATTGTCGCCGTTTTGCTCACAACGATTGGGACGGTCATGAATTCTCCTCGGAGGGAAGAGTTCTGCGTCGGTGGCTGCAACAGCAAGCTGACCGTTCCTCTTGATTGCTGAGAGTACCGTTACTCCATGGCTCAGGAGGCGTCACCATGAATTTGAAGCGAACCGCATCGTGTTTGTTTGCCTTACTCGCCCTTGCGAGCTGGCCTTTTGACGGTGTTTCCGCCCAGGAAGTCCGAGCGTCTGCGACAATTCCCAAGATGACTTGTGCAAGCCTGACGAATCTATCCTTGCCGAATACGCGCATCATCAGCGCGACCGAGGTCTCCAGCCCAAGCGGCGATTACTGTAATGTTATCGGAGTGATTGACGAGCGCGTCAGCGCCCAGGATCCGGATCATTTCGTATACGGCATCGCATTCGAGCTTAACCTGCCCGATAGTTGGGTCGGCCGCTTCGAGATGATGGGCGGCGGTGGCACCGACGGTTCCGTCGCGAGTCCGCAAGGGAGCGCCGGCACGGAACTGAGCCAGGGCTGGGCGGTTGCCGCCGATGACGGCGGGCATGAGGACGCACCCGGAAATCCCGCCTTTAGTTGGATTGACGACGACAACAACGCGGGCGGTACGGGGCACTTCGGCCTCGACGAGCAGGCCCGCGTCGATTACGGTTACAACGGCATCGCGAAAACCACGGAAATCTCGAAGCTCATTGTCTTGAGGTATTACGGCCAGGAGGCCCAATATTCCTACCTGTGGGGTTGCTCAGACGGCGGACGCGATGCCATGGTGGCAGCCCAGCGCGAGCCCGAGATGTTCGACGGTCTCGTCGCCGGAAATCCCGGCTTCGATCTGCCGCGCGCAGGCGTCGCCGAAGCCTGGAACGAACAGCAGCTCGCCCCGCTGGCGACTACCACGGATAGCAACGGCCAGCCCTATTTACCGCCCACGTTTCAATCACAGGACTTGGAAGTTGCTTCGGCGGCGATTCTTAGCGCCTGCGACGCCCTCGATGGTTTGGTTGACGGCATTATCGACAATTATTTGGCGTGCACAAATGAAAAAGTCTATCCGGCGCTGGCGGCATACACATGCAGCGCCAACGGCGCTCATGGAAACACGCCCCATGGCGGCGAGTGCCTGACCGCGGCTCAGGTGGAGGCGCTCAAGAGGATCTATGCCGGCCCTCGGAACTCGCGCGGGCTCCCGCTTTATTCAAGCTGGTTCTGGGACGCCGGCATTTGGGATCCGCCATCCGCATTTGGCGCGGGCTGGCAGGCTTGGAATGTTTCGTTTTTCGGCGCGCCGAATACAAATACGGCCATTAATCTCACGCTTGGTGCCGGTGCGATTCCGATGATCTTCACGAATCCTCCGGTCGTCACGCCGGTAGCCGGACCCGGCGGGCAGGAGGCGTTCATCTTCAACTACAATTTCGATACCGACGCGCCGACGATCTACAAGTCAACACCCCAGTACCCGGAGAGTCCGATGGACTTCATGACCGGGACGCCGTTCGGGCCATCGCCCTTCCTTTTTCCGTTCAGAAACCACAACGGAAAGATGATCATGTACGATTCGGTGAACGATGGCATCTTCTCAGGAGTCGATTTGGTTGAGTATTATGGCCTCCTGGACGGTGTCATGCGCGGCCATGCGCAGGACTTTGCAAGATTGTTCATGATCCCCAACATGGCGCACTGCGGCGGCGGGCCGGCGACCAACAGCTTCAACGCCAATCTCCTGGGGGCCATCACCACGTGGGTCGAGAAGGGCGTTGCGCCGGATGCGATCATCGCCGCCAACACAAATACTGCTTCGCCGTTTCCGAGCGGCGCGCCGTTTGACCCCCGCGTGGCCGAGAATTTTCCAACCGGAGGAACACGCCCGATTTGCCCGTTCCCGCAGCAGACTCGTTACAAAGGCACGGGCGCAACGAACGATGCGGCCAACTTCGTTTGTGTCAGGCCGGAAACAGGCGACAAATAGATTGTCATAGATGGGGAAAAGCTCCTGTCACGGCGGGAGCTTTTATCCCCAACACTCATTTGGGAAGCAAATCCTGCTGAAGAGAGGGCCGCGCCTGCGGCCCCCTTCTGCCCCTCTCCTCCTGGCAGCGGGCCGCTGTTCGGTCACTGAGTTCATCAGGCAAGTGGACATGGCTCGCCTGGCTTCCTCTAAGTGCCGCCTGTTGACTTCGGGTTCAGAGCGCACCTAACATGAGCCCCAAATGGCAGATTCCCAGCCCCTCAATAGGCAAGCCATCTCGCGCTCCTGCGTCTTCGCAGAACTCGTCTGGTTGCCAATCCTCCCGCGGAGTTGGATTGCGCGCCCGGGGGCGATCGCTGCCGCCTTGAGCCTCGTCGTCGCAGCCTGGCTGCTGTCTCCGCGCCACGCACATGCCTTGCCGCAATGGCGCGAAAACGGCGCCGCATCGTTCACTTCTGTTCCTGAGCACGAAACTCCCCTCGCCCAGGCCAATACAAACTCTCGTGATGCGCAGCAGAATTACGCCTTGGGAAACAAGAAACTGAACGCAGGGGACTTTAATGCCGCGATTCCGCTCTTTCAGCGCGCCATCGAACTCGACCCTAATTTCGCCATGGCTTACATGGCCTTGGGGCTCGCTTATCGGAACCTGAAGCAATATGGCCCGGCCACGGAGAATCTCCAGAAAGCCTTTGACCTGAGCGACCGGGCTGGCGACAAAGAAAAGCTGATGATCTCCGCCAACTACCACAGTTTGGACACCGGAGATCTCGACAAAGCCAGCCAGGCCTATGAACAGTGGGCCCAAAAATATTCGGCGGACTACGTGCCCCACAACAACTTGGGGGTCATTTACGGATACCTAGGCCGATACGACAAACAACGCGACGAATTCCTCGAGGCCCTCCGCCTGAAGCCGGACTCTGCTCTTGTCTACGCCAACCTCGTTTCCGCTTACTCACACTTGTATCGCCTCGGTGACGCGAAGACCACCTATGAGCGGGCTTTGGCTCGGAATCTGGAATCCCCGAAGCTGCACTACTACCGTTATGGCGTTGCGTTCCTCGAAGGCGACGCGGCGGAGATGGAACGCCAGTCGGCCTGGAGCGCCGGCCGTCCTGGATCGGACGATATTCTACTTTCCCTCCAATCGGACACCGAAGCCTCTTCCGGCCATCTCGGAAAAGCGCGGCAACTCTCCCGGCGCGCTTCCGAATCCGCTCAGCGTGTCGGTGAGAACGAGGCGGCTGCCGGGCGCGAGATGAACGCGGCACTCAGGGAAGCGGAGTTCGGCAACGCCGTTCAGGCCCGCAGCCAGACAGCCTCAGCATTGGCTCTGGATTCGACCCAGGGCACACAGATTCTGGCGGCTGTGGTTCTAGCCAGGGCCGGAGATTCAGACCGGGCGCAAAAGATGGCAGATGATCTGGAAAAACAAAGCCCACTCAACACAACAATTAATGGCTACTGGCTGCCGACTATCCGCGCCTCGCTTGAGCTCAATCGCCAGAACCCATCGAAAGCCGTCGAAATTCTCGAGACAGCAACTCCCTACGAACTGGGCGAACCAGACCCGGCCCCCGAGGTTGGAGGATTTCTTTACCCTATTTTTTTGCGCGGGCAGGCCTATCTTGCACTGGGCCAGGGGAGTGCGTCCGCCGCAGAGTTCCGGAAGTTCATTGACCATCGCGGCGTGGTGATCAATTGTCCGCTCGGCGCACTCGCCTACCTCGGTCTCGCCCGCGCCTACGGCTTGCAAGGCGACACCTCCAAAACCCGTGCCGCCTATCAAGATTTCCTCGCGCTTTGGAAAGACGCCGACCCTGACATTCCGGTCCTCATTGCTGCGAAAGCGGAGTACGCGAAGCTTCAATAGTCCGAGCCTGCCCGAAGGAGCGGGCTCGAGGAGCCTCTCGGGCCGTCAGTGGACGGTTGGTCAGATAATCGGAAATTGACTCGCTTGAAGCTGCCTGCTTGCCTCTCCCGCGCCGGATTCCTCTGCTAGAATAAGTGATTCCGCGCGCTGTGCGGATCTCCCATGATCACACTGTTTGGACCACCGGAACCCACGCTTCTTGAGCGGCT
>Ga0187816_10000183_pt1 | contig 17686 bp, 16 predicted proteins | sample NC_wetland_sal_i_16_FD_132960 | JGI IMG/M metagenome (GOLD analysis project Ga0187816, IMG submission 132960) | Wetland sediment microbial communities from Neuse River Estuary, North Carolina, USA - SO4_1 | ecosystem: Environmental > Aquatic > Freshwater > Wetlands > Sediment | place: USA... | reverse complement strand
TTGAGGACGTTGCAGCTGATCTTCCCCGCTTCATCGATGAGGTTTACAACACTCGCAGACTCCATTCCGCGCTGGGCTATTTGAGCCCCGTGCAATACGAGGATCGAAACGCCCAGCAACCTGTCAAAACCGCCGCCTGAAATTGTCCACCATCAGGGGCGCACTCCACTAGAATGTGCCGCCATGTCCGCTTTAGACCCAAAGCGGACATACATCCCGCGCACCTACACTCGCGTGTTATTTGAGGCGGTCGCTGATCTTGTCGAGTCCGGCTTTGGCGCAGGCTTCGTCCTTGTCGCCGCCGGGAGCGCCGCCGACCCCGATCGCCGCAATCGCCTCGCTGCCGACTTTGATGCGCAACGCGCCTTGCTGAATGATCACATGCGGCACCTTGACGATCCCGCCGGGCGGCTGATCGTTGCCGATTCGCTGCGCGATTGCGCCGCTGGAATCCTCGTTGCGCGTCGCGCCGAGCATTATCACCGTATAGGCCTTATCGTAGGCGGTAAGCACCGCGACCATGCCGGCGCCATCGCCGCGCAGCGCCGCCTGCTCCACGCCATCGGTATCGATGATCGTTGCCGCGATATGGTAGCCTTGCTTGGCGCAGGCGGCGACCGCCTCGGTCACGGCATCGGCGGCGAGCGCTGCCGACAGGCGGTGCGTGGTGATTACCCCCTGGGCGCGGCTTGGGGCCGTCAGCGCAACGGCGATGGCCGAGGCGCAGATCAGCCTGGTGACGAGTTTGTTGTTCATGATGGTCCTCCCTCTATGGTCCGCCATATTGCAGGGCGAGTTCTCCGAAGGCGCGAATCCAGACCGCGACTGGGACCCCCGCATCCCGGATTGTGCCACACTCCATACCAATATGATCGGGTAGGTGGGGCCGTTGGGCGTCCGGGAATGTGGGCGTCGAGGGTTTCGCGTATGGCATGCCGGATGGCATCGCGGAGTCCCGCGCCGCGCGAGGTGACAGTATTTGCTGCGGTGCATTCGGTAGTTATTGGCATCGCGATCGCCGCAATGAATGTCCGCTTTTGGGGGAATAGCGGACATCCGGCCGCATTATCATTATGTCCGCTTGTGACCCAAAGCGGACGTTACGTGCTTTTTTCGTCATTGTGTTGACACAGGCTTGGTGGGACATTTTCGTGGGGTTCGGGGCATCAAATAGACGAGATGCCCAAATGAACGAAGACCTCGTTTCCGGCAAATCTAAATCAACCAAGCGAAAAAACAGAACAAACAGGAGAGAGCTTCTCTCCAGCATGGCGATCTTTCCGCTAATGCCGTCACTTCTAGCTGGCGGCGCAAAGAACGCCAACGCACAACAGGCCAATTCGGGATTTTCGTTCGCGGTGTACGGTGACTCACGGTCGATGATGTACCTTCCGTACAGATCGGATCAGAGGGATGAAGCAATCAAGCTGATGGTCGATATATTCGAGCTCGTCCTTCCGGAGAAGGTTGCAGAAGAGGTTGTCAGGAAGGATGTCAGGCTCACTTATGACCCGGCCACTAATGAACTGATCCAGATCGTCATGCCTTTCGAGACCAAAAGCGAAGTGACTACCTTGACGGTGGACAAGGGCTGGATCACTGAGGCATCCGTTGAAGATGTAAAGCTGCTCCCTGGCGTGCGGCGTACTATGTTCCGACTCCATGGCGGCGAGTGGGTCGCTCGCGAGATCGTTAAAGACGTCCAAAACGGACGGGCCAAATTCATTCTTAACACCGGGGACATGGTCTGGTGGGGAAAGCAGGGAGCTACGCCTTCGGAGAACCCTTACTGGAAGCTGGTGTATGAAGACGTATTGAACCGGCTGCCGCCACCGGACGATCAGATGCGGACCGCCGGTCTGCCAGGTCGCATTTTCCCGGCTGTCGGTAATCACGAAGTTTGGGCCGATTCCGACGTTGAGGGTTTACTGAACGCGTTCCCCTATCTGAAACAGTTCGGGGTTTCCGATAAGCGGCTCATTTATAAGTTTGATTTCGGCAGTGCTCGCTTCATCTTCTTGTGGACCGGTCCATACGATTATCGCTCACCATCTTCGTGGGACGCCACGCAGCCCGTTTATGATGCACAGATCAAGGAATTGAAGCAGTGGCTAGATGACGCTAAAGCAGGAGGTATCCAAAAAGTCTTCATTGCCTTCCACGCCCCGGCTTTTTGCCGCTCTGGCATGGGTCCTATCCCGGAATCCCAGAACCCTCACAAGGTCATTGCGTCCTACGCGAGGGATTTTGAGGTTACCGTGTTCAACGGCCATGTGCACACGACCGAACTCTACGAGGTGGATGGCGTAAAATATCTATTATTGGGCGGTGGAGGGGCTGAACAGGACCCCATTCTACCGGGCCGGACGAGCATCAAAGTGCCCGCGAACTATCCACCTGATTTGTATTGGCAGGGTAAGGCGCCGAAGGAAGAATACAACTACGCGCTTGTCGATGTGCAGCCTGGGCAGAAGACCAAGTTCACGCTGAACCGCTTCCGGCCGTGGTCGTCCGAGCCGTTCGCGACGGTGGAACTGTTCAAGTAAGACATTGGTCGCGACGAATGTCGCTTATTGGCCCAAAGCGGACATCCAAAACGCGCTCACGAATGTCCGCTTTCGGTGGTAAAACGAACATTGTGGGTCCAAGCTGCTCACGCGCGACGAGACGCGGCGCATCGCGGCTAACATCGCCAAGCTGCCGGAGCTTTTGCGAAAGTCCTGACCGCTTTATGTTCCGCTCGCCACTATGGGTTGACCAACAAAGAACGGGGGGTTGCCGTTCGGGCCGGGCTTGTCGATGTCGTCGCGTAGCGCCTGCGCATGCAAGGTGTTTTCTGCCGTAATGAGCTTGTCGGGGTGTTGTGTGCCCACACGGGACGAGATTCGGCTGCGCCGTATGGAAATGTCCGGAACCAGACGTCGCAAAGTGAGTTTTTTACTCAAATGGATCAAGTGACGTATCAGCCGCCTGAAACGGCAGCTGCGCGTGATGCCGAGCAGTTGCGGAGCCGCGGTGAGCGCATGCTCGAACTGGCAACCCGGGCTTATTGTGAACAACACTACGATTTCGCCCGGCTGCTTACCCAGCTCGCCACCGAAGTTTTTGCGCATGCCCGGGACGTGGAAGAGTCCCACGCCCTCAGCGTGATCCGCGACAATAACTGACCGACCCGTTTTTGTTGATCCAGCGAACGGCGCGCAGTCATTTGCCGCGATCGGCGGCGTCTTCGACGATGCGCACCAGATCGGCCATGATCCGGTTCAGCGCGAAGTCTTTCGGCGTGTAGACCTCGGCAACGCCGGCATCCTTCAGCGCGCGGACATCCTGCGGCGGGATGATGCCGCCGACCACGACCGGCACCCCGGCCGCGCCGTTTTCCTTCAGCCGCGCCATCACTTCGTGCACGAGCGGCAAATGCGAGCCCGACAGGATCGACAACCCCACCACATGCACATTCTTGTCGCGCGCTTTGGCGGCAATGGCGTCGGCGGTCAGGCGAATGCCGTCATAGACCACATCCATGCCGGCATCGCGGGCGCGGGCGGCGATCTGCTCGGCGCCATTGGAATGGCCGTCGAGCCCCGGTTTGCCGACTAACAGTTTCAGCCGGCGGCCGAGTTTCTTGGAGACGCGGTCGACCTCGGCGCGAATCTCATCAAGCCCTTCGGCGTCGTTGCGCATCGCGGTACCGACCCCGGTCGGCGCCCGATATTCGCCGAAGGCGGCGCGCAGCGCCGCGCCCCATTCGCCGGTGGTCACGCCGGCCTTCGCGCAGGCGATGGAGGGCAGCATGATATTGGCGCCGCTCTTGGCCGCCTTGCGCAAGCCCTCGAGCGCCGCCGCGACCGCGCGGGCGTCGCGGCTCTCTCGCCACGCATTCAGCCGCGCGATCTGGTCGGCTTCGGCTTCGGCAGAAACCGTGAGCACCGCGCCCGCCGCGGCAGCGAGCGGCGACGGCTCGGTTTCGGTGAAGCGATTGACGCCGACAACTGTCTGCTCGCCACGCTCGATCGCCTCGACGCGGCGGGAATTCGACTCGACGAGCTGCTGCTTGAGATAGCCGGATTCGACCGCCACCACCGTGCCGCCCAGCGCCTCGATGTGATCGAGTTCTTCGCGCGCACCGGCTTTCAGTTCGGCAACCTTGGCGGCGATGACCGGCGAGCCGTCGAAAATGTCGCGATAGTCCAGCAGGTCGGTCTCGTAGGCGAGGATCTGCTGCATGCGCAGCGACCACTGCTGATCCCATGGGCGCGGCAGGCCGAGCGCTTCGTTCCAGGCCGGCAGCTGCACCGCGCGGGCGCGGGCGTCCTTCGACAGCGTCACCGCCAGCATCTCGAGCAAGATGCGCGCAACATTGTTCTCCGGCTGCTGTTCGGTGAGCCCGAGCGAATTAACTTGCACGCCATAGCGAAACAGCCGCTGCTTGGGATCGCGCACGCCGAAGCGTTCGCGCGTGATTTCGTCCCACAATTCGGTAAACGCGCGCATCTTGCAGATTTCGGTGACGAAGCGCAGCCCGGCATTGACGAAGAATGAGATGCGGCCGACCACGTCGCCGAATTCTCCCTCGGCGCATTGCGCCTTCACCGCATCGAGCACGCCGACCGCGGTCGCGAGCGCGAAGGCGACCTCCTGCACCGGCGTCGCACCGGCTTCCTGCAGGTGATAGGAGCAGACATTGATCGGATTCCACTTCGGCATTTCCTTGGTCGTGAACAGGATCACGTCCTTGATCAGCCGCATCGACGGGGACGGCGGAAATACATAGGTGCCGCGCGACAGATATTCCTTGATGATGTCGTTTTGCGTCGTGCCTTGCAGCTTGCCGCGCGGCACGTTTTGTTCGTCGGCGAGCGCGATGTAGAGCGCGAGCAACCAGGCCGCGGTGGCGTTGATTGTCATCGACGTGTTCATCTCGCCGAGCGGGATGCCGTCGAACAGCGCGCGCATGTCGCCGAGGTGGCAGATCGGCACGCCGACTTTGCCGACCTCGCCCTTAGCGAGCGCGTGATCGCTGTCGTAGCCGGTCTGCGTCGGCAGGTCGAAGGCGACCGACAGTCCGGTCTGGCCCTTGCTCAGATTGGTGCGATAGAGCGCATTCGACGCCGCGGCAGTGGAATGTCCGGCATAGGTGCGGAAAATCCACGGCTTATCGCGCACGGGTTTGGCGCCTACGGCTTCCTCGCGGCGAGTGCCGCCTGCCGCCGAATCCTTTGCCTTTTCATTGCGCTGCATCGATCGCGCCGTCGCTTGCAAACCTTGAGCGCAACGACAGTGTGACGCCGTTCTTGTTGCAATGCAACATAAACTGCGGCAGAGTGTTGTTGTGACCGCAGCCGCGCTCCCTGGTTGATTCTAACGTCGGAGCCGGCCGTGCCGGTGCATGGGGAGAGCTCATGGCCGTTGCGCAGAAAAAACCATCAGCCGCGCCGCTCAAAGATCTCTACGAGATCGGCGAAGTTCCGCCGCTCGGCTATGTCCCGCAGAAAATGTACGCCTGGGCGATCCGCAAGGAGCGCCACGGGCCGCCGGAAACGGCGATGCAATGCGAAGTGGTTCCGACCTGGCCGATCGCCGATGATGAGGTGCTGGTCTATGTCATGGCCGGCGGCGTCAACTACAACGGCGTCTGGGCCGGGCTTGGCGTTCCCGTGTCGCCGCTCGACGGACACAAGCATCCCTTCCACATTGCCGGCTCGGATGCCTCCGGCGTGGTGTGGGCGGTTGGCCCGAAAGTCAAACGCTGGAAGGTCGGCGACGAAGTGATCGTCCACTGCAATCAGGACGACGGCGACGACGAAGAATGCAATGGCGGCGATCCGCTGCTTTCCCCGTCACAGCGCATTTGGGGTTACGAGACGCCGGACGGCTCGTTCGCGCAGTTCTGCCGCGTGCAGTCGCGGCAGCTCATGCCGAAGCCGGCGCATCTGACATGGGAGGAGGCAGGTTGCTACACGCTCACGCTGGCAACCGCCTATCGCATGTTGTTCGGGCATCCGCCGCATACGCTCAAGCCGAGCGACAATGTGCTGGTCTGGGGTGCCTCCGGCGGGCTCGGCGTGTTCGGCGTGCAGCTCGTCGCCGCGTCCGGCGCCAATGCGATCGGCATCGTGTCGGATCAGGCAAAAATTCAATACGTGCTCGACCTCGGCGCCAAAGGCGTCATCAACCGCAGCGATTTCAAATGTTGGGGCGCGATGCCGAAGGTCGGCACGCCAGACTACGACGCCTGGGTCAAAGAGGCGCGGCGCTTCGGCAAGGCGATCTGGGACATTACCGGCAAGCGCGACGTCGACATCATCTTCGAGCATCCCGGCGAAGCGACTTTTCCAGTGTCGTGCCTGGTGGTCAAACGCGGCGGCATGGTCGTGTTCTGCGCCGGCACCTCCGGCTACAATATCACCTTCGACGCGCGCTATGTGTGGATGCGGCAAAAGCGCGTACAGGGTTCGCATTTCGCCCATCTCAAACAGGCCAGCGCCGCCAATCAATTTGTCATCGACCGGCGTGTCGATCCGTGCATGAGCGACGTGTTTCCGTGGGAGAAGATTCCCTACGCGCACGAGCTGATGCGCACCAACCGCCACAAGCCCGGCAATATGGCGGTGCTGGTCAATACGCCGCGACAGGGCTTGCGTAATTTCGACGATGTGCTGGAGGCGCAACGCGCCTGATAGATCAACACACGCTCAGCCGGCGGCATTTGCAGTCAAGTCACGCGATCCGGCGTGGCGCGGCGGATCGCGCGTTCGCGCGCGATCGCGGCATTGAGCTCGCCGCCATAGATGAAAATCCAGGCGCTGAAATAGAGGAACACCAGTGCCACCATCGCCGACGCCAGGCCCGCATAATAGGTGACGTAGGTGTAGCTAAAATCCGCCAGATAGCGGCCGAATATGACACCGCAGGCGAGCCACAGTATGAGCGTGGCGGCAATGCCCGGCCACACTTCATCGATGTGCCGGCGCCCGGCCGGCAGCCACATGTGCAGGATCAACAGCGCCACCGTGAGCACGAAGGTGGCGACGCTGAACCGCGCGATGTTGTAATGGCCTTCGAGCGGCGCGAGCCAATCGACGTAAGCGAGCGCCGCACGAAACACCAAAGGGCCAAGCACGACCAGAAAGGCGAGCGCGAGCAGCGCAACCGCGGCGACCAGCACATAGCCGATCGATTCCAGACGCAACAGCCACCACGGCCGCGTTTCCGTCAATCCGTAGGCGCGGTTTAGTCCAATGCGCAGGCTCTCGATGCCGCTCGAGGAGAAGTAAACCGCGAACACGGCGCCGATCGTGAGGATATCGCCGCGCGCCGTGGTCAGCACTTTGTGAATTTCGCCGCCGATACCGCCCGAAACTTCCGGCGGCCAAGCCGCGACGATCAGGGCCGCCACTTCGGCGGCCAAGTTCTGTGAGCCAATGAAGCCGGCCAGCGCCGTCACCAGGATCAGAAACGGAAACATGGACATCAGGACCGACAGCGCGATGTGGCTTGCGATCGCCCAGCCGTCATCGGCGTTAAAGCGATTCAAGGCGTCCCAAACGACGCGGCTGCACAGGCGGATCACGTTCAAAGGCAGACAACCTCCGCACCGAATCGGCACCGGCTTCATACCATCGTTTGCAGCGGCTTCCGTAGGTGCGAACCGCGGCCCTGCCCGTCGCATCTCGATTGGCTTTTGTGCACTGCACGCATAAGGTCTTCGGATGCCGCCGCCCACACAGCAAATAATGGGTGAGCCATGCCCGCTGCCGTGACCGAGAAACCGCCGCGCCGTGAGGTGATCGGCATGCTGGGCGACGCGGTGGCGGCGATGGACGCGCTGTTGGACGATGCGCGCCGCGCGGTCGGCGAGCGCGTGACGGTCGACGGCCGCCTGGTGTCGCGCCGGTTCGATAGCGAGCAGCGCGCCACCCACGGCCTCGCTTGGCTTGCCACCTATGTCGAAGCCATTCGCCAGCTCGCGCACTACGCGCAAGCCCTCGCCGACGGCGGCAGTTTCGGCGAGATCGAGGAATTGCTGGTACGGATCGGTGCCGGCGAATATCTGGCGCAAGTGCTCGGCGGCATTGCAATGAGCCAGAGCGAGATTGTGCGCCTCTCCGATCTCGGATTGAGCGCCGCGGCGGTGGCCGCGCGCGTCAATCCGGCCGTCGAGCATCTCATCGCCACCGGGAATACGCCGGCCCGCCGCGCGCGGCTGATGGAGCTGATGCGCGAGCGCCGCGATGCGACGGTGGGCGCCTGCGGGCTCGACGAGACGCTGGATTCGATCCGCGAGGAAATGCGCAAGTTCGCCGAGGATCGTGTCGCGCCGTTCGCGCAAGCCTGGCATCTGCGCAACGAATACATTCCGCTCGACGTCATCGCGCAGATGGCGGAGCTCGGCGTTTTCAGCCTGACCATCCCCGAAGATTACGAGGGCATGGGCCTGGGCAAGGAATCGATGTGCGTCGTCTCCGAGGAATTGTCGCGCGGCTATATCGGGGTCGGCAGCCTCGGCACGCGCTCGGAGATCGCGGCCGAACTCATTCTCGGCTCCGGCACCGAGGAGCAGAAGCGCAAATGGCTGCCGAAGATCGCCGCCGGCGAAGTGCTGCCGACCGCAGTGTTCACCGAGCCGAATACTGGTTCGGATCTGGCATCGCTGAAGGCCCGCGCAGTGCGCCAGGGCGACGTCTACAAGATCTACGGCAATAAGACTTGGATCACCCATCCAGTGCGCGCCGATCTGATGACGCTTCTGGTTCGCACCAATCCGGCCGAGACCGGCTATCGCGGGCTATCCATGCTGCTTGCGGAAAAACCGCGCGGCACCGACGCCGATCCGTTCCCGGTGCCCGGCATGACGGGGACCGAGATCGAGGTGCTCGGCTATCGCGGCATGAAGGAATACGAAATCGCCTTCGATGGTTTTGCGGTCAAAGCGGAAAATTTGCTGGGCGGCATCGAGGGGCTCGGCTTCAAGCAATTGATGGCGACCTTCGAGGCGGCACGCATCCAGACCGCGGCGCGGGCGATCGGCGTGGCGCAGGCCGCGATGGAGCAGGCACTCAGCTATGCGACGAGCCGTGTGCAGTTCGGCGAGCCGATTGCCGCGTTCCCGCGCATCGCCGACAAGATCGCGATGATGGCGGCCGAGATCATGATCGCGCGCCAGCTCACCTATTATGCTGCGCGGCAGAAGGATTCCGGACGGCGCTGCGATCTCGAGGCCGGCATGGCCAAGCTTTTGGCGGCGCGTGTCGCCTGGGCGGCAGCCGACAATGCGGTGCAGGTGCACGGCGGCAATGGTTTCGCCGTAGAATTTCCGGTGTCGCGGATTTTATGCGATGCGCGCATTCTCAATATTTTCGAAGGCGCCGCCGAAATCCAGGCCCAAGTCATCGCCCGGCGGCTGCTCGACGGCTCGAATTAAATTCATCCGCCCCCGCGGAGCGAAGCGCAGCGGGGGAGGGCGGACCATGCGAAGCATGGTGGAGGGGGCGGGCAGCCGTTGAGCTTGTCTGATGTCTTCGCCCGCGCTACCCCTTTCCCCGCTTTCGCGGGGCAGGATGCTTCGCGGAACGATTGCCGCGCCGGCCGAATTGACACACATCAAAGCGAGGACGTTCGCGCCCGGTCATTTTTCGGCAGCATTCCCGCACGCATTTCAACAGGATTGGATCGCTCCGATGCTTAGAATTCCGCACAACGCGTTTGTTTTCGTCGGCGACGGGGCCAAGGCACTGGTTTTGCGCAACGAAGGCGATGCGCAGTTCCTCAATCTGAAGACCGAACGGGTGTTCACCGACGCAAATCCGCCGACCCACGAGCAGGGGACGGACCGTCCAGGCCGGGCATTTTCGTCAGTTGGCCCGGGTCGTTCCAGCGTCACCCAGACCGACTGGCATAAGCTCGAGGAGCACCGCTTCGCCGAGCAGGTCGCGGCAATGCTGGAGCGGATGGTGCGCGAGCGCGGCGTCGAAGCCTTGGTCGTGGTGGCGCCGCCGCGCGCTCTCGCCGATCTGCGCAAGGCCTTTCATCCCGACGTGAAAAGAAAAATCATCGCCGAGATCGACAAGGACCTTACCAAGCATCCGGTCGATCAGATCGAGAAGCATTTGGCGAGCGCCTAGGTGGTGAAGTTTGGCCTGCGAGCCCGCTTGGCGCAACGCAGGTTTCGGGTGTTGGATCACCCCCCTTTTTGCAATATTTGGGCCTTGTGATCCGCGGCCTCGCGGAAGGAAGGATGATATTTAGGATCAAGACATGGTGGCAATGGCTCAAATGCAACAATCAATCGCGCAAACCAAATCGTCATCGATCGGCGAGCGTGTCGCGGCGCTGAATTGGACTGCGATCCTCTCTAATCTGGACGACCATGGCTGTGCCACCACCGAACCGTTGCTTACGCCAAAAGAATGCACGATTTTGGCGGAGAGCTACGACTCTGATCAACTGTTTCGCAGTCGGATAGTCATGGCGCGGCACGGTTTTGGGCGTGGCGAATACAAATATTTCGCATATCCCTTGCCGCAGATCGTCGTCGCGCTGCGCGATTCTCTTTTTCCGGCCTTGGCGCAGGTTGCGAATCGCTGGAACAAGGCGCTTGGCATCGAGGTAACATATCCCTCAACGCACGCCACTTATTTAAGGCGCTGCCACGCAGACGGACAAAGCAAGCCTACGCCGCTGCTTCTCCGCTATGGTCCCGGTGACTTCAATTGCTTGCATCAGGACATTTACGGCGAAAATATCTTTCCGCTTCAAGTGGCATTTCTCTTGTCCGAGCCGGAACGAGATTTTACCGGCGGCGAATTTTTACTCACGGAGCAACGACCGCGAATGCAATCGCGGGCCGAAGTCGTGCCGCTCAGGCAAGGCGAGGGCGTGATCTTTCCGGTCCACCACCGTCCGGTTCGCGGCGCCAGCAGAACTTATCGAGTCAATATGCGGCACGGAGTAAGCCGCCTGCGCTCCGGTTGCCGGCACACACTCGGTATCATTTTCCACGATGCCGCGTGACGACTGGATCGTCGCCGGCACTACAACATCCGCTCTTCGATCTTGGTTCGCTCCGGCGCCGGCGGCTCCTTAAGCAGAAGGCCGACATTGCCCGAAAGGATGCGCTCGCCGTCGGCGCCGAGCGCGCGCAGTTCGCGGACGAAATCGCGCACCGCCTCGCGCTTTCTGATTTCTTGCGGATAGTCGGTCGCGAACACGATGCGCGAAGCGGGAATTTCGCTCAAACCCGCTTTGATCGCGCCGATGCCGCCGGCAAATCCCGCCGTGTCAAAGACGAGATTGTGCCGGATGTAATGATCGAAATCTTTTTCGGCTTTGCGGCCGTGGCGCTGGTTGCCGGCGGTGCCCCAAAATTCCTTATCCTGAAAACAGCGGATGCGCGCCAGCATCGAGGCGATGCCGCCGGCGAGATGCGCCATATGCACGGTGAGGGTGGGATGGCGGTCGAACACACCGGAATTGATCAGCCGGATCGTCGCCATGATCAATGAAAATTCACGTCCGACCGCGCGCGCGGTGTCGTAGCCATCGAATTGCTGGGCGTGATTGAGCTTGAGCGCCGGATGCACGAAGACGAACATGTCGAGTTTGGCGGCTTGGTTCCAGAACGGCTCGAGCGCCGGATCGTCGATGAATTTGCCGTCGAACTCGGAAGTGATCACCACGCCCTGGAAGCCGAGCTCATGGCGGCAGCGGGCGAGTTCTTTGAACGCCGCGGCGGCCCCGAGTGGATGCGCGTGCGCGGCGCCGATGAACCGCCCCGGATAATCGCGCTCGGCTTGCGCGGCTTTGTCGTTGACGAGCCGCGAGGTCTCAAGATCGGCGCACATGCCGGCGGCGCTAGTGAGCCAGGCCGCGTCAATGCCGGCCAGCTCCATCATGCGCACGTGCTCGTCGAGGTCGTAGAGCAGAGAATGCACGGTGTAGCTCGGCGCGCCGAGCGCGTCGTAGTGGAGGACAAGCCGGTCGCCCGGATCGTCCTTGATCAGTTCGCGCGGCGTGAAATGGTGCTGAAAATCGACGATCATCGCGGGCGTTTCCTTCTGCGCTGATGTCTTAGCGCATGTCTTTCTCAGCGTCATTCCGGATTGCCGTGCAACGGCAAGTCCGGAATCCATAATCACGAATGGTGGCTATGGATTCCGGGTCCTCGCTTTGCTCGGCCCCGGAATGACAGGGTCCGCCTTTCTCTCGCGCTCAAGCCCGGCTACATATACTTACATGGCCAATTTCATGTCCCATATCGGGGTTCCGATCGCGATCGGCGCCGTCGCCGTCGTGTTGTTGCTCGGTCTCGTCAACATGATGCGCGGCGGTTCGCCCCATCGATCGCAGCAATTGATGCGGCTGCGCGTCTTGCTGCAATTCATCGCCATCGTCGTTATCATGTTCACGGTCTGGCTTATGGCGAAATAGCCACGCGATGGTCGTTCTGAACAAAATTTACACGCGCACCGGTGACGACGGCACCACCGCGCTCGGCACCGGTGGGCGGCGCAAGAAATACGATCTGCGGATCGCCGCCTATGGCACGGTGGATGAAACCAATGCCGCGATCGGAATCGCGCGGTTGCACACGGCCGGCGACGCCGCGCTCGACGCCGCGCTGGCGCGAATCCAGAACGATCTGTTCGATGTCGGCGCCGACCTTTGCACGCCGGGGCGCGGGAAGGGACCTGGCGGGGCGCGGTTGACCGTCACCGATAAACAGGTGGCTTGGCTTGAGACCGAAATCGACCGTCTCAATGCCGAGCTTGCCCCGCTGCGCTCTTTCGTCCTGCCGGGCGGCAGCCCCACCGCGGCCTATCTGCACTTGGCGCGCACCATCTGCCGGCGCGCCGAGCGGTTGACCGCCCAGCTCAAGGACAAAGCCGGGGAGAGCGTCGCCCCCGAAGTGCTCAAATACCTCAATCGCCTGTCGGATTACCTTTTCGTTGCCAGCCGTTACGCCAATGGCAAAGGCTCGGGGGACGTGCTCTGGAAGCCCGGCGAGAACCGCTAGCGAACTTCGGGTTCGCGGCACGAGGGCAGCGTTGACCGGCCGGGTGAGGGCCGGTAGTTTGCCGCACCGCAGCAGCGCGTCACTCCTCAAATCGCGCTAGTGCCGCAAACCCGAAGTGCGCACAAGTTTGCGGCACGCTCGGATGCGAACTTCGGGTTCAAAACAATAGCAGCAGTCTTTCGCATGAAAATTCTGGTGCCCGTGAAGCGGGCGATCGACAAAGACGTGAAAATCCGGGTCAAGCCGGACGGCTCTGGCGTCGAACTTGGCAACGTAAAAATGTCGATGAACCCGTTCGACGAAATTGCCGTCGAGGAGGCGATCCGGCTGAAAGAGGCCGGCAAGGCGACCGAGATTGTGTGCGCCTCGGTCGGATCGGCGCAGGCGGGCGAAACGATCCGCACCGCGCTCGCTATGGGCGCCGACCGCGGCATCCTGGTGAAGGCCGACGGGGCGGTCGAGCCGCTCGCCGTCGCCAAGATCCTCAGAGCGATCGCTGAAGCCGAAAAGCCCGGCCTGATCATCATGGGCAAACAGGCAATCGACGACGATTGCAATCAAACCGGACAGATGCTGGCTGCGCTGCTCGGCTGGCCGCAGGGTACTTTCGCGTCGAAGGTGATGCTCGACGGCGATGCGGTCGCGGTCACGCGCGAGGTCGACGGCGGCTTGCAGACGGTGAAACTGAAAACCCCCGCGATCGTCACCACCGATCTGCGGCTCAACGAGCCCCGCTATGCGTCCTTGCCCAATATCATGAAGGCGAAAAAGAAGCCGATCGCCGAAAAGACCGCCGCCGATTACGGCGTCGACATCAAGCCGCGGCTTGAAGTGATCAAGACCGCCGAGCCACCGGTGCGCAAGGCCGGCGTGAAGGTCAAGAGCGTCACCGAATTGGTGGAAAAGCTCAAAGAGGCGGGAGCGGTTTGATGCGACCGGTGACGAGCAAAAGAAATCATCCCTCTCCCCAGTGGGGAGAGGTCGGCGAGCATCGAAGATGCGAGCCGGGTGAGGGGGGATTGAGTCGAGGTCCGAATCCCCTCACCCGACTTGCTCGCTTCGCTCCCAAGTCGACCTCTCCCCAACGGGCAGAGGTGGAGCATGGGCGATAGCAATGCCGACTCTATTACTCGCCGAGCACGACAACGCCTCGCTCAAGGACGCGACCAACAAAGCGCTGACCGCGGCGAAACAAGTCAGCGGCGAAGTGCACATTCTGGTCGCCGGTCAAAACTGCAAATCCGTCGCAGAGGCCGCAGCCAAGCTTGACGGAGTCGGCAAAGTGCTGCTCGCCGACGGCCCCGCTTATGCGCACATGCTGGCCGAGCCGACCGCGGCATTGATCGTCGCGCTCGCCGGCCCGTACGACACGCTGATGGCGCCTGCCACCACGACCGGCAAGAACATTATGCCGCGGGTCGCCGCCTTGCTGGATGTGATGCAGATTTCCGACGTCACCAAAGTGCTGGCGCATGACACGTTCGAGCGGCCGATCTATGCCGGCAATGCGGTACAGACGGTGCACTCGCCCGAACAAAAGCGGGTGATCACCGTGCGCACGGCGGCGTTCCAGGCGACCGGCGCCGGCGGCTCGGCCCCGATCGAGCCGGTCACCGTGGGGGCCGATCCGGGCCTCTCCAGCTTTGTCGGTGAAGAACTCTCAAAGTCCGAGCGTCCAGAATTAACCTCGGCGAAGATCATCATTTCCGGCGGCCGGGCGATGCAAAACCGCGAAAACTTCACCAAATACATCGAACCGGTGGCGGACAAGCTTGGCGCCGCAATCGGCGCCTCGCGCGCCGCCGTCGATGCCGGCTACGCGCCGAACGATTGGCAGGTCGGGCAAACCGGCAAGGTCGTGGCGCCGGACCTTTACATCGCCGTCGGTATTTCCGGCGCCATTCAACATCTCGCCGGCATGAAGGATTCGAAAATCATCGTGGCGATCAATAAGGACGAGGAAGCACCCATTTTTCAGGTCGCCGACTACGGGTTGGTTGCCGATCTCTATGCGGCCCTGCCCGAGCTTGCGGCGGAGCTCGACAAGATCAAGCGCTGACGAAATCTGGCGCCTGAGCCGAGATCGTCGTAAATTGCGTAAGGTGAATCAAAATGGTTGAGGTCAAAGAACGCCCCAAAGAACGAACCAGCCCGCGTGCGCAACCCGCGCGCGCGGGTGAGGCGAACGACACAGCTGCTCCATTTCGCAAGATCGGTGTGATCGGCGCCGGGCAGATGGGCAACGGCATCGCCCATGTCTGCGCGCTGTCTGGCTTTAATGTCTTGTTGAACGACATTGCTGCCGACCGCATCACCGAAGGCCTCGCCACCATTAGCGGCAATTTGGCGCGGCAAGTCAGCCGCCAGCGCATCAGCGACGAACAGCGGCAAGCGGCCATCAAGCGCATTTCACCGGCCACGACGCTCGACGAGCTTGGCGACTGCGATCTAGTGATCGAGTCGGCGACCGAACAGGAAGAGATCAAGCGCAAGATCTTTACCGCGCTGTGTCCGGTGCTCAAGCCCGAAGCTGTCGTCGGCAGCAACACGTCGTCGATCTCGATCACGCGTCTCGCCGCGGCGACTGACCGGCCAGAACGCTTCATCGGCATTCATTTTATGAATCCGGTGCCGCTGATGGAGCTGGTCGAGGTTATTCGCGGCATTGCCACCGACGACGCGACCTTCGAGGCCACCAAGAAATTCATCGCCAAGCTCGGCAAACAGATCGCGGTGGCGGAAGATTTCCCCGCCTTCATCGTCAACCGTATCCTGCTGCCAATGATCAACGAGGCGATCTACACGCTCTATGAAGGCGTCGGCAATGTCGAGTCGATCGACACCGCAATGCGGCTCGGCGCCCATCATCCGATGGGCCCGCTCGAGCTAGCCGATTTCATCGGTCTCGATACCTGCCTCTCGGTGATGCAGGTGCTGCACGAGGGTTTGGCCGACTCCAAATATCGGCCGTGCCCGCTATTGGTGAAATACGTCGAAGCCGGCTGGCTCGGCCGCAAGACCCAGCGCGGCTTCTACGATTATCGCGGCGACAAGCCGATACCAACCAGATAACAGATGCCAGATGTCGGATGCCAGATGACGAAGATAGTCCTCTGACATCCGATCTCCGACATCTGATCTCCGATTAGGCTGCCGCCGCCATTTGCGGCGCCGTTTCGCGCCAGCACGGCAGCGCCGAGACGCGTTCGAACCAGCCGCGGACGTGCGAATAGGGCGCGAGCGGCAATTCGGCTTCCTTGGCGTAAAACAGGGTCGCAGCGGCGGCAAAGTCAGCGATCGTGAGCGCACTGCCGACCAAATATTTCTGCTTGGTCAGATGCGCATCGAGCATCTTTGCTTCTTTTTCGTAGGCGGCGACGCCCTTGGCGACAACAGCTTCATCTGGCGGGCCGAGTTTAAGAATATTTTTCTTGACGAACCGCTCGAAAAGTACCGGCGACCAAGCGTCCCGGATCCAATGCGCCAGATTCCAGCTCTGCCAGCGCGCAATGTCGGCGCGGATACGCGCGTCGTTCGGCCACAGCGCATTTGGCTTTTTGCCGGCGATATATTGCATGATCGCCATGGTCTCCCACAGCTTGAAGTCGCCGTCGACCAAAGCCGGCGTCCGTCCGGTCGGATTGATGGCAAGAAAAGCCGGCGCCTGTGAGCCGCCTTTGGTGAGATCGACGAACTCGAATTCGAGCGGCATGCCGAGATAGCTGGCGAGCGCGCGAACCTGCCAGGTGTTTGGCGAGGGCGGGAAACCGTAGAGTTTCATGGGTGACTCCTTGTTAGACGACAGACGACGGAAGACAGAGGTCGGATGTCAGATGCCGGAGCTCATGAGATGTGTCAGAGCCAGATCTCTATCGGCTCGCTGTCCTCTGACATCCGATATCCATCATCCGGCTCCTACTCACAGCATGAGGCGGATTTTGGCTCCTGGTATGACGCTTTTGCATCGACCACCGCGCCCTCATAACGATCGTGATGACGGACCCAGGCCATCGACCACGCCAATCTATCCTCGTCGCGGCCCTTGGGCGCGAGATCGAGGAAATGATAGGTGCCGATCAGGATGTCGAGACCGCGGCCATAGGTGGAATACGTATGAAAGATTTCGCCGGTGGCGTTCTTGTAGAACACGCTGGCGCCCGGCCGCTCCTCGCTCGGGAAGCTTTCGATGAATTCGTAATTGTAAAAAACCTTGCCGCTGGCCTTCTCCTCCGGCGTGAACGACACCTGATAGTCGGAATTGAAATCGCTGCCAAACGACGACACCCACTTGAAGCGCCAACCCATGCGGCGCTTGAAAGTTTCAATCTCCGACTGCGGCGCCCGCGACACGACGACGAATGAGACGTCGCGCTGCGCCAGGTGGATGACCGCGCCGTCGAAATGGTCGGCCAGATACGAGCAACTCGGGCAGCCGGCCTCCCAGCCCGGGCCTAGCATGAAGTGATAGATGATCAGCTGGCTCTTGCCGCCGAACAGATCGGCAAGCGATTGCTTGCCTTGCGGCGTATCAAAAACGTATTTCTTTTCCACTTTCTCCCATGGCAATTCGCGGCGTTTGCGGCTGAGCGCATCGCGGGCGCGGCTGAAAGCTTTTTCCTCCGCGAGATAGGCCTTGCGCGCAGCGATCCATTCATCGTGGGAAACGACTTT
>Ga0187816_10000182_pt1 | contig 17727 bp, 13 predicted proteins | sample NC_wetland_sal_i_16_FD_132960 | JGI IMG/M metagenome (GOLD analysis project Ga0187816, IMG submission 132960) | Wetland sediment microbial communities from Neuse River Estuary, North Carolina, USA - SO4_1 | ecosystem: Environmental > Aquatic > Freshwater > Wetlands > Sediment | place: USA... | reverse complement strand
TTGAAATGGGAATGGTATGAGTGGCTGGGGATATTCGGACCTTTGGCGCTTTTCTGGTGGTTCCACCGGATTGCGCGGAAACACGGAATGGGGCAACTGGATCTGCTGTGTCGATCGTTGATGCTTTACGAGGTCGTCTATTTTGCGCTAGCCATCGCATTCACGGTTCCTCCGGCGTTTGTGGGGCTGGTTCGCTTCCAACCTTTGCGCAGTTTGCAGCTCGTTTATCTGTTCTTGTACCTGTTAGGGGGCGGATTGCTGGGTCAATGGGTGCTGCGGGACAAAACATGGCGCTGGATGATATTGTTCATCCCGCTCTGCGCGGGAATGTTCTATAGCCAGCGCGTGATCTATGCATCCACACCGCACATCGAGTGGCCCTGGGCGGAGCCAGCCAACGATTGGTTGCGCGCCTTCGCATGGATTCGTGAAAACACGCCCACGGATGCCGTCTTTGCGCTGGATCCGAATCACATGCGCATGCCCGTCGAGGATCATCACGGATTTCGAGCACTGGCAGAACGCAGTAAGCTGGCGGACGCAAATAAGGATCGAAGCGTGACCATCATGTTCCCGGACCTCCCGCTGGTGGAGGAATGTGCCGCCCAGATCCGCGCCCTGAATGGGTGGAAGAATTTCAGGCTTGCGGATTTTCAAAAATTGAAGAAGTCCTACGGGGTCACTTGGGTGGTTGTCTCACAACCGGGGGCTGCAGGCCTGAGCTGCCCCTATCAGAATCAGACCCTGGAGGTCTGTCGTATCAATTAACCCGCACTTGTAGAACGGCGCCAGCAGCGGCTTCGACCGGTCTAGAATGGAGCCAGACAAAGGCCGGTGGACCTCCTAGGGTTTTTGCCCGCCGAACAAACGGAATTTGCAAACGAGAGGGGTGATCGAACATGGCCAGTGCTTCCGTAGTCGCTGAGGATCGGAGGCTTTTCCCTTATTCGCGCTGGCGGGAGCAAACGCCTTCGCTCGCTATCAAATTTAGCTGTGGGAATCCGTTTCCGTACATTCACTTGCAGGATTTTCTTCAGACTGACTTGGCGCACAAGCTTTCCGATGAGTTTCCCGTCCCAAACAGCAGCGCTTGGATCCAATACAAGCATTACAACGAGGACAAGACAGGCCTCACCAAGCGCGAACTTTTTCCTCCCTTGCTCGCGAAAGTGACGCAAGAGCTGAATTCCCCCGAATTTGTCGCCTGGATTTCGGAACTCACAGGCATCCCCGATCTCATCGCCGATCCAGATCTCGAAGGCGGAGGTTTGCACCAGTCCGGACGCGGCGGCTTTCTGAACGTGCACACCGATTTCAACATGCACCATTACCACAAAAATTGGCGGCGACGAATTAACCTCATCCTGTACCTAAATCCGGATTGGCGGCCCGAATGGGGTGGAGCCTTGGAATTCTGGGATGTGAACATGCGGCAATGCGTCACGAAGATTTCACCGCTTATCAATCACGCTGTAATTTTCAACAGCAATGAAATTTCATACCATGGATTCCCCGGGAAACTCACATGCCCGGAAAATGCCTCCCGCAAGAGCCTTGCCTTCTACTATTACACGATCGAGCAGAATTCCATCCACGATACGCACTCAACGAATTACATGCCGCGGCCGGAGGACAGTAGAGCCAAGGCCATGCTGATTTGGCTCGACAAGAAGGCGGTACATGTCTATTCAAAGGCAAAGGAAAAATTCGGGATAGGCGACGACTTTGCGAGCACGATCCTTGGTATGCTCTCGAGGAAAAAACAAGCTGCCCCCGCGGAAGCCATCCAATCCGATCCGGAAGCAGGCCCTATTGCTCCGCTCCATGCCGCGCAAGACAGCAAGTCCTGATCAGTGCTCGGCGGCAGCGGGCTTGGCAGGTTCAGTTCCCGGTCCCTTTGTTTCGGCGGCGGGCCCTTCGTCGTCCGGTTTACTGCCTTCACCGGGTTTCTTCTCCGTGTACTGCACGATCAGCGAAATGCGGCGATTCGCCGGGTCCAAAGGCTCATCTGGCTTGCGGAGCCGCTGGTCGGCGAAGCCACGGACTTGCGACACTTGATCTTCGCGGATTCCGTTCGCCTGCATCAAGCGGCGGGCGGCATTAGCGCGATCCGCGGATAGCTCCCAGTTCCCATAGTTGGCGTTCTTGCCGAATGGCTTGGCGTCCGTGTGGCCTTCGAATGAGATCTTGTTCGGCAGTTTGCCGAGTTCGTGGGCCAGGGAAATCATGATTTGTTCGTTATCCGGATTTATTTTCGCGCTGCCGCTGTCAAAAAATGTGCCTTTGTCGGCTTCGAGCAGCTCGATGCGCAGGCCCTCATTGGTCACTGTCATATCAATTTGATTTTTTAGTTTGTCGAAATTGGGGACTTCACGGATGGCTCTTTGCAGTTCGTTCTTCAACTCCTCCATGTTGTCATTCGACACGACGAAGCTTTCACCGCTGCCCGCCATGTCGCTGCCCACTTTGTTTGCGGTACCCGCAGGGTCCTTAAAGTATCCGCTCACTCCTTTCTGGATATCCTTACTGCTATTCATCAGCCACAAGACGATGAACAGCGCCATCATGGCGGTAACAAAATCGGCGTAGGCGACCTTCCATGCGCCGCCATGATGGCCACCGTGCCCTCCCTTCTTTTTGATAACAATGATGGGAGCCTTTCCCGTCATGCGGTGGCCTTCGCGGGTTCTGCTGCGCCTTCTCCGGCCGGCGCGTCCGTCTTGTCCTTTATGAACTTTTCCGTTTCTTGAAAAGTGGGCCTGACGTGTCCGGGAATCGCCCGCCGGCCGATTTCCACGGCGCCCGTGGGCGCGGTCCCCCTCATGAACGAAACGATCAACACTCGAAGCACGAGGTAAAAGGCATGCTCCTCTTCTGCCATTTTGGTCATGTTCGCGGCGAGGGGACCCACAAGTCCGTAGCACAGCAATATCCCGAGGAACGTGCCCACCAGTGCGGCGGCGACTTTATGACCAATTTCTTCCGGCGGCCCGCCGAGTGAACCCATCGTTACCACCACGCCCAGCACGGCAGCGACGATTCCTAAACCCGGCAGCGAGTCCGCCACTGTGGACAGAGCGCCGATAGGCGCATTTGCTTCATGATGATGGGCGTTCATATCGGATTCGATCATCTGGTCGGCGTCGAATGGCTCCACCCCGCCGCTTGAGGCGAGTCGAATCGAATCGCACACGAATGCGAGCGCGTGATGATCCTTCAGAAAGACTGGATATTTGGAAAAGACGGGGCTTTGGTCCGGTGCATCACTATCCGTTTCCAGGGCCATTAACCCGTCCTTCCGCGCGCGTCCGAAAAGTTCGTACATCATTTTCAGAGTGTCTAGGTATCGCTTCTTGGTGAATTTTGAGCCGCCGAAAACACCCGTGATTCCTCCCACGATTTTCTTGAGAATATGCATCGGATTGGCGATCAAGAGCGTTCCAATCGCCGCCCCTCCGATGGTCACCAGTTCTGCTGGCTGTATCAGAACTTTCAAGTTCCCGTGCTCCATCAGGAAGCCACCGATGACGGCGCCGAAAACGACAACGATTCCAATGATCGTGAACATCGGGATCCAGGCCTCCTAGCCGGAAGGATCGTCAATCCGCAAGTGCCAAAATAAAGCTCCCACCCGCGGCGATGCCTTCGAGAAGTGATTTTTCGGATCTTTCGATGATGGACTCCACAGTATCCTCGGCCTTCACAGTTGTCCCTCCAAACGACGCTATTACCGAAAGATCCTCGCCCCACCATTTGATTTCCGCATAAGGAACCGCTCTTTTCAATCGCCCCGCTACCTTTTCCACTTCTGCCGCGGGACACTCCGTCAAAATCACAAGGAACTGATTCTTTGCGCCGAGGCCGAGGAGGTCTGTCGGGCGGATGCTATTTTCAAGCGTCTGACCCACGGCACGAAGGATCGCCACCACTGCCCCGGATCCGTACTTCGACCTCACGTCTTCAATTTGATCCACTCGAATGGTCATGACGCTGAAGGGGATGGGGCATTGGCCAAAAGTCGCAATCTGCTCGCGGATGTGCGAGCGCATGTAGGCCTCGGAGGGAACTTCCGTGGCCGGATCCAAGAGTCCATATGCACCCAATTTTTTCTTGCGGCGATCCCAATTCGAAACCGCGATGCTTTCCTCAAAGCTCTCGGCCGCTCCAATAACGCTCCCGTGACTGTTTCGAATGGGAACCGCCCGCATGCGCACGAGAACGCGATGCCCGTCTTTATGCCGCAGGGAAACATTCACGACGGCTGGTTTGCCGTCGCGCATCACATTAACGATCGCCTCGGTGGCGTCTGAGACAAAGCAGGTGTTTCCATCACCCTTTGCCAGAAGGTCACAACGGCTGGAACGTCCCACGACATCCTGACGAAGGTGCCCTGTGATTCTTTCCGCCCCGTCATTCCAGAACAGAACCTTTTGATTGCTGTCCACCAGGTACACCCCCGTCAGTAAGCTATCGAGGATGGCCCGAAATATCTTTGGGTCGTCGAATTCGGACATTTGGTGACTCCGTAATGAGGTATCGGCGGAAGGAGAGCCTGAGTTTAGGTGCAAGACCAGTCACAACAGGAGCTTCAAAAAGGCGAGACTTTTCAGCTCCTTAAGCGTCGAAAGCATAGACCAGGCGCGGGATGGGAAATTTGTCAACTGCGGCCTCCTATTTCCTTGGAGCACAAGCGGGCATCTCTTAGAATGAAGTGATTCCTCTGCTGGAGTACACGATCTTGGGAAGCCTTCTTTACTATAGGAAACAACGGCTCGTCACGTGTGGGTCTCTGGGAGGCCAACTTGCGGGCAGATTGCTGTCCCTCGCGGTAATACTGTTCGCCCTCCTGACGCTCGGGTGCGGGCAAAAGCAGGCGGCCGGAGACCAATCCGGTCCAAGCATACCGGTTAAAACTGAAGTCATTCAGCCTGTACCCATCCCTGACACATCGGAGTACCTGGCTACGCTCAAGTCACGGCATTCCACGGCCTTAAATCCGCAGGTCGAGGGCCAGGTAATTCACATTTTTGTGAAATCCGGTGATCGGGTGAAAGCAGGCACGCCGCTGATGGAGATTGACCCGCTCAAGCAGCAGGCGACACTCAGCAGCCAGGAGGCTGCTCGAGCCGCCCAGGAAGCAAACGTCCGCTTCGCCCAGATACAGTGGGATCGTGCCCAGAAGCTGTACGCGGCCGGCGTTACCAGCAAGCAGGATTACGATCAGGCCAAGACGAACCTCGATACCGCGCAGCAGCAGCTAAAATCCTTGGATGACCAGGTCCGGGAACAGCAGGTCGAACTGCATTACTACAGCGTTGTGGCACCCACCGACGGAATTGTTGGCGACATCCCTGTGCGCGTGGGCGACCGGGTTTCCCTCACCACTTTGCTGACGACGGTGGATGAACCCGGCAGCCTCGAGATTTATGTCAGCGTCCCGGTGGAGCGTTCGAAAAATCTGAAGATTGGACAGAAAGTGGAGTTGCTCGACGCGGATGGGAAGTTGATCGCCGAGAGCAGCCTGGATTTCATTTCCCCGGAGGTCGACAACAATACGCAGTCCGTTCTTGCCAAGGCCACCGTCAAGAACGCCTCAGGCGCCTTGCGCACATCACAGTTTGCCCGCGCTCGAATCATCTGGGACGTGCGTGAGGGCCCGGTGATTCCCGTGCTCTCTGTTTCGCGAATCAACGGCCAATTTTTCGTCTTCGTCGTCGAAGGCACCGGGAAATCAGCTGTCGCTCACCAAAAAATCTTGAAGCTGGGGGAGCTGATCGGCAATCAGTATGTCGTTCTGGATGGCCTGAAGGCAGGGGATCGCGTGGTGGTGGAGGGTTCCCAGAATCTGGTGGACGGCGCTGCGGTCACCGAAACTTCCGAGGGGTCGAGCTCAAAACCCTCTTCTTGATTTTTCCCGGCATTCCCGGATTTCTGTGCGCAATTTTGAGAGGCTGACGCAAGAATGTTTGTAGATTTTTTCATCAAGCGTCCGATCTTCGCGACTGTCTGTGCCCTGCTGATCATCCTCGCCGGCGCTGTCGCCATTCCCACTCTTCCCGTGGCGCAATTTCCGAATCTTGCCCCTCCTCAGGTCGGCGTCTTCGCTTCTTACAATGGCGCCAGCGCCCAGACCGTCGAAACGTCGGTCACCACGCCGCTCGAACAGCAAATCAACGGCGTCGAGGGCATGAAGTACATGACATCCACCAGCGGCAACGACGGCTCGAGCAGCATCAATGTCACCTTCGATATCGCACGCGACGTGGATCTGGCCGCCGTGGACGTCCAGAATCGCGTCAATACCGCTCTCGGCAGGCTGCCCAACGAAGTCAAGACTACCGGGATCACTATCACGAAATCCGCAGCGGGGTTCGTCTTCGGCGCCGGCGTGTATTCCGAACACGGTGAATACGATAGTCTCTTCCTCAGCAATTACGTAGATCTCTACATCCGCGACACCCTCAAGCGCATCCCGGGCGTTGCCGACGTCGAGATATTTGGGGAAAGAAAGTATTCCATGCGGCTGTGGCTCGATCCGCTGCGCATGGCCAGCCGCGGTCTTACGGCCACCGACATTCTCTCCGCGTTGCAGGAGCAAAACGTTCAGGTCGCCGCCGGCCAGGTGGGTCAACCGCCCTCGAATTCAGGCCAGATGTTTCAGATTAGTGTGCGAGCCATCGGCCGCCTCGTCGAGCCGTCGGAGTTCGAAAACATCATTTTGAAGACTGGCGCCGACGGCAATCTGGTTCGCGTGAGAGATGTCGGTCGCGCCGAACTGGGCGCCGAAGATTACAGCTCGAATCTGCGTTTCAATGGGCATGAAGCCGTGGGGTTCGGCATCTCCCAGTTGCCGGGAGCAAATGCGCTGACCGTGGACAAAGCGGCCAAAGCGGAGCTCGCCCGCCTCTCCAAGCGATTTCCTCCGGGAATCAAGTACCATATTGCATTTGATAGCACCACAGTCGTTGGCGAATCCATTAAGGACGTCCTCTATACGCTTATTGAGGCGATTATCCTGGTCATCCTAGTGATTTTTGTCTTTCTTCAGGATTGGCGCAGCACGTTCATTCCTGCCATCACCATTCCGGTTTCGCTGATCGGAACCTTCGCATTCGTCAAGCTGCTCGGATTTTCCATCAACACGCTCACGCTCTTCGGCCTCACGCTGGCCACCGGCTTGGTCGTTGACGACGCTATCGTGGTCATCGAAAACGTCCAGCGCCACATCACCGAGGGAATCTCCGAACCCCACAACGCCGCCTCCGTGGCCATGAAAGAAGTGGCTGGCGCGGTCGTCGCTACCTCTCTTGTGCTCGTCGCCGTGTTCGTTCCCGTTGCCTTCTTCCCGGGCACGACGGGAATTCTGTTTCGCCAATTCGCGCTGACCATCGCCTTTTCCGTGTCCATCTCCGCATTCAACGCCCTTACACTCACGCCCGCACTTTCCGCCTTGTTCCTCGGGCACGCTCGCGAGAAGGAAGGCCGCTTATTTGTCGGGTTTAACCGCGGCTTGAAATCATTCACTCACGCGTACGCCGGCTCGCTCCGCCGCATCCTTCGTTATGAAGTGATTTCCGTCGTGGTGTTCCTGGCCGGCCTGGGTCTCACTTACTGGGTGTATCAGCATGTGCCGAGGGGCTTCATTCCCGACGAGGACGCCGGATACTTCATCGTTGCCGTTCAGGCGCCCGAAGGTGCCTCGCTCGAATACACCACAAACATCCTCGGCCAGGCGGAAGCAGCCATGAGCAAGAGTCCCGAAATTGACGGAGCCTTCTCGGTCGCGGGATTCAGCTTTGGTGGCAGCGCCCCGAATCGTGCGCTGATTTTCGCCAGCTTGCGGGATTTTGACCAGCGCAAAGGCGAAGAGCACTCCGCCAATTCAGTTATCAATCGTCTGCGTGGCCCATTTTCGACAATTTCCGGCGCCAACGTAACACCCTTCGCCCCCGCTGCCGTCCAAGGCCTCGGAAATTTCGGAGGTTTTCAATTCATTCTCGAGGATTTGACCGGCCATCCGTTGCAGGCCCTTGCTAATGTCACGCAACAGGTGGTCCAACAAGGAAACAGCAGCCCGGATCTGGCCGGCCTATTCACCACCTTTACTGCCAACGACCCGCAATTCGTGGTCACCTTCGATCGCCAGCGCGCCAAGGGCCTCCAAGTACCTCTTAGCCAGATAAGCGACGCCTTGCAGGTTTACATGGGCTCGGTCTATGTGAACGATTTCGACTTCAACAACCGCTCCTACCGCGTCTATGTGCAATCCGATAAGCAGTTCCGCTCCGAACCGAAAGACATCCGCGAGTATTATGTCCGCTCGAACCAGGGAAAGATGATTCCCCTCGATAATTTGGTGGAGGTGAAGCAGACCGCCGCGCCGACGGTCATCAGCCACTACAATTTATTCCGCTCGGCTGAAATCGACGGATCCGCCGCTCCCGGACACAGTTCCGGGGATGGCATTGCCGCCATGGATGCGCTCGCCAAGAAGGCGATGCCTCCGGGCTTCGGCTACGAGTGGACGGGGCTTTCGCTCGAGGAATTGCAATCCGGTAGCCAGGCCACTCTGCTCTTCGGGCTCGGATTGCTTGTTGTTTACCTCACGCTCGCCGCGCAATACGAAAGCTTCTCGCTCCCCTTTATTGTTTTGCTGGCTGTTCCAATGGCTTTACTCGGCGCGGTCGGCGCTCAAGCGCTGCGCGGCCAGGAAAACGACGTCTATTGCCAGATAGGCCTAGTAATGCTTATCGGCCTTTCGAGCAAGAATGCGATTTTGATCGTGGAATTCGCCGAACAGCTGCGCGAAAAAGGATACTCAATTCTCGATGCCGCCGTTGAATCCGCCCTCATCCGCCTGCGGCCCATCCTAATGACCTCGCTTGCGTTCATCCTCGGCGTCCTCCCGCTGGTGCTCGCCCAGGGCGCCGGGCGCATCAGCCGCCGGTCGGTGGGGACGACGGTCTTCGGCGGCATGATTGCTTCCACGTTCCTCAATCTTATTTTCATTCCGGTGCTTTATGTCCTCGTACGAAAACTCCAGACAGGCTGGAAAGAGGAGCCTGCGAAGCCTGCTGTGTCGACCTAGCGGTTGCCTGCGAGTTCATTCAGATTCTTCCGGGAATTCATTTGTATGAAAAGGAACTCAAATGATCGATGTGAAGTTACCCGAGCCTTGGCTGCGCGGCACACTGCCTGACGTTGCAGTGGTTCCGCGAGCCGTGCTGCATGCCCTCGAGCTGGCGAAGGAAGATCTCGAAAAATGGTGCGGGCGATTGACCGATAAACAATTGAACGCGCGCCCTGCGCGTCTGGCGTCTGTCGCTTTCCATATCCGCCACATCGCTCGGAGCCTCGATCGCTTGCTCACCTACGCCGAAGGCGGCCAGCTCAACGCCAGCCAATTGGCTGCCATGAAGGCGGAATCGGATCCCAGAGCAACCCCAAGGGACTTATTTGCGGAATTGGATGCGGCGCTGGCACTGAGCACCGCTCGGATTCGCGCCATCCATCCCGCCAGCTTTGAGCAGCCGCGAGCCGTCGGCAGGAAACAACTCCCCACAACAGTCTGTGGATTGCTCGTGCATGTGGCCGATCACACGCAACGCCATGTAGGTCAAGCGGTCACAACGTCAAAGATCGTCGCCGCGCAACGAAAAAAAAGCCGGGAACATTGAGTTCCCGGCTCGTGGAAAAATTGGTCGATTGATCTGAATGCCCCAGCGTCTGAGACGGGCAAGGCAGCGTTAACTAGTCGGCGGCAATCGCGCGGCTGACTTCTTTCGTTCCGCTCCCAGCATGATCGGCCGGTTTCGCTTCCGTGAACTGTTCCGCCTCCGTAGAACCCGCAAGCGCCGTGGTTGATGCCGTCCCGCCTGTGATTGCCTGTTGCAAACTGTCGAAGTAGCCGGTGCCGACGAATTTCTGATGCTTCACGGCCTCGTAGCCGTAGTCACGCTCTTGCCGGAACTCTTCTTCCTGCAAGCGGCAATAGGCGGTCATGCCGCTCTGCTTGTACTGCCGCGACAAGTCGAACATGGACATGTTCAGCGAATGGAAACCGGCGAGCGTAATGAACTGGAACTTGTAGCCCATGGCCGCAAGTTCAGTCTGGAACTTCGCAATCGTCGCATCGTCCAGGTGCTTCTTCCAATTGAACGAGGGCGAGCAATTGTAGGCCAGCATTTTGCCCGGATAGCGCGCACGAATTCCCTCGGCAAATTGGCGCGCCTCCTCCAGATCCGGTTTCGCCGTCTCGCACCAGAGCAGGTCCGCATACGGCGCATAGGCAAGGCCGCGCGCAATCGCCGCCGGCAATCCACGGCGGCAGCGGAAAAATCCCTCGCTCGTGCGCTCGCCGGTCAGGAATTCCCGATCGCGTGGATCCACGTCACTAGTGATAAGCGTCGCGCTGTCGGCGTCCGTCCGCGCCATAATCAGCGTGGGCACCCCCATCACGTCCGCCGCCAGCCGCGCCGCCACCAATTTCTGTATCCCTTCCACCGTCGGCACCAGCACTTTTCCGCCGAGGTGTCCGCACTTCTTCGCCGACGATAATTGGTCCTCGAAATGGACGCACGCCGCGCCCGCTTCGATCATTCCCTTCATCAACTCGAATGCATTCAAATTTCCGCCAAATCCTGCCTCGGCATCGGCAACCAACGGAGCGAACCAGTAGGTGTCGCCGTTCCCTTCCGCGTGATGAATTTGATCGGCACGTGCGAGTGCCTGGTTCAGCCGCCGGCAAAGGTTTGGAACGCTATCCGCTGGATACAGACTTTGGTCGGGATATGTTTCACCGGCGTCGTTCGCATCCGCCGCCACTTGCCATCCGCTGACGTAAATCGCCTGCAAGCCCCCGCTCACCTGCTGGACGGCTTGGTTGCCCGTGACTGCGCCCAGGGCGCGCACGGACTCTTCGGAATGCAGCAAGGTCCACAGGCGCTCGGCTCCCAGTCGAGCCAGCGTATGCTCGATGTGCATCGACCCTCGCAGTTGCTCGACGTCCTTCGCGCTATAAGGACGACTCAATCCCGCCCAGCGCGGATTCGACCGCCAATCAATCTCGAGGCCCGAGTGCCTATCGTTCCCATTGCTATTGCCATTGCCGCTGTTCGCCATATCCTCTCCTCTGCCTTCGAATCTCAATCCCATTACACGCGGACACACTTCTTCCTTTGCCGCCCCGTCCAGGAAAATTTCAATCGGAGGAATTAATCATCTCAGCCAGCTAGGCTGCGGGAAGGCCTCGCAAGGTAAGTTCTTCGATCAGGTCGTCCAAAGCCTGGCGATTCGCCGGAGACAGCGAGTTGAATCCGATGCCCACGCCCGCATCGCCGGGTTCGCAATTGCGGATTTGGCCCTCGGCTTCGAAATAATGATGATTCACGGGAATTCGCACTCGCACGGCCGTGCCCACTTGGAGACTGCTCCTGCGCACAAATAATCCACCGGCGCTTAGGTTGTTCGCGGGATTTTCCACTTGGATTTTCTTTTCGCCGACCTCGAGTTCAACCGGCTTGTCGAGCAACATCCGGGGAAACGTCCGAGTGCTGGATCCTTCCATGATCTTGTCTCCTTCTCAGTCGCGCCTTACAAGGGCCTGGGCCGTGGTCGTTCTGAGCCGCACAATCCGGCTCGTTGACCTTCCGGCGAGTATCCGGCGAAAATGGCAATCAGTCAAACTGATTGTCATTATCATCTTGATAGGCTAATGTTATCAGTCCTAGTACAATTGTCCTGTAGCCGGCGCATCTCGTTCTTCTGCATTTCATTGCGCCCGGGTGGTCTAGAAATTCCAATGCCCGAGTCTGGAGGTTCCCGTGGAATTTGACCAGGTGGAAACCTTTCTCGCGGTCGTCACCTATGGCGGATTCCATCGTGCCGCCGAGGCATTGCGCGTCAGCCAACCCGCCGTCAGCGCGCGCATTCGCGCCTTGGAAGACTCGCTCGGCGTGAAGCTCTTCACCCGCGCCCATGCCAATCTCACGCTCTCCCCCGCCGGCAAGGCCCTGCGCCCCCATGCCGAACAACTCCTGCGCAACATCGCTCTGGCCCGTCAGGCGGTCCACGAACTCCAGCCTTCCGCTCGCAGCGCGCTGAATATTGCCGCAGCACTTTCCGTGTGCACTTATTTTCTTCCAGATGTGATGATGGATTATCAGGCAGCCAATCCGAAGGTGATGGTCAGTCTGCGCTCCGGGACTTCCATTCAGGTCCTGAAGATGGTTCTCGACGGCGAGGCTGATATCGGCGTGGCCCGATCGCTCAATCACCCCGAAGTCGAAACCATGACCCTCCGTGATGATCCTCTCATCCTCGTCGGCCATCCCGCGCATGCTGCGTCCCGCAAGCGTCGCGTCCTGCTCGAAGAAGTCGAATCTTTGCCCTTGATTTTTTACGATCGTGGCTCAAGCGATTGGACGCTCAGCCAGGGCCTCTTCCGCCGCGCGGGTCTTTTGCCTCACGTAGTTCTTGAAGTCGAGACCATCGAGGCAGCCAAGCGCATGGTGGAGCGCAAGCTGGGCCTCAGTTTCCTGCCCCTGATCGCGGTCAGCCAGGAACTCCGCCAGGGCGAACTCGCTGCCATCGAAATCATCGACGCCGAGCCGCTCCATCGTACTCTCGACGTCATCCACCCTCGCCACCGACCGCTCACGCGCGAAGCCCAATCCTTCCTCCAACTCTTGCAGGCCGCGGCAGCCGCGCCTGTGCCCCTAGTGTCGAAACCCACCAAACGTCATAAACCTCGAACCTGAGGGCCGTCAACCTCTCCGGCGGCCAAGATTTCTCCGACCCGGTTTCCTGCCCCGCGCGCGGCGTTTGCCCCGCCGCACTTTTTTCGCAAGAGCGTCGGCCACATCCTGACCCGTCTCGACCGCGCCTTCCATAAACCCCTGCCAGTTTTCTGACAGATGCTCCCCTGCAAAATAAACGCGCTTATGCGGCTTACTCAGCGCAGGCAGAACGGTGAGCCACTGCCCGCAGCGGTAAAATGCGTACGCCCCTCCAGTGTAGGGGTCATCTTGCACGGATTGCCACGCCTGCCTCTCGACGTCCAGAACCTTTACCCTTCGCTTCTTTTTCCCAAATGCCATGGCCACGTCCCCTGCAATCCACTTCCCCAGGTCGTGTAGAGGTGAGGACGCGATGTCGTCCGCTTTATCACCCACTGCGTAACTGCAGAGGATTCCCGGAGCTCCTCCCTGTTTATAAGTGCTGTCAAAGCAAAAATCCGAAGCCAGCGACGTGAAAATCGAAAACCCTCCATTCGGAGGATTGGGCCAGAATCTTTTCTCGCACAGAACTGCGGTCTTTGTGATGCGAGCATATTGAAGCTGCCGGGCGGCGTAGAGCTGTTCGCGCGGGGCGCCCCCTTGCCACCGGATGTTCCTCAAATAGTGAGCAGGCACCGTGCAGATACAATATTGTCCGTCGGCTGAATCGTTTTCATCCGTGAATACCTCGACAAGGCCTCTCGATTGGCGAATGCGTTTGACTTTGAAGTTCGTTCGAATGTTGTCGAGTCCAATGGCGTCCGCGAGAGCGTCCACAAGCCGGTCGTTGCCGCCTTCGATCTTGTAATCCATTTCATCCGTCTTGTCGGCCCGCACGCCGGGACTCCCGAAATATTCCGCCGCGCCGACGTACGCGGATGTCTGCCGGATGGTTTCGCCGAAATCCGTACTGTCCATCAGGTCGCGTTTGAGCAGATCGCTCTCCTGGAAACCGGAGAGTTGAAGTTTGGTCCACCAGTCGAGTTTGTCCAACTCGCGAACGTAGGACCTGCGTTTCTGGCCGCCCTTGAATTCACGCCTTATTTCGCCGAAGCATCGTTCCGCGGTCGCGCTCAAGGGCCAGGCCCCGGGCGCGTAGAATTCGGGTTTCGGTTTTGACCCCCAGAAGGAATATGCATACCGGTGCTTCATCAATCTCAATTTGAATTTCTCGCAGAGACCTTTCATTTGCTTGTGATCATCACCGATCCATTCACCACCGAGCTCGCAAACCAGCGAGCACGCGCCGTCAAAACGGTGCGAGAGCACCCGCCCGCCCAGTCTCTCTTGCGCCTCAACAACTGTCACTTTCCAATGCTTTCGCGTCAGCCGGTAGGCAGCCGCCAGTCCTGCCAGCCCGGCTCCAATCACGACGCAACTTGGCTGCCTCATTTGTGGCCCCCTCGAATTGCGATTCCACAGGTCACATCGATTCTCGTGGGAAGGGGTTGAATCTATCCGCCAGTCCACACAATGTCAACACGCGCCCAAGCTCATAAGCTCCCCATGACCAAATCAGTCCCGTTGGCTGGGCGTCCGCATTGATCTTTCACCGTGGCCTTCCGTTTTTCTCGGCGGCCTGCGGACGGTTGCAAACAAGCACGCGGCAAAGCTATCCTGACACGGTCCTTGTTCTCGTCCGCGGGCGCCTGTATAGCGTTTCCAACCGCTCGATGAATCTTTGCGAATGCGCGGCGTGGCCGGGCAAGTTCGACGATGCAAATTACAATGGCAAGATTCCTGGCATTGTTAGCGGTGCTGTTGATCTGCTATCCAGCAGTTGCCAGCCTCCCGCAAACGAGCCCCGCAGCCCGCGACTCCTACGATTTCGATCTCCCTGCCACAAAGCAATGGCTCGATACGAAACTCGACCTGCGCGCCGGCGAAAAGCTGCGCATCACCGCCACCGGCACGATCAAATTTCCGGCGGACAAAAAGCATCCTGACGGCAGGACGTGCGGACCCGAGGGTCTCGAACGCGGCTTCGTAGATTTGATCCATGAATACGCCGTGCCGGACGCAGGACACGGCGCCTTGATCGCCCGCCTTGGCTCGGGCGACGCGGCTCAGCCATTCCTCGTTGGAGCAAGCAAGGAATACCAAGCGCCAATTGGCGGCCGCCTCTTCCTCGGCATCAACCAAAGTCTGGACGACGCATCCGGTGCAACAGGGAGTTTCCATGTCAATATTGTTGTGGAGGATCCCCGCGAGAGCACTGCCGGCGCGACGGCTGCCGGAGGCCCTCCCGACGCGCCCATCCCGTCGATCACACCTGCGCTTCTCGCTCGAATTCCACGTCGTGTGAACGACCCGCAAGGCAGGCCCGGCGATATGGTGAATATCTTGATTGTCGGCACGCAGGAGGAAGTCGTTCAGGTTTTCGGCACCGCCGGCTGGGTAAAAGTCGACGCGTCCGTCGAAGGCGCAGTCGTCAACGCCGTGCTCGACTCGCTCGAAAAGAAAGACTACCTGACCATGCCCATGAGCAAGCTCTACCTTTTCAATCGGGTGCAGGACTACGGCTTCGCGCATGCGGAGCCCGTCCGTGTCGTCGAATCGCGCAATCACCTGCGCGTTTGGAAATCGCCGTACATGGTGAATGACCGCCCGCTCTGGTGCGTGGCTGCCACGCATGATGTCGGCTTCGAGCGCGACCAGCGCAATAACGGCGTCACTCACAAAATTGATCCCGCCATCGATGGCGAGCGTGAATACGTCAACGCCACGCTCTCCGGCACAGGCCTCATCGCTCAACGTACGCACGTCACTCCCTCAGACGCTCTCACCGAGGCCAAAACGGCCACCGGCGGCAGCTTCCACTCCGACGGCCGCGTCCTCGTCCTAATCCTGAAGAGCGCGCCACCCACCGCAAAATAAAGTCGCGAAACAAGGAAGTCCCCTGCCGCCAAGGCTGATTGACCGTGTTGCCTGCATTTCGCGCGCCCCGCGTCACCGCCTTGTGCGTGCAATCTCGCTTTGCTATCCTCGATGCGGAGGCGCTGATGGCGCAAACTATTCCGCTCAGCTTGCAAACTGAGCGGGCCGAACAGGCAGAAAGCCTATCTCGCGCCACAAGCGTTCCCTGGTTTGTCTGGTCTGGCGTTCTCGCTGTCACCTCCATTGCCCTCGGCCTCTATTGGGACATTTCCTGGCACATGACCATCGGGCGCGACACTTTCTGGACGCCCGCTCATCTCGTGATTCAGTTCGGCGGCATCCTCGCCGCCATCACCTGCATGGTCCTGATTTTCTCGACCACTTTTTCGCGCGACCCGGCGGCGCAAGCCACCTCCGTGCGCGTTTGGGGATTCCGCGGCCCGCTGGGCGCTTTCCTGACGGCATGGGGCGGCGTCACCATGGTCACGTCAGCCCCCTTCGACAACTGGTGGCACAACTCCTTCGGCCTGGACGTGGAAATCATGAGCCCGCCGCACGTCGTACTTGGCCTCGGCATCATGGGCGTGGGCGTTGGCTGCCTTTTTCTGATTCTCGCGGAAAAGAACCGGGCTTCCGGACTGGTCCGGGACAAACTGGACATCCTGTATCTGCACCTTTGCACCCTGCTGCTCTTGCTGCACTGGATTCTCATTTCCGAGTTCTGCGATGCGCGCCTGATGCATAACTCGATTTTTTATCGCGCCATTTGTTTCGGCACGCCGATTTTTCTCATTGCCTATGCGCGCGCTGCGGATCACAAATGGGGCGCCACGATCGTCGCCGCGATGTACACGGGGCTGCTTATCGCCGCCATGTGGATTTTTCCGCTGTTTCCCGCGCAGCCGAAATTGGGGCCCGTGTATACGAACGTCACGCATATGGTCCCCATGGGATTCCCGATCCTGCTGATTGTGCCCGCGTTCGTCCTCGATTTTTTGTTGAACCGCTTCGCCAACCGCGGACGTTGGATCGGCGCCGTCGTCGCAGGCAGTTCCTTCCTTGCCGCGCTCGTCGCCGTGCAATGGCCGTTCGGCGATTTCCTGATCTCGCCATCTGCGCGCAACTGGCTGTTCGGCCAGATTTATTTTCCGTACCAATTGCCTCCCTGGATGCATCAACGGGCGTACCAATTCCAGCACGACCCCACCGGGAATGCCTTCTGGGTGGGCATGGGGCTCGCTTGGATTGGCAGCGTAATCTCCGCGCGCGTCGGAATTGCCTATGGCGACTGGCTCTCGCGGATTCGGCGTTAGGCGCGCATGAGACTCCGTATCACGGCCCTTTTCTTCCTTTCTTTGGTTGCCGGGCCGTGCCTCGCGCATGTCGGCAGTCCGGATGTTTATTTTCAGGGTGACGCCGGCCCGTATCACCTCATTGTGACAATCCGCACCCCGCAGATGATTCCCGGAGTCGCCGAAATCCAGATTCGCAGCAGCGCGCCCGGCATTCATCAAGTTAAGATTGTTCCCCTCTACATTGTTGGCCCAGGCGCGAAGTATCCGCCGCCGCCGGATATCCTTCTGCCTTCGAAGGACGATCCTCAATTCTTCACCGGCAAGCTCTGGCTCATGGCGTCGGGCTCGTGGCAGGTGCGAATCGAAGCCGATGGCGACCAGGGCGTCGCCACGCTGGCAGTTCCCGTCCCGGCATTCGCGCGCAGCACCATGCCGATGCAGAAAAGCCTCGGCGCGCTCCTCGGCGCTCTGATGCTCCTGCTCGTCGCCGCCATTATTTCCATCGTCGGCGCGGCCAACGGCGAAGCTCAACTCGCCCCTGGCCAAGAGGCCTCCGCAGCACAAAGGCGCACCGGCAGAATCGCGATAGCCATCGCTCTCGCAGTCGTAGCAGGAATCCTGGCTTTCGGTGGTTGGTGGTGGAAAGTCTCGGCCGCGGAGCACGCCAACCGCATGATTTACAAGCCTCCTCAGCTTTCTGTCTCGCTGCTGCCGGGAGACAAGCTCCAGCTGCAAATCCGCGAATCCGCGTGGCACACTCGCCGCCAGGAGGCCGTCTC
>Ga0187816_10000179_pt1 | contig 17788 bp, 14 predicted proteins | sample NC_wetland_sal_i_16_FD_132960 | JGI IMG/M metagenome (GOLD analysis project Ga0187816, IMG submission 132960) | Wetland sediment microbial communities from Neuse River Estuary, North Carolina, USA - SO4_1 | ecosystem: Environmental > Aquatic > Freshwater > Wetlands > Sediment | place: USA... | reverse complement strand
TTATTCTTAATCTCGTTCTCAACCAGCGCGTCAGCATCGCCCGGCGCGCCTTGAGGCCGTTCCATCCGCATGCTAGCATGCCAACGCATCAGGGAGAGGCTCATGCCCAAATTCATCATCGAACGCGAAATCCCCGGCGCCGGAAATATGACCGACGCTCAATTGCGGGCAGCTGCCCAAAAGTCACTCGGCGTGCTGAGGGAAATGGGCCCTCAGATTCAGTGGCTTCACAGCTATGTTACCGGGGACAAGATTTACTGCGTGTACCTCGCTCCGGACGAAGCCGCCATCCGCGAACACGCCAAGCGCACAGGCCTCCCAGCCAATCGAGTCTCCGCGGTTCGCCGGCTCATCGACCCTTCAACCGCGGAATAACCGCCGGCAAAGCCAATCCGAATTTTCTTCACCCTCAGCCGATCCCGCGCCACCGCGCCCGCGCGCTAACTCGACGGGAATTCCGCCTCGCCCCCCAACGCCTCTTCGATCGCTTTCTCGACCGGCATCGCCCAACCCTCCAGCCAGGCCGTCGCTCCCGCCGTGTGCGTCAATGCCTCCCTGGCCGCCTGCAAGACTGCCTCCAGTCTGCCTTGTTCCGCCGACGTCAGCGGCGCGCCAATATTTTGGCGCAGCGCAGCGGCCGCGCCAGCCAGCCGCAGCGAACGCTCTGCTTGCAGTTGAACCGCCGCCGAGCACGCGAAACACTCCAGCAGCCGCGCGACTCCGCGTTTATGCTCCAGTTCCTGGAAAATTTTCAGGCTCTCCCGGTACAGGGAATGCGCAGTGCGAAAATCCCGCTGCTCCCTTGCCAGGCTTCCCAAATCCGCCAGGGTGCCGGCAATGCCCCAGCGGTCCCCGAGTTCCCGAAATATTTCCAGGCCCTGTTCATATAATTCTCGCGCGCCGGTGGAGTCCCCTTGATCTCGTGCCATATCCCCTTGTGAGTTCAGCGACCACGCAATTCCCGTGCGATCTCCCAGCCCCTGAAAAATCGAAAGACACTCGGCGTAGAGCGCCCGCGCTCCGGCAGGATCTCCCTCCAGCGTCACCACACTCGCCAGATTACTCAGCGCACGCGCCACTGCCCTCTGGTCCCCCAATTCCCTCCACAGCGCCAGGCTCTCCTGGAACAAATCATGAGCAACGGCGGCGTTTCCCTGCTCCCGCGCAATCACCGCCAGGGCGTTTAGCGAGACGGCCACGCCCTGCTGGTCGCCCAACTCGCGCTCGATCTCCAGACTGTCCCTCAACAGCGCATTTGCCTGGACATAATCTCGCTGCTCGCTGGCCAACACCCCTGCCGCAAAAACCACGCGCGCGCGCAACCTCGTCGGCGCCCCCGCTCCCGGAATTTTCAGCAATTTCCCCAGCCTGTCGCGGCCTTCGGCGAGGTACTCGCGCGTCTCCCAGTAGCGAAATAGCGCCGCCCCCAGACGGAGTCCCCACTCCGCATCTCCCGTCTTGGTCAGCCACTCCAGGCTCGCTCGAAAATTGTCATGCTCCAACGTGAAGCGTTCCAGCCACTCCCCTGCTTCCGCGCCGCCGTGCTCTGGAGCTTCCTCTGCCAGCACCAGGCAGTACGCGGCATGGGCGCGCCTGGTCAAAGCCTCCTCCCCGCTCGCCTCCAGTTTTTCCCGAGCGTACTCGCGAATCGTTTCCAGCATCACAAACCGCGATTCACCGTTCGCTTGGTCCACCTGCTGCATTAGGCTCTTGTCCACAATTGACGCCATGCCGTCGAGCAAGTCCAAATCGAGATCGCCTTTGGTGTCGCACACGGCTTCCACGCCCTCGAGCGTGCATCCCCCCGCGAACACCGATAATCTTCGAAAAAGCTTCTGCTCCGCCGCGCTCAGCAATTCGTAGCTCCAATCAATGGTTGCGCGCAGCGTCTGCTGCCGCTCCGGCAGGTCCCGTGCGCCGCCTGTCAATAACTGCAACCGGCTCTCCAGCCGTGTGCGCATGGATGACGGCGAAAGCACTTTCACGCGCGCGGCCGCCAGCTCGATCGCCAGCGGCAGCCCATCCAACCGCGCGCAAATCTCCGCCACCGTCCGCGCATTTTCCTGGTTCAGCTCAAAATCCGGCTTGGCCGCTACCGCCCGTTGCACGAACAGATCCACGGCCGGGCACCGCGCCAGCTCTTCCAGCGCCGGCATGGACCGCGAATCCGGCAGCGCCATCGGCGGCACCGGAAATTCATGTTCTCCGTAGACGTGGAGAGCCGCCCGGCTCGTGACCAGAAATTTTAGCTGGGGAGCCAGGGTCAGCAGCTCCGCCACGGCAGGCGCCGCCTGAATCAAGTGCTCGAAATTGTCCAGCAGAATCAACACCGGCGCCCGCGAGGAATCCTGCAAATTCTTCTTCAGTATCTCGAGCGGCGACTCGCCTCCGACCTCCCGGATTCCCATGGTCTGCACGATCACCGAAGTGATCATCCCTGGATCGCTCACCGGCGAGAGTGGCACAAAATGAATCCCACCCGGAAACCGCTCGTCAAGCCCGCTGGCCACCTGCACCGCCAGCCGCGTTTTGCCGATCCCGCCCGGACCCGTCACCGTCACCAGCCGCACATCCTCGCGCAGCAGCAGTTCATTCGCGGCCGTTACTTCCTTCTCGCGCCCCACAAAGCGGGTGCGCTGCACGGGAATATTGCTCGGGCGCGCTTGCGCCCGGTTCACCGGCTTTTCCGAGAAGCGCTCGCGGATCGCTGCAAGCTCGCGCGTCAGTTCTCGTGTGGAGACGTATCTCTTGTCGGGCTCTTTCTCGAGGCACCTCTCGATGGCCCAGCACAGGGGCGCCGGGGCCTCGGGGTTTCGCGCTCCGAGCGGTTCAGCCGGCTCGCGGAGGATGGCCACGAGCGTCTCCGCTGTCGTGCTTCTGGGAAAAGGGTGCTTGCCGGCCACCATCTCGTACAGCACCAGGCCAAACGAGAACTGGTCCGACCGGAAATCCAGGTCTTCCCCGCTTGCCTGCTCCGGTGACATGTATCGCACCGTTCCCTGCACCGCTCCGGGTTGCGTCTGCCAGGCGGAATTCGTGCTCGTTTCCGACAGCTCTCCGCTGCGTGCTGCGTGTTTCGCCAGGCCAAAGTCGAGGATTTTCACCAATCCATCGCGAGTGACCATCAGGTTCTCGGGCTTCAAGTCCCGGTGCGCGATCCCCGCTTCGTGCGCCGTGGCCAACCCCTCGGCCACCTGCACCGCAATCTCGATGGCTTTTCGTATCGGGAGCAAGCCGCCGGCCATCAGCTCGCGCAGCGTCTTTCCCTCGATCAGCTCCATGGCAATGTACTGTGTCGAGCCGTCCCGCCCGAGTTCGTAGATCGTAACGATGTTGGGGTGATTGAGCGCAGACGCCGAGCGCGCTTCGCGTTCGAACCGGCGCAACCGGTCACTGTCTGCGGAGAGTGCGGCGGGCAGAATCTTGATCGCCACGCTGCGACCCAGGCGGGCATCCCGCGCCCGGTACACCTCGCCCATTCCGCCCGCGCCAATCGGGGCGAGGATCTTGTAGGGCCCCAGCTCCGTCCCCGCAGCCAGCATCATAGTCGGCGAGATTATAACCTTGACGCGACCATCGGCGGGCGGTTCATCTTCGACACTGCGCAAATGGACGTATGCAGGCCTGCACGCTAGAGGGTGGCGAACGCTTCCACGTCACTGAATTGCATTGTCTCGAATTTGAAGGTGCCCCTCGATGAGTGCGAAGGCATGGCCGCCCGACCAAAATTCAGGGGAGGAAAATGACCAGCGTATAAATTCCCAGAGTTGTGCCGAGAGGGATGTCACAGAGTGACAGGAAAGCCGCGACGAGAGAAAGGGTGCGCGCCGAGGCTCTTCCGCCGAGCAGCGCCAATCCCGCAAATATTCCGAAGAGCCCGCCGAGGACCGCGAGAATTATGGTCACCAGATAGATGAGGTGGAAAATGCTCATGAGCGTGAAAGGATTTGGGGGTGCGCGCGAGGAGAGCGCCAAACATCACCGTCGCTGTGCCGCTATATAGGAAGAGCAGAAGCGCAGCCACCGGACGAATGATCCCGTAAAGAATCCACAAGGTTCCCAAGGGGCTCCGGTTCCCGGTCGAATTCCGTGCCCCCACGGCACTTGACGACATGCGTCCCTCCTAACAGTTGCCCCGTCCAGCGGAAGTCTATCAGTCCGTAAGCCAAATACATGGGGAGAGGAGAAAGGAGGTTCTCAGGAGGCGGCGGAGGGGGAATCAACTGGCGGAGGAGGCGTTCTGGGCGTCAACGAGAGTGACGGGATGGAGAGAATTTCCTCCCTGAAGGCTGGAGCGCCAGGCAAGCCAAAGAAACTCCTTATCGTTCGTGAGGGAACGAAATTCGTCGAGGCGGGTTTTGCGCTCGGCTTCGATTTTTTCGAGCCAAGCGGCGGTGGCGGCCGGGTCGAGTTGGGCGCAGCGGCGGCGGACTTCGATGCGGAGGACGTCGAGGTCGTGGACGTCGCCGAGGAGGTCCTGCATGCGTTTTAGATCTTCGCCCCAAGCTTCGTAGCGCTTGGGGAGGAAATTTTCGACGAGATACCGGAAGCGCTTGAGGGCGATGCGCAGACGGTGCCAGGCGATGCGGCTGCGGCCTTTGCGGGCCTTGTGGTAGAGGTCGGTCGAGGCATTCAGGCTCGCGAGGGCCAGGCGCTGGAAGACGACGCTCTCGAGCGGGAAAAACTGGGCCTTGGCGGGGAGCTTGCGCGACCACTTGCGCCAGTCCTTGCGGTCGAAGCGGTCGAGCGCGCGGGCGGCGTCAGCGCGATGCTTTTTTTCCTGGTGGGTGAGGTGGCGCAGGAGGTGGCGGCGGACGGGGTCGCCGGGCGCACCGAGTTTTTTCACCCAGTCGCGTTCGACCTGGGTATCGCGCAGCACGCCCAGCGTGTGAAAGAGCGCGCGCGTGGATTTTTTGATTTTGCGCCAGCCGGGGGCGGGATTGACCTCGGTGAGGGCTTCGGCCATGGTGCGGCAGCGGCGGATGGCGACGCGGAGGTCGTGGACGGCGTCGGGATTCCAACTGCGGCGGGCCTCTTCGGAGGTCTCGAGGACGCGGTCCATCCAGACGGCGAGGCCGATGCGTTTTGTGGCAATAGCAGTAGCGAGAGGGACTGAATGTGCCATGGAATATCCAACCTGTCCGGAACAGGGAGGGAGACCGTATGTTACGCCTGTGTGAATGAAAATTCCACTCGGGGGCACTCAAATCTGTGGAAAACTCGGGCGCGGAGGCGTTCACGGTCCATTCATCTGGGAGAAACCTGGTTTCCCTAAATTCCTAGGCGGGGGAGTGTGAGCTTTGGGGCTTGGAGGGGCTGCTGAAAGTCTGGGGGCGGCTGACCTCCCGCGCGATGGCAGGGGATGCTCGCCGGCGGTGACGCTAAACGTGAAAATGGGGACATTTCATAAGGTGATGCTGGCCGTGGTTTGCGCGGCGACGGGAGCGGGCTGCGCGAGGGCGCAGGCGGCGGGCGGGGAGGCGTGTCCGCGGCCGGCGACGGGGAGCGTGATTGAGGAGCCGGAGGACTTGCGCAGCGTGGGCGGGGTGCTGCGGGTGGACGTGGCGTATCGCAACGAATTGGATGTGGGCGGGCACATGCGGTATTGCTACGTGTTTGGGGATGGCAGCGAATCTCCTAATTTGAGGGTGCACCCGGGGGACCTGTTGATACTGGAATTGAAGAATGAGCTGACGGTGGCGCCGGGGGGGATGTCCATAGCCATGCCGATGGGCGGGCATGGGGGGGCTGGCGAGGACCCCTGCTCAGGCGGGAAGATGACGGCGGCTTCGACGAACCTGCACCTTCACGGGCTGAATATTCCGCCGATATGCCATGAGGACGACGTGCTGAAGACTTCGATCCAGCCGGGGGATCCGCCGTTTGAGTACAAGGTGCGGATTCCGGCGGGCCAGCCTCCGGGGCTCTATTGGTACCACCCGCATATGCACGGGTTTACAAAGGTGCAGGTGCTCGGGGGGGCGTCGGGGGCGCTGATTATTGAGGGCGTCGAGCGGGCGAACAAGGAGCTGAGCGGGATGCCGGAGCGCGTGCTGGTGATTCGCGATCAGGACTTGCTCAACCCGAATGCGGCGCCGAATCCGGGAGCGGAAGCTCCGCCGGTGGTGCTCGATAGCGACGGCGACGTGATGAATACGGGGACCGGGACGGGAAAGCCCGCGAAGGACCTCTCGGTGAATTTTGTCCCCGTGCCGTACCCGAATTACGAGCCTGCGACGATTAAGATGAAGCCGCGAGAACGGCAGCTCTGGCGCGTTTTGAACGCTTCCGCGATTACCTATCTGAACTTGCAGATTTTGTGGAACGCCGTGCCGCAGTGGATGGCGGTGGTCGGGCTCGACGGCGTGCCGCTGAATTATATCGGGCGCGGGGGAGGAGGGGTGGCGTGGCAGACGCATGTGGGCATTGCGCCGGGCGGCCGGGCGGAATTCGTCTTTACGGCACCGGCGGAGGGCGTGGCGACGCTTGAGACGCTGAGCGTAGATACAGGGTCAGGCGGGGAAAACGACCCGGTGCGGCCGCTTGCGAGAATAGTGGTTTCCGGGGATGCGCCGGAACCGCGCGCGAAGCTGGCAAGTTCGCCGGAGGCACTGCCGCGGCCGGCGCTGCCGTGGCTGGGGGATGTGGCTCCGGTGCGCACGCGCAAGCTATATTTTTCCGAGATTTTGCAGGACCCGAAAGATCCGAACAGCCCGACGACTTTTTTTATCACCGTGGACGGGCAGCCGCCGAAGGCGTTCGATCCGGCTTCGAACGTGCCGAATATAGTGGCGCGACAGGGAGACGTGGAAGACTGGATCATCGAAAATCGCTCGCTGGAACTGCATGCCTTTCACATCCATCAGCTACACTTTCTATTGCTGGAACGATTCGGAAGCGCGGTGAATGAGCCGTTTTTGCGCGACACGATCAACGTGCCTTTCTGGGATGGCAAGACCAGCCGGTACCCCAGCGTGAAACTGCGGATGGATTTCCGGGACTCGAATACCGTTGGGCTCTTTCCATATCATTGCCATCTGCTGGAGCACGAAGACGGCGGGATGATGGGTTTGGTTCGGGTGGAACCGCAAGCGGGAGCGCCTGTGGAAAATTTGCCGGAGAAGGCATCCGGGGCGGTCGCGTTGAAACGGAAGTGACCGCAAGAGTGCGATTTGTGACGGGCGTCACCGAATTGGGTTGAGAGCTACTTTTCACTGAGCTGTCACGCGGCAATAATAATCGCCACGTAGGGTCTCTCTCCAGCGTCTGGTTCCGAAGAAACTCAAATGACCTCGTTGTGCGGCAGTTCGTGATGGTGTGAGTGGCCGCGGATTCGGACCTGACAAATCACAATTTAGGAGAGCTCATGATTTCCAAGCATTTCCGTTGGGCGCTGGCTACGCTGCTCGCCACGAACATGGCGATCTTCACGCCGAATAGCCTTCTAGCCGGCCAGAATGAATCGAAGCCGTCACCGGATTCGCAAACGACAACGCCGATCAAGCATGTGGTCGTAATTTTCCAGGAGAACGTCTCGTTCGACCACTATTTCGGGACCTACCCACACGCGCAGAACAATCCCGGGGAAATTTCATTTCACGCGAAGGACGATACGCCGCGCGTGAACAATCTCGAAAGCGCCGGGCTGCTGACGAACAATTACAACACGGAAAGCGGCGGGACGCGCATCAACCCCTTCCGCATTCCGCCAAGCGTTCCGGTGACCTGCGACAACGATCATGACTACAACGACGAGCAGTTTGCGTTTCACGGCGGCTTGATGGACCAATGGCTGACGCCGCTGACGTCATTGGGCGAGACGGGCACGGTGAGCTGCTCCGATCCGGTCCTCGGGCCGAACGCCGCGATGGGCTACTACGACGGAAACACAGTAACGGCCATGTGGAATTACGCCCAGCACTTCGCCATGGACGACAACTCTTTTGGTACCACCTTCGGGCCCTCGGCACCTGGAGCGATCAACTTGATTTCCGGGAACACCTTTGAGGCCGTGCTGTTTCCAACGACGAAAGGCGCTCTAAAACCAGGGGGAAATATTGCCGGTGGCAACGAAACCCCGCCAGCCACGATGGGCGCTTTGATCGGCGATGCCCGGCCACACTTGGATGATTGCACGCAGACTACCCCGGGACTTGCTAATTCCGCCCAAGTCACGATGACCGGCAAAAACATCGGCGACTTGCTCAACGCCAAGGGCATCACCTGGGGCTGGTTCCAGGGCGGCTTTGCCCCCACGGGCGTGACCGCAGGCGGGTTGGCCATTTGCGGGCAGCACCATGTGGGACTCGCCGGCGACGACGCGCTCACACAATCGAGCGACGGCGACTATATCCCTCACCACTCGCCTTTCCAATACTACCCTTCAACCGTCAATCCGCATCACACCCGGCCCAGCGACGCCCGATTGATCGGGACATCGCTTGACGGAGCGAATCACAACTATGACACCAGTGATTTCATGACCGCTTTGGACGAAGGGAAATTGCCCGCCGTCAGCTTTATCAAGGCGCCCGCGTATCAGGACGGCCATCCGGGATATTCGGATCCGATCGACGAACAGTTTTTCGTCGTCAACCTCATCAACTCGATCATGCAAACCAAAGAGTGGGATAGCACGCTGATCATCATCAATTACGACGATTCCGACGGCTGGTACGACCACCAGTTGGGCCCGATCGTAAACCAGTCGAACAGCACGGGCGACGACAACCTCGAGGGACCGGGCAGCTGCGGCGTGGCGCAAACCATTGCCGGGTTGACGGCGGTTCAGAACGGCCGCTGCGGATATGGTCCGCGGATTCCCTATATCGTGATTTCGCCCTTCGCGAAGGAGAATTTCGTTGACAACCGCGTGACCGACCAGTCGTCCAGCATTCGCTTCATCGAGGACAACTGGAACCTGGGCAGGATTGGCAACGGGTCCGCCGACGCAATCGCCAGTTCGATCTTCGGAATGTTGGACTTCAACCGGCGCACGTCGAAACTCATTCTCGATCCCACAACCGGAAAAATTCTGGGCGAGTAAAACTCATGTGCACAGTCGCGTCCGATCGTGGACGTAACTAAACAAAACAAGAGCTCCGTAATACCTCACACCACGTATAGCCCCCTGGCTCGCCCTGACCCCCGTCAGGGCGAGCCAGCCCCGTTTTTGGAGCCATATTTTCGATTTCAGCGGTACCCTTGACGCGCTGCCCAAGGGGCATGATCTCGAGAAACCGGAGCCGCGCGCTTGCCAAATAAATCTCGCAATGTTGATTTGACGCAAGTATCCGAATGGGACGACGGGAAGGTGCGCCGGAAGGACGATTTTCTGGCCGCAGAAGAGCCGCTGGAAATTCGCGTGGGCGAACATCCACTGAGCGTGACGATGCGGACGCCGGGGCACGATCTGGAGCTGGCGGCCGGGTTTCTATTTACGGAGGGGCTGGTGCAGCGGCGCGAACAGATTATCGCGCTCGAGAGCGTTGAGCGGAGCGGCGGGGCGAATCGCGGGAACGTGGTGCAGGCGGAGCTTTCCGCTGACGCAGCGCCGGATTTCGAAAAGATGCGGCGGCATTTCTTTGCGGCATCGAGCTGCGGGATTTGCGGCAAGGCGTCAATAGAGGCGGTGCGGTCTCGATTGCTGCAACCGCCAAATCCAGATTTCCGGCTCGATCCGGAACTGCTGGTGCGGCTGCCGGAGGAGCTTAAATCGTCGCAGGACGTCTTCCGGCGCACGGGAGGACTGCACGCGGCGGCGCTCTTCGATGCGCGAGGGTCGTTGCTGGTTCTGCGCGAGGACATCGGGCGGCACAACGCAGTGGACAAAGTGATAGGGTGGGCGCTGCGGGAGGGGCGGGTGCCGCTCGGGGATTCGGTGTTGCTGGTGAGCGGTCGCGGCGGATTTGAGATTGTGCAGAAAGCGATTGTTGCGGGAGTGCCCGTGGTGGCCTCGGTATCCGCGCCATCGAGCCTGGCGGTGCAGCTCGCGCGCGAATTGCGGCAGACACTCGTGGGATTCCTGCGCGGGCGGCGCTTCGTGGTGTATGCGGGAGAAGAACGCCTTGCAAAGGCGTAGGGAAGCCGGCGGATTTATTTGTTGGCGGTTCTATGGATCGGCGCGGGGGCGGCTGCCGGGCGGGTCTCCCGGATCATCTCGCGGAAGCGATCGAACAATTCCTGGTCCCACCATCCGAGTTTGGCTTCGTCGTCCATGATTTGCAGGGCCTGTTCGGAAGGAATTGCCGTGCGGTAGGGGCGGTCGGTTGTGAGCGCGTCGTAAACATCCGCAAGCTGAAGGATGCGCGCGGTGAGGGGAATTTCCTCGCCGCGCAAACGATCGGGGTAGCCGGAGCCGTCGCGCTTTTCATGATGGTGGCGAATGATGGGAGTGACGAGGCGGAACGTGCGGAGGGGCGCGCAGATGCGTTCGCCGACCACGGAATGCTTGCGCATCACGGCCATTTCTTCCGGCGTCAAGGGGCCCGGCTTCAGGAGAATGGCATCGGGAACCACGACTTTTCCGATGTCGTGGACGGTGCCGGCCCAGCGCAAGGCCTTGATGTGCTCTTCAGGAATCGCGAGGCGCGCACCGAGGCGCGAGGACATCGCCGCGAGGCGTTCGCAATGGCCGCTGGTGCAGGGATCGCGCGCTTCGATGCTCTGCGCGAGGGTGAAGAGCACCGTTTCGGCGTTTTCGAGCTCGTCCGTGAATTGTTTCAGCTTGAGCAGGGAGCGCGCGCGGGCGAGGAGTTCGTTGAAGTCGATCGGCTTGCTCAGGAAATCTTCGGCGCCCGCGTTGATGCCCTCGATGCGGTCCTCGGTGGCTGAAAGGCCGGTGATGAGAACGACGGGAGTAAGGCGCGTCTCGGGCGTGGCCTTGATGCGGCGGCAGACCTCAAAGCCGTTCATGCCGGGCATGAGGATATCGAGAAGAATCAGGTCAGGACGGAAATTCGCGCACTCGACGAGCGCGGATGCGCCATCGCTGGCGTCGCGGACTTCAAAGCCCTCGCGGCGCAGCAAGGTTTCGAGAGCGGCACGGGCCGCCGATTCGTCGTCCACGATTAGAATTTTTCCGGTCATTCAATTCGCTCAAGCGTGCTATAGGCGCAACCGATTCGCCAATTGCCGGATGCTGCCAATGGGTTGCTGATTCTATCGGGCGGAGAGGCTTGCCCGACGGACTTCGCACTGCCACTTTACAAATGTATCCTGTCCGGTATTTTCGGACAACCCCGAATCGAAGTCTGAAGCGGCGCTGGAAATGACGATAACCATCATTCCTTGCGCAGGGTGGCTTCGATCAGGCCGTGCGGCTCATCCGTGGGGAGGAAAACCTCGGCGGGATTGTCCATGCCGAAGGGGGAGAGATCGACCGCGGTGAAATGCTTGTTCGGAAGCGAGAGGTGAATTTCACGAACGCGGTCGAAGCTCGAGAGGACGGCTTCGCCCATGGCATAGAGAGTGTGCTGAAGCGAGCGGCTATCATGTTCGGCGAAAGTTTCGAGCAGGGCCTGGCGGACGCCGTGCCAGATGGGGCTGAATTCAGATTCCGTGCCTTCGTAGAGCCAGTGGGCGCGGATGATTGTCGCCAGGATGCGATTGCGGTCTTCTTTTAGAGTCGTGTAGGGGTCGCGCAGGAAACCGTCGAAGGCGGACTTGGTGGTCTTCATCACAGTCAAGTCTTCGATGCCGGCGCCGATGGTGTTTCCCTCCCGGGTGCCTTCCAAATTGGCGGTGCGTTTTTCCCGGCCCGCGCGGGTGAAAGCGCTGGCGTGGGGTTTGCCGCCGAATTGCAAACGCGTCCAGAGATTTTCTTCTGCTTCGATTCCCACGCAGGAGACTTGCGGGTTATAGGTGAGGAAATGCTCGATGAGGTGGAGGCAGAAATCCTCGAGGGCTTCGACGGGATATTGGCGCGCCAGGGCATACACGGTGTTTTTCATGGTGTCGGTGGGGAGGATTTTGCGGTTGTCGCCTTTGGTGTGCGCGGCCTCGAAATCGCCTTCGAAGCGAATGTCGATCGAGAATTCCTTGACGTCGTGGCGGCCTTCCTGGCGGAGAACGCGGAGGAGGCGGACGCGCGATTTGCCGTAATTATTTTCGGCGAGCTTGATGGGCATTGGTCAGTCAGCTCCCGCGATAGGTGGAGTATCCGAAGGGGCTGAGGAGCAGCGGGATATGGTGAGGCTGCTTCGCGTCCCGGACTTGAAACACAACGATCACAATCGGGTAAAGAGCCTCCATTTTGCGCGAATGAAAATAGGAATGCGTTTCGAATGTGAGGCGATAGGTTCCTTCGACGAGGGAGCCGGGGGCGAGAAGATGGCGGAGGCGGCCATCGCCATCGGTGGCGCCGCGGCTGAGCTCTTTCCATCCGCCGGTGGGTTTTTCGATTTCAAGGATGACCGGAATGCCGGGGGCGGGGCGGCCGATGGACGTGTCGAGCACGTGCGTGGTGATTTCGCTCATGATGCGAGCAGCTTTTCCAGGCGCAGGCGCGTGATCTTGCGCTGCTCTTCGGCGGCGTTGCGCAATTCGATTTCGGGATCGTTGGAGAGGCGCTGCTGCAAATTTTTCAGGATTTCCTCGCTGGTTTTTCCCTGCGCGGAGATCAAGAAGACGTGCCCGAACGCGGCGTGATAGGCCTGATTCGCGGCTGCCAGGACGGCGAGCGTTTCCGGCGAGGCCTTTTGCGCGACGGACTGTTCGCTGGCAGACCAGCGGCGCGCGGCGTCGGATTGCTTTTGCTTCGTCTGCGTGGCCCCGATGGGAGGGTGATGGCGGAACGCGGCGAGCCATTCCTTGCGGCTGAGCGAGGACCAGGTCTTGTCGGAAGCGTCGAGCAAGTGCGCGGCGGTGGGGAAAGGCCTGTGGGCGAGGATTTGCTCGACCCATTTTTTTGAGCCGCAGCAATCGAAGAGCGCTTTACGAGTGTGCGCGAGAGAATCCTGATTGAAGCGCTCGATTCCCGTGAGGCGATCATCGGGGCGTTCGGCGCGGCCAAAAATGCGGAGACGGCTGACGCCGCCGTCGGGATAGATATTGAAGCGCACGTGAGTGCATGGAACGGTCTCCTGGAGTTGCTGCTGAAAAATGTGGCGGCGATTCGGCTTGAGTTTGGTTTGCGGCAGGACCAGCTTCCATGGAGGCCAGGCGGCATCCGGAGCTCGCGCGGCGGAGTGCTCGACGTAGCAGGATTCGAGCGAGCAACTGTCGGGATAATTGCCCATGAAATGGGTCGTGTCCACCATGACTCGCTTGATGACGCCGGGGACCGCGAGTTTCAGGATCACCCAATCGTGGCCGGGGCCGCGCCTGCGGCGAGTCTCCCAGCCGTCGCTCATATCCTTGGCGCTGCCGGGCATGAGGAGATTCAGCGGAGCGCTGAAAAATTGGTCGCTGGAAGCGACGACATGGCCGCCATTCTCCGTGGCGGCGAGATCGAATTCACCGCGCGAGACGCGGGCTTTTTCGGGGACGGCTTCGCCGTGGACGCGCAGCCGGGCGACGCCGCCATCAGGGTAGATTTTAAGGCGCAGGTGGGTGAAGCGGCCGGGATGATCGATAGGAAATGGATTTTCGGAATCGCCCGCGAGCGGCGTCTGAGGCAACAGCTCGACCCAGCGCGTGGCGGAAGCTTTCAGGCGATTTTTTTCGTTTTTATAGGGCGGCGCGGCGCCGAGTTCGCAGGCTTCGAGCGAGAAATGCGAAGGGAAATTTCCCTTGAAATGGGCCGTGTCCACAACGACGCCGCGAACGATTCCGGCGAGGCCCAGGCGGATGACGCACCAGTCGTAGCCGGGGGTGCGGCGGCGGCGCGTCTCCCAGCCGTCCATCCATTTGCCGCGCGGCGTGTATTTCCCCTCGATAAAGATTGGCTTGGAGGGCTTGAGGAGATTTTCCTTGGGGGCGAAGAATTCGTCGTCGGCTTCGAGCACTTCGCCGCCGAGCCGCTCCGATGCGAGATCCGCGAGCTGGAGGAAATCCTTCATGAGGCGCCTCGATGGAGCACGCGGCCGAGCGGGCCGGGGCAGAATTCGCCGCGGTTGAAGATTTTTCGGCCGCGAAGAAAGGTTGTTTCCACCACGCCTGTCAATGGGCGGCCGGCGTAGGGCGTGATTTTGTGGCGGTGGTGGAGCTGCGCCGGGTCGACGGCAAATTCTGCAGCCGAATTCCAGATTACGAGGTCGGCATCGTTGCCCACGGCAATCGTTCCCTTTCGTTTTTCAAGACCTGCGAGGCGCGCCGGATTCCGGCATAACCACCCAGCCATGTGATGCGTAGCATAGCCGCGGAGGGCCGCCTGCGTCCAGACTGCCGGGAGGCTGAGCTGGAGGGAGGCGATGCCGCCCCAGGCGCGGAGAAAATCTCGCTCGGCGGGGAGCTTCATCGCGGGGGGACAGGGGGAATGATCGGTGGCAATCAAGTCGATCGAGCCATCGGCGAGCGCGGCCCAGAGCTTTTCTTGATTTTCCCGCTCGCGGAGGGGAGGGGCGCATTTGAATTCGGTGGCGCCATCGGGAATTTCCTCGGAGGTGAACGTCAAATAGTGCGGGCATGTTTCGACGGTGATGGGGAGCGCGTCCGATTTTGCGCGGCGGAGGTGCGAGAGCGCATCAGAGGAAGAGAGATGGACGATGTGCGTGGGCACGCGAAATTCTCGGCAGAGGCGGATGAGGAGCGCGATGGCTTCATTTTCTGCCTCGCGAGGGCGCGAGGCCAGCCAGGTGGCGTAGGAGCGGGGATTCATGGTGGAAATGTTTTTTTCTGCTTGGGCGATGGGGCCCGGGAGTTCGGCGTGGACAAGCAACAGCGCTCCGAGGAGCGCGAGTTCAGGGAGCGCGGCTCGAAGATCGGATTCCGTCACGTGGGAGAATTCATCGACGCCGCTTGGGACGAGAAAACACTTGAAGCCGAATACGCCGGCCTCCCAGAGCGGGCGGAGTTCGGCGGCGTTTCCCGGGACGACGCCGCCCCAGAAACCGACGTCCACCCAAAGCTTTCCCGCAGCGGCTGCCAGCTTTTCGCGATACGCCGCGGCGGAGGTGGTGGCGCGGATGCTATTGAGCGGCATCTCGACGAGCGTCGTGATGCCGCCTGCTGCGGCAGCGCGTGTGGCAGTCGAGAACCCTTCCCAGTCGGTGCGGCCCGGCTCGTTGATGTGGACGTGCGTGTCCACGAGGCCTGGCATCACGACGGAATCCTCGGCGTCGTGAATAGGAGAGCCAGCAGGGATATCGCCGGGAGCGGTGATGGCTGCGATTTGGCCGGCGCGAATATGGATTGCGGCGGGGCGCTCGCCTTCCGGGAGAACCACTCGCTTTCCGCGAACGATTAGGTCGGGGATGGTGGAAGGATTCGCGGTTGGATTATCGGCTGCGGGCATGGGAGCTCAATGTGCCACTGTTTCCAAGAATTCGGCGAGAAGATTTTGGGCCACGCGGAGACGGTACCGCGCGGTCGAGCGGATATCGTCAATGGGGGCGATTTCCCGCGCGAGAATTTCTTGAGCAGCCTTGAGAACGGCCGGTGACGGTGATTCGCCACGGAGCAGATTTTCGGTTTCGGTGGCACGGAGGACCATGGGCGCGACGCTTCCGAGCGCGATCCGTACGTCCGCGATGCGGCCGTTTTCCACGCGCGCGTCTGCCGCGAAACAAACTTTTGAGATGGCTTGGGCGCGGCGCGTTCCCACTTTTCGGAAGAACTGGGAAGTCCAGATTCTGGCGCGCGGGAGGCGAATCCGGCGAATAAGCTCATCGGGTTGCAAGCGGAGCTGCTTATAGCCGGTGTGAAAATCGTGGTACGGGAGCCAGCGGGTGCCGCTGGCGGAGACGAGCTCGAGATCCGCGCCGTAGACGAGCAGCGCGGGCGGCGAATCCGCCGCGGGGGAAGCATTGGCGATATTTCCGCCGAGGGTGCCGCGATTTTGGGTGGCAATGCCGCCGGTTTCTGCAGCGGCACGGATGAGCAGGGGAAATTCACGGCCCAGGATTTCGTGGCGTTGGATCTCAGAGTAGGTTGTGAGCGCGCCGACCGATACGTGTTCCAGTGTGACTTCAATTCCGCGCAGCTCCGGCAGATTCCAAATGCTCAAGAAGCGGCGGTGGGGGAGTTTCCCGGCTTCGAGGAGGACCATCAAGTCGGTTCCGCCCGCAAAGGGCTGCCAAGCACCCGGCTCGCGCGCGATAATCTCGAGCGCCGCCGCGAGATTGCCGGGTGCTTGCATCTCGTACGACGGAAGGTAGGACCTCACTCGGCGCGCTCCGAAATGCGGCAGGCTTCGACGACCGACTCGAAAATCTTTATGTAGCCGGTGCAGCGGCAGAGATTTCCGGCGAGGCCTTCGCGGATTTGCGCGGCGGTCGGGCGAGGATGGCGCGCGAGGAGATTCACGGCAGCGAGAATCATTCCGGGAGTGCAGATGCCGCATTGCGAGCCGCCATGAGTGATGAAGGCTTGCTGGACAGCATGGAGGCAATCGCCATTCGCCACGCCTTCAATTGTGCGGATTTTCGTGCCTTCGGCATGCAGCGCGGGAACAAGGCAACTGTTTACGAGCGCGCCATCCATTTCGACCGCGCAGGCGCCGCATTCTCCCTCGCCGCAGCCTTCTTTTGTGCCGGTCAACGCGAGCTCTTCGCGCAGAACGTCGAGGAGACGAGCCATGGGATAAGCTTCGAGCGCGACAGGCTGGCCATTCACTTCGCATCGGATGGGTATTTTGCGCGCGCGCTCAGGCATGCACAGCCTCGAGCATTTCCAATAGGATTTCGGGCGTGATAGGGATGCGAGTAATATCCGCGCCGGTGGCGTGGGCGATGGCGTTGGCAATCGCGGGGGCGGTGCCATCGAGCGGGAGTTCGCCGATTCCTTTAGCGCCGGCGGGGCCTCCGCCATAGGGAATTTCCTCGAAGAAAACGCGGATGGGCGGGAGATCCATCGACGTGGGCATGATGTAATTCGTCATTTGGCCGTTGGCCATGCGGCCTTCCTGCCAGACGATATTTTCATAGAGCGCGAAACCGATTCCCTGCGCGACGCCGCCCTCGATTTGTCCGGCAGCAAGCACGGGATTGATGACCTTGCCCACCTCTTGCACGGCGACGAAATCCTCGATGCGAGCTTCGGCAGTGCGCATATCGACCGAAACTTCAGCGACGTAGACAGCCCAGGCGTAGGCGCCGTAGGCGTCGCCCCGGTAGCGCTCGTCATCCCAGTGGAGATCGCGCGGGTGTTGGTACTTAATGAAGGAATTTAGCGGGCCGCTTCGCTCGATGAATTGGCGAGCGGCCTCGGCGAATTCCATTGGACTGTATCCGGGCTGCAAGAGGCTGCTCTGGATTAGCTTTTGCTGGATTTCGCGGGCGGCGGATTCGACGAGCTTGCCGACGATCATGGAAGTGCGCGAAGCCACCGTCGGCCCGCTGTTGGGAACATTTCCCGTGTCCGGCTGAACGATTTCGATCTGATCGGGATTGAGTGCAAGAGTCTCGGCAGCGATCTGAGAGAAAATCGTGTTGGTTCCCTGCCCCATTTCGGTGCTGGCTGCCAGGATTCGCACCTGGCCATCGCGCGTGGCTTCGGCGGCGACCTCGGAGGCCAGATATTCCTCGCCCGAACCGGTAAAGCCGGCGCCATGGAGGAACGAAGCGAAGCCGATGCCTTTACGGATCGAGCTATCGCGATTCTGCGCATCGAAGAGTTTGCGTTTCGCGTGATAGCCGCTCAGCTCGAAAGCACGGTCCATCAAACGGGCCACATCCACTTTTTCGCGAAC
>Ga0187816_10000176_pt1 | contig 17921 bp, 12 predicted proteins | sample NC_wetland_sal_i_16_FD_132960 | JGI IMG/M metagenome (GOLD analysis project Ga0187816, IMG submission 132960) | Wetland sediment microbial communities from Neuse River Estuary, North Carolina, USA - SO4_1 | ecosystem: Environmental > Aquatic > Freshwater > Wetlands > Sediment | place: USA... | reverse complement strand
TGTCGCGGTTGAACCCGCGCAGCCCGCAGTGGAAGTCGCCGATCTTGCTGCGGAAGAACAGCCGGCCGATGAAGCTCAGCACCGGGTTGCCGAGGTACCTGTGCAGCTTCGGCATCGCGCCGGGCGCGATGCCACCGGCGAACCGGTTGCCCATCACCAGATCGGCGCCCTTGCGGAGCTCGTCGACGAACGGCATCAGGTTGGTGAAGTCGTAGCTGTCGTCGGCGTCGCCCATGACGATGTACGTGCCGTTGGCGGCGAGGATGCCGCCCATCAGCGCGTTGCCGTAGCCCTTGTCGCCGATCGGCACGACCCGCGCGCCCGCCTGCTCGGCCAGCCGCTGGCTGCCGTCGGTGCTTCCGTTGTCGGCGACGACCACCTCGCCGCTGATCCCGCTTTCGGTCAGGAATCCCATGGCCTTGCGGACGCACGTCGCCACGGTCTCCGCCTCGTTGAGGCAGGGCATGACCACGGTCAGCTCCACGTCTTCCTCGTCTCCTTCACCGTGTCTTAACCGCGGATCCCGCCTCATCGGCCGTCCCTGGTCGCGCATCGTATTACCGTAGGCGGGGACGAAAGCGCGCAGTCGGCCGTTTGGTTCGTTGTCAGGGTTGTCAGCCCAGCACAGGAGGGTACGGCTTGAGGGTAATGCCTGGGGCCACGTCCCGTGCGCCGTCGGCGCGGGAAGACGGGTCCGTCCAGCCGGCCGCTCCCGCTCTGGCCCGCGCGCGCTCGCTCGCCGCCCGGGTCTGGTCGGACCACCGCCTGTTCATCCTCGTGCTCGCGCCCGCCGTGCTGCTCCGCGTCGACGCCGAGCTGGGGTACCGGTGGCAGTCCTGGTTCAACGACTCGTTCGAGTACCTGGCGAACACGATCAGCTTCTCCCTCGACCCGACCCGCGTGTCGGGCTACTCCGTCTGGCTCAGGATCCTGGAGCCGTTCCATAGCTACGCTCTCATAACGATTCTGCAACACCTGGAGGGCCTGTCGGTCGGCGTCATGGTCTACGCGCTGGCCAGGCACCGCTTCGGGGCCAAGGCCTGGATCGCCACGCTGGCGGCCGTGCCCGTGCTCTACGACGGATTCGAGATCCAGCTCGAGCACCTGATCCTGTCCGACGTGCCGTTCCTGTTCCTGGTCATGCTGGCCACCACGCTCCTGCTGTGGAACCCGGCGGGGCCGTCGACCCGCGTGTGCGCGGTCATCGGCCTGCTGCTCGGCCTGGGCGCGGTGCTGCGCTCGATCGGGCTGCCCCTGGTGGCGGTGTTCGCCGTGTACATGATCATCCGGCGGGTCAGCTGGCGGAAGGTGGCCGCCGCCATCGTGGTGTGCGCCATCCCGGTCTTCGGGTACGCCGGGGTGTTCTACCTGGAGCACGGGCAGTTCGCGATGAGCGACGCCACCGGCGTGTTCCTGTACTCGCGCGTGATGTCGTTCGCCAACTGCTCCGTCATCCACCCGCCCGCCAGTGAGCTCGAGCTGTGCGCCCCGACCGGCGGCACGGACTCGCTGGGGATCGCGCAGGCCTACATCTGGACCCCGCCGACCCCGCTGGACTACTTCCCGCCGCCGAAGTTCAGCCCGGTGCCCAACCAGCTCGGGGAGGATTTCGCGATCCGCGCCATCAAGGCGCAGCCGTTCGACTACGTCAAGGCGGTCGTCCACGACACCGTGATGGCGTTCGGCTGGAAGCGGATCGTGTTCCCGCAGGCGGCGACCTACGACGAGTACCTGTTCGGCACGCACTCGCTGCCGATCCCGAGCTGGGATCGCGTCGACCTCGGGAAGTACCACACCTACGCGTCCTTCTACGTGCGGGGCAACCCGCTGACCGAGGTGGTCAACCCCTTCGCCACGATCATCCGGGTGTACCAGGAGTACGTCTGGCTGCCCGGCACCGTCTACTGCCTCATCCTGCTCGCCGGACTGGGCGGGATCGTGCTGGCCTGGCGGCGGCTGGGCGGGGAGGCGCTGCTGCCCTGGGGCATCTCCTTCGCGATGATCCTCGTCCCGGCGGCGACCGCCGAGTTCGACTACCGGTACGTGCTGCCGGCCGTCCCGTTTGCCTGCCTGGCGGCGGTCATGGCGTTCAGCCGGGGCACGGCGGGGCGCGACGCGCTCACGCAGCTAACCGGGCTGAGGCGGGCCGAGGGGACCGTCGATACCTCCCGCGGCGGGATTGAGGCCGCGCCGCCGGCTCCGGCGGTCGACTCCGGCGACGACGAGCGTGATCTCGCCGCGGACGGCGCCTGAGCCCTGGTTCTTGGACTCCTTGGACTCCTTGCGCTCCCTGGGCTCCTCGGGCTCCTTCGGCGCCGCCCAGGCGGCGAGTTCGGCGAGCGTGCCGCGGACGATCTCCTCGTGGGTCTTGGTGAGCTCGCGGCACACCACGGCCGGCCGGTCCGGGCCGTGAGAGGCCGCGAGTTCAGCGAGCGTGCTTGCGAGCCGGCGCCCTGACTCGAAGTAGACCTGGGTCCTGGCGTCGGCGGCGAGCTCGGCGAAGCGACGGGCCCGCTCGCCCGGGCGCCGGGGCGGGAACCCCTCGAAGCTGAACCTGTCGGTGGGCAGCCCCGAGACGGCCAGCGCGGTGGTCACCGCGGACGGGCCGGGCAGCGCGGTGACCCTGATCCCCGCCGCGGCTGCGGCGGCCACCAGCCGGTACCCGGGATCGCTGATTCCCGGAGTTCCGGCGTCGGTGACCAGCAGGATGTCCTGGCCCGCCTGCAGGTCGGCGAGGAGCCCGGGAATGCGCCGCGTCTCTACCGCGTCGTAGAACGAGACCAGGCGCGCCCGGAGCTCGATGTCCAGGCTGGCCGCGAGCCAGCGCACGCGCCGCGTGTCCTCGGCCGCGATGACGGTGGCGCTGGCCAGTTCCTCGGCCAGGCGGCGCGACGCGTCGTCGGCCCGGCCGATCGGGACCGCGGCCAGCGTCAGCACGCCCTGCTTGCCTTTCGCCTCCGGACCGCTTTTGAGGCGTAGCCTTCCCTCGTCGCTCGTTCCTCGCTCCTCAGTCCAGGCAACGCCGCGGCCCTTTGGCGAGGGAGGAGTCCAGCCGTCACCGCGCCCCTTAGCTCCTCGGCACAGTAGCATGTGGCCGATGATGGGTACCGAGTCTGACCTCACCGCGACGGCGGTCTCCGCGGAGGCCAGCCGGCGGTCGGCCCTGCGGGCCCGGCTAGGTACGCCGATGCCCGACGACCGGCTGTGGGGCTGGCTCGGCCCTGGACTCGTGACCGCGTTCGGAGCGTGGCTGCGTTTCGACCGCCTGCAGGTGCCGCGGGCGGTGGTCTTCGACGAGACCTACTACGCCAAGGACGCCTGGAGCATCCTGCAGCACGGGGTCGAGTGGAACTACGTCAGCAACGCCAACGCGCTCATGCTGCAGGGCCACACGGCCAGCCTCTTCGTACCCTGCAGCGGGACCGGCTGCGGTGAGTACGTGGTGCAGCCGGAGGTGGGCAAGCTGATCATCGCCGTCGGCGAGGCGATGTTCGGGCTGGACTCGTACGGCTGGCGGTTCTTCAGCGCGGTGTTCGGGTCGCTGGCCATCTTGCTGATGTGCCGGATCGCCCGGCGGATGACCAGGTCCACCCTGCTCGGCTGCATCGCCGGGCTGCTCATGTCGCTGGACGGCCTGGAGTTCGTGCTGTCGCGGACCGGCATCCTGGACATCTTCCTGATGTTCTTCGTCCTGGCCGCGTTCGGCTGCATGGTCGTCGACCGGGACTACTTCCGCGAGAAGCTCGCCGCGGGCGTCGCGCGCGGCGAGGGCGGCGACGCGGGCCCGCGCTTCGGCATCAGCAAATGGCGGATCGGCGCCGGGCTGCTCCTGGGCCTAGCGGTCGGGACGAAATGGGACGCGGTCTGGTACATCATCGCGTTCGCCGCGCTCGGCACCGCCTGGGACATCGGCGCGCGCCGGGCGGCGGGCCTGAAATCCTTCGTCCGCGGCGCGTTCCAGCACGACGCCCGCTGGTCGCCGGTGACGTTCATCGCGATCCCGCTGGCCACGTACATAGCCACGTGGACCAACTGGTTCGCCAGCAGCACCGGCTACGACCGGAACTACGCCCAGCTGCACGGGGTCAACATCCCGGTCATCTCGGCCCTGTACTCGCTGTACGAGTACCACGTGCAGGCGATCACCTTCGGCCTCGGCCTGTCGACGCGGCACCCGTACCAGTCGCAGCCCTGGGACTGGCTGCTCATGACCAGGCCGGTCGCGTTCTACTACAGCTGCTACACCGGGCCCGTGGCGAGCCCGCTGCACGCCTGCCCGTCGCCCTACAGCGGCCCGGAGTGGTCGCAGGAAGTTCTCGCGATCGGGACCCCGGCCCTCTGGTGGGGGTCGATCCTGGCCCTGATCTTCTGCCTGGGCTGGTGGCTCCTGCACCGGGACTGGCGGGCCGGCGCGGTGCTGCTCGGCGTGCTCGCGGGGTGGGGGCCCTGGTTCCCGCTCGTGAGCAGGACCAAGTTCTACTACTACGCCCTGGAGTTCGAGCCGTTCCTCATCTTGTCGATCGTGCTGTGCCTGGGGCTGATTCTCGGACCGGCCTCGGCGAGCGTGCTGCGGCGCTCGGTGGGGGCGGGCATCGTCGGCGCCTACGTGCTGTGCGTCTTGCTGATGTTCTGGTACTTCTACTCGATCCTGGCCGCCAAGGTCATCCCGTACCCCGACTGGCTGAGCCATATGTGGTACCGGGTGGGCAAGGGCTGGATCTGAGCCTCAGGGGATAGCCCTGCCCTCCGCCAGATATACCTTCAGGTAGTTCTCAGGTCTCATCCAGCTTGCTACCGGGATGCCTGATGCACCATGATTTGCGGGGGGCTCAGCAGTTCGGGGATGAGTGACATGATTTTCCGCAACAGGGGGACGTTTTCGGCCATGTTTTGCGTCTATACAGTGGAAGACGATCACGGGGTGAACGATGAGCCGAGCTGAACACTCAAGCGAGGACCGGGAGAGATTCGAGCGCGATGTCGTTCCGCAGCTCGGCCAGCTCTACCCGGCCGCGCTGCGCATGACGAGGAATCCCACCGACGCCGAGGACCTGGTCCAGGAGACGTCGGCGAAGGCCTACGCGGCGTTCGGGCAGTTCACGCCCGGCACCAACCTGCGGGCCTGGCTGAACCGGATCCTGACCACGACGTTCATCAACGTCTACCGCAAGCGGCGGCGGGAGCCGCAGCAGGCGCTCGGGGGCGACCTGCAGGAATGGCAGATGTCCGCGGACCGGCTGGCGCCGCCGGTGCCGTCCGCCGAGACGGAGGCGCTGGACCGCACCACCGACTCCGACCTGCTGCGGGCCCTGCGCGAGCTGCCGGGCGAGTTCCGGACCGCGGTGTACCTGGCGGATATCGAGGGCTACCCCTACCGGGAGATCGCCGAGATCATGGGGACGCCGGTGGGCACGGTGATGTCGCGGCTGCATCGCGGGCGCAGGAAGATCAGGGAGCAACTGCTGGCCGGCGGGTTCGGCGCCGCCGCCCCCGCGGAGTCACCGGGCGCCTGACCCTACCCGGGGTTCTGGCGTCACGCCTGCGCGCTCAGCCGACCGCCGCAGGCTCCCAGCCGAGGGCGACCGGGTCGTAGACGCTCTCCACGTAGATCTGGTGCCAGAGCGAGAACACGACGAGCAGCCATACCTGCCGCCAGGTCACCTCGGGGTCCCCGGCCCGGAAGCGGCGCAGCAGGTCCACGGCGGCCGCCTTGTCCAGCCACTGCCCCGTCTGCGCCGTGCGGACCACCTGCTCGGCGAAGCCGTACATGCCGCCGCTCAGCCAGTGCCCGAGCGGGACGGGGAAGCCGAGCTTGGCGCGTTCGGCGGCGGCTTGCGGGAGCAGGTCGCCGATGGCTTCCCTGAGCGCGAACTTGGTCGTGCCCGCGGCGGTTTTCTCTGGCCTGGCCAGCCGCGCGGCCACCCCGAGCACCTCGCGGTCCAGGAACGGTGTGCGCAGCTCCAGGCCGTGAGCCATGGCCATCCGGTCCGCCTTGACCAGGATGTCGCCCGGCAGCCAGGTGTTGACGTCCACTAGCTGCATGGTGGCGACGTCGTCGAGGCCGGCCTCGGCCGCCTGCCGGTAGACCGGGTCGGTCACGTCGAAGGCGCTGCCGCTGGCGTGCCTGACCAGCATCTCGGCCTGGTCAGCGCGGAATACGTAGGCGTTGCCGATGTACCGCCGGCGCAGCGGCGTGGAGGTCCGGTTGAGCAGGCCCTTCCCCTTGGCGCCGGCCGGCAGCTCGGCGGCGACCCGGCTGATCGTCGCGCGGCCCCACCCGGGCAGCACCTTGCCGGCGCGGACCATGCCCGGCTGGTAGTAGACCCCGTACCCGCCGAAGAGCTCGTCGGCCCCCTCGCCGGACAGCACCACCTTGACCTGCTTGCGCGCCTCGCGCGCCGCGAACCACAACGGGACGGCGGCCGCGTCCGCCATCGGGTCATCGAGGTGCCAGACGATCCGGGGCAGGCAGGCGAGGAATTCCTCCGGGGTGATCACGTACGACACCGGCTTCAGGCGGAGCGCCTCCGCCGTCTCGACGGCCAGGTCGATTTCGCTGTACCCCTCGCGCTCGAACCCGACCGTGAAGACCGGCAGGCCCGGGCAGGATTCGGCGGCGAGCGCGCAGAGGGTGGCCGAGTCCACCCCGCCGGACAAGAACGCACCCACCGGCGCGTCACCGCGCAGGTGAACCCGTACGGAATCGCGCAGCGCCGACAGGATCTTCTCCGGGTTGCTCGACGAGGGCGACCTGGCCGGCCGGAATTCGGGGCGCCAGTACCTGAACACGTCGACCCGCCCGCCCGGCCGTGCGATCAGGACGTGCCCGGGCGGCAGGGCCCGGGCCGGCGGCACCATGGTGGCCGGGGCGGGCACGTACTGGAACGACAGGTACCGCCGCAGCGCATCCGGGTCGATAGCGGTCACCTCACCGGAGTCGGCCAGCGCCTTACGCTCGGAGGCGAACCTGAGCTGGGGATTGGGCCTGGATCCCGCCGCCCCCCTGGTCCCCGGATGGCGGTGGCCGCCGGAGTTCAGCGCGTAGAAGAACGGCTTGATGCCGAACGGATCGCGCGCGCAGAAGAGCTCCCGCGTGCGCCGGTCCCAGATGGCGAAGGCGTACATCCCCCTGAGCTGGCGGACGACGTCCTTGCCGAGCCAGGCGTACATCTCGATCAGGACCTCGGAGCACGACCTGCCGCGCAGGTGGACCCCGCGCGCGGCCAGCCGCTGGGTGAGCTCGGGGTAGTTGTAGATCTCGCCGTCGAAGACCATGACGTAGCGGCCGTCGGCCGAATGCATCGGCTGTCGTCCGGCGGCCGACTCGTCGATGATGGCCAGCCGCCTGAACGCCAGGGCCACATCGGGATCGGCGAAGAAGCCCTCGCCGTCGGGGCCGCGGTGGCCGATGCGCGCGACGGCGCGGCCCACCCACTCGGTATCGGGTCCTGCTCCGTCTGCCAGCGCCAGGCAGCCGGTCATTCCACCCATGCGCGCCGCCATACGATCGCGAGACCGGAAACGTACCTCAACTGCCCGACCAGCCTACTTGGGCCGGCCCCCGATCCCGGCCAACTCGGCGGCGCACCCTCGCCCGTCGTGGCCAGAGCGTACGCGCCGGAGCTATGGTCGGAGGCATGACGAAGCTGCGCGGAAACCCGTGGGCGGTCCTGGTCGTGGTGTCGCTGGGTTTCTTCATGACGCTGCTTGACCTGACGATCGTGAACATCGCTATCCCCAATATGATCCTGAAGCTGCACGCCACCCTCGACGACGTGCTGTGGGTGCTCAACGCGTACGCGCTCGTGCTCGCGGTCCTGGTCATCACGGCCGGCCGGCTGGGGGACCTGCGCGGGCCGCGCACCATGTTCGTGGCGGGGATCATCGTGTTCACGGCCGCCTCCGCCGCCTGCGGATTCGCGCCGGGGCCCGGCTGGCTCATCGGCTTCCGCGCGGTTCAGGGGCTCGGGGCGGCCATGCTGATGCCGCAGACGCTGGCCATCGTGACCATGGTCTTCCCGCCGGAGCGGCGCGGCGCGGCGTTCGGCATCTGGGGGGCGGTGGCGGGGCTGGCGACCATCGCCGGGCCGACCCTCGGGGGCCTGCTCGTCACCGCCTTCGACTGGCGGTGGATCTTCTTCGTGAACCTGCCGATCGGGATCGCGGTCCTCGCCGTGACCTTCTACATCATTCCCGACCTTCGCCCGGGCCGGAGGCACCGGCTGGACATCGTGGGCGTGGTCCTGGCCAGCCTGGGCTTGCTCGGCATCTGCTACGGGCTGGTCGAGGGCCAGCGCTACGACTGGGGCACGATCGCCTCCTTCGTGTCCATCCCGCTGGTCATCGGGGCCGGCGTCGTGCTGCTCGTCGTGTTCTTCCTGGTACAGAAGCTCGGTCAGGACGGTGAGCCGCTGATCCCGTTCGCGTTGTTCAGGGACAGGAACTTCACGCTGATGAACTGGGTGTCGGGCACGCTGTCCATCGGCATGCTCGGCATCTTCTTGCCGTTCACCATCTACCTGCAGGACGCGCTCGGCTTCTCCGCGCTGAAGGCCGGCCTGACCATGGCGCCGAGTTCGCTCGTCATGATCATCATCGCCCCGTTCCTCGGCCGGCTGACCGACAAGATCGGCGGCAAGTACATCCTGATGAGCGGCCTGACCCTGTTCGGGGTGGGCATGGGCTGGGCGGTCCTGGTGGCCCGGCCTAACTCCTCGTGGCAGGATTTCCTCCCGCCCCTCATCGTCGCGGGCCTCGGCATGGGCGCCACGTTCGCGCCGATGACGACGACCGCCATGCGCAACGTGCAGCCCCAGATGGCGGGCGCGGCGTCCGGCGTGCTCAACACCGTCCGGCAGGTCGGCTCGGTGATAGGCACCGCGTCGGTGGGTGCCCTGCTGGAGAACCGGCTGGTGGCCTCCCTGACCAGCCAGGCCACCATCAGCTCCGCCGGTTTGCCGCCGCAGGTCCGCGCGACCTTCATCGGCGGGTTCCGCACGGCCGCCGCCAGCGGCCTGATCGGCGAAGGGCCCAGCTCCGCCGCCCAGCACGGCATCCCCAAGGCGCTCGCCGCCGAACTGCAGCGGCTCGGCGGCTACGTGTTCAGTCACGGCTACGTCCTCGCGATGCGCTGGACCATGGTCCTGCCCATCTCCGTGGTAGCCCTGGCCGCCGCGAGCTGCGTGCTGATCAAGCGCGACGTCGGCCCGGCCCGCGGCCCGGTGCCGACCGAGGAACCTGGTCAGATGGCGGGCACCATGAGCTCGCCCGGCTCGTCGGGCCAGAACCCGGGCAACTCGTCGGGGACCGGCTCGTAGGCGGCGGCCTCGAAGGGGAACCTGGCGGCGAACACCGGCTCAAGGCCGGTGAGCCAGGTTGCGGTCGGGTCGAACCTGGCGAAGAACGGCGTCCCGACCAGCGCAGGGTCGCGGGCCTGGATCATCTTCAGCACGAAGACCCTGATCCCCGCCACCTCGGTCACCCCGTCGATGCACACCTTGCCCGGGGTGGCCGACATCGACGGGCCGCGGACCGTCCGGCAGAGGCCGGAAACGCCCTGATACGCGTCGCGGAAGATCTCGTAGGCGCGAGCCAGCGGGACGGCGAAGTAGTCCTGGGGACCGGTGTCCCGCTCCACGAACATGCAGTAGGGCACCATGCCCAGGCGCACCTGCGCCCGCCACATGGCCCGCCACGCCGCGGGGTCGTCGTTGATGGACCTGATCAGCGGGGCCTGCGTGCGGATGACCGCCCCGGTGCCGCGGATCCTGCGCACCGCCGCCTCGACCACCGCCGGCTCCAGCTCGCGCGGGTGCGAGAAGTGAGACATGAACGCGAGCGTCCGGCCCGAGGCGGCCACCTCGCCGAACAGGCGGAGCGTCGCATCGGCGTCGGGGTCGGTGACGAACCGCTGCGGCCAGTACGCGAGCGACTTGGTGCCGATCCTGATCGACTCCAGGTGCTCCAGGCGCGGATCCAGGAGCGGCTCGATATACCGCCGCAGGACCGCCTCGCCCATCACCATCGGATCGCCCCCGGTGATCAGCACGCTGGTCACCTCCGGGTGCTCGCCGAGGTAGGCGACGAGCGTGCCGACGTCGTCGGTGGCCATCTTCAGGTCGGGTTCGTCCACGAACTGGGCCCACCTGAAGCAGTAGGTGCAGTAGGCGTGGCAGGTCTGACCCTGGCGGGGGAAGAACAGCACGGTCTCCGGGTACTTGTGCTGCAGGCCGGCCAGCGGCCTGCCGTGCAGGCTCGGCGCGTTCAGCATGAGCTGACCGGCCGGGTGCGGGTTCAAGCGCATCCGGATTTCGTGCGCGGCCGACCATAGGGCCACCTCCGGCGCTCCGCCGCTGATCAGGCCGGCCAGCAGGCTTACGTCCGCCGCGGGAAGCATGTCCGGCTGGGGAAACACGAGCCGGTAGATCGGGTCGTCCGGGGCCGCGTCCCAGTCGATGAGGTTCTCGACGACATAGGCATTCGTCCGGAACGGTAGTACCGTCGCTACCGCCCGCACGGCCAGTCGTTCGGCAGGCGACAGACCCGCTCGCTGGGTGAGCATTTCCAGGTGCCTCGCCGAGTAGGCGCGAAACCCGCGCCCGGCCGACCGGGCCGACGGGATCACCTGCTGGGCATCGATCACGCGCTTTCTCCCTCCGTGATGCGCGCCGCGGGCGCCGTGCGCCGCGCTGCGCGCGAAAAAGCCTGATGACACCCGCTCCCCAGCGGTTCCCCCCCCCCGGCCTGGCCACGTTCCCCGGTACACGCGGGCCAGAACTGCTTCCACGTTTAATTACGCTCTGGCAGCCTCGTCCGTTCCGATTCTCCATCCGCTTGTCTCCCGGTGAGACAAGTACCGCGGATCGCAGGAAGTATTCGACGCAGTCACGGCAACTTCTCATCGCCGGGTTGTGAAAATTCGCTTCAGTGGCCGGCCTTTTAGACCGTAAAATCCGCGGGCCGTGGCGCTGGTTCCAGGGGGCCGCGCCTGTTCAGGCCTCCGCCGGGGTCATAATGGGGCGCACCAGGTAGGCCCTCTTCGCCGAAGGACACGCAGGATGAGGCATCATCCCCGGCCGCACGCCCCGGAGACCAGCTGAACGCGGCACCGGACAGCCCGGAGCGGTCGTCAGCGAACCGGGACGGTCAGGGAACCGGCACGTTCGGACCCCGGCCCGATCCGTCCCGGCCCGTGCTGGCCGTCGATGCGATGGGAGGCGACTACGCGCCCGACGAGATCGTCGCGGGCGCGCTGGCGGCTCACCGCGAGCACGGTATCCGCATCCTGCTGACCGGCCCTCCCGCTCGCCTGCGGCAGGCGCTGGCGGGGCTGGGCGCGGACCCCAGGGCCGGGGAGGTCGGCATCGTTCCGGCCGAGGACACCCTGGCCATGGACGAGGGCGCGCTGGCCAGCCTGCGCCGCCCGCGGTCAAGCGCCGCGGTCGCGTGCCAGCTGGTCCGGCGCGGGGACGCGGCCGCGGTGGTGTCGGCCGGCTCCACCGGCGGCGTGGTGGCGACCGCCCGGCTGCGGCTGCGGGCGCTGCCCGGCGTGCTGCGCCCGGGTCTCGCCGTGGTGCTGCCGACCCGCCCCGGGCGCACGGTGCTCATCGACGCGGGCGCGACCGCGGATCCCAAGCCTGAGATGCTCGTCCAGTTCGGCCAGCTCGGAGTGGCCTACGCCCAGATCGCGCTGGGCGTCGCGGTACCGAAGGTCGGGCTGCTCACGATCGGGACGGAGCCGGGCAAGGGCAACAAGTTCACCAGGCGTGCCCACGAACTGCTGGCCGCCGACCCGCCCCACGGCGCCCTCCCGCTCACCTTCGCGGGCAACGTCGAGGGCGGTCACCTGCTCGCCGGCGAGCTCGACGTCGTCGTGACCGACGGCTTTACCGGCAACGTGGCGCTGAAGACGCTCGAAGGCTCGATCAGGTTCGCCGCGGCCGAGTTGCGGACCGCGGTGACCGGGACCAGGACCGCCCGTCTCGGCGCGCTCCTGCAACGCCGCGGCCTGCGCGAACTCGCCGCGCGACTGGATGCGGAGAGCTACGGCGGCGCCGTCCTGCTCGGTCTCGGCGGGACCGTGGTCATCGCTCACGGCGCCAGCACCGCCCGCGCCATCACCTCGGCCTGCCGGCTCGCCGCCGACCTGGCCCGCGCCGAGATCACGGAGAAGATCACGCAGCGCCTCAGCCCGGGCCGGGGCGCCGCGCGCGGCGGCCATTTCCTCCGCCGCCCCTGACCGCGCCATCCCACCTCGACGGCCTCCCTCGCCTTCCCCCGCCTTCCCGGCCGCCCCGCCGTCGCCCGCCGGGCCTGCGATCACCGATACCCTGGAACCATGGCCGATCCGCAGGAGGTCCTCGCGCAACGGGTGCACGACGCCATCGTCGCGTCGGCCGGCCCGGCCTACGGCGACGCCGACCCGCTGGTCCGGCCCTCATCCTTCGCCGACTTCCAGTCCAACGCCGCGCTGCCGCTGGCCAAGCTGATCGGCCGGCCACCGCGCGAACTCGCCGGCGACCTGGCCCGCCACCTGGACGTGGCCGACATCTGCGCCGAGCCCGAGGTAAGCGGGCCCGGCTTCATCAACTTCCGACTGCGTGACGACTGGATCGCCGCCCAGGCCTCACGCATGCTGGACGACGCCAGGCTGGGAACCGCGCTGGCGGCGCAGCCGGCGACCGTGGTGGTGGAGTACTCCTCCCCCAACGTCGCCAAGGAGATGCACGTCGGCCACCTGCGCACGACGATCGTCGGCGATGCCATCGCCCGGGTGCTTGAATTCGGCGGCCACCGGGTGATCAGGGACAACCACGTCGGCGACTGGGGCACCCAGTTCGGCATGGAAATCGAGTACCTGCTCGACGTGGGCGAGGATTCTCCCGAGGCAGCGCTGCTGCGCACCGACCCGAATGCGTTCTACCAGGCGGCCCGGCGCAAGTTCGACGCGGACCCCGAGTTCGCCGACCGCGCCAGGAAGCGGGTCGTGGACCTGCAAGGCGGCGATCCGGGCACGCTGGAGCTGTGGCGGGAGATCGTCGATCTCTCCCTGGATTACCTGCACCGTGTCTACGGCCGCCTGGGCGTCACGCTTACCGACGCGGACATCAGGGGCGAGAGTTTCTACAACGACATGCTGGCCGACACGGTGGCCAGGCTGGAGGAGCAGGGCATCGCGGTGTACAGCGACGGCGCGCTGTGCGCGTTCCCGCCGGGCTTCACCGGCCGCGAGGGCAGGCCGCTGCCCCTCATCATCCGCAAGCGCGACGGCGGCTACAACTACGCCACCACCGACCTGGCCACCATCCGGTACCGGGTCGACGACCTGCACGTCGACCGCGCGATCTACGTGGTCGGCTCGGACCAGGCGCTGCACTTCCGCATGGTCTTCGCGGTGGCCAGGCAGGCGGGCTGGATACCTGAGGGTGCGGTCTTCGAGCACGCCCAGATCGGCCTGGTGCTCGGGCCCGACGGGGGTCGGCTGCGCACCCGGTCTGGCGACAATGTCCAGCTCAGCGACCTGCTTTCGGAAGCAGTCGAGCGCGCCAGGAGCATCCTGGACGAGGTCGACGCCTCGGCCAGGTTCGAACCCGCCGAACTGGACGAGGTCGCCGAGGCGGTCGGCATCGGGGCGGTGAAGTACGCCCACCTGTCCACCGCCAGGGACAGCGCCTACGTGTTCGACTGGGACCGGATGATCTCCTTCCGCGGCAACACCGGTCCGTACCTCCAGTACGCGACCGCGCGGATCAGGTCGATCTTCCGCAGGTCCGACGGCGCGGAGGCGGAAGCAGAGGGTGCCGGCATCGTAGTCACGGCCGGGCCTGAGCGGGCGCTGGCGCTGCGTCTGCTCGCGTTCGGCTCGACGGTCACCCACGTCGGCCAGACCGCCGAACCGCACCGGCTCTGCGCGTACCTCTTCGAGGTGGCCAGCCTGTTCACCACGTTCTACGAGGAGTGCCCGGTGCTGAAGGCGGAGCCCGCGGTGCGCCCGCATAGGCTCGCGCTCTGCGCGCTCACCCTGCGGGTGCTGGCGACCGGCCTGGGCCTGCTCGGGGTGCCCGTACCCGAGCGAATGTAACGCAGCGCTGAACGCCCGGCCGCCCGGGCGGGTCATCCGGGCCCGCTACCCCGGCCCGCGGGCCGGCAATCGAACGTTCTCCTTACGTGCGCCGGGAATCCTGGCCCGGCCGGCGGTCGGGACGGCAGTCTCGGATCCGTGGATACGAATGGGCCGTCCACCGGTTACCCAGACTCACAGGCCCGCCCGTCAGATCCGGACGCGCAGAGCGGGCGCCGTCCGCCTAAGGAGGCATCCATCATGATGGCCCGCGATCGGCGCTACCGCAGAGGCCGTCCAACGGTTCTGAAGACTCGCGCCGGCCTCGTGACCGCCGTCCTGGCCTGCGGCGCGATCGCCGCGGGGGCGATCGCCATAGCGGCGGCCACCGCCTCTGGCCACTCGGCCGCGATGGCCGCGAGCCCGGCCGCCTACTCGGCCCGGTCCAGCGGCGAGGGAGCCGTGCTCAACTCGGCCCTGGGCAACTGGAACTCATCCAGGCAGGCCGTCTCGTATTCCGAGCTGGCGAGCCTGACCCAGGTGCAGGGCTACAGCCAGACCAGGCACCAGGGCCGGACGCTCGACATCCAGCGCGGCATCGTGGTCCTGGCCACGAGCAACTATCTCATCCTGCAGTCGGCCAGCGGGTCGCTGCACCTGTGGCTGCTGTCGGGCGCCACGAAGGTCCAGGATGTCACGGGCATGACGGCCGGCACGATGGCGCTGACGGGCAGCGCGAGCGTGACGCAGCAGGAGATGTCCTCGGGCAACATGGTCCCGGCGGCCAGCCTGCTGGCGGGTAGCCCGGAAACGGCCGCCGCGCTGCTCACGCCAACCGCCGTCACACAGACGGCATCGGTGCAGGTGGCCGGCACCGATCTGACCGTGACGGTCACCGTGACCCGCGGAACCGCGACGGTCTCGCAGACCGCGACCACCCCGGCCACCGGGGCACCGGTCCCCGATCAGGTCATGTTCACCCAGAACGCATGGCAGACCACCGACTCGATCGCGCGCGGTGACCTCGCGGTCGTGGTCGGGATGCGCTCGCACGGGACCCTGCACGCCCAGCTGATCCTGTTCACCCCGCTGAGCACCGAGGTCGTCGGCGGAGGGGTCGTCTCCGGGTCGCACTTCTAACCAGGTCGCTGACGGGCCGGCGCGCGGTGCGGGCGCGTCGGCCCGTCGGCCCTTCAGACCCGTTCGATGATCGTCGCGTTGGCCTGGCCGCCGCCCTCGCACATCGTCTGCAGGCCGAACCGGCCGCCCGTCCGCTCGAGTTCGTGCAGCAGCTTGGTCATCAGGATCGCCCCGGTCGCGCCCAGCGGGTGCCCGAGCGCGATGGCCCCGCCGTTGGGATTGGCCAGATCCAGCGACGCGCCCGTCTCTTCCGACCAGGCCAGCAGGACTGGCGCGAAGGCCTCGTTGACCTCGAACACGTCGATGTCCCCGACCTTCATCCCGGCCCTGCTCAGCACCGCCTGGGTCGCGCCGATCGGGCCGGTCAGCATGATGACCGGGTCGGCGCCGATGACGGCGAGCGCGTGCACTCGCGCCCGCGGGACCAGGCCGTACCGGTCCACGGCCGCCTGCGAGGCGATCAGCAGCGCCGCCGCCCCGTCGGATATCTGCGACGAAACCGCGGCGGTGATCTCCCAGCCCTCGCGGAGCGGCGCCAGGCTCGCCATCTTCTCCAGCGAGGTGTCCCGGCGCGGGCCCTCGTCGTGGCTGACCCCGGCGACCGGAGCGATCTCGCGCTCGAACCGGCCCTCGTCGATGGCGCGTACCGCCCGCTGGTGGCTCTCCAGCGCGAACTCCTCCAGCTGGATGCGCTTGAGGCCCCACTGCTCGCAGATCATCTGGGCGCCGCGGAACTGGGAGATCTCCTGCCCGCCGTAGCGCTCTCGCCAGCCGTCGCCCTGCGGTGTCGGCATGCCGGCCTGCCTCGGCAGTACGACGCTCGAGCCCATCGTGACGATGCTCATGCTCTCGACGCCGGCCGCGACCACGAGATCTTGGGTACCGGACATCACGGCCTGGGCGGCGAAGTGGACGGCCTGCTGGGAGGACCCGCACTGCCGGTCGACGGTAACGCCGGGCACCGACTCGGGCAGCCCGGCCGACAGCCAGGCGTTCCTGGCGATGTCGAGGGTCTGCGGGCCGATCTGCGAGACGCAGCCCATGATCACGTCGTCCACCGCGCCCGGGTCAACCCCGGTCCGGTCGACCAGGGCTCGCAGGGCGTGCGCGGCCAGGTCCACAGGGTGGACCCCGGCCAGGCCGCCGTTCCGCTTGCCGATGGGGGTGCGCACCGCGCCCACTATGAACGCGTCCGTAGGCGTCATCACGGCCTCCGTTTCCAGGATAAAACGTGTCCTCACCGTACCTCGTATCGCACCGGGGAACCGAATGCCATACTCTCGGTATGGGTTCGCACGACGGCGGGTTAAGGAGGCCGCGGTGACCGGAATCATCCTGCTGGTGCTCATCGGTGGCCTCGTCGCGTTCGGGTGGACGCGCCTGCGCGGCAAGATGAAGCTGCCCATCTCAAACAAGAGCTGGCTGGGGCCGATCTTCGTCGTGGCTCTGGTGGCGCTCATGCTCTTTTCCAAGAGCAAGGGCCACTAAGGGACGCCAGCCACGGTCGGCTCAGGGCCGGCTGACGCTGCGCGGCATCTCGAACCAGACCGCCTTGCCCTCGGGGGTCGGCCTCGACCCCCACCGGGTCGCCAGCTGCTCGACCAGGTAGAGTCCCCGGCCGCCCTCGTCGGTGTCTCCCGCGGTCCTGATGCGGGGCAGCCGCAGGTCCGCGTCGAACACCTCGACCCAGACGGTGTTCGCGCCCCGCCGCAGGCGTAGCGCGAATTCCCGGGCGGGCCGCTGCGTGCGCGGGGACCACGGCCGCGCGCCCTCCGGCCGGGCGCTATCCCAGCCGGGCCCGCCGCTCCCCTGGACCGGTACGGTGCCGGCCCGGGTCGTCACGGTTCCCTCGACCGGCACAGGGCCCGTCCCGACCGCCGACCCCGGCCGCCCGGGGGAGCGGAACGGACCCGGATCCCGCGCGTGGGCGGCACCGACCGGGGCTGGCATGATCACCGGATCCAGGTCGAAGTCAAGGTCGTCGTCGCCCGGGCTCGGCGTGACCGAAGCGTGCAGGACGGCGTTGGTGACCACCTCGGAGACCAGCAGGCAGCCCAGCGCGATCTGCTCCGCGTCCATGCCCCAGGACCGGAAGGTCTGCGCGGTCAGCCGCCTGGCCTCCGAGACCATGATCGGCTCGGCGGGGAACACCTTCTCGGTGGAGGCGAGCTCCGTCGGCGAGGACTTAACGACCAGGATGGCCATGTCGTCGTCGATGTCCCCGGGGACCGCGAACTCGGCCGCCGTGGCGACCGCGTCGGCATCCCCGCTCACCGCCGCCGCGCGGACCGCCTGCTCCAGCATCTCCACCGCTTCGGTTTCCGAGTACTGCCCGGAACCGTCGGCGCGCGCCCGCCGGTCGGTCAGGCCGTCGGTAAAGAACACCAGGATGGCCCCGGGCGGCACGCGGATCGTCTCCTCCTTGTAGGTGGGCAGCCCGCGGATTCCCTTGCCGCGCACCCCGAGCAGGACCCCCTTGTACCGGAACTCAAGCTGGCTTGACTGGCCGCCGCTGATCATGAGCGGGGCGTCGTGGCCCGCGTTCGCGAAGGTCAGTTCCCTCGACCACGCGTCGTAGATCATGTAGATGCAGCTGGCGGTGGGCGGATCGCCGCCCAGCGGCGCCCCGTCGTCCCCGGCGGGCGCGAGCGACCGGCACCAGTCATCAAGCTTCCGCATGATGTCGGCGGCCGCCTTCTCATCCTGCGCGAACGCCCGGAGC
>Ga0187816_10000175_pt1 | contig 17969 bp, 17 predicted proteins | sample NC_wetland_sal_i_16_FD_132960 | JGI IMG/M metagenome (GOLD analysis project Ga0187816, IMG submission 132960) | Wetland sediment microbial communities from Neuse River Estuary, North Carolina, USA - SO4_1 | ecosystem: Environmental > Aquatic > Freshwater > Wetlands > Sediment | place: USA... | reverse complement strand
GACAGCGTCACCTTCATAACCGACAGCGCCAGCACGCCCTCGATCCACAGGAAGTAGTTGGTGCCGTAGCGCACCCGCGCCCGCTCGTCGTAGGGATGGAGCCGAAGCTCGTCCGCCTGGTAGGCCAGCAACCCGAACGGCGCCACGAACGTCTCGGACACCCAGGGGAACGACGCGTCAAGAACGGCCATGATGTCGTCGCCCGGCAGCCCGACGACCTCACGGTAGAACCTGTCGAAGAACACCGTGTGCCGCGCCTCGTCCTCGATCTGCGCGGCGATGTGGAGCTTCTCCTCCTCGCTGGCACCGATCATGAACACCGGCAGCTCGATCTCCACCTGCCGCTCGCCGTGGTGGAAGCCGGAGGCTACGGCGATGAACGACTGCCGTTCAGCCTCGGTCATCTTCTCCCGCCAGTCCACCCGGTCTTGGGTGAAGTCGAGGTCGTAGACGTCCCACCGCTGCTTGAGGTACTTGCGGTACAGCGTGGTGAAGTCCGGCAGCGACTTCAGGTCCTTGTGGACGTACTCGATGACGTCGTCGATGTCGACCTGGAGCACCTCAGCCAGGGCGGACTCTTCGATCTGGAGCACCTGATCGTCGCTGAGCGCCCGGGGGCCTTCCCGCAGGACCGCCGTCGGGCTCTTGCGTTCGGCCATACCAGCCCCCTATCGCCGTAACCGGATACTAGAACGCAATTCTGTAACTCATTCGACCCGGTTCGCCCGCGCCCCGTCAAGATCCGCCCCGCGGGCTTCAGCGGGCCTGGATTCCCCACCTATGCGTGACGGCCTGGCCGGGCTCCAGGACCAGCAGGTCCTCGCCGGTCGCGAAGGCGTTCGGCGGGCAGGTCATCGGCTCGATCGCCACCGCCTTCCTCCGGCGGTCCGGCCCGAGGGGGTCGCCGGTGAAGACCTGCATCCAGCGGTAGCCGTCCCCGGCCCACAAGGCCACGCGGGCTCCGGAGCCGCCGTCGGCGGCCAGTTCCGCCCAGACGCGGCCCTCGCCGTCGCGGTCGAGCCCGGTCAGCGCGTGATCGAGTTGCGTGCTGCCGATCACGCGCGGCTGGCGGAAGTCATACGCCGTGCCCTCGACCGGCACCGAAGGACCGGACGGGATGCCGCGGTCGTCCATCGGCTGCCATCGGGCCGCGGGCAGGCTCAGCTGGCACCCATCGACCGACGGGGTCCGGACGGTCAGGTACGGGTGCGAGCCGGTGCCGTACGGAGCCGGATGATTGCCCTGGTTGCGCGCGGTGATGGCGACGTGCAGCCCGGTGTCCGCCTCGAGCCGGTACTCGGCGTCGATCTCCACGCAGAACGGGTAACCCTGGTAGGCATGCGGGGCGCTGCGGAGGACCACCGCGCCGTCCGCGTGCGTGAGTTGGGTCCACGCCGTCCACCGGGTGAGGCCATGGATGGCGTTCCCGCGCGCCGGCTCGGTCAGGGCTAGCTGGAACTCGGTGCCGCCGAACGTGTAGCGCCCCGCCTCGATCCGGTTCGGCCAGGGTGTGAGCAGCGCACCCGCCCCGGCCGGGGGCAGTTCGTCGGGTTCGTACCCGGCGATCAGCGGCTGGCCGCGGAACTGCAGTTCGCGTAGCCCCGCGCCGAGTTCTGTCACCGTGGCCCGGTACTCGCCGGCCGCGATCTCGTGCTGATGTCCGGTAAGCGGAACGACCATTGCGTCAGGATACGGACAGCAGCAGGGCGGCGCGGCAGCCGGCCACCAGGCCCCAGGCCAGGTCGTCCCCGCCCGCCGCCGCGAGCAGCCGGGCGGCCGCGGGTTCGAGCGCCTCCTGGCCCGCCATTCCGAGCAGAACGGCGGACGCCTCCGCCGCCGCCTGGCCGCGGGCGGCGCAGTGCAGCAGCGAGGCCGCCAGCGTGGTCGTCCGCTGCGCCGCGTCGAAGGTGGCCGCGGCGCTCAGCCAGTTCGCGAGCCACACGGCCCGCGTGCCGCCGGAGATGACGCCGCCGAGCAGCCTGAGTGCCAGTAGGACCCCGCTGACCACGCTGTCGCCGCTCGGGACCAGGCCCGGGCCCAGGCCCACCAGGTACTCGACGGCCTCGACGGCGCCCGCCAGGTCGCCGCTCGCGCAGCAGGCCGCCAGGCGGAAGGGCTCGTCCTGGCCGGGCAGCCCGGGCAGCGGCTCGCCCGCCGAGCAGAGCTTGGCCAGCACGCTGCAGCCGTGGTCGAGCCTGGCCCGGGACAGCGGCCCGAACACCGGCGATGGGTCCCACCAGCGCACGATCCTGATGTCGAGCCCGCAGGCCACGACCCGGCTCCCGCCCGCCCAGCACTCCGCGGACGCGCGCGCCTCCCACGGGCCGCCGATGATGGCGTTCGGCAGCCTGATGGCGTCCGGCGGCGAGATGGCGATCACGCGCGGCTCCGGGACGGGGTCGGCGAATTCCAGGTAGATCGCGTGCGGCAGGACCGCGAGGACCTTACCGTGACGCGGTGCCCCGCGCAGTAGTTCGCTGGCCGCCAGACTGGCCACGCCGGCGACCACGGTCGGCGGATCGGTGCGAGCGTCGGCCGGCTCAGCCCGGGTCCGGGAGGCGCGCTGGCCTGGTGCGCGGGTCACGTAAGTCACAGTACTGGGGCCGCGGGTACGCCATTCCTGCTCTTACGGTTCGGGCTAGTTCGCGCGAATTCGGACTAGTTATGAAAGAATAACCGATTTGTGATATGCAGGAGGCTTTTGTGAACATCGCCTTTGGGAGGCCGACGGGGCTGCTTGGGGAGCGGGGGACCGTCAGCCCCGCCGGCTATTTAACCCTAGCCGGACCTGGTCTCGGTTCGTGTCACTTTTTACCGTGTAAGTACTTCGAAACGTTTTGCGTTGACGCCGCGGATGTGCCGATCCCTCCGGATCCGTTAGCGCGGCCGTTAGCCTGGCCGCGGCCGCGGGACCCGCGTGGCCCGAGGCGCCCGCTGCGGATCGCCTCGGCCGCTAGCACCCCGAATAGGTAGAAGTAAGCCGCCTCTTCGTCCTCGAAGAAGCGCACCTCGAGGCGCGCCTCGTCCGTGCAGCTAAACACCTCGAAGCCGCCGTCCGCCTTGACCAGGCACATGGCGCCGGGGACTTCCTCGTTGACCGCGTAGGAGGTTTGTGAGATAGCCGCCAGGCCCAGGAGCTCGGCGAAGGCCGACTGCGGCGTCACCCGGTCCTTCCCGGCGCCGCGCCGCGCGGGCGGCAGCGTGGTCTGCGGCTGAGCCCAGTCGCGGGTTGCGCTCACCGGCTGCGGCTCAGCCCGGGCTCCGGGCTCATTCCGTGGTCCGGGCTCTAGCCCCGGTCCGGGCTCAGTCCGCTGCCCGGGCTCGTTCTCAAGTCCGAGCCCATTCCACGATCCGGGCTCATGCCCCGGCCCGGTCCCGTCCCGCGCTGCGGACTCAACCGCCGGCCCGGTCCCGTCCCGCGATGCGGACTCAACCGCCGGCCCGGTCCCGTCCCGCGATGCGGACTCAACCGCCGGCCCGGTCCCATTCCACGAACCGGGCTCGTGGCCCGGTCCGGTCCCATTCCACGGTGCGAGCTCAGTCGTCTGTCCCGGCTCGGCCCGCGGTTCGGGCTCGTGCCCCGGTCCGGACCCATTCCACGCCCGCGGCTCGTGCCCCGGTCCGAACCCATTCCGCGATTCTGGCTCAATCCACGATCCCGGCTCGGGCTCCGGCCACGGTTCCGGCCAGGGGGAGCCGTGCCAGGCCGCTACCCGGTCCGGTGTCCGGGACGCATGATCCCGGGAAACCGGTGCCAGCGCGCCCGTGTCTGGCCCGGTGGACCTGACCGCTTCGGAGACGGCCTGCGCCGCCTCGTGCGCCACGGGTGGTTCGGGCGGTCCGGGCGGGATCTCGTGCGCGTCACCTGACGGCGGGAATATCGCCGCGGCCAGCGGGAAATCCACCCGGTCCTCGGTCAGTCCGGTGACCTCCTGCCGCGCCACGACGACCTCGAAGACCTCCCTGTCGATCTCCCAGTAGCCCAGCTGGATGGCCCGGGTCGTATCCCGGCCCATGTAGGCGATGTGAAGGCGAGCGCCGAGGTCGTCGAGCACCAGGCACGGTTCCCCGTGGTACTCACCGACCGGCCGCGACTGCCACAGGGCATCCAGGTCCATGACGCCCACCTGCTTGCGCCAGTACCCGGCGGACACCGTGAAGCCGAGATCCTCGGGCGGAGGGCCGGGGGAGAACAGGGTCACGTCCGTCCCGTCGGGACCGAGTCCAGCCTGGTAGGGGACGCCGAGGTAGGTGGCCATGAGCCGGAATCGCATCGCTCACGCCTCCGTCTGCTGCCATGCCAAGCCGTCGTAGCGGGCCACAAGCTCGTCGCCGTCGGCGCCAAGCCTGCACATCCCCGCCCCGACCGGTATCGGGATGGGCTCGAGGTAGAACTCGGGGACGCCGGGCCCGGCGGTCCGCTGATACCCGTCGACGGTCCGGGCGAGCCAGAGCAGGAGGTACAGCTCGGTCATGTCCCGCGTGAACTCGGAATCTTCCCAGCCCAGGCCCAGGGCGAGGTAAGCCTCGGCCGGGTTGTGGAACCGGACGTCCTGGGTCCGGTAGACGTACCCGGCCAGCACGCCCCGCTGCCCGCTGAGGTAAGGGCCGACCAGGCGCGGCGGCACGGCCTTCCACATCGGCGTGCCCGGCGCGATCGCGGGCGTCCGCTCCGACTGGATCACCAAACTCCCTTCGGTCCACGCGGGAATACACCACTCAACCGATTGTGCCTAGTTAGTGACTGTCATTAGCCTGAAATGCAGGATTCAGAGGATCATTACTCTGAGTAGTTCATCACTTACCCCGTGGCGCTGGTGATACCCGCGTTCTGACCGCCTCAAGCGGCGCGTGACGTAAGGTCCGACTGTGTCCGGGCACCTGAATCCTGGCGGGCAGCAGTTCCGCCACGACCGCGGCGCCGCCGATCCCCGGGTGGCCGCGGCGCTCGCCGCGTACCTGGCCGGGCAGGGCAGCGAGCAGGCGGCCCTGAGCGCGCTCGCCTCCGCCCGGCTGCTCGTCCCGGTGGTCGCTACCTTGGCCGACGGCTCCGAGCCCGCGGACGCCTCGCCGGGCGATAAGAACAGCGAGATGGCGTTGCCCACGCTGATCGGCCGGGACGGCCGGGCCGCCCTGCTGGCCTTCACCGACCTGGACGCGCTGGCCCGCTGGCGTCCTGACGCCCGCCCGGTGCCCGCCGAGGCCGACCGGGTGTGGCGCGCCGCGGTCGCCGAGGGCTGCGCGGTGGTCATCGACGTGGCCGGGCCGGTGCCGCTCGCCGTCGAGGGTGCCAGGCTGGCGGCCCTGGCCGCCGGGCAACCGGTACCGCCGCCGTACGAGGACCCCGACATCCGCGCCGAGGTCGGGGCGATCGTGGCCGGCGAACCCGGTATTACGGGGTTCACCCTGGCCCCTGGCCGCCACGACGGCACGGACCTGGCCGTCACGCTGCGGCTGGCCGCAGGTGACCAGGGGCCCGTGCTAACCCGGGCGGCGAACAGCATCGCCGCTCGACTGGCTGGGCGCCTGCGCCGCGGCCTCGAGTTCAGCGCCGCGCCGGAGCCATAGGATCATGACCATGTTTCGCTGGCTGACCGCGGGCGAATCGCACGGGCGCGCGCTCGTCGCGATCTGCGACGGCGTGCCCGCTGGGGTCCTGGTCAGCACCGGCGACATCGCCTCGGCGCTGGCCCGGCGACGGGCCGGCTACGGCCGCGGCGCGCGGATGACGTTCGAGCAGGACGAGGTCGAGCTGACCGGGGGAGTCAGGCACGGCCGCACCCTGGGCGGCCCGGTCGCCATCAGGGTGGCGAACACCGAATGGCCCAAGTGGGAGGCGGTCATGTCCGCCGACCCCGTGGACCAGCAAGATCTGGACGGGCTGGCCAGGAACGCGCCGTTGACCAGGCCGCGCCCCGGGCACGCGGACCTGGCCGGGATGCAGAAGTACGGCTACGCCGACGCCCGCCCCATCCTCGAGCGGGCCAGCGCCAGGGAGACGGCCGCCCGGGTCGCGCTCGGCGAGGTGGCCAGGCGGATGCTCACCCAGGTGCTCGGCGTGCACGTCCTCAGCCATGTGGCGGCGATCGGCTCGGTCCGCGCCCCCGATGACCTCGCACCGGGCCCGGACGACGCGGCGGCGGTGGACGCCGACCCGGTGCGCTGCTTTGATGCGGCAGCGAGCCAGGCCATGATCGCCGAGATCGACGCGGCCAAGAAGGACGGCGACACCCTGGGCGGGGTGGTCGAGGTCCTGGCCTTCGGGGTGCCGCCGGGGCTCGGCAGCTTCACGCACTGGGACCGGCGGCTGGACGCCAGGCTGGCTGGCGCGCTCATGTCCATCCAGGCCATCAAGGGCGTCGAGGTGGGGGACGGGTTCACCACGGCCACCCGCCGCGGCTCGATGGCCCACGACGAGATCGAGGCCACGGGCGGCGGGATCACCCGGCGCACCAACCGGGCCGGGGGCATCGAGGGCGGGATGAGCACCGGCGAGGTGATCAGGCTCCGCGTCGCGATGAAGCCCATCTCGACCGTGCCGCGCGCCCTGGACACCGTGGACGTGCAGACCGGGGAGCCCGCCAAGGCGATCAACCAGCGGAGCGACGCGACCGCGGTGCCCGCCGCGGGCGTCGTGGCCGAGGCCATGGTAGCCCTGGTGCTGGCCGAGGCGGCGGTCGAGAAGTTCGGCGGCGACTCGGTGGACGAGATGCGCCGCAACGCGGAGAGCTACCTCAAGGCCCTGGTGATCACGTGACCGCGGCGCAGGCCGGAGAACCCAGCGGACCCGGGGCGCCCCTGGTGGTGCTGATCGGCCCGCCCGGCGCGGGCAAGACCGCGGTGGGCCCGCTCGTCGCGGCCCGCCTGGGTGTGCCGTTCCGCGACACCGATGCCGAGGTCGGCGCCGGTGCGGGCAAGCCGGTCAGCGACATCTTCATCGAGAACGGCGAGGATGCCTTCCGCGCGCTCGAGCGCGAGGCGGTGGCCCGCGCCCTGGACGAGCACGGCGCGCTGCGCGAGCACGGCGGGGTGGTCGCGCTGGGCAGCGGCGCCATCCTCGACGACCAGATCCGGCGCCTGCTCGTGGGCCTGCCCGTGGTCTACCTCTCCGCCGATTTCGCCACGATCGCGCGGCGGATGGGGCTCGACCGGCCCCGCGTGGTGGTCCCGGGGAACCCCCGCGGCCGGCTGCGCGCCATGCTGGCGGAGCGCCACCCGCTCTACCAGGGGCTCGCCGCGGTCACGGTGCCGACCGACGACCTGGATCCGGAGGAACTCGCCGACCAGATCGCCGCCCGGATCACCGCCCGAGAAGGCGAGGACCAGCGGTGAGCGCGACCAGGATCGACGTCAGCCCGTCGGGCGGGTCGCCCTACCCCGTCGTGGTCGGCGTCGGGATCCTCTCCGAACTGCCCGCCCTGATCCCCAAGGACGCGCAGACGGTCGTCGTCATCCACGCCGAGGGCCTCGGCGAGATCGCGCGCCCGGTCTGCGGCGCGCTGTCCGCGGCCGGCCTGGCCGTGCACCCCGAGCCGGTGCCCGACGGCGAGGCCGCCAAGACCGCACGGGTCGCCGCCCGGCTGTGGTCCAGGCTGGCCCGGCACGGTGTGACCAGGTCCGACTGCCTCGTCGGCCTCGGCGGGGGAGCGGCCACCGACCTGGCCGGGTTCGTGGCCGCCACCTGGCTGCGCGGGGTAAAGGTGATCCTCGTCCCGACCACGCTGCTCGGCATGGCCGACGCGGCGGTGGGCGGGAAGACCGCGATCGACATCCCCGAGGGCAAGAACCTGGTCGGCGCGTTCCACTCGCCCGCCGGGGTTCTGGCCGATCTGGCCACGCTCGAGACGCTGCCCCGGGCCGACTACGTGAGCGGGCTGGCCGAGGTGATCAAGGCCGGCTTCATCGCCGACCCGGCCATCCTGGACCTGGTCCGCGCCGACCCTGAGGGCGCCACGGTGCCGCACGGCCCGCACTCCCGCGAGCTGATCGAGCGCGCGATCGAGGTCAAGGCCGGGGTGGTGTCGGCCGACCTCACCGAGCAAGGCCCGCGCGAGATCCTCAACTACGGGCACACCCTCGGCCACGCCATCGAGCGGGTGGAGGGCTACCGCTTCCGGCACGGGGACGCGGTCGCCATCGGGATGGTGTACGTCGCCGGGCTGGCCCGCCTAGCGGGGCGGCTCGACGACCAGACCGCCGCGCTGCACCGCGAGGTCCTGGCCAGCGTCGGCCTGCCCACCGCGTACCGGCCGGGCGCGTGGCCCGATCTGCGCGCGGCCATGGCCGTGGACAAGAAGGCGCGCGGCGCGCGGCTCCGCCTGGTGGTCCTGGACGGCCTGGCCCGCCCGTCCATCCTCGACGACCCCTCAGAGGAACTCCTGTGGCAGGCCTACCGGGAGGTATCCACGTGATCACGCAGGTGCTCGTCCTCAACGGCCCGAATCTGGGTCGGCTCGGCATCAGGGAGCCCGAGATCTACGGCTCGGTGACGTTTGACGAGCTCGCCGAGCTGTGCCGCGCGACCGGCCGGGCCCTCGGGCTGCACGTGGACGTCCGGCAGACCGACGACGAGGCCGAGATGATCGGCTGGGTGCACGAGGCCGCCGACACCAGGATGCCCGTGGTGATCAACCCCGCCGCGTTCACGCACTACTCCTACGCGCTGCGGGACGCCCTGGCCATGCGAACCGCCCCGCTGGTGGAGGTGCACATCTCCAACCCCGCGGCGCGTGAGGAGTTCCGGCACACCTCGGTGGTCGCCGCGGTCGCGGACGGGACCGTGGCCGGGTTCGGGCTCCTCTCCTACCAGCTCGCGCTCCAGGCCATCGCCCAGCTGGTCGCGCAGGCCCCGTCGCCCGACCGAGAAGCATCCGGCCGCCCATGATCGTCCTCGTCGGGTTCATGGGAGCGGGCAAGACCACGGTCGGGACTCTGCTCGCCGCCCGGCTGGGCCTGCCGTTCGCCGACAGCGACCAGGTCCTGGAGGACCGCGCGGCCCGGCCGATCAGGCAGATCTTCGCCGAGGACGGCGAGTCGGCCTTCCGTGCCCTGGAGTACGGCGTCATCGCCGCTCTACTGGACGGCCCGCCGCTGGTCCTGGCCCTGGGCGGCGGCGCGCCCGGCCACCCGCCGACCCGGGCCAGGCTGACCTGCGATCCGGCCGCCGAGGTCGTCTACCTCCACGTCGGGTACGACCAGGCGATGGGGCGCGTCGGCACAGACGAGGGCCGGCCGCTGCTGGCCCGCCCGGACCTGCCCGCGCTCTACCAGCGCCGCCTGCCGGTTTACGCCGCGGTCGCCACGTTGACCGTCCCCACCGACGGCCGTCGCCCGGAAGACATCAGCGAGGACATCCTCGCGCGCCTCGTCAAGGCCTAACCGCTGCCCGCAGGCCTAACCGTCACCCGCCAAGGCCTAACCGCTACCCTCCTTGTATGCGAGTGGGCATATTCCTGAGTTATGCGGGCGGTTTCGCCGAGACCGTGGTGGAGCTGGCCGACTACGAGCGGGCCGGGGCCGACATCGTGTTCGTGCCCGAGGCCTACACCTTCGACGCCGTCAGCCAGCTCGGTTACATCGCGGCCAAGACCGAGCGGATGCAGATCGCGTCGGGCATCTTGCCGCTGTACTCGCGGACCCCCGCGCTGCTCGCCATGACCGCGGCCGGGCTGGACTACGTCTCGAACGGCCGGTTCATGCTGGGCCTGGGCGCCTCGGGCCCGCAGGTCATCGAGGGCTGGCACGGCGTGCCCTACGACGCGCCGATCGGCCGGGCGCGCGAGATCATCGAGATCTGCCGGATGGTCTGGCGCCGCGACCGGCTGGCCTACCAGGGCCGGTACTACCAGCTGCCGCTTGAAGGGGGCACCGGGCTCGGCAAGCCGCTCAAGCTGATCAACCATCCCGTGCGCGAGCGCGTCCCGGTCGGCCTGGCCGCCATCGGCCCGAAGAACGTGGCGGTCGCCGCCGAGCTGGCCGAGACCTGGATGCCGATCTTCTACCTGCCGGAGAAGGCCGCCGAGGTCTGGGGCGACGCGGTGGCCGAGGGCCTGGCCAAGCGCGACCCGTCCCTCGGCCCGCTGGACGTGACCGCCCACGTGGCGCTGGCCATCGGTGACGACGTGACCGGCCTGCGCGATCACGGCCGGCCGGAACTGGCCTTGTACATCGGCGGGATGGGCGCCAGGGAACGGAACTTCTACAACGACCTGGCCTGCCGGCTCGGCTATGAGGCCGAGGCCAAGGCGATCCAGGATGCCTACCTTGACGGGCGCAAGCGGGAGGCCGAGGCCCTGGTACCGGCCGAACTGGTCGAGCGGACCTCGATGATCGGTCCGGCCGGCTACGTCAGGGACCGCCTCGCCGCCTACCGCGAGGCCGGCGTCACCACCCTCAACGTGACCCCGCTATCGCCCACGCATGAGGGCCGCGTGCGCCTCATCGAGCAGATCCGCTCCCTCGCAGACTAATCTCGGGCGCTCGTATCTAATTTCGAGTCAATTCTATGCTTGACAGAAATTTAGGTGCCGTATTCGACGCCCTTTCTTCCGCCAGGCACCGATCTTCCGCGTAGAGTTCCGCCTATGGCGGAGATTCACGCGGCGCGGCGTTCGCGCGTGCAGGAGCAGCTTGCCGAGGCGGGCGCGGATGCGGTACTGGTCACCGCGGCGCCGAACGTCCGTTACCTCACCGGCCTGGCCAGCTCCAACGCCGCCGTACTGGTCCCGGCCGCCGGGCAGGCGGTACTGGCCACCGACTCGCGGTACGCGCTGGCCGCCCGGCGGGACTGCCCGGACGTCGAGCTCCTCACCGAGCGCTTCATCGAACCGCGGCTCGCCGCGGAGATGACCGGCCGCGGCTGGCGCACCGTCGCCTTCGAGGCGCACGAGATGACCGTCGAGCGCCACGCGGAACTCGCCAGAGCGGCCGAAGGCGTCACCGTCGTCCCGTTCGGCAGGAAGATCGAGGAGCTGCGCACGGTCAAGGATCCGCACGAGCTTGAGTTGCTCGCCACCGCGTGCCGGATAAGCTGCCAGGCCATCGCCGACGTGTTCGCGCTGATCAGGCCGGGACTGACCGAACGCAGGCTGGCGGCGGCGCTCGAAGCGCGGATGACGGACCTCGGCGCGGAGGGCCCGGCCTTCGACACGATCGTGGCCAGCGGGCCGAACGGCGCGATCCCGCATCACTCGCCGACGGACCGGCCGCTGCGCCGCGGTGACCTCGTCACGATGGACTTCGGCGCCAGTTACGGCGGCTATCACGCCGACATGACCCGCACCGTCGCGCTGGGCGAGCCCGCCGGCTGGCAGCGCGAGATCTACGAGCTGGTCGCGGCCGCGCAGCGGTCCGGGATCGAGGCCGCGCGCCCGGGCGCCGACGTCGGGGACGTGGACGCCGCGGCGCGCGACATGATCCGCGACGCCGGGCACGGCGAGCATTTCCAGCACGGCCTGGGCCACGGGGTGGGCCTCGAGATACACGAGGCCCCGATGATCGGGTACTCCCGGACGGGTAAGCTAGCCAGCCGGGTCCCAATCACCGTCGAGCCCGGTGTTTACCTGCCCGGCCGGGGCGGTGTCCGGATCGAGGACGTCCTCATCGTGGGCGCCGACGGGACGGGGCTGCTCACGACGACGACGAGAGAACTTCTCGTCCTGTTACCTGGAGACGTAAACGTGGCCACCACCAACGACCTGAAGAACGGCATGACGCTGAACCTGGACGGGCAGCTCTGGACCGTCGTAGAGTTCCAGCACGTCAAGCCGGGCAAGGGCGGCGCTTTCGTGCGCACCAAGCTGAAGAACATTATGTCGGGCAAGGTCGTCGAGCGGACCTTCAACGCGGGCGTCAAGGTCGACGTGGCCAGCGTGGACCGGCGGGAGATGCAGTTCCTGTACCGCGAAGGCGACGATTTCGTCTTCATGGACACGCAGGACTACGAGCAGCCGCGGATCCCCGCCTCGGTGGTGGGCGAGGCGGCCGACTACCTGCTCGGGGAGCAGACCGTGACGGTGGCGTTCAACGAGGGCGTGGCGCTGTACGTCGACCTGCCCGCCGCGGTGGAGCTGACCATCAGCCAGACCGACCCTGGCGTCCAGGGCGACCGGTCCACCGGCGGGACCAAGCCGGCCACGCTCGAGACCGGGGCGACGATCCAGGTTCCGCTGTTCATCTCGACCGGGGAGAGGATCAAGGTCGACACCAGGACCGGCCAGTACCTCGGCCGCGCCTGATGGCTCGGCTGGTCCCGCTCGCCTCGTGGCCCCACCCACCTCCCCATTCCCCTTCACCGGCGCCCTTTGGCTCGCGGGAACTGCTGGTACTGAGTTATGCCGCCGGCGCGTAGCAAGGCGCGCAAGCGGGCGCTCGACATCCTCTTCGAGGCCGATCTGCGCGGCGTGCCGGTGCTTGACCTGTTGGCCGAGCGCGTGGCGCTGGCCAGCCCGCCGGTGTCCGCGTACGCCGCGGACCTGGTCCGCGGCGTGGTCGCGCACTCCGCGCGGATCGACGAGCTGATCGCGGCGCACGCCGAGGGCTGGACCCTGGACCGGATGCCGGCCGTGGACCGGAACGTGCTGCGGATCGGGGTCTACGAGCTGTTCTGGGCGCCTGACGTGCCCGACGGCGTGGCGATCAGCGAGGCCGTCGCGCTCGCCAGTGACCTGTCCACCGACGCCTCGCCCGGGTTCGTCAACGGCCTGCTGGCCAGGCTCCTGGAGCTCAGGCCGACGCTGGAGGCCTGACCGAGGGCCGAGCGGCCTTAGCCGACCGCAAAGCGCACCCGCAGGTCGTGCCGGCGCAGCACCCGGAAAAACCAGAGCGCGGACGCTCCGGTCCCCGCGATGATGCCGCCTACCGTGACGACGGTGGTCAGCAGCATGAACACCTTGACCGGCTCTAGGGCCATCGCCGCCGCCAGGCCGAGGGTGGAGACGGCGAAGATCCCGGCCCACAGCCAGGTCGCGCCCTGGAAAAACCGGTGCAACCCGGCGTGATGGGACGGATGGCGCAGCGCCACCACCTCCGCGGCCAGCTGTGCGACCAGCGGCTTGCGCGTGGGCGCGGTCCGCGCGAACAGCAGGCACAGGCCCAGGTTGGCCAGCGGGAACTGGAGCAGGAAGAACAGCACGCTGCCGGTAATGAGCACCACGGCCGTCTGCACGGTGAGCACCAGCGCCGAGATCATCAGCAGGCCGGGGACGCTCCGGGTGATGGCCTTGCGCCCGATGACGGTCAGCCAGACCACTGCCGTCGCGGCGATCATGCCCGCGTCCCGCCCGTCGAGCGCGGCGCCGGCGAAGTACCCGGCGACGGGGATGCCGAGGGATTCGGCCAGGTTCCAGCCTGCGGTCAGCATCAGCCGACAGGGGCGAGGCAACTCGAGGTGCTCAGCCATGGCGATGAGGATACGGTGACCGGAGGCTGCCGCGCTGGAGTTGGCCTGAAGCGTCATAAAGAAGAATCTGGGAGTTCCGCACGGCTTGTATAACGGACGCGCGGTTACAAAAGTTCACTATCCGGGGACGGAAAGTAACCAGAAGCCGAGCGCGCCCTGCTCGGCCGCCGCTCCGGTCTATGCGGGACGGGATCCAGGCTGGTCGCCCGCCGGTCCGTCACGCTCGCGCCAACCCCGCCAGGTCCCGCTGGCCGGTCCTCACAGCGACCAGCATCCGGAAGCGATAGCCCACTAGATTGGAGTCCGGGGAAGGAGGCCCGGGTGGCGGCTGAATCCAGGCGTGACGGCGTCCGCTCGTCGCTGCTATGGGACGTGCTGCGCGAGGTCGCCTCCGCCCGGATGGCGGATACCGGCCGGACGGCGCTGGACATCGTGGACGTGGGTGGGGGAACGGGCGGGCTGGCGGTGCCGTTCGCATCACTCGGGCACAACGTCACCGTCGTCGACCCGAGCCCCGACGCGCTCGCGGCCGCGCAGCGGCGCGCCGCCGAAGCGGGCGCCCGCCTGGCCGCGGTCCAGGGCGAGGCCGCCAGCCTGGACGGTGTCGTGGGCGCGGCCGCGGCGGACCTCGTCATCTGCCATAACGTGCTCGAGTACGTGGACTCCCCGGCCGACGCGATGGCCGCCATCGCCCGGGTGCTGCGGCCGCGCGCCACCGTCAGCGTGCTGGCCTCCAACGCCGTCGCCGCGGTGCTGCACCGAGCGCTGGCCGGCCGCTTCGCCGAAGCCCGCCTGCTGCTGCTGGCCCGGGGGGGCGACTCCCCGGAACCCCCCGGTCTTGGGGGGAAGCCTTTTCCCCCAAACCCCCTCGGCCCCCTCGACCCTCCACGACGGTTCACGCTGGCCGGGCTGACCGCGCTGATCGACGGGGCGGGGCTGCACGCCGGGCAGGCGCACGGAGTGCGCATCTTCAGCGGCCTGGTGCCCGCCGCGCTGGTGGACGGCGACCCGGGCAGCGCCGAGGCGCTGCGGGCGCTCGAGGCGGCCGCCGCCGGGACCCCGCCGCTGCGCGATATCGCCGCCCAACTCCACATCCTCGGCCACCGCTGACGCCATGAAGGCCGACCCGGGTCACCAAGGCGCCACGCCGGACGACACGGGCTGTCACGTCCTGCACGTGGACATGGACGCCTTCTACGCGAGCGTGGAGATCAGGGACCAGCCCGGGCTCGCGGGCCGGCCGGTCATCGTGGGCGGAGTCAGCGGTCGCGGCGTGGTGCTGTCCGCGTCGTACGAGGCCCGCGCCTTCGGGGTGCACTCGGCGATGCCGGTGCTGCGGGCCCGGCGCTTGTGCCCGCAGGCCGTATTCGTCCCGCCCAGGCACCAGGTCTACGCCGCCACGTCCAAGGAGGTGATGGCCATCTTCGGCACGGTCACCCCCCAGGTGGAGCCGTTGGCCCTGGACGAGGCGTTCCTCGACGTGCAAGGCGCGCTGCGCCGGCTCGGCGCGCCCGCGCGGATCGCCGCGCTCATCCGGGCCCAGGTCGCCGAGCAGCAGGGCATCACGTGCTCGATCGGGGTCGCGCCGTCCAAGTTCGTGGCCAAGATCGCCTCGGCCCGCTGTAAGCCGGACGGCCTGCTGATCGTCCCGGCGGCAGGCGTGCTCGACTTCCTGCACCCGCTGCCGGTCTCCGCGCTGTGGGGCGTGGGGGAGCGGACCGGCGAGGTCCTGGCCCGGCTGGGCCTGCGCACGGTGGGCGACATCGCGCACACGCCGCTGGCCACCCTGCAGCGCGACCTCGGGGCGGCCGCGGGGACGCACCTGGCCGCCCTGGCCTGGGGCCGCGACGAGCGGCGGGTGACGCCGCACGTGCCCGAGAAGAGCATCGGCGCCGAGGAGACGTTCGCCACCGACATCGACGATCCGGACCGGATCAGGCGGGAGCTGCTCAGGCTGTCGGGCCGGACGGCCCGCGGGCTGCGGGCCGGCGGGTACCTGGCCCGGACGGTCTCGGTCAAGCTGCGACTGGCCACCTTCAAGACGATGACGCGCTCCAGGACGCTGGCGTACCCGACCGACGTGACCAACCAGATCTACGCCACGGCCTGCTCGCTGTACGAGTCGTCGGGCCTGGCCGGCGGCGCCCGGCTGCGGCTCGTCGGGGTCCGGGTGTCCGGCCTGGTGCCTGCGACCGGCGCGAACGCCCAGCTGACGTTCGATGACCGGCCGGTCGGCTGGCGGGAAGCCGAGCAGGCGGTGGACCGGATCTCGCGCCGGTTCGGGTCCGGCGTGATCCGGCCGGCTTCCCTCGTGGACGACCCGGACCGCCCCGGACCGGCCGCTTTCTTACTGCTATGGGGTGCGGTCTTCCACGTGATGTGTCAACGCTCGTATTCTGGAAAATGAACCGGGTATGTGAGGTGGCGGTCACCGCACGCGTGCCGGGCGCAATGTTTTATGGGAGGCGTCGTGCCGCTCTCTGAACACGAGCAGCGCCAGCTGGAGCAGATCGAGCAAGCGCTCTACAGGGAGGATCCGAAGTTCGGGCGTCTCGTACGCTTGAGCGATCCGCGCGTGCACTACAAGCGCAAACTGGTGCAGGCCATGATCGGCATGCTGGTCGGCGCGGGCCTCGTCGCGGCGGGCGTGGTAACCCGCCATCTGTACCTGGAGGCGGCCGGAGCCGCGGTCGTGCTGCTGTCCCTGGTGTGGGCGCTGGTCACCTGGCGACGGCACGCGGCCCGGGTGCGGTCCGTGCAGGAACGGGCCAGGGCGTCGGCTCAGGGCCGGTCCGCCGCGCGCCGCCGGTCGGACCTGGGCTGGAAGGCCCGGATGATGGAACGGATGGAAGAACGCTGGCGCCGCCGCCAGGAAGGTGACCGCCGGATGTAATCCCGCGCCCCCGGCGCGTACCATCCCCGCGACGATTCCGTTCTGCGCGTCCCTGACATCAGGGCTGCGTTCTCACGGGTGCCGCATTTCTAGCCTGCCTGCCTGCGCTCCGTCACCCGGCGCGAGGTCAGCGCGGACATGCGATCGGAGATCGCCGCCGCGCCGTCGGCCGCCGCGGTCAGCACCGACGCCGGGAAGATCCGGGCGCGCCAGCGCGCGCCGCTCCGGGCCGTGGCCGCGATCCCGCGCCTGGCCACCGCGCCGTCCCGCCTCAGGCTGGCCCCGTCGACCGGGCGCGACGCGTAACTGGCCCGCTCCTCGGCCAGCGCGAGCCTGCGGACGGCGTCGGCGGCCTGCTCGGGCAGCCCCGCGGTGACGCGGCCGGCCAGCGTCCGCGGTGGCTCGCTCGGCCTGGCGCTGACGCCGAGGTCAGCCAGGTCATCGCGGAACTCCCGCCAGGCGGCGTGCGCCCGGCCCACGTCGTCCTTGGCCAGGGCCCAGCGCCACCGCCGCAGGGCGAACCGGCTGGTCGCAGGCGCGATCAGCATGGCCGCGCCGGCCGCGCCGAAGGCGATGCCGACCGTCGCCCAGCCGGCCCGCAGGTCGATCCCGGCGTGCGACAGGACCCGGTACAGCGCGAGCAGGACGACGGCGACCACGGTCGCCGCCAGGACCGCCGTGGTCAGGGACACCGGCCTGCGCCGGGGCGCGTCGGCGTGGGCGGACAGGGCGCGGTGCGCCGGGGGCGCCACGATCGCGATGACCCCGCAGGCCAGCGCGATCGCCGCCAGCACCGCGAGGAGGATGGCCGCCCAGCCGGACCCGGCCGACTTGCTGCTCGAGACGCCGATGGGATTCCCGCCCGGCGGCAGCGGCACCTTCCTGAACTGACCCGTGTTGGCGCCGGCGCGCGGGCCGCCGGTCGGGCCGCCAGAAGGCTGCGGGTTGCCGTTCTTCAGCTGACCCGTCCCCGTCTTCGGCGGGCCCATGTAGTTGGGGGCCGTTGCGGTGCCCTGGCCGCTCGGCGTGGGTTCGAACCTCATCCAGCCGTAACCGCTGAAGTAGACCTCCGTCCAGACGTGCGCGTCGGAGGACTTGACCACGTAGTAGTTCTTGGCCGGGGTGCCCGCGGTGTAGCCCTGGACCATCCGGGCCGGGATGCCGAGCAGGCGGGTGAGCACCGTCATCGCGTACGCGGACTGCACGCACACGCCCTTCCGCGTCTTGTCCAGGAAGTTCAGCAGGCCGTCCGGGGTGTCGAAGGACTTCGCCCCCTCGTCGTAGGTGAACTCGCTCCCCGACAGCCAGTCGGCCAGCGCCGTCACCTTGTCATACTCGGTGTGATCGCCGGCCGTCATCGCGTCCGCGATGTGCAGGAGCGCTGGTGTCCGGTAGGCCGGGGGGAGCTGCAGATCCCCGGTCAGGGAGGACAGCGGGGGCGCCGCAGCCGTCTCCAGCTCCTGCGGGGTGGGATCCACCGCGTAGCTGGTGACCTGGTACGACTCGACGTCGGCGGCGTTCGCGGCGGAGAACACCATGAATTCCGGGTCGGTCAGCCACGTCCCGGCGACGCTGACCCTGCTCTCCGGGTAGGGCACGGGCAGGAAGGTCGGCGCCGAACTTGAGGTCAGCGCGCCCCTGGTCACCGTCGTCACGGTGGTCGTCACCGGCGTGGCG